>Ga0126381_100003425_pt1 | contig 17232 bp, 15 predicted proteins | sample PanSoiMetPlot_28_FD_96465 | JGI IMG/M metagenome (GOLD analysis project Ga0126381, IMG submission 96465) | Tropical forest soil microbial communities from Panama - MetaG Plot_28 | ecosystem: Environmental > Terrestrial > Soil > Tropical forest > Bulk soil | place: Panama | collected 2016-02-17 | reverse complement strand
GCAGTACTCCGTGCACACCACGCCCCAGCCACCCTCGGCTTTCATGGCGCGCATCGCAGCGAGCGTGCGCGGCAGCGCATGACCCATGCCGCTGCAGTGCGGCACCTGGTAGAAGCGGTTCGGCGCGGTGACTGGACCGAGCCGCAGTGGGTCGAACAGTACCTGGTAGCGCGATTCGGCCGTCATTGTCGCGTTCATCCCGTACCCGTCTGTCGCGGCGGTTGAAGCGAGTATGCTGCGGGCACGATACCGGCTGCGCAACTCGCAGCATCCCTGATAAGGACGCGCCCCATGCAACGGCCATTACGTAGCGGTCGGCGGCCGCGACCCGCCGCTCCCACAACTGATGCGGTGATGGACATCGGTCTGCACGCGGGCGCGACGGCGCCGTACGAGCCGGTGAGCGCCGAGCAGGCACAGCGACTCATCGATGGGGCGTTGACCCTCATGCGTGACTCGGGTGTGGCCTTCGAGCCGGGCTCCGAGGCACTCACCATCCTGCGGGCAGCGTCAGGTTGCTCAGTGAGCGAGGAGGGTGTGGTGCGCTTCGAGCCGGAGCTGGTGCGCGATGCCCTGGGTGCGGTAGCGAAGGGCGCCAGGCTCTGGAATCGGGACGGCACGCGCTACATCGAGCTCGACTGCCGGCACACCTGGTTCATCCCCGGCATGACCTGTATCAAGGTGTACGATCTCGAGAGCGGCATGCCGCGCGACAGCACGGCAGAGGATCTGGCCACGGTCAGTCGCGTGGCCGACTCTCTCGCCAACATCGATGCGGTGTGCATCGCCTGCAAGAACGTCACCCGTTCGCACATCCACGGCGAGATCGAGGAGTTCTCGATCATGGCCGCCAACACGGTGAAGCCGCTGGAATACCTGTGCGAGCAGGCGGCCTCGCTCGGGGTCGTCATCGAGATGGCGGCGGCGATCCGTGGTGGTCGCCAGGAGCTGTTCGACAAGCCCTACTTTCTGCAGATCATCACACCGTTGCCGCTCAACTACCACGCCATGCACACCGATCAGCTCATCGAGGCGGTGCGTGCCGGCGTCCCGGTGAGCATCGGCACCCTGCCGATCGGCGGTGCCTCGACCCCGATCACCACCGCCGGCAGCATCATCAACAGTCTCGCCACCGACTTCGCCGCCATGGTGCTCGCGCAGCTCGTGCGCCGCGGTTGCTTCTGCATCGGCAGCTCGGATGTCTGCTTCATGGAGCCGGCCACCGGCAGCATCGGCAACTTCGCCCAGACCTCGCTCGCCGACCTGGTGATGTGCCAGGTGCGCCGCCGCCTCGGGCTGCCTTCCTTCACCGGCGCGGCCGGCTATTCGAGCGCGAGCCGCTTCAACCAGGACGCCGTGGCCGAGCTCACCGCGGGAATGCTGCAGATCTTCTTCAGCCGTCCCGCGACGCTCGACTATCTGGGTTCGCTCGATCAGGGACTGACCTATTCACTGCACGCGCTGCTGCTGTGCAACGATCTGGCCGGCCTGCTGCGCACCATGTGGCAGGGCGTGCAGATCGATGACGACTCGCTCGCGCTCGATCTCGCACGCACTGTCGGACCGCGCGGCAACTACCTGGCGCAGCCACATACTGTTGCGCATTGCCGCGAGCATCTGTGGCAGAGCCGCTATTTCGGACCTAACATGCCGCTGAGCAGCGCAGGCGGGCCCGACACCGACCTATATGCGCGCATCGACCGGGATCTGCGCGAGCTGCTGCAGAGTCACCAACCGCAGCGGCTCGATCCCGAGCTCGTAGCCCGTCTGCGGGCGATAAGGCAGCAGTTCGAGGAGTCGCAGCCGCTCGCCCGCTAGCTGCATGACCCGCATTCCGCCGCGCTTGACGCGCACCAGGCGCGCACGCAGCCCGGGGCCACGCACAAGCTGACCCTTCCGTGTCACGTGCGGGTGCTAGAACACCCGCCGAAGGGAGTGCACTCCACTGCCGAGCCTCAATCCGCGGTGGAGTTACGAACCGGAAACGGAAGGCGGCACCGGCACCGGGCCGCAAACCTCCTGCGATGAGACACGCGCCTGGAACCCCTTGGCCCGGGCGAGGGGATGCATTGTTCAGACGAAAGGAGTCAACATGATCCGACGAATATTCCGCAAGTCGGCGGCGGTCGCCGCTGGACTCAGTGTGTTGCTACCGTGCGGACTGGCGGTGGCCGATGGCAACAACCAAGGTGACAACAACCAAGGTAATCGGACCGCTACGCCGATCAAGCATGTGATCATATTGATCGGGGAGAACTGGACCTTCGACGGCATCTATGCCACTTATGAGCCGAAGAGAGCGAACAAACAGTCAGTTGCCAATCTGCTGTCGCGCGGCGTCGTAACGGCTTCCGGGGCACCCGGGCCGGATTTCGCCTACTCTCAGCAGTTTCAGATCAATCAACCGTACCCGTCGACGTACTTTATCGACGCGATGTCGACGGCCGGCAAGACGGCGTACCAGCAAGCGCCGGGCACGCCCAGCTTCCCGGCGCCGAACACGGCGTACATTCCGGAGGTTTCGGGGCCCCTGAGCCAAGGACAGGGCCCCTTCGATCCCACAGCCGTACCGAACGTGCTCCTGCCCATCATCGAGCCGTCGTTGGCGGTGAGAGATCTGGGGCTGCTGCGTACCGGCGCCAGTGGACTGCCCATGTTCACCACTGATACGCGTGTCCCCAATGCGACGACTTTGCCGAACGGCTCTTTCCCCAGCACCAGTACCACCAGGCCGTACGACAGCTATGTCGGCGATATGGTGCACCGCCTCTTCCACATGTGGCAGCAATCGGATTGCGATGTGATGAATGCGACCGCGGACAACCCTTCGGGCTGCCTCAATGACCTGTATCCGTTCGTGGGCGTCGCGCGCAACGACGGTTCTGGCAGTAACTCGATGGCGTTCCTGAACGTTCAGAGGGGCGACGCGCCAGTGTTCAAACGCCTCGCGGACCAGTACACCCTCAATGACAACTACCACCAGCCGATCATGGGCGGTACAGCCGTTCAACACCAGATGATCGGGACTGCCGACGACGTCTTCTGGGAGACCTTCCAGGGAGTCAGCCAACCGCCAGCCACGAGCGTGGCCAATCCGAACCCCAAGTCTTCGACCAACGTGGCATTCACCGCGGACAAGCAGTGGACCAACTGCTCGGATATCACACAACCCGGTATCGCACCTATCGTGGCGTATCTGGCGAGCCTGCCGTGGCATCCGTCGCCGAACTGCGATCCCGGCCACTTCTACATGATCAACAATCTGAGCCCCGGCTTCCTGCCAAACGGCAACGTCGATGCCACCAACATCCTCTCCGGCAGCAAGGTGCCCCCCTCGACGCTGCGCACCATCGGGGACGCGCTCAACGAGAAGGGCATTTCCTGGGCGTACTACGGCGGCGGCTACGACGCGGCGGTGCGAGTCGCGAACGGCTCGAGCACTCCGGTCGATCTGCTGATCGCTCAGAACTACTGCGATATCTGCAACCCCTTCAGTTATGCCAGCTCGATCATGGGAGACGCGTCGCAACGCCAGGCGCACATCAAGGACGCGACTGACTTCTTCGCTGCGCTCGAGAAGCGCCAGCTGCCGGCCGTCTCGTATGTGAAGCCCGACAGCCTGGTGGACGGGCACCCGGCAAGCTCCAAATTGGCCCTCTTCGAGGCGATGCTGTCGAACATCCTCAACAGGCTGAACGTGGACAGGGACAAGGACACGGTGCTATTCGTGACCTTCGACGAGGGCGGCGGCATGTGGGATTCGGGTGCTTTCATACCACTCGATTTTTTTGGTGATGGCCCGCGGATCCCGATGCTGGTTGTCTCGCACTGGTCCAAGGGCGGCAGGATCGTGCACAGCTACAACGACCACGCCTCGGTGGTGAAATTCATCGAGCGCAACTGGGGCCTGAAGCCGCTCAGCGGCCGCAGCCGTGACAACCTGCCGAATCCAACGATGAGCACGAGCTCACCCTACATCCCAACCAATCTCCCTGCGGTCGGGGACCTGTTCGATATGTTCGACTTCAGGAACAACGGCAACGACCAAGGCCAGGATAACAACCAGCAATGAGGGCTGCGGCCACACAGCGTGGTGCCTGAGGCAAGGGGTGGCCGGTGTCGAGCGGACGCCGGCCACCCAGTTCGCAGCGCCGCCGCTTCGCTGACTTCTGCTGGAAGCCGGCGACCGTCAGTAACGCTCACTCGGTGGCGATCGTCTGCGCGCCGAAGTCCTCGAGCTGGCAGGAGGCGGGGAAGGTATGAATGCCGGGCACCTCACCGGCGCGCAGCGCCTGCTGAGGCGCGTGCTCAGGTCACGAGGTTCTGCGGCGTCCCGCGCGACCAGGCGTCGATATTGTCGATCAGCTGGTCTGCCAGGAACTGCATCGCGCCGAGCGATGCCCAGGCGATGTGCGGGGTCACGATGAGATTCGGCAGCCGCAGGTCGAGCAGCGGATTGCCCTCGCGGGGCGGCTCGCTGGTCAACACGTCGATACCGGCTCCGGCGATCCAGCCCTCCTGCAAGGCGTGCGCCAGAGCGCGCTCATCCACCAATCCGCCACGCGCGGTGTTGATGAGTATCGCTGTCCGCTTCATGGCGCGCAGCTCCGCTTCACCGATCAGGTTGCGCGTGCTCGGCAGCAGCGGGCAGTGCAGGGTCAGCACATCGGATTCGGCGAGCAGGCGCGGCAGCGGCAGGTATTCGAGATCCTCGCCGGCGCGGTCGGGATGATCGCGGAACACGGCATGCATGCCGAAGGCCGTCCCGATGGCCGCCATCGCCCGGCCCAACACTCCTTCGCCGATGATGCCGAGCTGTGAGCCGTGCAGGTCACGGATCGGATGATCGAAGAAGCAGAATTGCTCGCAGCGGTTCCACACGCCACGCTCGACATCGTGACGATAGGCGATCAGGTTGCGCCGCAGCGCCAGGATCAGTGCGAAGGCATGCTCGGGGACCGTATGCACCGCATAGTTACGGATGTTGGTGACTGCCACGCCGTGGTCACGGCAATAGCCGACATCGACCACGTCGAAGCCGGTGGCCGCCACGGCAATCAGCTTGAGATCCGGCAGCTCTCGCAGCACCGCCGCGCGCAGCGGAACCTTGTTGGTGATGGCGACCGTCGCGCCCTCGAGCCGCTCCAGCACCTCGTGCCCTTGGCTGCTCGGGTACTCGCTGTAGTCGGTCGCAGCGCGCGGACGGCGGATGTTGGCGACGATCGATGCGCGATCGAGGAAGACCACCCGCAGCGTCACGGGTGCGCTCCAGCCGGTGCCGGGCGGTCGCGCCAGTAGGCCGACGCGGCCGCCACACCGCTCCCGGACTCGATGCGCACGCCGCAGTCGAGCATCGCCATCTCGGCGCCGGCGAGCGCCGCCATCAGCATCAGCTCGTTGGAATCGCCCAGGTGCCCGATGCGGAACAGCTTCCCCGCGACCTTGGCGAGCCCGGCGCCGAGCGCGAGGTTGTAGCGGCTGAAGGCGCGGGCGATGATCGTCGCGCCGTCGATGCCCGCCGGCAGCATCACCGCCGAGACCGTGTCCGAATACCACTGCGGAGCGCGAGCGCAGAGCTTGAGCTTCCAGCCCTCGACTATCGCGGTGCGTACACCGCCAGCGATGTAGCTGTGACGGTAAAACACGTTATCCAGGCCTTCCTCGAGCAACATCGCCAGCGACTCGCGTAGTCCGTACAGCATCGGGACGGAGGGGGTGTAGGGAAAGTAGCCGCCGGCGTTGGCGCTCACCTGGTCGCGGTAGTCGAAGTAGCAACGCGGGGCCGCGGCAGTCTTGGCAGCGCCGAGCGCCTTCTCGCTCACGCACGTGATGCCCATGCCTGCCGGCAGCATCAGCCCCTTCTGCGAGCCGCTGATACAAACATCGACGCCCCACTCGTCCATGCGGAAGTCGATGCTCGCCAATGCGCTCACGGCATCGACGAACAGCAGCGCGGGATGGCGCGTGTCATCGAGAGCGCGCCGTATCGCGGCCACATCGCTCGTGACCCCGGTCGCGGTCTCGTTCTGGCACAGCAACACGGCCTTGATGCTGTGTTTGCGGTCTGCTTCGAGCGCGGCGCGGTAGCGCTCGACCGGCGCTCCTTCGCCCCACTCGACCTCGAGTACCTCGACCTCGAAGCCGAGCCGCTGGCACATCTCGATCCACAGATGCGTGAACTGGCCAAAGCGCGCAGCCAGCACGCGGTCACCGGGACTCAGGCAGTTGGTGAGCGCCGCTTCCCAGCAGCCGGTCCCGGACGAGGGGAACAGGATCGGCGTGCCGCTCGCGGTCTTGAATATCTTCTTCAGATCGGCGAGGCAACGCAGTGTCAGCTCGGGAAACTTGCTGGACCGATGGTCCTCCATCGGCACGGCCATCGCCCGCAGGATCCGATCCGGAACGTTGCTAGGGCCTGGGACGAAGAGGAAGCTGCGACCGGCCATAAGGTTTCCTTTCTTCAGCCATAAGGCCGGGAAACAGTGGTGCGCCCTCCCGGCGTCCTACTCTACCGGGTCGGCGCCAACGCGTCTGCGGCGGGTCCGAGGCGATCGCCAACACTGCTCGGCGGCACGGCAGCAGATCGTGCCGAGCGCCGTGCGCGGCGGTGCAGCTCGAGCGCGGCGGCTCGTGTATATTCGTGGGGTGCGCGATGTCGTGCTCACCTCGATCCGGAAAGTCAGGCATCGGCGCCTGGTAGCCGCCATCGCCGCTCTTACAACGGTCCCAGCCGTCGCTCAAGCTCCGGGCGGTGCGGGAACGCACCCCGCCGAGCACCAACATCTGGACGCCCGTTTCGGACACAACCGCTACTACTACGACCGCGGCTACGCCGTACACACGCCGCCCGACGAGGGGCTGGCGAATCTGCATGGCCCCGGCGGTCAGCGCTACTATTTTTACGGCGGCAACTGGTACCACTGGCAGGGCGGGCTGGACCAGGCGTGGCACTGGCAGCGCTGGGCACACGGCGGCTGGGTCGTGTCGGCCTCTCCGGTCGGAGTATTCGTCCCGCTCCTGCCACCCTTTTACACGGTGGTCTGGTGGGGCGGCACTCCTTATTACTACGCCAACGATGCGTACTACGTGTGGGACGCGGGCCGGAACGAGTACCAGGTGGTCGCTCCTCCGAGTGGGCTCGATGCGGCCGGAACGACTCCGTCGCCGGTCATTCCGGGCGCGAGCGATCAGCTGTTCGCGTCCCCGACGAAGGGTCAGCCGCCCGAACAGCAGGCGAATGATCGCAACCAGTGCAATCAGTGGGCCAAGACCGACAGCGGTTACGATCCGGCCGCCACCGACGCCGCCGCGCAGGCGCGCGATAAACGCAGCGCGTATTTCCGTGCTCAGGCCGCTTGCCTCGAGTCACTGGGGTATGCGGTGAAGTGATCTAGGCTCGGCGCGCCCGCGCCTGAGCCGCGGCGCAGCCGCAGCGTGCGCTGGATTAACTCGCGCTCCGAGTTACTATCCGCCGTTGTGGGTTAAAAGGAGAAGTCGTGGCCCGTCAATCCTCGCGGATGCTGCCTCTCGGTACCGCAGCCCCGCCGTTTGCGCTGCCGGACACCGTGACGGGGCGAGTCGTCGCGCTCGAGGATTTCGCGACCTCACCGCTCCTCATGGTCGTGTTCACGTGCAACCACTGTCCGTTCGTGAAACACATCCTCGATGGGTTCGTCGCCTTCGCGCGCGAGTTCGGCCCGCGCGGTGTCGCGGTGGTGGCGATCAGCCCGAACGACATCACGAGCCATCCCGATGATGCACCCGCCGAGATGGCGAGAATTGCCAGGCTCAAGGACTTCACCTTTCCGTATCTCTACGACGAATCGCAGGAGGTAGCCAAAGCGTACCAGGCCGCCTGTACGCCGGATTTCTTCCTGTTCGATCGCGAGCGGCGGCTCGCGTATCGCGGACAGTTCGATGCCAGCCGCCCTGGAGGTCGGGTGCCCGTGACCGGCGCGGACCTGCGGGCGGCCTGCGAGGCATTGCTTGGCGGCAAGCCCGTGACTCAGGAGCAGATCCCGAGTATCGGCTGCAGCATCAAGTGGAAGGCCGGACAGGAGCCCGACTGGACCTGAGGGATTTGCCTCGCCACGGCCCAGCGCGCTCGGTGCTGAGCTTTGTGTTCTGACTACCCGGCCTTGCGCAGCGACAGATTCACCCGGGATGCCCCGAGCAACGGATGGTGCCCGTCCCTGAGCGGCATGACACCGTGATATCGCAATCGCGCCGGGCCACCCCACACTACGATATCGCCATGTACGAGCGGCACTCGCAGCGGGCGCTCGGATCGGCGTTGACCACCGAACAGGAAAATCGCCGGCAGCCCGAGCGAGATGGACACGATCGGAGACTCGAGATCGAGCTCGTCCTTGTCCTGATGCAGTGACAACCGGGCGCCGGGCTCGTAACGGCTGATCAGGCACGCGTCTGGCGTAAAGCCGTCGAACCCGGCAGCCGCGGCCGCTGCCATGGCGACTTGCCGGAAGACCGGTGGCAGCGGCGGCCAGCAGGTCGCGGTCGCGGGATCCAGTGCATCGTAGCGATACCCCGACTCATCAGTGATCCAACCTCGGTCGCCGCTGTTGGTCATGGCGACCGACATGCGGTAACCACCCGGCGTCGTCATGCAGCGAAAAGGACTGCGCGCGGTGATCTCCTGCAATGATTCGAGCAGTGCTCCGGCCTGCGACGTCGCAAAGGCGTGCAGCAGCGCGGCGCCCGGAGCCAACGATGCGGCGGCGCGAGTCACCGGCACTGACGCATCACTTTGCATCGTGAAATATCACACCGAGGGTACTACGCCGCCCGGAGCGAACGCGGCTCACCCCGTGACGCAGGTTCACACGATACACTCCACGTGTGCCCGACACCGGGCGGTGAAGTACGGCAAAGATGACCGCATCTCCCCGGCGCAGAGGCACCACCTCGGGTCGCGACTGCATGCGCGGCCGCTGTTCAGTCATGACGAACTCACCTCCGGTGAAGTCCTCCCCCGGCTCCGAGAGCAGGATCGCGAGCTGGAGAGGAAACACACACTCTCCGTAGAGATCCTGGTGCAGGCAGTTGTAGTCCCCGGCGGCGTATTGGAGCAGTAGCGGCGTGGGCCGTGTCTGACCCACCTCGTGGCAGCGGCAGATGAATTGCCCATGCGTGTCCGGATAACGCACATCCACCCGCAACCGCTCGTTCCATCGGTTGGCAATCGGTGCGAGCTGCAGGTAGCAGGCGGAGCGCAGTGTCGTCACGAGCTCAGGCAGCGGGTAGGCAAAGTACTGGTACTCGCCGCGCCCGAAGCCATGACTCGCCATCACCACGCGGGAGCGAAACAGGGCGGCATCCGTATACCAGCCGGCGATGAGCCGGCACTCGGATGCGGTCAGCACACTCTCGATGACCGCGTTGCCACACTCGTCGAGATTCTGCTCAATGCGCTGCCAGTCGAGGGCCCGCAGCTGATTCGCGATCTCGCGCTGCCCACGGCTTCGCGTCTGGTCAGGGTTCCGTCCGTCGTCGGGCTTGCGTGCCCGGCTGATTGTGGCGTTCATCATCTCGACCTGCAGTGTCCCACCATGGCGACGATGATTCGACCGCACGACCCTCGGGACATTCCGATTCTTGCTCCGACTGCGGGAGCGCCGCGGTCAGTGGCGTACAATCTGCGCGGCGCCGCCGTAGCTCAGTGGTAGAGCAGCCGCCTTGTAAGCGGCAGGTCGTCTGTTCAATCCAGACCGGCGGCACCAGTTACTTCAAGCACTTGCGCGATTCTCAGCGCCCTCTGGGGGCTTTCAGCTAACGGCTGTCTGACGTCCCACGGGCCGTCGGCCATCGTGGAAACTACTGATTCCCGCCGCGCCGAAGCATTCGCATTAATGCCCGTGGCCACGTCGAGCTAAACGAGTGGCCTCCTATCCAGAGCCATTCACCTTGGATCTGTCGGACTCCCTGTAGCTCAGGAATTCTCGGGAGGCGGCGATCCTGCGGAGGAAAGCATGTCCACCAAGCCGGTGCTGCCCGAGAGCGAACTGCGCGCGCGCGTAATACAACGCCTAGAAGACGGCCGCCTGCCTCTCGCACTGTTGACCTCAATCGACGCGGGGTACGGAACAGGCGCGGAGTGTGATCTGTGCGGTCAACCAATCGCCGCCGATAAGATCGAGTACGGCGTCACCGACTCTCGTACTGGCAAGCGCCTGTACTTCCACGTTGCCTGTCACTCGGTGTGGCAGCACGAGTGTGCGCGACGTCTAAGAGACTCCCCACCGCCTTCGGCACAAAGGTGAATACGTGTAGTTGGGGTCCCGTCCTTTCGCGTTATACCGGCACCTGAAGTAACCTGCGTCCGGGATGATGCCTTCGATCGCTCGCGGAGCCTTGTTATCAGCGCTTGCGACAGCGCTCGCAGCGCTTTGCGGAGCTGCGGGCAGCGAGTCGGCGCCCTTTCCCTGGGAAGAACGGCTCCACGGCGATGCCATCGTGTTGCTCGGAGAAGTGCACGACAATCCCGTGCACCACGGTCTACGGCTCGAGGTGCTGAGACGTGCGTTCGAAGCAGGCTGGCGTCCGGCCATCGCGATGGAGCAGTTCGATCGCGAGCACCAGGTCGATATCGAGCGGGCTCGCATGGAGCGCCCGCTGGATGCGAACTACCTCATTGAGAAGGCAGCAACGGGGCACGATAAGTCGGCCAACGGCTGGAACTGGGATTACTACCGTCCCTACGTCGCCTTGGCACTGCAGTATGACGTGCCGTTGCTCGCAGCCGACCTCTCCCGTAGCGACGCCCAGAAGATCGTTGAGCACGGCTATTCCGCTGTGTTCGATGCTTCCATGGAGCATCTGCTCGGGCTCGATCGCGAGCGGCCATCGCTGCTGGCAGCTCAGGAAAGCGAAATCGATGTCGGGCACTGCCATGCCCTGCCCAAGGAGCACCTACCTGCCATGGCACGAGCTCAGCTCGCACGCGACGCCGTCATGGCGGGAGTACTACGTGAGCACGCCGCACGGGGCGTGGTGCTGCTTGCCGGAGACGGGCACGCGCGCCGGGACATTGGGGTACCGGCTTGGTTCGACCCGCCCACCCTAGCGCGAGTGTTCGCGGTCGCATTTCTCGAACGTGGTGACCCCGCCCCGTCGGCATCAGCCTTCGATGCCGTGGTGACGACCGATGCTACGCCTCGCCCTGATCAGTGTGCGACGCTGCGACGCCGGGAAAAATCCTGAATGTCGGGTTATGAGAGAATCCATGCCTCCGTTCGCCGCTGGCGGTCTTGAGGTCGCGATTGAGACCGAGGGCGTTGCGTCGGGCACTCCCTGCCGGGCAACAGGCAACGCGCGGCCGATTACCGTATGGCTGCGACGATCGAACGGGAATGACCTTCCGGGCTGAACGTGCAGCCGGAAATGCGCGAGAAATTCACTAGCCTCGAAGTTAGCGTAGGAAGATTCAATATGTGTCAGCGTGCGATCCTGGGCCTTCTGAGTTGCCTCGCTGCCTCCCATGTCCCGGCGGCGTTCGCTGCCCCACAAGTTCCAGCCTCCGGGCTCAAGGTCTTCATCTCAGTGGATATGGAGGGTGTTGCGGGCGTCGTCACGGCTGATCAGCTTGATCCCCAGGGTTTCGAGTATGAGCGGTTCCGTCGGTTCATGACGGATGAAGCCGTAGCAGCGGTGCGGGCAGCGAAGGACGCCGGCGCGACGGACGTGGTGGTTGCTGACTCGCACGGTAACGGGGAGAGTCTGCTCATCGAGGAGTTTCCCAAAGACGTGCGCGTCGTGCGCTCCTGGCCACGGCACGGCGCCATGATGGCGGGTCTCGACGCGAGCTTTGGGGCGGCGCTCTTTATTGGCTATCACGCCTCAACCACAAACCCAAAGGGAGTGCGTGCTCATACGATCTCCAGCGCTCGCTTCACTCGCGTCGCCTTGAACAGCGTTTCGGTCACCGAGGCGGAGTTCAACGCTGCCTATGCGGGCGCGCTCGGAGTCCCGATAGTTTTTGCCTCCGGCGACGATGCCGCGATCGCCGAGATCACTGCCCGGCTGGGACAAATGGAGACGGTGATCACGAAAAAGAGCCTCGGCTTCCATTCCGCCGAGACGCTCACCCCCGCCGCCTCATGCGATGCAATATACAAGGGTGCGCTCGCAGCGATTCAAGATAGGGGTCGGCGCCACGCATACGTGTTGAAGACGCCAATCACGCTCGACATATCATTTAAGAATTACCAAGCGGCGGAGATTCTGAGCTATCTGCGCTCGGTGCAACGTACCGATTCGCACTCGATCCGCTTCGTGGGTCGAGACATGCAAGAGATCTCAGATTTTGTGGATGTGCTGGATACTTACAATCCCGACGCAACGCCGTAGCTTCTGATCAGCCGCATCAAATACTCTTTTGCGTAGAGTGAACTTGCCCGGCTAAGTGCGGGCGGGGTCAAGTGCCCCGGACTTTACTGTGGTCGCCCGTCCGCGAATACCGGCCGTGACCAACTGGCGGTGCGCTCAGTCGGTTGCCTCGGTTCTCTAACGCTGTTCCGCGAGGTACGCGATGACGTCCGCACGATCTTTGGGGTTAGATATTGCAAAGAACATCTTCGCTCCCGGCACCAAAGCTTGAGGGTTAGTCAGCCAGCGATCGAGGTTCGCCTGATCCCACACAATGTGCGAGCCCTTCAGCGCAGGCGAGTAGGCGTAGCCGGCCACAGTCCCCGCAGTGCGGCCAACCACACCGCGATGCCGGGGTCCGACATCGTCTTCATCAATGGAATGACAGCCCATGCAGGCCTGGTAGACGGTCTTGCCGTGTACGGGGTCCCCTGGCAGCGCGTCGGGAGCGGAGACGGCGTAGACCGAGGCGCTCGCCATCACAATCACCGCCACGGCGATCCCGATTACGTGTACGTAAGGGAAGCGGTTGATCGAACTCACGTCAGGTGCTCCTGTCACTTCGCCGCCCCTGCTAATACAGGCCAGTCTTCCATCTGCACGCGCGCGATGAACCGGTAGCTACCGTTCTCGGGGCGGAAGATCGAGGCTTCGCCCTCTTTGACGTCGAACCAATCCTTGCCGAGCGCATCGATAATGTTCGGCTTGTGCGTAATGAGGATCGTGTTGGTGCCAGAGGTCGGTGCGGTGCCCAACAGCTCCCGAAAAGCCTTAGCGCGGCGGTTATTCTCATTTGGCGAGACCACAAGCCCGCCCTCGGTAATATCTGCGGTCTTCTCGATATGGTTGAAACCAGCAATCACCGCGGTCTCGTACGCTCGGTTGTACTTGCTGGTATAGACTTCGCCCACTGGAATGCCGGCTTGACGGATGGCGTCGCCGAAAGCCTTTGCCAGCGCCTTTCCCTTATCGTTGAGATTTCGCTGGGCCGTGATGTTGTCGAAGTTGAGCGGATCGGTGTCCGCCTGATCCGGGAAAGTGGCCCCGTGACGGACCACGATGACAAATCCTCCGACGCGCAGCGCCTGGATGAGATTGGCGTTGTCCGCGACGGCGCGACCAGGTATTGAGACGCCGAGTGCGCCACACAGGCCAGAAAATAGCGCCAGTGCGGCAAGGGTTCGTCTCGACAGAATACGCATTTTCCGACTCCTCTAGAGGGATGACTGGGACATATCGGGTGCAGTGCCACCTTAGCCGGTCCACTACCATCGCCCTGTCCTGTCAGCAAAGACCGCCACTGGGTCATTTTTATTCCCTAAGAAGTACGAATGGGCGCGAGCTCCTTACATTTTCCGGCGAGACCGCGCGAGTTGCGCCGGGAGTGAACCGATCGCTCCACGTTACTTTCCCTCGGGGCCAAACGTCCGGTTACCGGAAATCCAGGCGGTCAACCGTGTGGCCGGTTGTGGCCGAGTTCAGACAATCATGCGAGCCGGTGACGTCCAGGAACTGATGTTCCTTTAGCCAAGCTGACTGCCATCGTTCACGGGGCGTTCAAGGGCTGCGAGAACGACAGCACCGTCGTCACGCGTGATTCCCGTGACGAGTACTTCAGACTTGAATCCCGCAACACGTTTGGTGCCAAGTCCGGTGGCGCAGATGACCTGACGGCCGAGCAGCGTCTCGGCGCTGTAGAGCGCGGTAAGTTGGGCACTGGACTGTTTCGTACCGAAACTCCCGAAGTCAATCCAAAGCTTGTAAGCCGGCTTTCTCGCCTCGGGAAACGGCTCGACGCGCCGGATCGTCCCGGCGCGCAATCCTATTCGCTCGAAATCCGCCCAGCTTGCGGCCTCTGATCCGCTCATGGTGCCACCATTCTTCGCGGTGTCTTGCAGGTCTGTCTTCACGACTGCCTCATAGGAGGATATCAGGTGATCCCGGTGATGAATGGCCGCTTTGCGGAGATCAAATTGGTCAGAATGGATGGCCGCGTCTGGCCGCACCGGGACACTTCACGTTGAACAGTCTGCAGTCGACCCCAAGCAGTATCCGGGCTTTCTCAAAAGCGACGGGCTACGCGGCAATCGGTGATGCCGATCGGGCGTTCCTCTCATTGGAGCGAGCTTTCCAGGCGCGCTCCGCAGGACTGATCTATCTCCAGATTGAGCCCGGCTACCTGCCGTTGCGAAGTGATCCGCGCTTCGGCGAACTGGTCCACCGAATCGGGCTGACGTAAGGGACGTTGATAGTCGCCGGTTCGTCCTGTCCTGTTGTCCGCTTTGCGGAAATTTTTGCGAGCCAGCTCTAAGAGTGATTCCGGCCCGAACTGAGACAGTTCGCATTGACTGTCGACCCGAAGCCGTCCTTCGGTCTTCCCAAGACCGGTCGCTGAGGCACGGAAGAGCGGACAATCGCAGGCTGAATTGCGTCCCGAGGTTCCCGCAGCGCATTCTCACCGCGCACGTGACGCAGGAGGGAGCCGATGGAGAGAGAGTCGCCAAACCAGGTGACCACACGAGCCGGGGCCGTATTCCTGAGCTACGCCTCGCAAGATGCCGAGGCTGCCCGACGGATCTTTGACGCGCTCCGCGCCGCTGGCATCGATGTCTGGTTTGACCAAAGCGAGCTACGGGGCGGAGACGCTTGGGATCGGCAGATTCGCAAGCAGATCCACGACTGTACCCTCTTCGTGCCCATAATCTCTAAGAACACCCATGAGCGCGCCGAGGGGTACTTCCGGCTCGAATGGAAGCTCGCGGTCGATCGCTGCCAGCGGATGTCGGCGGACAAGGCCTTCCTGGTACCGGTCGTCATCGAGGACACGCCTGACGATGACGAGCGCGTACCGGAGAAGTTTCGGGACTTGCAATGGACGCGGCTGCCGGCTGGCAACACGCCGCGCGAGTTCATCACACGCATTCTGCAGCTGCTCTCGCCCGAATCAGGTCACACACCGACGATTGCCCTGGGACGCATAGCGGAAAAATCGATCGCAGTGCTGCCTTTTACCAACCTGAGTGCCGAGAAGGAGAGCGAGTACTTCAGCGACGGACTCGCCGAGGAGATCCTAAACGCACTGAGCCAAGTCGCGGAGCTGAGCGTCGCCGCTCGCAGCTCGTCGTTCTCGTTCAAGGGCAAAGCCACGGACGCCGGCGAGATAGCGCGACGGCTGCATGTCGCCCACCTGCTCGAGGGGAGCGTGCGGCGTTCGGGCGACAGGCTGCGCATCACGGTGCAGCTCGTCGATGCGCGCAATGGCTTCCAACTCTGGTCCGAGCGCTACGACCGAGACATGCAGGACATCTTCGAGATCCAGGACGAGATCGCACGCGCGATCGCAGAGCGGCTGCGCGTGACGTTTGCGACGGGCGTCCGTCGCGGCACGGAGAACCTCGAGGCGTACGAGCTCTACTTGCGCGGCCGGCATTACTGGCACGAGCGCTCGCCCGCGACTCTGCGCATGGCGGTGCAGTATTTCGAGCAGAGCATCGCGATCGATCACGGCTACGCGCTCGCATATGCCGGTCTCGCCGACTGCTACGGCATCCTGAATTTCTACGGCTGGATGCCGGACTCGGTCACACAGCCGAAAGCTTACGCGGCAATGACGCGGGCCGTCGCCCTCGGCTCTTCCCTGTGGGAATGCCACTTCTCGCAAGGGTTCTACGTGTTCTACTTTGATCGTGCATGGCGCGCTGCTGAAGCGCACTTCCGCAAAGCAATCTCGCTCAACCCGCGCTCGTCGCTCGCATGCACCTACTACGCGCTATGGCTCTCAAATGCCGGTCGCGAGCAGGAATCGATCGAGTTCTTCACGCGCGCCCGCGAGCTCGATCCGCTCGCGCCGCTCGTGCATGGCCTCACGAGTGCCGGTTTGTGCGAGCTGCGCCGATTCGACGCGGCAGAGCGCGCTGCCCTACACGCCCTCGAGCTGCAGCCGGCCTACATGCTCGCGTCATACTGGCTGGGGCTCGCCTGTTACGGGCAGCGCAGATATGCCGACGGCGTGCTGGCGCTCGAGCCGGTCGTGGCGCTTTCTCGCGCGCCGATCTTCATCGGACTACTCGGCCTCGGCTACGGCTACGCAGGACGCAACGCGGATGCGCGAAGCCTGCTGCGCGAGCTCGAGGACCGCGCCAGCCGCGGCGAGCATGTTCCACTGTGGGCGCCGCTTGCCATTCATGTGGGTCTCGCTGATACCCCGGCGATCCGCCACGGGTTGCGCGCCGTATCGGCCGAGCCCGCACAGCAGTACACCGTGCGGTCCGTGCTCGGTTGCTTCCTCAGAGAGATGCGGTGTATTGATCCGGAGATCAACCGCGCGCATCTCGAACTCTTCGGCTGGTAGCATCCCTACACCACTTCTTCGAGCTATGGTTCCAATGTCCGCTTACCAGCAATCAAACCCATCCAGGTAGACGACCGTTCCTGGCCGGTAGCTGACTTCCGCTTTCGACCCTGAGCCGCCCGATGAAGCTCCCCAGAGCGGTCATTGCGGTGAGGGAAGCGGACAATCGAGGGTCTGAATTGCCTGGCAGGGTCTCCTCAGGGCATTCTCGCAGAGCGCCTATAAGACCGAGGGGCAAGGGTGGGGGAGCAGTCGCCAATGCCGGCGAGCACACCGACGGGAGCGGTGTTCTTGAGCTATGCCTCGCAGGATGCCGAGGCTGCACAAAAGATTTGCGATGCATTGCGCGCAGCAGGCATTGATGTCTGGTTCGACAAGAGCGAATTGCGCGGAGGCGACGCGTGGGATCAGCGAATCCGGCGCCAAATCAAGGACTGCGCACTGTTCATCCCGGTCATCTCGACGTCCACGGAGGCGCGTGCGGAGGGCTACTTCAG
>Ga0126381_100003424_pt1 | contig 17233 bp, 18 predicted proteins | sample PanSoiMetPlot_28_FD_96465 | JGI IMG/M metagenome (GOLD analysis project Ga0126381, IMG submission 96465) | Tropical forest soil microbial communities from Panama - MetaG Plot_28 | ecosystem: Environmental > Terrestrial > Soil > Tropical forest > Bulk soil | place: Panama | collected 2016-02-17 | reverse complement strand
TTCCAGCGTCGGACTTTGAACGTCTTGCCGAGGCAGCCGAGCAACTGGCGTGGTGATGCGGATCACTCTGCGAAAATCCCGTCACAGCAGGCGTCACAGCCAGCCGGCTCGTGATTGTGGCCTTCATCGGCAAGGCAGAACCGGATCGGAGACGGCACATGCAAGTTGAGCTAACATCATCAGGCAAGAACCAGATCGAGGCGACTGTGACAATACAGCGTCCCGTGAGCGAAGTGTTCGCTTTCTATCGCGACTTCAAGAATCTGCCCAGTTTCTTGGGAGATGTGATGGAGATTGAGCCAACCGGCCCAGCAACCTCTCGATGGACGATAGAAGGCCCTTTCGGCATTCGAGTCCACTGGACGACGGAGGTAACGGAGGAACGGACGAACGAATTGATTCGATACGAAACGGCCACTTCATCTGCCACCAAGACCTATTGGGAGATCTATTTTTCTCCCGGAGCCGACCTGGGTGAGACGCAAGTTCGTGAAGTGATGAAAGCGCCCGGTGGACGGCTGGTGATGGATGCACTTGCGCTGGTCGGAAAATTTCCCGCCCAGGAAGTGTCGGCTAATCTGCACAGATTCAAGCAAATCCTGGACACGGGAAGAGTGACAGATACAACTTATGCGGTCTCGGGCAAATTTCCAAAATCCTAATGTAGGACGAATAGAACTGTCGGACCGGTCGAGGTTTATATGCCAGACTTACATGAAATCTTGAAGCGTGTGCAGACCAACGGAGTAGCGTTGGACTTTCAAGATCTCTGATTCGGTTCAGTTGAAGGCTGTATTTTCTGTCGCGCAGGAGTTGAAGGTTCCAGTCCTGATTGGCTCGATTTGTCTGGACCCGGTCGGCCAATCGGAAAATGAGATCACAAAGGGCTCTTGCGGACTATGGATCGGATGTCGGAGAGCTTGAACTTTTCGTGCGATGTCCGTCACATCAAGTTCAGCATTTTACACCGCTGACATCTAAAGTTGAAGCCCGACAGCTGTCAATGGTGAGGTCGAGAGCTGAACTCACCGAGAAGTAAATCTCCGCTTCCGTTCCGAGTTCTTCAACATCTTCAACCACCCGAACTTCGGATCACCCCAGAACACCTTGACCGACCCTCTTTTCGGCCACTCAACGCAAACTCTCGCAAGCAGCCTCGGCTCGGAGGCGCGAACGGTGGCTTCAGTCCGCTTTATCAAATCGGCGGCCCGCGATCGATCCAACTGGCACTGAAACTGGTGTTTTATGCAACGCCTCGAAGGCGTTCACAACTCGAGAAAATTTCCCCTTCATGCCTGTTTCCAAGGACGTGGATTACTTTTCCACACTGTGGAAAGTTCGTTTTGGTCTTTCTTATGCTACGCTCCAGCAGGCTCGTGAGAGGTCCAATCCTCATCGCGGGCCCATTTTCATTCCAAAAGAGCCCAACTAAAGAACATGTCCAAGAAGAGCCGCTTTCATTGGCAGAAAAACGCCCCGAAACCCTTAAGCGCTCAAACCGAGCCGGAAGCATCGGCGACCTTGATTGCACAATCCCAACAGCCGATCCTCTCCCCCGTCTCTCCCGCCCAACTTGCTGCCAACCGAGCCAATTCCCAACTCTCAACCGGTCCGCGCACCGCCGCCGGTAAAGCCAATTCTTCCCAAAACGCGCTCAAATCCGCTCTCACCGGTCGCACCGTCCTTCTTCCCACCGACGACGTAGAAGAATATGCTGCCTTCGCCACAGGATTCGAATGCGATCTCAAGCCCGTCGGCCAGTTCGAGTGCGAGCTCGTCCAAATCATCGCCGATTGCCATTGGCGTCTTCGCCGAATTCAGACTCTCGAATATGCGCTCTATGCCCACGGTCACGAACAGTTCGCCGATGGCTTTCAGAACAGTCCCGAAGAACAACGCTATTCCAAAATCCTGTTACAGACCCACCTCACATACGAAAAGCAGTTCCGCAACCTTCAGATTCAGGAAGCTCGCCTCGATCGGAAAAGCTCCAAAGCGATGGCCGAACTCCGCCGGCTCCAGGCCGAGCGCACCATAGCCGCTAGCGAGCCAGATATCGACGCCTTCCCCAATGAAGAGGCGTTGTTCGCAGCGCTGGATGCGGGTTTCGTTCCCGCCTCCGTTGCCGCGCGACTAGCCCGGCCGCCAAGCGATGGCTCCGCCACTCTTGACAAGCCATCGCGCAGTGCGTTGCCGGGCTGTCAAACACAACGTGCAAGCAAAGAGGTTCACAAAAATGGGTTCGATTTTTCAAATGATTCTCTAACTCCAGACAGCGCCGCCCCTTCCGTCCTGGAACACGAGGCCTCCTGATGAATCCTCCCCTTCTCAAATCCCCAGCGTCCTGTTACCTTCGTGAACGGAGCGATTCAGGAGAACCGGAGCGTGAACGAGATTGGATAATGATCCGAGGCATTGATCGTCGTGTGAACTTGTCCTAGTGTTGCCTCGAACGGTCCCGATACAAATGCCCAATCAATTGAGCGGGGACTATCGAATACACTGCGGGACGGTCTCGTGTAGAAACGCGATTGCCCGAGAGCGTTGCGGAAACCTGATCTCTGAATGAGCACACCCGCATCTCCTTCGGAAATGTCGAAGTTTAGGTCGCCCGCCAATAGGGTCGGAACCCGCGGGACATATGTAGCAGCATCGTCTACTGCCTGTTTCAACTGGGAAAAGCGAAGATTGTTGTCTCCCCGGCTTTCTAAATGAAGATTGTAGACGTTGAAGGGTCTTCCCAGCGCATCGACTTCCGTTGCCAAAGCAATGCGCCCACCCAGCCGCTCCTGAAACGGCTCTGTTCGTGGCAGAAACCATCGCGGACGCCAGAACCCGGACTGGTACCGAAACCGGATTACACGAGCGTTCTTCAAACGCCAGCGGGATAACGTGGCCTGCCCGTGATACGCCGGAGATGTTCGTGACCCCTGGGTCAGTTCATCAAATTCGCGTCCGAAAACATAGTTCATTCCAAGTTTGCGCGCAAGCTCTTCAGCGACGTTTTGAAAATGGGTTCGCTTTGCATTCAGATCTACTTCTTGGAGGGTCAAAAGATCAGCTTGCTGAGATGCAAGAAAATCCGTGATTTCCGGTAACCGGAGTCCTCGGTCGATGTTCCAGTTGACGACTCGGATTGCTTGAGGGCGCCAGAATTCCCACCGGCAGCTGGCAAAGTTGCCGGCCAAAATATCTTTCATGCGTACGCTACGCGGCGATTGGCGAGGTCAGCTTGGGAAATACATAAAGCCTCGCGAATGCCAGATCACCGGGATCATCGATCTCGGCCCAAGGCAGATCGCCTGTACTGGTAAATCCAACCCGAACGCCTTCATTAGCAAGTTGCTGAACGGCAATATTAAAGAACTCGTTCTCGTTGCCAGTCCGGATCAGATGATTGATTTTCCGAAACAATCCCTCTTGCACGCCTGCAGCAAAACTGGTTATCCCAATGTAGGTGCCGCTGAACTCGGATTGCAGAATTCGCTTACTCATTTTAATAATCCTGTTTTCCGAGATGATGACCTTCATCGTCTCATCGCGCCATTTGGGATCCACGACCATAGCGATAGGCGCGATTGATTCTACAGCTGGGATTAGAATTCGTGAATCGAACACGACATCCCCGTTCAGACAAATAAACTCCTCTCCATTTATCCACGTCTGTGCAAGCCAGAAGGAGTAGATGTTGTTTGTCTCGGCAAACGCCGGGTTTTCAATGAAGTGGAAACGCTTACGATACTTCAGGTAATTCTTGAGTACGTGCTCGATGATCTGATTCTTTTCGTACCCCAACACTATTCCGATATCCGTCACTCCTGCTGAAAATAGACTTGTAATCTGATGATCAAGAATTGTAGTTTGGCCCCCGTTAAATTGGATCAGGCACTTCGGATGATGTCCGTGGACCGAATGAATTCGTGTCCCACGTCCGGCTGCAAGAATAAGCGCCTTCATGATTTCCCCCTTAAGCTGCGATTTGGATATCTTCGGCCGCTGTCTCGAGAGACGGCCGAAGGAAAAATTTGCGTGTGAAATAAAGGCCAAGAATCCACGTGAGATTACTTCCGAGCGCGGCGAGCCATAAGAACAACGGCAACCCGCCCATCAGCGTAAAGATCAACACGTAGTGAACGAGTACCCCTTTCTTCACGAAGATATGTATCTGCCTCACGATCCTTGAGACTGGACTCGATGAATCAGCTTCGAGCAATTGATTCATCTTTCCCGCATACTCGTGCGGCCGGTCCGGCGGAGTCGAGAGTTTACGTTGTAGGCTGATCACAATGACGGAGAGTATGCATCCGATTGTCAACGCGATACCATACTTCAAAGCCCAACTGCCGTACTGGCGGTGAAGGCCGCGAGTGATTCCGGCAAAGATGATCAGATAAGTGACGTTGTCAACGAATCCCTCAAGCCAGGTACCCAAAGCGGACTCGCGGAATTTGATCCGCGCGACCATGCCGTCCATTTCATCGAACAGTCCGGACACAAAGAAAAGCAATGCGCCGCCGACATAGTTGAAATAGGATCCGCGTGCAAATAGGATCCCGCTGAAAAGTGCGACCATTAAGCCGCCAAAGGTCAACATATTCGGAGTCACTTGGGTATGTGCGAGTAGCCGAACTAACGGTCGGCAAAGGCGGCGATTGAAACTGGAATAGATTCCGTCCAGGGGTTTGCCGGAGTTCGCAACCAAGAACTGCTCAGCCATTCTGACTGTGTCTCGTGATGTAACTCGAACACCATCCGCCTGCGAACTTAACCCGATTGGAACGTCAGCTAGAAGAATTTCCGCGCCTTTTTCCAGTTTGGCTGGACGCTCCCAGTTGGGTGGCCACACGGAGCGCGACGAGAGTTTTGTGAGCGTGCGCTTGTGGGTTACCCAGTTCCATGGCAACCATAGAAACTGATCTTCAAGATGCGCAGCGATCGCCTCCCAATCAGCGGCGCTTCGAGGATCGAATGCAATTGGCCGGACAACCGTATCCACATGTATGTTCTTGAACAGCGACGAGCCGGCGTACGGCCCCAAGATTGCTGGGTCCACGTCCTCCGGCCAGATGATCAAGACGGGATCCACGCCCGCCCGCGCCGCCGTCGCGATTACCCGGACGAGCAACGGCACTCCCGCCACCTCTTGCATCAAAACTTCGGCTGGATCACCATAGCCTCGAAATGTTTCCAAGCCAGGAATTGCTACCACAGCTTGCACGTTCTTCCCTCCTCAATCGAATAAGCAGTCTTCGAAATCCGGGCTGACGAGACTTTCAAGAATCCTGCACTCAATGCGAGCCAGCTCAGTCCGATCAGTGCAGCAAGCAAATCTCGTGATCGGCGCGCCAGTGCGAGCGTCAGTCCCGAAGCCGGAGACAGGCCAAACGCCGAAAAGGCGCCCGCAGTCCCACTCTCATCGGCCCCGATGCGCGCGGGCATCCAGCCGGCCATGATCTTAACAGCGCGGCTGGCGCCCTCAATCCCGAGCACTGTGGTGGCATGCAAAGGTATGCTGAGACACCACAAAACTGCAACGACTTCCGCTCCCAACAGGGCTTGGCACGTGACATCCAGCAAGAACATACGGCGGATAGACGACGGATATTGGGTCTCAAATTGTCGGAGCGCTACTTCTACCTGCTTCGCTTTTTCAAGCCAATGAGGACAGCGGGCCCCGAGCGCGTCGACTAGCGGCGACAATCGCGACTTCGGCCGTGCAATGAGAAACAGGCCCGCCACGAGTATCGACCCAACCATCGCCAACGACACAACGGAATGATGGCTATGAGTCAATGACAGAGCTGCCGAAAGGCAACCGGCTATGACAATGATCCCGGAAGTGAACCAGTAGACTCCCGTATCGACAAGCGTGGCTGCAGTAGCTGAGCCTCCTTGCTTTCTCAGAAGGCTGATCTTCATGGGCTCCGACGCCAGCGGACCAAGAACCGAAAGATACCCAATGCCTTGTGAGGCGAGCCGAATAAGCATCAGCTCGCTGATTGACGTTTTGATCCCATCCAGGCGAAGAGCGATTGACCACGCGCGACTCTGCAGGATCAGACGGATAAGGCTGAGCACAATAATGATCGCCACGCCCGTCCGGGCTTCTGCTATCGCTCGAATTACAGCGCCCCAACCAATTCGCCCGGCGGTAAAGGTAAATAGAGCAAGTCCGGCCGCGGCCACCACAGCGTCACTTTTTTTGATCACCGGAGGCCCCCGGGAACGAGATCATAGGCTGAAAGCGCCGTCGTGTTAGGCGAATAATCGAAGTATTCAATCGTTACTTCAGTCGCTCCAAGAATCCGCACGTCGGTCACCGAACGATCGGATGCCGGGAACCAAAACGATCCGTTCTTCTGATAGCTATGAACAAAGTGCACGCTCTTGATCCAAAAGGACGGGCTTTTGGCGGCATTCCCCTCGATGCGCACAATCGTCCAGTCGTCGAGATCGACCCAAATCTTGCCTTGAATCAGATATTTGTTCTGCTTTTTGGGCGCAATCGTCATTACGTACGCAGGGCGTCCGTTGACGTAATCCTTCCCGACCATTTCAAACGAATAGTTTTCTGGAGTAATGCGCGACTTCTCGCGAGCATCTGGCAGGGATGCTTCGCTTTCGCTTTCAAGAAGTCTCGGGAAGACATGCTTACGCGCGGCACCCCAACCCGTCGCAGAAACAGTCTCGAATTGTTTCGTGCCGTTGTCGAGGCAATTCACCTTCACAAACATTTCCGCTCGTTTGTGATGAGGCTGGTTCTCGAGTATGTAGCGCCGGACACCTGTATAACCACGAAACGCTGCTTGCCTCCGGTTGTCGCGTTCCATCATCTTGGCAACGACCTCATCAGTAGTTGGAAGCCCTTGGCTCAGATCGTGCGCTGTTATCACCGTTGTGAAAACGAGAAAAATCGAAGTGAGTCGCATGGTTAGAAGTCCAGAACGAATTTTCCGCGGAATGTACGGCCTACTCCGTTGAAGAGTGCGCCAAAGCGATCGCTATCGATGTTGTTCTGCACATCTCTGGGATTAAAGTGATTGAACAGATTGAAAACGCTAAATCCAACGCGAGCCTTATACTCTTTGTGCCGAAACGCGATCGATATCGGTCTCGTCACTTGGATATCGAAGGATTCGAACGATGGGAAACGCCGTAAGTTGCGAGGCCCGACGAAATCTCGGAACTCATCAACGGATGAATAAGGGAAGCCCGTGTGAGTATCCAAAACCGGCATGAGGGTGAGTTTTAACGGCGCCTTAAATTGGCCCCAGAACAAAAACCGGTTGGGGGAATCGAAGGAAAGTCGGCCGCGGCCATTCGGCTCGATCACAGCTTGCGCGTTGTTGCCGAAGAATTGATTGAAGTCGTTCAGGTCCCCGAACGCCTTTGATCGAACATACGAGGCGTTCAACGTGTTCCCGCGAAACTTGTACGCGCTTGTAAGCTGAAACTCGCGATAAAAGCTCTGGCCTCCGTTCGAGAGTGAAAGGATTCGCTGACCAAGATCCACATCAGGCGTAAGCAGGAAGTCGCGGGCAGTGCTGCGCTGTTGAAATCCGGCGCGCACGATCAGATCAGAACTGATTTGGCGGTCGATTTCCACGTTCCAGCTAACACTGCGCGGATTGCGGAGACCACCAACAATGGTGTTCACATACGCGTCAGAATCTAGAACCTGGCCGGTAGGCCCGAGGCTTTCGATTGTACGGTCCGGCAGAAATGGAAAGGAGGCAATGTTCAATGGCACGCGATCATAGAAGAGTCCTACTCCGCCCTTGAGCACCGTTTTTGCGTCCTCGGTCAGCAAGAGCGCAAACCCTGTTCGCGGTGCCACATTTGTCGCGCTGGTTAAGGAATCCCGATCGAAGCGCGCACCTAGATCAAGACTCAGCCGGTGCCACGGCGTCCACTTATCCGCAAAAAACCACGCGGATTCATTCTGGTTAATGTCAAAGCGCGAAGCTGGTCCGAAGCCGATCCGCTCGATCGGGAAGTTCAAAACTCCGATGATCGCGACTGGCAGAGACTCTACCCGGCCTTCGTAATCGCTCTGCGAAAAGTCGATTCCCGCCTTCATTTCGTGTGAGCCCAACAAATTACGCGCTCCGAACTGATAAGTCTCTTGCCACTCCGTGCGATACGTCCTCCGGTTCTGACGGTTGAAAAAGCCTCCTTCGGTTGTCTCGATAAGGAGTTGATAAGGATCATTGCTGTTCGCGGTAACATCCGCATCAAAGCGCTTATAACTGAACTGTGAAACAAGTAGTGACTCCGGCCCGGTCGCATAACGGTGCTGCATAGAGGCCATATAACCCCGCTGGTGAAGATCGGGTGTCGAGGGTTGTGGAGTGAATGTATTCAGACCGAGATAATTCAACTTCTGCGGATAGAGCGCGAAAGAGGCCGTCAGCGATTGCCGTTGCGTCAGATTCATATCCACTTGGCTGAACGAATTGAAGCCCTCTAGTTTCATGTCGCGCTCGAGTTGCGGAAGACTGGAGACGGGTATGCGCAAGAAACGATATTCGAAAGACTGGGTGAATGCCATCTTGTCCCTCACGAGCGGCCCAGTAACAGTGAGCCGGGGTGTAGCCGACTCAATGCCGACGAAATCTCCGGAGCGCTTCCGACCGCGTGGGAGCATATTCTGTACAGAGAGGTGGAAGGCGTTGAAGTTGCCCGTCATGGTCTCGACGCTCGACACTGCGCCGGTCAGCCTTCCGTACTCGGGGTCATAAGGATTGGGAATCACCTTGACGGATTCGACGACATCAATTGGTAAGTTCATCGCCGGGTTGCCAGTCGCTGGGTCGGTGACGCTCGCACTGTTAAGTAGCGCGCCACCCTGCGATGAGCGGCCACCTTTCATGTTGATAAGACCATCTGGCCCGCGAACTACTCCCGGAACTAGAGGCAGCAAGCTATCGAAACGGTCGTATTTGTTCGGCGCGAGAAGAATTGTGGATCTATTAATGGCTGTCTGTCCGGACGAATCCCTCGAAACAATCGGCTCGTCGGTTCCATTCACGGTGATCGACTGCTTGACAGCATCGACCTTCAACTCGATAGGAACATCGAGTGCTTTCCCTGGGACAGCTGTTACCGAACTGGAGCCAATCAGTCCGGGCGCCTTCACTTCAATCTGGTAGGTGGCAGGTGTTAGATCTTGAAAGTTGTAGTTTCCTTTTTCGTCGGTAACAGTCTGCACCGATGACGAAGGACCCTCGATCCGCACCACCACGCCAGACATGACAGACCGGCCGACGTCGGGGTTTACGATGGAGACGGTACCCTCTATTGCGCCCGTTTTTATATCTGCAGGTACACCCTGTGCTGTGGTGAGGCAAGGGAGCCAGCAAAACGGATTCGTCAATGCCGCGATCAGCAGCAGGAGACGCGTTGCAGATACCGACTTACTCATAGGATTTCTGACAGCCCATCAATGAACTGTCGTATTCCCATGTAAGGCATCCAAGCGCCCAAAGCGCCCAGTGTGAATTCACAAGTAAATTAGGTAAGAGTTACGGGAAAAAGTGCGTATCAGACTGCCAATTGTCGGGCAAGTGCCAGAAGCTCGACATTTTGGCGGCACAAAGTGTACGCAATGTGCCGAGCATTGGCGGGGCAAACGACTGTAGTGAGTGGCGATGAAAATGCTTCCGTGTTTACTGAACGTTGCCTCAAGCGAACTCAGCAAACACCAGAGTTCGAGTTCCAGGCGGCGGTGAGGTGGAAAATGGCTGACATATGTACGAGCTGCGGACGCACGGAATCTCAAACAATTGCTGACGCAAACACACTAGGATTATTACAAGAGCTGCGAAGCGGGGTCTATACCTGCTGCCAGATTTCAGAGTGGGCCGATGAGCAGTGGTCGGCTTGGTTTGAAGCTACACAAGAAGACATGAAGCGCTTCGATGGCACGATCAGTTCACCTGACTTCGACGACAAGGAGGAAGTATTCGTTCCTGTTCGTCGTCGCCAGCAGCAAGTCCCGTGGTATCGAAGCTAACGATCTCTAATATTGATCTTGGTGATAGCCATGCGTCGAAATCATTTCTATTTGGAAGCACCCGAGCTTACACAGGAGCTGCTGACTATCAAGTGGACACTGAAATCCGCCGGCTTTAGTATCGGCTCCACTTGGCACGAGGGACAGGTGAGCGCTTTGGCCTTGACATCCAAAGATCATTGGAACGCCTGGACTGTACAACAGATACAGAGCTGTGATTCACTCGTTGTCATCTGCGGGAAGAACGATAGGGCAGCCGCGGAATTGGCTATGATGGCCGGACTAGCGCTTGCACGTGGGCTGAAAGTAATTTGGATCGGGTCGCCGGTCAGAAGCCTGAAGGCCTTCGGAGCGGTCTGCCAATTCAATACCGCGGAAGAATATCGAAAGCAAGTTCTTCAGAAGATGTATTTCTCATCGGCCGGCACAGAAGTGGGCATGGCTGCATAACCCAACCAAAACACTAATTCGGCTAGCGTCGCCCTATCGAGTATCCCGAAGCAGCAGGTTCCGTAGTGCGTCGCTTGCCTCCTCGATTTCATCGAAGAGCATGAAGCTGAGCTTTACGTGTGTCGGTATGATGCTGATTAATGACTTCCTGGTTGAGCTTCGGGTGGGGTTTTACCGTGTCTCTAGGTAGCCTGGAAGTGAGCCGATCAGCTCGGCAATTTTAGTGGCTGTTTTGGAACTAGGCACAAATCGATCTTGATCACCGCGTTTGTTTCTGTAGCATTGCTTCTGCTGTCACTTCCGCCGTTCGCGTCTTTCCGGAACCGATTTCCTGCACTCTTCCGATCTAATTAAGTGCGTCCTTTCATTGGTTACTGCTCCTTTTTGAGGCGTCTTGTTCAGGCGGCCTGTCGCAAAGCATGGCGTGGTTTCAGATGCCTCGCGAGCTTCTTCTTTGAGTTGAAGATCTGCCACTGGACAGTCCCGATTGGGGTTCCTCGAAGAGCCGCGATCTCATGGTATTCCCACTCTTCGACGAAACGCAATGTCATAACATCCCGCTCGCGCGCGTCAAGAAAGGCCATCCAATCTCGGAATTCGAACGCAGGCGTGCCGGCGGGCTTGTAGGCCGCAACCGCTAAACGATTGTCCATGTCCTCGACGTTCACAGTTTCGACCTCCCGGTTCAACTTGTCATAGTGCCGGAACAGAGCGTTACGCGCGATCTTAAAAAGCCACGCGCGAAACGATGCACGATCTCGAACTTGTCCTGCCTTGCGGTACACCGTGAGCATTACTTCCTGTGTCAGGTCTTCGGCTAAGGCCACCTCACGGTTCCGGGCTCGGAAGAAAGAGACGAGTTGTGGAACGAAGATCTGGAACAGCCCTGCAAATGATTCTGGGTTTGGATTTTGCAGAAATAGATCAATTGCGGCATCTTCCTTCAGAGTTTTTCGGTTTGCGATTGATTGTGTGTCCATTTGGAGAGCAGCCTATGTCTGCTATATCTCCGATGAGGCATTTGCCCGTCCAAAAGCATGGACCCTCGTTTCGCCATTGTTTTCTGTGCAAAACAGGCGCTTCCCGTCTCATGTCAATCATGGCTTCTCGACAATTGCCGAGTTGTTGTCAGTCTTTCGCCAAAGGCCCGGCGGCCAAGATCAGGTGGTGAGTCTGGGAGCTGGCGAATCAACTTGCGGTTTCTGTTGAGCGCAGCGGAAAGCAAGTAGCGTGCTCGAAAGAGCCTGGTTTTGGTTGAGGAAAGACTTGATTCTAGCCGTCGAGCTGCTTCCTTGCCGGTAAGCTGTTGGAGCTCACAGAGGATCAGGATTTCTCGATATTTCTTTGGAAGGCCTGCAATGGCACTGCGAACTGTTCGGAGTGCTTCCAAACGAGCCAGAGCTTCGTCTGGCGATTCACACGACGAACGAAATGTTTCCAGATTCACTGACACCGAACAGAACGGCCGACATTGCCGGCGCCGGTATGACCGCAACACTTCATTCATGGCCACGCGAATAATCCACGTGCGAAAATTGGCTTCGAAGCGGAAGGTTGATAGACGGGACCATGCCTTCAGGAAAGTATCCTGAACCAGATCTTCGACGTCCGATCTGTTGTTAATCATTCTGCCGATGCACTTTCGTACCACGGCTTTGTGACGATTCATCAAGACCGAGAAGCATTCGTCTTGACCTGCCACCGCCATTTCGATCAGGGCTCTATCTTCTAAGCTAGCGACGCGTTCCATCATCGATGGAAAACCTTTCACTCCTATGGAGGAAGAAAACAATCGAACTGTTTGTTTATGTCGATTACGCATCGCCCAACAAAGACACCCCTTCCGCGCTCCTTGCATGTAAAAGATCTACTCATGCCGAGCTCAGTTGAACCAGATGCAAAGCTCGTAGGACCTTCCAGACAATGACCCTCGATTCATTTATTCGCTACGGTTCTTTGTGGACGCTGATACTTGGAGTGCTCAGTCTGACATTTGCGGTCAGAAATTATCGCCGGCAAGTGAATGCACAAATATTTTTCGAGATTGCTGGCAGGTATAACGATATGCTTCGGTCATTTCCAGTAGGCGAATGGATCACTCGGCTCGACCAGAAGAATGAACCGTCAAGGTCGACGCCGGAATTGACTTCGGGTGTCCTTCGCTATTTGGCCATTGTCCATTTTGCATTCATTCTTCATGAGCTGAGATACCTTTCTAAGGATCTCTGGAAGCTTCTTCAAGCCGAACACTATCGGACGCTCGGAACTCCCTTATTTTTGCGGGAGTGGAACACGCTGCGCGTTGAATTCAGTTTCTTTCCCACCTTTTTGGCTTATGTGGATTCAATCCAGCGTGGGCCGACGCGGCTCAGTCCTAACATGACGACTCTGCGAGGCGCCGCTGCCACCGTAGCGTGGCGATTATTCAGAAAAACGCCAACCCGTCCAAATCAAGGTCGTTCAGCGGATCCCGAATTTCCAGGGCAATAGGTCCAGCCGCGTTCGCACCGCGCCAACAAAAGAAGCATTCTTTCGCTCATACCTTGTGAACACTTAAACTTCAACCGAAGAAAGACGACATTGGCGGGCGATCCAGGCATGCAGACACAACTTCGGTGCGAGGGGAGAAAGTGCTTCGTCTCCATCTCGGGCAGGATCACCATCGACTCCTCTCCCGCTTTGCGCATGCTTCTTTTGCAGCAGGTCGAATCGGCGGCTTGTGAACTCCTGATTGTGGACCTTTACGAAGTCGTATACGTAGATACATCGTGCCTCGCTGTGCTGCTCGAGGCTTTGAGGGCAGCCCGCGCACAAAAAAAGACACTCTATTTGAGCGGACTTCGTGACCGTCCGCGTTTTCTTTTGGAAGCGACACGGATTCTTAATCTCTTCAACGAGGTCGCGCACAACGTACCGCAATGAAACATTGAGCTGACAGCATCTTACATGATCACTTCCGTTCTCGAATACTTCGGCAAATCGACTCTACGTCACCTCGAGTACGTAGGCGGCCTCACGAATCAAGTACGTGCGGCCCTGGGCTCTTTGGGACGAGTGTTGCCTCTAGTTGGGAATAGGAACCGTTGGCGATCAGTGGTTCGACAAATGCTCGCCATAGGCGTCGACGCATCTCCGATGGTCGGCATCATGGCGTTGTGCACGGGATTCATTCTGGCGATGCAAGGCGCTTCCGAGTTGCGTCGATTCGGGGCTATGACTCTCGTTGTTGATCTCGTAAGCATCGGATTTACTAGGGAACTCGGGCCATTGCTGGCGGCAATTGCTGTGAGCGGACGCTCAGGATCGGCGTTTTCGGCCGAAATCGGGAGCATGGTGGTGACCGAGGAGATCGACGTTCTACGGACTATGGCGATTGATCCTATCGAATTCTTACTCGCGCCCAAATATCTGGCAATGTTGATCACGCTGCCATGTCTCACCATTCTGAGTAACGCCTGCGGGATTCTAGCGGGTGCGGTCTTCATGCACTTCAGCACGGAGATGACTTTTGTTGTCTATCTGCGAAATGTGGTTCAGTCGATTGTGCTGCGCGATGTGATGACCGGATTGCTAAAGAGCTTGGCGTTCGCCACGATCATCGTGCAGGTTGGCTGCCTGGAGGGTTTCCGTGTGCGCGGAGGCCCCGATGCGGTCGGGCGGTCCGCGACGGCCGCAGTAGTCAAATCTACCTTTTTGGTAATCCTCGCCGACGTCGGCTTTACGGCCATTTTTTATCTGGTTGGCGGGAGATGATGCGATGCAGGAACTGACCCCAGAGCCGGTAATCTCTGTCCGCGACCTAGTGGTCAGCTACGGTGGCCGCCGTGTATTGAACGGAATCAACTTGGACATTACACGCGGGGAGACGATGACTCTGCTGGGTGGCAGCGGGTCGGGAAAGAGTACGCTTTTACGTCACATCATAGGTCTGGAGCAGCCGCAGGCCGGCCGAATCTTGGTGAACGGGGTTGATCTGGCAACCTCCTCGCAGAAGGACCTGAAAAGGGTCCGCCGGTCGATCGGGGTCGCGTTTCAGAATCCTGCGCTTTTCAATTCAATGTCCGTCGAGGATAACGCAGCACTGCCCCTTCGCGAGCATACACAGTTGGCGGAATCAACGATCAAGTTGATGACTTGGATGAAGTTGATGGTCGTTGGTTTGGCGGAATTCGGCGATCACAGACCACGGGAACTTTCGGGAGGCATGCAGAAGCGTGCGGCGATTGCAAGGGCTCTCGCGCTCGATCCAGAGATTCTGGTGTTCGACGAGCCCTCCGCCGGTCTCGACCCTATTGTCGCGGCGGAACTGGATGAACTGATCCTGGGTCTGAAGCGCGCCTTCAGCATGACCATCCTCGTAGTAACCCACGAGATGGCAAGCGCATTCCGAATCGCAGATCGAATGGCGATGCTCTATCAGGGATCGTTAATCGAAGTGGGCAGTAAAGAGAAGCTGCGGAGCAGTACTCATCCACGCATCCGCCAATTCTTCGATCGAGTTCCGGATGAGGTGCTTAACGCCGCCATAATCGACGGATATTTTGAACGCTACTTGAAGGAGGGCGTGCAATGAGCGTGGAAGCGAAAGTGGGAACGTTCGTGATAACCTGTCTGCTTTTGCTTGCTGCGACGGTTTATTACGTCGGCAACAATCAATGGGGCGGTCATGTGACCCCGTACAAGACATATCTAAGATACGCCGGTGGCGTGGCTCCGGGGACGAGTGTCTTGTTTGGCGGAATTGTTGTGGGTAAGGTGACCGGCGTCAACGCTTCGAAGGAAGATCCCACGCGCATCGAAATCGAGCTGCAGGTCAAGGCTGGCACGCCGCTCAATGAGAATTCAGTGGCGAAGTTGGGATCCATCAGTTTGATGAGCAGCCCGGCGATTTCTATCACTACAGGAACTAATGACGCCCCTCGACTGAAGGCGGGCGAGGTGATCCGTTCCCAGGAAACCGTAAGCATCGACGATATGACTCGAAAGCTTTCGACGATCGCTGACAGCGCACAAGGACTCGTTACCCAGGTACAAGGAGAGCTGAAGGACATAACGGGGGATGCTCGAAGGCTACTTGCAAATCTGAACGATTTAACCGGAACGCCAAATCGACGGGAAGTGGCCCGGATCTTGCAGCAGGTGGACTCGCTTATCGCAACACAGTCACCGAAAATTGACCACATTACGGACCAGGTTCTGTCAGTCAGCCGGGATGCCGATTCCGTCATCCAGAAGATAGGGCCGTTGGTGGATCATACGGATGCGACAGTTTCTAACGTAAATCTCACGGTCGATCAGCTGCGCGATCCAATCAAACAGGACCTCATACAACTGCAGTCCACGATGGAACAGGCCAAGAGCACGATGAAAACCATTCAGACATTGGTACGCGCGAATGACGAGAACATCACCGAAACGGTAGAGAATTTGCGAGTGGCCACCGAGAACCTAGACCAATTGACCGAACAGGTCAAACAGAGCCCGTGGAGTCTGGTGCGGATCCGCCAGCCAAAGGATCGCAAGGTACCGCAATAGGGGCTCGAAACTGCCCGAGCTGGCCTCTCAAGTCCGGTGACAACCCTCAAAACAATCGCTATCGCAGGATTATCTATCGACTTCTCCGCAATTTGCCCCTTGGGCCGATCGCTCGCCGACACCGAGTGGGGCTGAGAGCTTCGAGAGCGTCGCAATCGTAAGGTGAAGCCATCCGGACAACGGCGCCTGGCAGTACACCCAAGCCGTTCAGGAAGACCGCAACAATGCCCTCGACCCTGCAGCGCCTGCGTTCGATCTTAACTTGCAGAAATCGTAGGCTGCGCCTGGCTTTCGACTCAACCCTTTCGCAGAGTATGGGCTGGAGTTAGCTGAAATCGTCTGATTCCGGTTGCAGCAATCGGGGAGATCCCTGAACAAGGCAGGAACTCTAACAAAATCGCGAAATTTTGACGAGCCGGGCCAATAGATCCGACAATCGTTCAGGAAAGCCACGGCGAGAGAAATTCCCAGTATCAGCTGACTAGCCTGTGACAGGAGTTCGTCAATTGACAGTCTAAGACTCAGCAGTCGGTTATGCCCGAGTTCACTTCAGTCAGTAAGCCGCTGGTTTCTCCATGTTTGAGATCGTTGCTCTCTGGCTGTTCAATTGCCTAACGAGTTGCATGGCGGAATTATTATCTACTCGTTACGAATTGGCAAAATTTAAAGGCACGCTGGAGGCACGCATTGTGGAGTTGGAGTCGGGTATGAGGCAACGCGATGGCATCGCAATTGAGAAAACCCCGGACCAATTGGACGAAATCCAGCGCGCCTCCGAACGCGATCTTGCAATCTCTAATATGGATCGCGGGTCCAGACAACTACGAGATGTCCGTGCGGCTTTGCGTCGCATTCGCGACGGCAACTTCGGAGTCTGTGAAGGGTGCGAAGAGCAAATCCAGTTGAAGCGTCTCATCGCCATTCCGTGGGCCTCTCTTTGTATTCATTGTCAGGAAGCTCTCGATGATCACGAGGCGATGTCCACAAGTAGCCCCTTGGGCAAGGCTGCGTAAGCGAGATACTCCCTCAGAATCCAAAACGCCATGTTTGGCTGACCCGAGTGAGGCCCGGTTGTCGCCGACGTAGCGAGATTGGGTATGCGTGACGAAGCCGGAGCGACTTGGATTCACGAAGCCGGACATCTATTGGGGCTCAAACATAATCCGTCTGCCGATTCACTGATGTACTACATCGAAGTCAGTGCAGCGAGCACCCTCGACTCGGCAGATCTTC
>Ga0126381_100003423_pt1 | contig 17233 bp, 12 predicted proteins | sample PanSoiMetPlot_28_FD_96465 | JGI IMG/M metagenome (GOLD analysis project Ga0126381, IMG submission 96465) | Tropical forest soil microbial communities from Panama - MetaG Plot_28 | ecosystem: Environmental > Terrestrial > Soil > Tropical forest > Bulk soil | place: Panama | collected 2016-02-17 | reverse complement strand
TAAACCCAAAACCCCTCTAAGGAGGAGGAGAAGCAGGCAGGGGCTGGATGCAAGTCACCACCTACTTTCCCGCGAGGGGAGGGGAGAGAATTTTTTTCTTGACATCCTCTTTCATAGGATGAGTGCTATAGAGATTTTTCACCAACTGCGAGGAGATCTCCGTCTTTCCGACGACACCGGTTGGTCCTGCGCGTCCAAAGCGACAGGCTCGACAACGCTTTGGAAACCTACTTCTTCAGTTCTGCCGTCCAGTTGAGCACGAGCGTCATCGGCTCACCACTTTCTTTCACGTCCCCGCTATTGATGAGGAATTTCTTGCCATCCGCGGTTACATCGTAAGGTCCAGATCCGCGCCGGGCTCCGGCAGCGGAAAAGAGCGCATGAGGAACGCCCAACCGGACAGCGAGCCCCGAGGTATCAACATCAACGGCCATCACGTTATTGGCGGCGTCGAGGAAGAATAGCTCCTTGCCGTCTCGACGCCAGTGTGCGCTGATTCCGCCGGTGGTCGAGACCTGCCACTTGGGGCCACCACTGGGGAAAGGTGTGACGTAGATCTCCGTGCGACCTGATTCATCGTTCTGATAAGTCATCAATTTTCCGTTGGGTGCGACGACGGCGCTGGTGTCATCAAACGAAGTCTGCACGATGGGAAATGGCTTGCCGTCGCCGAACAAGGGAAGAACCCAGAGATCATTGCTCGTCTGAGACCCGGTCACGGCGCGTCTTTGGTAGACGAGATAGCGCCCATCGGGAGAGACACTGGTTGGAAACTCGGACACATCCTGGCTCGCCAAAACAGTTCGCTCCGGCCCGCTCCCATCTGCAGCCTTCGCGTAGATGTGACTGACCCCGCCGCTGAGGGAGCCATAAAAGACGGTCTTGCCGTCCGGAGCCCACTCCGGATTGTGCTGGATCCCGTTTTCGAACGTTATACGCGTCCTGGTGCCACGCTGCAGATCAAAGATCCATACACCGTTTTGCGTTCCCAGCGTGCCCGCAAAAGATACGGCCAAACGTTCGCCATCCGACGAGAGACTTGGGCCGAAGTACGGAGCACCTTGTTGCGTGATCGAGCCGACTTGCTTCCCATCACGGGTAAGCCATAGCAAGTTCCATGTTGCGGGCGCTGCACTGTATTGGTAGACCAGAGTCCCGTTCTCCGACGCGGAAAAAACGGGACGTGCCGAGAGATCATTGAGCGTGATTCCCTCCCCAACGGTCATCGGTTCACCCGTGACCTCGAGGCGACGCAGATCGAATGGCTGGGCCACCAGCCTGGTGTCTCTCATGAACAGAAGATATCCGGATGCGTAGGCCGCCATGGTTGTGCCCTTCAGGATTGTCTTCGCTTGCAGCGAGCCAAGCTGGCCGACATACAAGGTGTTATCTTGCGGTCCCCCGGTACCTCGCGACCAATAGAGAAAGTGCTTGCCATCCGGCAGGAATTGGGGCCAGCGGTGGCTGTTCTCGGAGGCCTGCAGTTTCGAAGCTGGCTCTGGGGCTCCTCCGGACTCCGACACCCGAAGGAGGGGTGTGACTGCTTGCGGGTTAAAGACAATGATGCCCTGTTTGCTCCAAGCTCCCCCGCGGCCGCCCGTCGGGGACGCTTCGCACAGTGTTTGCGGAAGCCCACCGTTGGCATCAATCTTCATCAGCTTGCCGGGGATGAAGAACCCGATCCGGCGGCTGTCGGGCGCCCAAAATGGATACATCGCGGAGTCGGTCCCTGGCAAGGGCTGCGCAGTCAGGGATGTTAGCGCGCGGACGTAGAGCAGGACCTTGCCGTTCTCATCGCGAGCCGTGAATGCCAACCGGGTACCGTCGGGCGATAGCACCGGAGTGCCCGACGCGGGCGTCATGGTCACGAATGTTGTACCCAGCGGCGGCAGGATGGAAGACTGCACGACCGGGCGTGGACGGGTAGCGAGATTCAGATAAGCGGCAATCGCCGCGACCAGCGCGAGAAGAAGGACACCGGCCGCCAGCCAGCCCAATCGTGAGGACCTTCGTGCAGGAGCGAGGTCGGCCTGCGTTCCTCCTTCTGCGACCCATTTCAACTGCACCTTTACATCATGCGCCGTTTGGCATCGTTCATCCGGATTCTTCTCCAGGCACGTCTTCACAACGTAGTCCAGCATCGCTGGGGAAGTCGGCTGTACGCGGCTAACGGGTTCGGGATCTTTTTCCAGAATCCCAGTCAGCACGCTCAACTGGCTCTTGCCCTCGAAAGCCCTCCGCCCGGTCGCCATTTCATAGAGAACACATCCCAGACTGAAGATGTCACTACGTGCGTCGGCATCTGCACCTTGCAGGACTTCCGGTGCCATGTACTGGAAAGTGCCAAGCACGATTCCGTTCTGGGTAAGTGCGTTCGCCGGCGAGCTCAGGTCGGCGATCGTCATGGTTGGGGTCGAGGGAGTCATCCCACTGACTCTCGCAACCGCAGGGCCAACAACTGTGGGAGACGTTTTGGCCAAACCGAAATCCAGCAGCTTCGCCCCGCCACCGGTTAGCATGATGTTCCCCGGCTTCAAGTCGCGATGCAGGATGCCGCCACGATGTGCCGCCGTCAATGCCTCGGCGATCTGCATGCCGATCTGCAAGGTTTGCTTGAGCGAGAGTGCACCCTTGCGCAAACGATCGGCTAAGGACTCGCCGTCAAGGTACTCCATGACCAGGTAGGAGATGTCATCCTGTAAGCCGATGTCATACAGATGGCAAATGTAGGGATGATTGAGAGCCGAAGCTGCACGAGCTTCGCGTTCGAAGCGGACTTTCAGTTCGACGCTTGAAGAAAGATGTGGCGGCAGGATCTTGATGGCGACAGTGCGGTCGAGACGGCTATCGCGCGCGCGATAGACTTCTCCCATCCCACCAGCGCCCAGCGGTGATTGAATTTCATAAGGCCCGAGTCTTGTGCCAGAGGTGAGGGCCATCGGTCGGCCATTATAGCCCCTTGGGAAGCTCGACTCTCGAACCGAGATCGGTTAACTGGCGAAAACAGGCGTGGCTGTTGAAAAAGGAACCAACGTAGTAATTTCCGCGAGATTATGTGTACCCGTCGAACGATAAATCAACGACTTACAACGGCATTTTCGGACTGAAGTACACACGAAAAGAGTTTTTCAACAGACACGCCTGATAACGTCATTCGAGACCAAGCTTTTTCAGATGAGCCAATTCCTGCGCCGTCAGTTCTGACCGTCTTTGTTTCTCAATGAAATCCTGAAATTCATCGTTGTGGTGAATCGTGGCGAACGCTAACGCCCATCCGGCACGCTCTAGGGCTGCGTACTGTTCACTTTTCTTGTCCAGCGTGTCAGCAATTTGTGCCAGCCGTTGCGCGTGCTCTTCGTAGTCGTGGAATTGCGTGGGCATTACCTCTCCTTACCAATAAACTGTCTTCCGATGGCTGCACTAGGGTATAGCTGTGGCTATCGCATCGTCTACGGAGGGACTGGCAGGGGTCAACGAGTGAAATCGCCTGATTTCAGCCGTCATGCGTTCGGTGATAGATTTCAGGTATGCAAGGGGCGTTTCCCAGTCGTAGCGATGCATCCTCAGCACTCATAATGGCCGTGCTGTTTCTCAGCTTTGGGGTGTTCACAATTCTTCGTCCCGAAAGAGTCAGGACCGCGATGGACAACGTTGCGAACTCCTGGAAACAGGAGTCGTGGCATCCATACCGAATGCCAATACCTGTTCTTCGATTCGTTGTGGGAGTCGCAGGAATTGGCGGTGCTGCCCTCTTCCTATACATCGCCTACGTCGGCTTCAGTCGGTAGTCGTTGAGAAGTCGAGATTGTGCTTAAAGGCGAGCCAGATGGTCAAAACGTGAAATCGCCTGGTAACAACACTTTGCTTTTCGGTTAGCGAACAACCGTGACCTTACCGTTCTCAAGCTTCATCTCCATGGCGTCAACCCGTTGAGTCGTGCCCAATTCATCCACTGCCACAGCATTGCCAGTCGCCCTGATCGTCTTGCTCTTTGCGTCGTAAACGACCTCATCCGCTCGAAGGGAGAAGAGGTTGTACGTGACGAAAACCGGATCGTCGTTTGGTGCTTTCTCGCCCGTGTAGGAGTACCGATCTCCCGACACATTGTGCTTCACATAGCGAATCCAGACCTGAAACGGTACGCCATCGCTGGACGGGACTGAGAAGGAGTCTTCCTTCAAACACTCTAGTCTCTTTGCCGCTGCCCACTCTTCCGGTGTCGCTGTTCCACCATCCGTCCTGACAATCGTTATGTCGCAGGTGGGCTGAAGCGGCAGCGTGAAATCGAAGACGATGGTTTCTGTTGAGGTCACACGGAACAGTAGTCTGCGGTAAGGTCGGAAACCCAGAGGCTGAGCCGTCATCGTGTAATCGCCAAACGGTAGTTCAGTTTCGTAAACGCCACGTTCGTTAGTGATGACGGTCTTGTCGAATCGCTTGTCTCGAAATTCGACCTTGGCATCGGGAACGATCGCACCGCTCGGGTCACTGATTGTCCCCCGAACCTGGAACGTTTCACGGAAAGGGGGCACTACTTGTCCAAACGCAGTTGACCACAGGAACAGCACCGTCAATAAGACTGAAGTGGCACAGAGCATTGCATGTACTCGGCCTTATCTTACGCTGCTTCTGGACGGTTGACGTAATATCTCTATTACACTCAGTGACCGCCGGGAGGAGCCGAAAGACTCCAAAGGCAGGTTTTGATCAGCTATCGCCTGTTTGCGCCAGCTATCATGGAACTTGCCTGCAATTCAGGGTAAGGTGGTGACGTGAAACGTCTCCTCGCAATCCTGATCGTCTTCGGCGCAGTAGCCGCAATCGCACTTCGATTTTCTGGCAGCGCCACTCCGCCACAGCAACGCGCCAGTAAAGTGCTGGTCCTGAAAACCGAACACAAACTCCTGCTGCTCGATGACGCGAACAACATCATGCATACATACTCCATCGCAATTGGCAGAGGCGGAGTTGAGCCTAAACAACGTCAAGGTGACCACAAGACTCCCGAGGGCCTTTACACCATAGACCGTCACAAGAGAGACAGCCGATTCCATCGTGCCCTGCATGTCTCGTACCCTAGTGATGCTGACCGAGAACGCGCACAAAAATTAGGGACCGACCCCGGTGGGGACATCATGATCCACGGCATCCAGAACGGACTAGGCTGGCTTGGATCATTACATCGCGCTGTGGACTGGACAGACGGCTGCATCGCCGTGACTGATCCAGAAATCGAAGAAATCTATTCAGCAGTTCCAGACGGAACGCCAGTCGAAATTCGGCGGTAAGCAGATCAATGGCGAGAAATCCCCATTACGCTCACCGACTGCCCGCGTGGGTCGAAAGACCCTGTTCGGGGGTTGTGAGCGAAATCGGCTGATTTCGTCACTTGAGGTACCGTGAGAACATGTGTTCATGGCGAGAGCACCAAGAACACTGGCCCAAGTGTTCAGCGTGCTTTGCCACCCCGTCGATGGGAAGAACCGGCTGGTTCGCGGATGAATGCGACGGGACGTAGCAACGGAAAACCCGGAATCACTGACGGAATCCCGGGCCCACAGGTTTGTTCAGGACACTCTTACCATCTCCGGAATCTTTGCAACCACGACCTGAGGTCAATAAGTGACGGAATGTTACAACAATTGAGATTAAAACTTGCTCACCTCCGAACTCACTCGCAGCGGTTACTGATGCACGCCCCAGAACAGCAATCCTTGTACGACGTACAGAACTGGTTATGGAAAGGGTTGCAACACGTTTTTGTAAGTCGCCCGCAAACGTTGTTACAGCATTGTTTAGAGGAGGTGCAGGAACTCCCCAGACTCCGGCAAGTCTGGGGACCCGCCCCCGCGGAGTTGAAATCGATCTGCGACTGCTCGTGCAAAAAATCTACATTATCCGTCTGGCTTTCGTATGCTCCCATGGGCCCGTGTCGCCGCTGCTGAAGTTGTTTGCGGACGTTTTCAGGCAGTATGACTCTGGGGCGTTCGCTCGTGACCGGCACGATATCTGCGCCAGTCGACTGCTCTTCACAGCCCTCAACGTTCGCGTGGTCCGCGTCGCAGGGGACGCCCATGGCGGCGTGGTACTCTCCGTTGCTTTGATTGAAGGCAAAGAAGGCAATCTCGCCACGAGAGTTGATGTCATTGCCGAAGAACAGATACAGCGGGGTCGAGCCCGGCTTCACCAGTGTGTTGAGGTCAGTCATCACGCCGTTTTGCCAGAGGAAAGCACGACAGCTGCTCAACGTTGCATCAACGCAAGACCCACCCACGACTCGGCCGTTGGCGTTGATTCCGAATGCCAAACTTGCGGAGTCTCCGGGAAGAGCACCGAGGTCCTGCATGCCATCGCCATTGTTCCAGAGGAAGGCGTGAAGAGTGGCGTCTCCAGTTATGTCCGATTGGCCGACAACCTTGCCTTGGGCGTTGATAGCCCAGGGAATAGTGTTCAGCACGCCCCCCAGGTTCCCCAAGTCAATCACCGTTCCGTCTTGCCACAGTACGCCACGGGCAGTCGTGTCCGAGCAAAGCCCAGAGACGCCGACGACTTGCTCCCGGTCGTTGATTCCGGTTGCCGCCGAAATCGTGTCTCCGGGAAGCGGGGGGAGCTGCTGAATCTCCCCTGCTTTCGGGCCCCAGACGACAGCTCTAACATCCAGCACTTGTGGCGCCACGCAGTTTGGGTCTTGAATATTATTCTCCGCGTAGCCGACCACTTGGCCGCGGTTGTTGACCCCGAGGGCTTGTCCATTGTTGCCACCAAGCGTGGGGAGCGGTGTCTTTTGCCCGTCTTGCCACAGGAAGCCAAGACAGGTCAAGCCTGTGTTGAAACCGCAAAAATTCTCCCCAAGCGGATCTGGGTTTGAGGTTTCGCCTACGGCCGCGATCAGTCCCCGATTATCCTTGACCGGCCATTGCTCGTTGCTGTTGGGGCCCCCCAGCGTCCCGAGGTCCGTCTTGACGCCATCCCGCCATAAGTACGCGTGTTCGCTCTGATCACCTGCTAAGTAGGCTGAGCCCACGATCCAGCCGCGGTCGCTGATACCCTCGGCTACGCTTACCGTACCCCCCAGCGTTCCCAAGTCCTTCACAACGTAGTACGTCCGCCTCAGCTGGCGCTGCTCATGCTGTGCGGCGATCTGACTCTGCCCCGCCAAGACAAAGAAGCATGCGTACGCTACTGCAATCAGGCCCATCAGCGATCTAGATTTCATATGGCCTCCTATGTAGGCGAACACAACAGGAGCCGATTCAGGGCGCTTGAGAGGGGGAGGCGGAGTGGGCGCAGCTGAATCTGGTTAGTCTACGCTGAAAGCCATTACAGTCAAATCAAATCAGCGCGTGGCTAACTGAAAGGTCCGGAGACAGGATCGTCAATTTACTTAATATCCCCTTAGCGCTCACCGACCTTCAAAAAGGCGAAAAGAAAGCGCAAGCTTATGACATCGCCTGGTTACGTCAAGTGACAAACTCTCTTGTTAGTTCTAGAATCCCCAGCTGAACAGGCGAACGGAGAACGAGTTTAATCGCTGCCATATGCAAATAGGGATACGTCCCAGTCGTTTGAGTTTCATTTCGTTCGTCGCGTATTTGGTCATTTGTCCGAGCATCCACGCGGACCCTCCCCAGATGTGCAAGGTTGGCGGGCGCGTGATAAGTTCCGCCAGCAATCAACCGCTTAAAGGCGCACGTGTCCAACTCAAGAATATCGACGACCCGAAGAGTTTTTATAATCTAACTACAGACGCCGACGGGCAGTTCAACTTCCTGCAGGTTAGACCTGGCACTTATCGTCTGTTGGTGCGACACAATCGGTTTGTGCCCGGATTCTACGGGCAGAGGACCGCTGAATTTGGCCCGGGCGCGCCGTTAACGCTCAAGGCGGGCGATGAAGTCACGGATTTACTTTTCAAATTAATTCCCACTGGCGCGATTGAAGGGCAAATCGTGGATGAGGAAGACGAACCGCTTCCCGGTATTGAAATTCAGGCATTGGTGCGAGCCTCACAAGTTCCGAGCGATGAAACGATACCCTCGACTGGTGACCTTGTTCCGATTCGCACGGCTGTCACGAACGATCTCGGGCAATTTCGTCTGTATGACCTCGCCCCCGGCAGCTATTTCGTCAGTGCCATCGACTCAGGGATGCCAGAACTGAGCGACGAGAGCCTTAGAAGTGGATTCGGTTACGAACTGGCGGACTCTCCACAACCAAAGTATCCGCCCACCTATTATCCCGGCACTACTGAATCATCACAGGCCGCGAAACTGGAGCTCCATGCTGGAGAAGTAACGCATATTGATCTGCGGTTGCGTCGCGTCGAGACATATCAGGTGATTGGCCGAGTGGTTGATCTCAACCATCATCCGGTTCTGGGGGCAAACGTTTCAATCTCCCTGAAGGACCTCGCCACGCAGTTTTCCAGTCTTCGATATGGGGGCGAAACCGATGCGGCCGGTCGCTTCCAGATCACAGGCGTGGCGTCAGGAAACTACTCGATCGACGCTTCAATGATTCAAGATCAGAAACAGTGGGTGGCAGAAGAGGACATAAACGTTTCCGCCGACAATCTAAAGGGGGTGGAGTTGGTTTTGCTTCCACCTCTCACTATTTCAGGTCACATTGACTTTCAAAGCTCTTCCTTCCACCAAGGAGGCCGCAAGATCGTATGGTTACATCCAAAATCGGGCGGGAATAGTCACTTTGGAGCTGGCGAGATCAGCATCGACCACACATTCAAAGTCGAAGGTCTGATTCCAGGTGCGTATAGCGTTTCCGTCTCGCCCCTTGCTAGCGATTCGTACTTGGCGGCCGCACACTTAGGGTCCACAGATGTGCTTCAAAATGGACTGGTCCTAACCGGGCCTCTGTCCTCTGGCACATTGGAGTTGAGCATAAGTCCCGACGGCGCGAGCATTGAGGGGTTAGTGACAAAGTCTTTGAAGCCAGTCTCAGGGGCTGACGTGCACATTGACCGCAGCGACGCTGAGGCGGGACGAGGGCCTTCAATGACCGATGCTGAAACTGACCAGAACGGTAATTTTGCATTTCATGCGCTTCCTCCCGGCGATTACATCGTCTCTGTCACTGAGAGCGAGCACTCTGATCCTGCGCAGAAGGTCACATTCACGCTAGAGAAGAAGCAACACAAGAAAGTCACGCTCGAACTCGAGGAAGGGCAACAGATCGAACCGAAAGAACGGCAATAGCGATTTGTTGACGCTCGCTAAAAAGCCTTGAGTATAGTTGTGTTTCTGGCAGCCCCTTCCGTCAAGGAATCGCGCTGTTGCGCACTTGGCTGTCGAAAAATCGCGCAGTACGTTCTCCGAAAGACACCGCTCAAGCGCCCCGGAATTATGTTTGGCCTGCTCCGTTTGGTCAAGCTGCATTGGATTGCAAGCCTGATTGTTGAAACATCCCGATTACGCTCAAAATCCTCGAAAAAGGCGAACGAAAAGCGCACAGTTGTAAAATCGCTGGTTACGCCAACTGCCGTACGCGATGTTAGGCTTGGTTTTCAAGATCGATACCCTAATGACAGGAATGTAATGTGGCGCCAAACGTGGCAGACAGCAAAGGGTCGATTCTCATCGACATGTCATCGTCGATTTTAGTGCTAATAGACCCACTTGTTTTGGACGGGCTAAGTGCAGAACTGCAAAGGCTTGAGCCATCCGAGGTCGCCGACAATCCAGGGCTAATCCGAACGCTGCCCGGACCAATGAGAGTCGGGCTTCACCAAATTGAGGACTTTGCTCCGGGGGCTTATTACATTTCCAATTACGACCTCGAAAGCGTTGGCACCGATCAAGCAAACGAGAGCGTATTTGACATCGATACTGGCACATTGGTGTTGGCCGACCTTAGTCACCTTCCTCGCCTTGCCCAAATCCTGACCTGGGAACGATACGATGCGGCTCTGACGAGACCGCCAGACGATGAAACCTGCTGGTTGGAGTTTACGAAAGAATTAGGCGGGACTTTTTGGGGGATACTTTGGGGTGATATAGACACGCCATTCAAGGGGGACGGTTCTTATAGAATCAAGGCCGGAGCGCCTCGGTTTCATGAGCCTCTGAAGCCATAATTGGCGAAATATCACGATTACGCTCACTGAGCGCGGGAAGGATACGATTTCAGTGTCCCGAATGGTGTCCCGAAACTGCCGAATGAGGTCACATGAGATGAGTTTAGGTACTCGACCACGATTGTAAGTGCTTGGGATTACGTCACATGGCGTCAGATGTGAGCATTATGAGACCGTCGCTCTAACCACCTGAGCTACACCGCCACGCGACGTAATCCCATGATAACACGTCAATTCACACTCTCAGGCGGGGGCTGACGGCAACCTTCCGGTCGAGCTTGCGTCTAACCAGAGGGCAAACCTATACTTCTTTAAAGGCGAATGAGGCCAGCTTTCAAAGCCGGTGTTTCAATGCTGTCGCTTCTTCTGTTGGCGATGCCGATCATGGCTTGCCTGATTCCCGCAGCTTCTATGACTGCGACAGAGCGAGAATGCTGCAAGCGCATGGCAGGAGAATGCGGAAAGGCAGGAATGCCGCAGTCTCATCCTTGCTGTCAGACGACCACCGTCCCAGATCAGTTCGCGGCGATCAAGATCTCGGCGAATGTGAACTCGGTTCAAGTGACGCTCGCTGTCACATACCTGCCGCACCACACGTTCATGACTCTGGCGCCACAGGAATCGGGTCCAGGGCCTTGGGCCGCTGACATCTATTCGCCGCCGGTTTCACCGCCAGCTTCTAGTTCCGTCCTCAGAATCTGATCCTCTTTCCTCCCGGCCCTTACGCGCTCGTGTGTCCACACGTTCGTGCGCTAACAAACTCATGTTTGTGATGCGGAGGAAAGATGAGATCCATGAATTTCTCCCGAAGGCTCTTCGGGCGCAGTAGTATTTCGCAGATTAGTGCAGCTCTAGTTGCTGGAACGATGCTGTTCACCATCAACGCGAGCACTCAAGAAACAGAGACTATACAGCATTCATCTCCGCCGCTGAGCAGGGCGGAGCACGCCGGACTACCCAGCAGCCTAAGAGAGCTTCTGCAAGAGGCGGAGCAGAACAATCCGCAGATTCAGGCCGCTCGACAAGGTTGGCAGGCAGCTAAGCAGATTCCCTCACAAGTCTCGACGCTTCCCGACCCTCAACTCAATTTGCAGCAGGTCAATGTCGGAAGCCCGCGTCCATTTGCGGGGTATACGAACAGCGACTTCGCTTACATCGGTTTGGGAGTTTCGCAAGACTTTCCTTATCCCGGCAAACTTCGGCTTAAGGGCGAAATTGCGAAGCGAGAGGCTGACGTTTCGCAACAAGAATACGAATCCGTTCGCCGTTCCGTTCTTGCGAGAGTCAAAACGGCCTATTTTCGGCTTGCCTACCTCTCCAAGACTCTCGGAATTCTGGAGAGCGACGGACAAATACTCCAACAGGTCGAGAAGGCAGCGGACGCCCGTTATCGCTCGGGAATGGGCAATCAGGAAGACTTGCTCCAAGCCCAGCTTGAGCGAACCAAACTGCTCCGTGAAATAACCATGCACCATCTTGAAGTCGCCAAACTAGAGGCGCAACTCAAGGAACTGCTTAACCGTTCCCAATCCTCGTCGGACATAGGACCCGCCGACCTTTCCGAAACCGACCTTGCTTACACCTATGACGAACTCCTGGCCGCGACAAAAGCGCAGAACCCGCAGATTGCCGGCGTGGAGAAGATGGTCGAGCGTCAGAAATTACAAGTCGATCTTGCGCACAAGGATTTTTACCCGGACTTCAATGCGCAATTCATGTGGCAGCGAACAGATCCCGCACAATTCCGGGCCTACTACATGCTAAGCGTTGGCGTTCGCGTGCCGATCTACCGAAGTCGCAAGCAACGTCCCGAACTGGCCCAGGCGGAAGCAGAACTGAGTCGTTCGCACAGTGAACTCGAAGGCCAATCACAACAAATTGCTTCTGAACTCAGAGTTCAGTACGAGACGGCACAGAAAACCGCTGATTTGCTCCGAATATATAAGGAAGGCTTGCTTCCGCAAGCACGCGCGGAATTTCAAGCGGGTGTAGCTGCCTACCAAAACAATCGTCAGGACTTTCAAGCACTCCTGACGTCGTTTCTCGATGTGCTCCATTTGGATGAGGAGTATTGGCAGAACACAGCCCAACGCGAAACAGCATTGGCACGGCTCGAAGAACTGACCGGGCTGTCTCTCCGTGAGGAAGGAGCGAAGGAATGAGTAACTATCGCACCGGCTTTCTACTGGCGCTCATTGGCAACATCGTCTTAATCGGCATTTTGGTCGGATTCTTGTGGCACTCGAAATCAGCTACGAGCGAAGTGCCCAAACAGGAGGGCCTCGCATCACAAGCAATCTCGAACTCCTCAACTCTCGCAGCATCAGAAGCATCCTTAGTTCCCGTGCAGCTGTCTCCCCAGAAGTTGCAAAGCATTGGAGTGACAATCAGCGAGGTTAGGCAACAAATCGTCGCAGACGAGGTACGAGCCACGGGAAACGTAGTCATGGATGAAACCCGATTGGCGTACGTCCAAACGAGGTTCTCAGGCTACATCCAAAAGGTACTCGTCGATGCCACCTATCAATACGTCCGCAAGGGACAGCCTCTATTTACGATTTACAGCCCCGATCTAGTAGCGACGGAACGGGAATACCTTGTCGCCAAACAGAATCAGCAACAGGTGGCGCAGAGCACCGTTTCAGGAGTCGCTGCCAGCGCAGCACTGTTGCTCGATGCAACTGCGGGGAGGCTGAAACAGTGGGGAGTTTCACAAGAAGAGCTTTCCCGGCTTGAATCTTCGGGACAGGTAGAACCGGAGGTCGAGGTTTATTCGCCTGTTTCGGGCTTCGTTACCGAACGGAATGCACTCCCCAGCGTTGCCGTCCAGCCGGAAATGCGCCTCTACACTATTGCCGATCTCTCAACCGTTTGGGTTCAGGCGCAGGTATTTCAGAACGACTTAGGGCGAGTCAAAGTTGGGGACGTTGCAACGTTGACAGTGGACACGTTTCCCGGACGTGTATTCAGCGGTCGCGTGAACCTTATCTATCCGCAACTCGACACGGATACACGCACCGCAAAGGTCCGCATTGTCTTTCCTAATCGCGGCCTCCAACTCAAGCCCGGAATGTTCGTCAACGTCGCTTTGAAACTGCCGATGGGACGACAACTCGTAATTCCGGCAAGCGCCGTATTGCAGTCCGGCACTCGTCAGATTGCTTTTGTGGATCGTGGCGACGGTTATCTCGAACCGCGTGAAGTGCAGTTAGGCGCCCGCGCAGGCGACGAGTTCGTCGTTCTCAAAGGAATCAAAGAGGGCGAGAAGATCGTTACGTCCGCGAATTTCCTTATCGACTCGGAAAGCCAGCTTCAAGCCGCACTTGGCTCTTTCGTTCCACCCCCGCCCGGCGCAGGTGAGGCCTCCGTGATGAATGCTCCGCAAGTAAATGTTGAAATGACCTCCGATCCGAATCCGCCCCGCAAAGGCAGCAATGCCTTTCGTGTGAAAGTCGCCGACACCAACGGCGCACCGATCACCGACGCCGAGGTCAGCGTCGCCTTTTTCATGGCAGCTATGCCGGAAATGGGAATGGCTGCAATGCGGACGCAGGTGAATCTCTCAGAAAAAAACGGCGGCATCTACGAAGGTTCCGGTGAGCTGGGGAGCGGCGGAACGTGGCAAGTCACGATCCTGGTGCGAAGGAACGGCCAAACCATCGCCAACAAACAAATATCAGTCAGCGCAACGGGAGGCATGTAGCATGATCTCGCGATGGATCGACTGGTGTGCTGGAAACCGTTTCCTTGTTTTTACTGGAACGCTCTTTCTTGTTTTGGCTGGCATCTGGGCCTTGCGTCGCATTCCGCTCGACGCCTTGCCGGATATTTCTGATGTGGAAGTTATTATTCACATTCCCTGGGCAGGCCAGCCGCCGAACCTTATCGAAGATCAGGTGACCTACCCCATCGTGACGGCGCTTCTTGCTGCGCCGCATGTGAAGGCAGTACGCGCACAAACGATGTTCGGAGACTCCTATGTTTTCGTTGTGTTCGAGGACGGAACCGATTTGTATTGGGCACGTTCGCGCGTCTTGGAGTACATGCAGCAAATTCAAGGGCGACTTCCCGAAAGCGTTCATCCTGCAATCGGCCCGGATGCCACCGGAGCGGGCTGGGTCTATGAGTACGCTCTGGTAGACCACAGCCATCAGCGGAGCTTGGCCGACTTGCGCAGCATTCAGGACTGGTATCTCCGCTACCAGTTCACAACTGTTCCTGGCGTGGCCGAGGTCGCCACAATCGGCGGCTTTGTCCGCCAATATCAAGTCAACCTTGATCCCGACAAACTGCGGGCCTACGGCATTCCGCTTTCGACTGTCATCGAAAGAGTTCGTGGCAGCACAAATGAAGTTGGCGGACAACTCCTGGAAATGGGTGGAGCGGAGTACATGATTCGCGGACTTGGATATCTGCGCTCGCTAAACGATCTGGAAACCACTCCTGTGACGACAAAGAACGGCACGCCAGTGCTTATTGGCGATTTGGGGACCGTGACATTCGGCCCAGACATTCGAGAAGGGGTTGCGGAATGGCGAGGCGAGGGGGAAACCGTTGGGGGAATTGTCGTGATGCGCTACGGGATGAACGCTCTAGAGGTAATCAATGGCGTCAAACAAAAGCTGGCTGAGATCAAACCATCCCTGCCGCCCGGCGTTGAAGTCGTATCCGGTTACGACCGCTCCGGCCTGATTCGCGCCTCCATCCACACGTTGCAACGCGACTTGCTCGAAGAGGCCATCATCGTCAGCATCGTGATCGTCGTTTTCCTGTTCCACTTCCGGTCGGCGTTCATTCCAATCCTCACGTTGCCAATTGCTGTCATCGCGTCCTTCATTCCGATGTACTACCTCCATGTCAGCTCGAACATCATGTCGCTCGGAGGACTGGCTCTGGCCATTGGAGTCCTGGTGGATGCGGCAATCGTGATGGTCGAAAACGGCTATCGCCAGCTTTCCGAAAAGCAGGCTGAGAACACTGACCCGATACAGGAGCCAGAGAGACGCCGCATTTTGCTCGACGCGGCGAAGCAAGTCGGGCCTGCCATTTTCTTTTCGCTATTGATTATCGTGGTTTCTTTTCTGCCCGTTTTCCTGCTCGAAGCGCAAGAGGGGCGAATGTTCCGCCCTCTGGCTTGGACTAAGACTCTGGCCGTTGGCTTCTCCTCACTTTTGGCCATCACGCTAGTTCCCGTGCTGATGCTTTTCTTCATTCGAGGACGGTTGCGTTCGGAATCGCAGAACCCGCTCTCGGTCATGACCCAGACGCTTTATCTTCCAGTGCTGCGCCTGTGCCTTCGCTTCCGCAAGACCACCTTGCTCTTCAATCTGGTTTTCCTTGTCGTCACACTGCCATTGGCTTTGAAGATTGGGAGCCAGTTTATGCCGCCGCTCTTTGAAGGCTCGGCGCTCTACATGCCGACTGCGCTGCCAGGCATTTCCATCGGGCAAGCCTCGCAACTGCTCCAAGAACAAGACCGGATCATTCGCACATTCCCAGAAGTTGACAGCGTATTTGGAGCCGTCGGGCGTTCCGACAGTGCGACCGACAACGCACCGCTCGATATGTACGACACGACAGTCATGCTCAAACCTCGCAGCGAATGGCGTCCGGGGATGACGTACGAAAAACTCATTCAGGAAATGGATGCCAAGCTGCAATTTCCGGGCTTGTCGAATACTTGGACGATGCCCGTTGAGAATCGTCTGGACATGGAACTGACGGGGATCAAGACGCCTCTGGGAATGAAAATTCAAGGACCTACCTTGGAAGGCATCCAGCGGACAGGTGCGCAGATTCAGGAGGTGCTTTCCTCTTTACCTGAGATGCGTTCGATCTTTGCCGAGCGTGTTGCGCAAGGCTTCTACATCAACATCGAAGTGAATCGGGCAGAAGCCGCCAGATACGGACTTACCGTCGCCGACGTTCAACAAGCGGTCAGTTCAGGCATCGGCGGGCAGATGGTCACCGAGAACATCGAAAGCCGGGAGCGCTATCCCGTCAATGTCCGCTACAACCGCGACTTCCGGGATGACGTCGAGGCGTTGCGGCGAGTGCTGATTGCAACACCTTCCGGCGCACAGATTCCAATTGATGAGGTAGCCAAGGTTTCTTTCTCGCGTGGCCCCGCGATGATCCGCGATGAGGACGGCGCGCTCACAGGCTACATCTACATCGACCTGAATACCAAGGACTACGGAGGCTTCGTCCGGCGTGCAGAAAGCACCCTGCGACAAAAGCTCTCGTTACCCGCAGGATACACTTACAAATGGTCAGGGGAATACGAATTCGAGCAGCGGGCCAAAGAACGACTGCAATTCATTCTGCCAGTCGTGTTTTTCGTCATCTTCCTGCTGCTTTATATGGTGTTTCACTCGGTGACCGAAGCCGCTGTCCTCATTTTCCCGGCGATCTACGCACTAACAGGAGGACTCATTCTGCAAAAGCTACTCGGCTACAATTTTAGCGTGGCCGTATGGGTGGGCTATATTGCGCTGTTTGGGATCGCCGTCGAAACCGGTGTCGTCATGGTTGTATATCTACATGAGGCTCTGAACCGCCGCCTCGCCACAGGTGAACCTCTCAAGCATGAAGACATCGAGGCAGCGGTGATCGAAGGCGCAGTGCAACGCCTTCGGCCAAAACTAATGACCGTCTGCGTTGTCCTCGCCAGTCTCGTCCCAATTTTGTGGGAGACAGGCGTGGGCGCGGATGTCATGAAGCCCATAGCCGCGCCCATCGTCGGCGGCATGATCACATCCACAATCCACGTTCTGATTCTTGTGCCCGTTTTCTTTGCGCTGATGAAGGAGAGGGCACTGCGGCAAGGCACGCTTTTCGGTCGGCCTCCGGCGTAGCCCTAAGCCGGTCCTATCGGGAGGAAAAGCGCTATTTTGGGGTAACGCTATACCTCTACAAACCCAGACCTAAGCCAGACCTAACGGGAGGAAAAAGGGCTAATTTGGGGTGACCCTATACCCCTAACCGGTGCCTTGGAAGCGTTATCTGATCAGCTTAGTGAAGGCCGGAAGCTCCAGCCCTTGCCCCCAAGGATCGCAGGACAGCGCGACAAAGGAGGCGAGATTTCAGTGTCCCGAACGGTGTCCCGGAACTGCCGAATGAGGTCACATGGGATGAGTTTAG
>Ga0126381_100003422_pt1 | contig 17234 bp, 9 predicted proteins | sample PanSoiMetPlot_28_FD_96465 | JGI IMG/M metagenome (GOLD analysis project Ga0126381, IMG submission 96465) | Tropical forest soil microbial communities from Panama - MetaG Plot_28 | ecosystem: Environmental > Terrestrial > Soil > Tropical forest > Bulk soil | place: Panama | collected 2016-02-17 | reverse complement strand
ATCGTGGCGCGAAGGGCGGCTTCGGTAGAGCTGCCTTGGCTGATGTGTTGGAGGATGCGCTGGACGTCGCTCATACCATTGGTGTCATTGATGTAGGACACGGCGGCTAAGGATTCGGCATAGGCGAGGTAGGCTTGCGATCCTGAGAGCTGCAGGAAGCTGCCTTCGAGAACGTTGAGCGGAATGTTCTGTTGCGATTTGAAGAGCAGGGCGAGTTGGTGTCCAGTGCCACCCAGAGTCTTGGGCTCGAGGAACTGGGCAATGCCTTCGTGCAGCCAAGGTGGGCAACGCCCGGCGGAGAGCTGAGTTATGAACGAGTGCGCGAGTTCGTGTTTGAGGACGTGCGCCAGCTCCGGGGTGACAGAACTCAGGCCGCTGATCGGAATGCGGAGCTTGCCGTCGTTCATGGCTCCGGACCAACTGGGAGCATGGGTCACATCGAAGAAAGCTTGTTCGGTATACAGGGTTACGAGAATGTTATCGCGCGGGGGATTGCCGAGATCGCGAGCCAGATCGTCGTAGTCTGCTTCGAGCGCCTGCAGGATTTGGGCGCGGAGGGCCTCCGACGTCTGGTGGCCTTCATAGTGCAGGGTGAAGTGGATGCTTTCGCCCTCCGAAAATTCTGATTCTACTTTTTGCTCGCGCTGAGCCTTGGCCAGGTATTGCTGGACGCGGTCATCGGGGCGGAGGTCGAGAGAGCGCTTCCAGCTGGCAATGGCTTCCTTCGTATGATCACAAGCGAACTGGGCGTAACCGAGCATCGTGGAAGCGTCGGGAGAATCCGGAGCGGCTTTGACCGCGCGCTGCGCGTAAGACAGGGCCTGGCTCGCGTTGCCGGTGCGGACCAGAACGGCTGCGTAATAAATAAGGATGGTGGAGTTGTCGGGTTGGAAGCGCAGCGCGTTATCGAAATATTGCTGGGACTGTTTGATGTTGCCGCGGTCAAACTCGAACTTGCCGGCAATGAAATCGGCAGTTGCGCTGAGTTCGGCATTGCCTTTGTGCTCGAGTGCGGAGAGCCCGTCCATGTTTACTTTGCCGTCTTGGACAATCTTGCCGACAAGATCGCCTTCATTGGCGAGACTGTCGGGGGGAGCAAATGTAGGCAGATCGGCAACTTTGGCGCCGCCGGATGTGGCGGGCAGGGCTCCGGCCTCGACTCGGTCGACGGAAGATTTCGGAATCGCGTAGGTGTCATCACCGATTTCGTATTCGTAGCGGGTTCCGTTTTCGCGGACGTGATCGGCGACGATGGTGCGTCCATTCTTGAGGTGGATTGTGTCGGCGAAGCATCGCCCCAAAGCGGGCGCCAGACACAAGAGAAAGATGACACGTGGACGCATTCAGGCGCATTCTAGCAACAGGGAAGGGCGAACCTACGTGACGAAGGTACTCAGTGGGGTGCGAATTTGGTGGATTGCGGCGGTCTGCATTGCCGTCTCGATATCTCCGGGCGCACGCGCGGCGGATGATCCGAAGCCGGCGGAGACGCTCTATCTGCAACTGGGGCAGGTCGGCCTGGATCCGGCGCGGGTGTACCAGGTACGGGGCGCGTCGTTGAACCGTTCTTCTGTTCAGATCAGCTTGGACGACGGCACCATTGCATTCACGCAGGATGTGATGGGGCGGATTACGGGAGCGTTCTTCGCCGGAGATGGCGAAATTCTGCTCACCCCTCCCACGGAAGTGGAGCGGAAATCGATGAGCCTGTTCACGGGGATGGCGATTCTCGAGGAGCGGTTCGCCACCGCATACTTCCGTTTCAATGATGATGCGTTCGATGAACTGCGTCCCGACCTGCGTGCGGCCGAGAACCAGCCGGAGTTCGTCGAGCGATGGAATACGACGGCGAAAAACCTGGCGAGTGCGGATGCGATGAGACTGCTGCTCACGTTCAGCCCCATGCTGCCCGTGAAAGGAGAGGCGGCCTCCGCCGAGGATCCGGGAAAAAGTGCGGATCGGTTCCTGCATCTGCGGCTCCAGGGGACGAAGCTCGGCGTGTTCGATGTGTTCTACGACTCAACGGCCTCGGAGCAGATACAAGCCGGTCAGGCAAAGACCGCGGCAAGCGGGGAGACCTATTACGATGTCTGGACATCATTTTCGCCGTTACAGGCCAGCCCCGCGAGAGAGACCGGAGCAACATTGCAAGGGCCGGGCGCAGGCGCGCGTGTCAATCGCATAGCTCTTCGCCGCTTCACGATTACGGCAGACGTGGTTCCTCCGAAGTTGCTGCGTGCGCGAGCGCTGGTGGAGTGCAATGTCCGCGAGGGCGAGGTTCGAACGCTGCTGTTCGAGTTGTCGCGCTTCCTTCAGCTCGAAAGTGTGAGCCTCGATGGGCAAAAGGTGGAGTATATCCAGAATCCGGCACTCGAGGGCACGCAACTGGCGCGGCGTGGGAACGATATTGTGGCGGTGGTCTTGCCCCAGCCGATGCGGGAAGGGCAGAAGTTTACGTTGGAATTTGTTTACGGCGGAGAGGTGCTGGCGGAAGCTGGGAACGGGTTATTGTACGTGGGCGCGCGCGGAACGTGGTACCCGAATCGTGGCATGGAGATGTCGGATTTTGATCTGGAATTCAAGTATCCACAGGGTTGGACGCTGCTGGCGACGGGAAAACCGACACAGGTCTCGCCGGAGAGCGCCGCCAAAGCGAACGGAGAACAGACTTCGCGGTGGGTTTCAGATCGGTCGATTCCTCTGGCGGGCTTCAATCTTGGCAAATACCGTGCGGCCACAACACGAGCTGGAGATGTAATGGTGGAGACCTATGCGACAGCGGGAGTGGAGAAAGATTTTCCGAGTGCGCCGATTCAAGTGTTCCGGAGCGACCCGACGGTACCGGTGACGCGGGCGCCCGAGGTCGTTCTGCCGTCTCGCCCCTCGCCCGCCCGGAACGAAGTGGCAGTCGGAGAATCGGCGGCGCGAGCCATTCGGTATTTTGCTGATCGCTTTGGTCCGTTTCCTTACAGTCATCTTGCGTTGACGCAGATGCCGGGAAACGAAAGTCAGGGCTGGCCAGGTCTGGTGTATCTCTCCTCCTATGCCTTTCTCGATGAGCAGCAACGGCAGGAACTGCACTATCCGCCATACCGGACTCTGCTGCAGGAGTCGGTGCCAGCGCATGAAACGGCGCATCAGTGGTGGGGCGACTTGATCACCTGGAAGACTTATCGCGACCAGTGGTTCTCGGAAGGGCTCGCGAATTACTGTGCGCTGATGATGCTGCAGGAGAAGAATCCAACGGGGTTCCGGGAGATCATGGAGAAGTACCGAAGCGATCTGCTGGAGAAGAACAAAGATGGGATGACTCCGATGGATGCGGGGCCCGTCACCTTGGGAACGCGGCTGTTGTCATCGCGATTTCCCGAAGGATATGAAGCGATCAGCTATGGGCGTGGGACCTGGCTGTTTCATATGCTGCGGTCGATGCTCAAAGATGGGGAGGAAAAGAGAGGCAAAACAGCCGGTCGTGGGGACGTGGACGAGCCGTTTGTGCGGGCGTTGCGCAAAGTACGGCAGCGTTATGAAGGAAAGTCCATCAGCACGCGAGAACTGCTCGATGTCTTTGCTCAGGAGCTCCCGCCATCATTGCGGTACGAGGGCAAGAGTTCGCTGGATTGGTTCCTGGACGGATGGATCAATGGAACCTTCCTGCCAAAGCTGGAGGTGAAGTCGGTAAAGTTCACACCGATGGGCGCTGGCATCACGGTAAGTGGAACCATTTTGCAGAGGGAGGCTCCGCCAGATCTGGTGACGTCAGTGCCAGTGTATGCCGTGTTTACGGGGAGGCAACCCGTGCTGTTGGGCCGGGTGTTTGCCGACGGCGAAGAGTCGACGTTCCGGCTGTCGGCCCCGCGAGGGGTGCATAAGATCGAGTTAGATCCATACGGGACGGTGCTGACGAGTCCGAAGTAGTCAGCGGCGTGTGCCGATTGGGTTCCCGTTTCCTTTCGTGATTCCCCATCGGGCATGCGAAGAGTAAGGCGGACGATTCTTCTGAATTCATCCCATACCTGAGTTTTTGCTCCGGCCGTTTCGTTGCGGCAATGTGGCCGCCGAGAACGGAAAGGGATCTGCTTGAGAGAAGTGTTTGGGGAGCGCGGTCATGAATCCTTCCTTAGACATCGAACGGCCCAGTCTAGTTAGAAAGGTACGTAGCTGTCGAAAGGGGCGGATTTTTCAAATCGGCACTTCTCGAAGGTGGAAGGGAACGGAGACGTTTCAGGTGATCCGAACCTCGGTCAGCAATTCCGTAGTGAGCCGTCAAAACGAGATAATTCAGAGTGGATTTTCCCGGCCGGAGTAGCCCTTGCGTGTGTGGAGTCAAGCGACGCTGAAATCTCTGCTGGTACCAGGGGGAATACTTCTCCTCGGTGTCGTGCTTTTGGCGTATTCAGGATGGCTCACGCTGGCACTGCCGGCAATCAGCTTCCTTTATTACTGCGCGATTGGCGGGGGGATGCTGCTGGCCTGGAGATTTCACTCCAGCCGCATCTTCTTGTCCTTGCTCGTCGTGTTTCTGGCAGAACAAGCGGTTGGTCTGTTCGCCGGGCAGCCGCACCTGGTGTCGATGACGGCGCGGGCGGTGGCCGTGCTGGTGCCATTGAACTTCGTGGTGATCGCGGTGATGCGCGAGCGCGGGTTCACGGCAGCCTCCCTGTCACCCATTGCCCTGCTCTTATTTGTGGAGGCGGTAACGGTCGCGGTGTTTACGAGCAGCGCGGCTGCAGACAAGCCATCGGCGACGCAGGTCCAACACTTGGTCACGCTGCCGCGTTATGCCATCACCGTACTGTCGTTGGCGGCGATTTTCCTGATCGTGCGCTTCCTAATAACCCGCAAGCCGTCCGACAGCGCCTTGCTGTGGTCGCTGTGCGCTTTTGCCGTTGCGCTGCATTTCACCGGCACCCCGCGCATTTCGATGCTCTATTGGGCCGCGTCAGGATGCATTTTGGGAGTGTCGATCGTGGAGAACTCCTACCTGCTCGCATACCACGACGAGTTGACCTCGTTGCCCTCGCGGCGCGCCTTCAACGACGCCATGATGCGGTTGCAAAGTCCGTATTCGATTGCCGTTGTTGACATCGATCATTTCAAGAAATTCAACGACACCTACGGGCACGATACCGGCGATCAAGTTTTGCGCTTGGTTGCGTCAAACCTCGCGCGTGTGACCGGAGGCGGCCAGGCATATCGATGTGGTGGAGAGGAATTCATGATTTTGTTTCCGGGAAAGGCGGCACCCGAAGTGACGGGACACCTCGAGCAATTGCGGAAGGCGATTGAATCGTCGGAATTCCGCAGGCGAGGCGGGGACCGGCGGCAGGCGCCGCGCGGGCCAGAGCGCCGTAGCCAGCGCACTCGCGGCCGGGCAAACAAAGGGCAGGCGATCCGGCAATTGGCAGAAGAGAAGCCCGCCGCAGCTCTTTCAGTGACCGTCAGTATTGGCATCGCAACCGCAGCGTCGGAATCGTCGGACCCGGATCGGGTTTTGCAAGCCGCAGACAAGGCGTTATACCGTGCCAAGGCAAACGGTCGAAATCGATTGGAAACCGCCTCCTCAACGCGCGTTTCTCGCGCGCAAGCGGCTGACATCGCCTAGCGCACGCGAACGATTGCGCCGGAGGAATCCAACAAGTGAACGGGTGCAAATCAGAGTCGAGGCTACGTACGTCCCGGACCGTCGACCGTAGGACGGGAACTATGACGGTCCGGAGTCGTACGTTTTCGCAAGCACCGCAGGCCGTGCGGTCAGCCGGCGGCAGTAGGTGAGATTGGGCGTTTCCGGCCAGTACCGGCGCAAGCAGGGCATTTCATGCGGATAAACGCCACGCCTTCGGACCTACCGTTCAAGTCCACCGGCTTGGCGATATATCCAGAACCGCCACAGTTCGGGCAGTAGTCCGGATCCACGCTTTCTCCCCCTCGTGTTATTAGGATTTTCCCCGAGTTTGACGAAAAATTTGCGCAGCAGTGTTTTCCGTTACGAATCCCGAACAAACTCCGAAAAAGTGGGAGGAGGATGCTTTGTCGGCGGCTTCACGGGCCTTCGTTATACCTCAGGGCTTGGCGCCGCTGGTTCGCTCCCCAGACGCGCGGCAACCGGGGCACTCCGGATAATAGGAATTTCCTCTGTAATCGAGTTCTTTGATCCCTTGAGCGCTGGTGTAATAGCCACGAATCGCCTCATTACGAATGATTTCCCAGGACTCTCGCGCTAAGCTATCGGGTGGCGATGAGGCGATCGCCCGTATCACGTCCACTTGGGCGGAGGGGCCCAGTTCCAGGAAGTTACGCCCGGTTTGGTGAATCGACAGCGCTTCCCAGGATGCGATGCCCTTGCGTACCACGATTTCCGGATCCGCTGTTTCCAGATCCGTGACCGCTTTCTCGCCGAAGTAGGCGACCGCCAGCGAGCGATGCCAAGGACTGAGACCTTTGGCCATCTCGCGCACGCCTTGTGACGAGTAGAGCGAAAGATCGATCCATTCCGCAGCCTGCGTCAACCCATTCGGATCCACCGTGCCGAGAGCAATTTCGACGACACGAGTGACCACTCGGAATTCGTCCGCGGAGAAGAACTCAGGTTGAAATGGTGACGCAGATGGCTGAGCGTAATCCGTTTCGCTCCCCGCGGGGGGATGCGAGCGATGCGCGCTGCTCAAGGCGTGCACCAGGTCGCCCGAAGACGGGGTGTAGAGTCCTGGGGGCAGATTCGCATCTTCCTGTTGCGCTTGGAGCAAGGCAGACTCCGGGACGAGTCCGCTGATTCCGGCAAGGACTGCCATTTCACCGAGCCGCAGAATCCACTGACGGCGGGTAACCGCATCGCGGGTACTATCAGAGTCGTTCACAATTCACCTCGGCGGAACGATTGGGCGATGTGTTCTCCCGCGCGAGCGGAAATCGCCATGATCGTCAGTGTCGGTTCGTAGCAGCCCTGGGTCGTGAATACAGCACCATCGGTAACAAAGACATTGCGCGCATCATGCACCTTGCAGTTGCCGTCGACTACGCTTTTCGCCGGATTTGTCCCCATGCGCGCCGTTCCGCATTCATGGATGTTCTTGCCGAAGATGCTTAGCTCGGGTTTGGGTGGGGTTAGGTCGGCGAGCTTCATTTCATTCAAAATGGCGGAAAGATGATTCGACATGGCCGCCGCCATGGCCCGCTCATTCTCGCCATAGCTCGCATCAATATGAAGCACGGGAATGCCCCAGGCATCTTTCTTATTTGGATCTAAGGTGACCCGGTTTTCCGGCCGAGGCAAACATTCGCCCTGGGCTTCCACCGCAAAATAGTAAGGGATCTCCTTACGTACTCGCGCGCGCCAGTTATCCCCAAATTCCGGCAGGAGAAAGGCGTGACCGTACAGTTCTTGGCTGCCGTCGCCGTCGAAACGGTAACCGCGAAGAAAGTTCTTGTTGCGATCAGTGGCACCTTCGGCGTTCACGTACTTTGGAATGAGAAACCCGCAGGGTCGACCAACCGGTTCACGCTCCGAGGAACGAAGGCTCGGAATAAAACCTCCAGCGCCCTCGATGGTGAAATGGTCCATCAAGTATCGGCCCAGAACTCCCTGGGAATTCCCTACTCCGTGCGGATAGGCCGGCGATTGCGAATTGAGAAGGATGCGGGTGGACTCGAGCGCGGCAGCGGCAACGACGACGACGCGGGCGTAGGCCTCTCGATGTTGGTGGCTCAGCCGATCGATGTAATGGACGCCGTCGGCGCGACCGTCGCGGTTCATCACAACGTGGCTCACAACCGCGTCACTGACGAGAGTAAACTTGCCGGTGCGCGCTGCCGCAGGCAGAGTTACGGACGGGCTGTTGAAATAAGAAGCGGTAAAACATCCGCGCTGGCACTGGTCGCAGTAGTGGCAGGCCGGGCGTCCGCGATGGGGAGCGGTCAAGTTCGCGACGCGATCGGGCATAACCCGCCAGCCGAACGCCCGCTCAATCACACTTTTTGCCAGTAGCCCGCCACAGGAGAGATTCATCGGGGGCAAGAACTGGCCGTCGGGTAACTGCGGCAGTCCTTCTTTAGATGCGCTCACGCCGATGAAGCTCTCCACCAGATCGTAATAGGGCGCGAGTTCCTGGTAGCTGATCGGCCAATTCTCGCCGTATCCATCACGACTGGCTGCTTTGAATTCGTTATCGCTGTAGCGATAGCTTTCGCGCGCCCAGCAGAAGGTTTTTCCGCCGATCTGTCGGCCACGGATCCACATGAACGGCTTGTCGGGTGGAAATGTATAGGGATGTTCTAGATCGTTGACGAAGAACTGATGGCTGTATTCGTCACATGCGTAACACAGACGCTGTACCGGTTGAGTCTCAAGCAGCCGCTTTTGGTCGCCGAAGCCGCGAAATTTGAGCTGGTAAGGCCAGACGTGCTCGGTGAAGTCTCGCGTGGGAATGCGAGGTGGACCCGCCTCAAGCATCAACACCGTCAGACCTCGCTCCGTGAGTTCTTTGGCGACCCAGCCGCCGCTGGCGCCGGATCCAACCACTAAAACGTCAAAGATTCTCTTCCGCGGAGCGATCATGCGGCAGCAAGTCTAGCAAAGACTCGCCCTTTGCTGGGACCGCAAAACGGGCCCCCTATTCCATGCGGAGCGTCTGCGCGGGATTGATTCGCGTGATGCGCAAGGTTGGTAGACAACTGGCGATCAGCGAAATGAGTGCAAGTGTCAGCGGAACCATGGTCAGAGTCCACGGATCATACTCATGGATGCCATAGATTGCACGGTGGAGCAGGCGCAAGACCGCGAACGAAAGCCCCAATCCTAATCCGATACCAAAACCGGCAGCGACTAGACCTTTCAGACCAACGTCGTACATTGCTTGTACTCTCGAAGATCCAAGGGCCATGCGGATCCCGATCTCTTTCGCACGCTGAGCAACCAGATTCGAAACCAATCCATAAACTCCGATTGCGGACAGCAGCAAAGCTAAGCCGGCAAGGGTTGAGAGCAGAACCACTTCGATTCTCTGGAATGCCAGATTCGTGGCGAGGATGTCAGCCATGGCGTGGAACCCTGAAAAAGGAAGGTCGGGGTCGACCGAGGATAGAGCCTTCTGCATCGCGGAGGTCAGACCCTCAACCGGACCAACCGTTCGCACAATCCAACTCGGTTGGAACCAGACGTGAGCCATGTTCACTAGTTCCTGGTTGGTTTGTGTGGCCGGAATATAGAAGACGGATTCAGTCGCCATTGGCGCTTCGCGACTCATCCCTGGGCTCTTGGCCACATTGGCCACGACGCCAACAATTGCATAGGTCCGTCCCGAGGTTTGGATGTGCCGGCCGATCGGATTAGGTTCTGCGAAGAACTCGCGCGCAAAATCGACATTAACGACCGCCACCGGCTCGGAAGTCGGCGTATCGCTGTCGGTCACACCTCGACCGGCGAGAATTGGAATCCGCAATGCGCGGAAGTAGCCAGGCGTTACGTACGCTAGGCTGGAGCCCCACTCTTTGCCCGCGAACTTACCATCCAGCACCTTCAACCCATCATTGAGGCCTCGTTCGTAGGGAACACTGAGCCCAACGGCCGCTTCCTCGACTCCGGGAACATGGCGCATGGCCGTCACACTTTGGTCGATAAGATTCTGAAAAGCAGCTGCTTCGCGATAACGCGCATCGTCCAGCGAAAGCTGAGCTGTCATGACGTTCATCGCGTCAAAGCCAGGGGGTAGGGTTCTCAAGTAAACCAGGCTGCGAATAACCAGGCCCGCTGCCGCTACCAAAACCACGGTCAGCGCAACTTCCCCCACAATGAGCAATTGGCGAAGGCGACTGGAGCCTCGGGCTACGGATTGACTCCCCGCAGACATAGAAGAACGAACATCAACCCGTCGCGTGTGCAGAGCCGGGAGCACACCGAACAGCAGGCTCGTGGCCAGCGATGCCCCGAACGCAAAGGCAAGAACACGAAAATCGATTGTGAGGCCACCCAAGGGCAGCATGAATTCGGGCAAAAATCCGGGTAGCGAAACCAGGATGAGGCGGGCGAGGCCGATTCCTAACAATCCGCCGAGGACAGCGAGCACGAAACTCTCGGCCCAGAACTGACGGAGAATATTCCAGCGGCTGGCCCCAAGCGCGAGCCGAGTGGCGATTTCTGGCGCGCGGCGCACGATCCGAACGAGTGTGAGTGCCGCAAGATTGGCGCAAGCAATCAGCAGAATGACGCCCACGGCTGACATGAGGCCAAGGATTGGCTGCCGCATATTCTCACCCAGATCACGCGCCAGCGGGGCGGCGTAGAACCAGGCACGCCCCTTCTGATCTTTTGCGAACTGATCAAACCAATCCTTGCGCACGTGAGCGAGCTGCGCAGAGACTTGCTGCCACGTCGCACCCGGTCGCAGGCGCATGATGATCTCGCAGTTGGTTCCTCCGCATTCGCCACTCTGGTGAGGCCGTAACGGCGTCCAGAGATCCGCGATCCCCGTGGTTTGGACATATGGCGGCAACACTCCGACGAGCGTGTAAGGCTCGCCTTTCAGGATGATTGCCCTTCCCAGCGCTTGCGGATCTCCCTGAAGCGCCGACTGCCACAGAGAGTAACTGAGAATGACGGCGTTTGGTCCCTCCGGGCGGTCTTCTTCTGGTGTAAATCCGCGGCCCAGGAAAGGATGGATGCCGAGCACCTCAAAGTAGTCCGCGGAGACTCGCATATCGCGGACATAGCGAACGCTGTTGCCGGACGCGGAAGACGCTTGTAAATTGACTCCGCTGGTACCGCCGAACGAGGCGGCTTGCACGGCAGGAACACCGGCACGAACCATTTCCCAGGTCTGCCCATCCTGACTGTCATCGTCATCCTGCTCAAATTGTCCTGACTTGGGCGAGACACCTTCCTGGTGCAGGATGAGCACTCCGAGTCGATTGGGCTCGGGATACGGCAGCGGACGCAGCAGAAATCCATTGACGAGACTAAAAACGGCCGTATTTGCGCCAACGGCAAGGGCCAGAGTCAGCATAACGGCCAGCACGAATCCCGGATTCTTCTGCAGTTGCCGTACGGCGAACCGAAAATCGTTGATTAGCATGCGGGCTCTCCTTCCGCGCGGACTTGCACTTTGGCAACCACGGTTCGCAGCAGCCTCCCCCAATGCTGGCTTCGGTTCTGGCTACGCGAACTGCGAGCGACTGTCCGCAATCGGAACCCGGTGTCCGTGCGGGAACAATTGAGTGTCTTATGGCCCGGGGGAAGAGTGTCCGGCAATGGACGGTTGAATCCCGTACCGGACATCCCGGGGTTGCGCGGGTTGTTACGTTTTGCCCCTATCCCGAACGGTTTCAATTGTTTGTAATCCTCCCGGAATGGCGTGCCAGTTGCCACCTCATTTTCCGATGGATATCGCTCGGCCCGAATTTAAGCAACGCAAGCGCAAGCGGCAGATCGCGCTTATCGCAGTCGTCGTGATTGCCGTCGCCGTACTCACGGCCGTGGTCAGGCGCCTGAAGCCCGCCGCTCCGACCGTGGAGCGCGGAACGGTTTGGACAGATACCGTGAAGCGGGGCTCCATGCTGCGCCAAGTGCGAGGCATCGGATCGCTGGTGCCTTCGCAAGAATCGGTCCTCCAAATCCCCGCAGAGACAGAAGCCACGGTAGTTCGAATCCGCGTTCTTCCCGGGGGCCCTCCGGTAAAAGCGGACACAGTGCTTGCAGAGATGAGCAATCCGCAAGTCGAGCAAGCGGCGGTCGACGCCGAACTTCAATGGAAGGCGGCTCTGGCCGACTATCAGAGCCAAAAAATGAAACTCGAGAGCGACCTGATGAACCAGAAGGCCGCCGCGGCCACCGTCAAAGCCGATTACTCGCAGGCGAAATTGCAAGCCGACACCGACAAATCCCTTTATGACTTGGGCGTGATCTCAGGACTGGCATACAAGGCATCCAAAGGCAAGTCCGACGAACTGACCACGCGCAACGACCTCCAGGGCCAGAGCCTGGCGAGCAGCCAGAAGTCGATCGAGGCGCAATTGTCTGAATTGCAAACCAAAGTCGATCAGATGCATGTCTTGTATGGGCTCAAGCAGAAGCAGCTTGATGCGCTAAAGGTCCGCGCCAAAATCGACGGCATTCTGGTGGATTTGCCACTGCAGGTGGGTCAGCACGTTTTGCCGGGAGCAATGCTGGCCAAGATTGTCCAGCCCAACCACTTGATGGCGCAGTTGAAGGTTGCCGAGACGCAAGCTCGTGACGTCCAGTCCGGAGAACCGGCGTCCATCGATACTCACAACGGCGTTATTGCGGGGACGGTGATGCGAGTTGATCCGGCGGTACAAAACGGAACGGTCACGGTCGACGTCAAACTAACGGGCGAATTGCCGAGGGGGGCCCGGCCTGACTTGAGTGTGGATGGAACGATCGATCTGGAACGTCTCGATGACGTGCTTTATGTGGGTCGTCCGGCATTCGGGCAGGAAGACAGCACGATCAGCCTGTTCAAGCTCGAACGTCCTGACGGTCCGACCGATGCACTTCGCGTTCCGGTCAAGGTTGGGCGCGCTTCGGTGAATTCGATCCAGGTTCTCGAAGGATTGCACGAAGGCGACACGGTGGTGCTTTCCGACATGTCGCGCTGGGACAACACGGACCGCATTCGGCTCCAAGACTAAGAAATTCAAGACCAAAACAATCGAGCGAGGAACTCATGACAGACGCAAGCCAGTCCCTGATTCAGATCACGGATATGACGAAGGTTTTCTACACCGATGAGATTGAAACGCATGCGCTTTCGGGTGTGCATTTGTCGGTCAACAAGGGCGAGTACGTGGCCATGTCCGGACCGTCGGGCTGCGGCAAGTCGACATTGCTGTCGATCATTGGCCTGCTCGATACCCCGACTGGAGGGCGCTACTTCTTGAACAGCAAACCCGTAGAGAATCTGGATTTCGCCGAGCGGGCGCGCATCCGCAATCAAGAAATTGGTTTTATCTTCCAAAGTTTCAATCTGATCGGCGATCTCACCGTTTACGAGAACGTCGAGTTGCCATTGACGTACCGCCAGCGCATGCCGTCAGCCGAGCGCAAGCAGCGCGTGATGGAAGCGCTCGAACGTGTAGGAATGGCGCACCGCGTGCGGCACTATCCCTCGCAGCTGTCCGGCGGTCAACAGCAGCGCGTCGCGGTGGCCCGTGCATTGGGCGGAAAGCCGTCCATCCTCCTGGCCGACGAGCCGACCGGAAACCTCGATTCACGCAACGGCGAAGCCGTCATGGAGCTTCTCGCCGACCTCCACAAAGACGGGGCGACAATCTGCATGGTGACCCACGATCCACGCTTCGCCAAGCACGCGCAGCGGGAAGTCCATCTGTTCGACGGCAAGGTGGTAGCCGAAGAGGAGCTGAAGAAGCTGATGGCCGAAGTACAGGTGTAGCGCCCGCTCCAAAGCACAGCTTCTCTCGGAGGCGGAGTTGCTCGTCCGGAGCAGTGAGGCAATGGAACATGATGACAGGCTTACTACAGGACTTGCGCTGCGCATTGCGGACGTTTCGAAATAGCCCGGGCTTTACCGCCATAGCTGTTCTCACCATCGGGATTGGGATTGGGGCGAACACCACGATTTTCAGTTGGGTTCGCTCCTTAATGCTCAATCCCCTGCCGGGAGCCAACCAGCCTGAGCGCGTTGTCGCGATCGAGAGCTCAGCGCCCGATGGTGAACCCATTACCACTTCGTATCTCGACTTTCGCGATTTCCGCGACAATCTGCGCGCGGTGCAGCAGGTAACCGCCTATCGCGGCTATGCCTTCTCGGTCGGAGACGCTCCCGATACCGAGCGCGTCTGGGGTGAGATGGTCTCCGGTGGGGTGTTCGACCTGCTGGGTGTGAAGCCCGAGGCAGGGCGCTTCTTTTCTCCGGCAGAGCGCGACGACGCGCAGAACTCGCACGCCGTTGTGGTGATCAGCCACGGCTATTGCAAGTCTCACTATGACTCCGATGCAGTCGCAATTGGGAAGACCATGCGGATCAATCGGACTCCGTTCACCATAATTGGAGTAGTGCCGGAGGGTTTCCACGGGATTCTTGCCGGGCTCGATTTTGACTTCTGGGTGCCTCTCACGATGTACGGGCAGCTCACCCATACCGGTACCTGGATGCTACGAGACCGGAACACACGTAATTTCATGCTGCTGGCGCGACTTGGACCGGGCATCACCCTGGCTCAGGCGAACAGCGAAGTCCAGGCCCTCGCGCAACGCATGGCGGAAGCGGATGCCGACTCCAACCAAGGCATTGGAGCGACCATCCTTCCTGTCTGGGAATCGCACTTTGGCACGCAGGCGGTGTTGCTGACTCCGGTCGCGACCCTGATGGGCTGCGGGGGCGTGGTTCTTCTGATTGTCTGTGCGAATCTCGCCAACTTGTTCCTGGCCCGCTCGACAAAACGCCTTCAGGAATTCGGCATTCGCTTGGCACTCGGTGCCAAGCCATGGCGGCTGGTTGCCCAACAGCTAACCGAGACGTTCTTCATAGTGATCGTCGGATCGGTGCTCGGGTTGTTGTTGGCGAGTTGGCTAGGCGGGGCTCTGCGCTGGCTGCTTCCTGGGGTGGCTGGCCCGGTGATGCTGGCTCCTCCACTGGATGGGCAAGTCTTCGGTTTCAGCGCTGCGGCCGCTGTGTTCGTTACGTTGCTTTCCGGATTGGCTCCCGCTCTGCAAGCCGCGCGCGCAAATATTAACGAAGAACTGAAGCAAGGTAGCCGCAGCAGTCTCTCCGGTCTGCATGCCCATCGACTACGAGGGGCGATGGTGATTTCCGAGGTAGCGCTGGCGGTGGTTGCTCTCGTCGGAGCGGCCTTGTTCATGAAGAGTTTTCAGGCCGCGAGAGCGATCGATCCCGGCTTCTCGCCGGAGGGAATTGCACTGGCGCAATTCGATTTTTCCACCGCCGGCTACGATGCCCAGCGAACTGACACATTTTGCCGGCGGCTGAGCGAGGCTTTAGAGCACCACCCGGGCGTGACTGCCGTCAGCTACGACGATTCCGTGCCGTTGGGGTTTCACGGCGGCAATTGGGAAACCCTGGAGGTTGAAGGATACCTCCCTCACCCCAACGAGAACATGAAGATCTACCGCGACCTGGTCTCTCCCGCTTACTTCAACTCGATGAAGATTCCTCTGATGGAAGGACGCGACTTTGATTGGCACGATGATCTCGAATCCCAGCGGGTGATGATCGTCAACCAGGAGTTTGCACGCCGGTTCCTGGGGAAGGGGAACGCAATTGGTCACAAGGTGCACGGTTGGGGTCAGTGGTTCACCATCATTGGCGTTGCCCGCGATAGCAAATACCACCGCGTTACCGAGAATGCTCAGCCTTATTTCTACATTCCCATCCGTCAGATTTTTCGACCCGAATATGGCCTGACTTTTCACGTACGTACATCGGGCTCGGTGGATGACGCCATCACCGCACTGCGCCGAGAGGCGGCCGCGATGGACCCGGCCCTCACCCTCTTCGACGCGGAGCCGATGACGGAATACATCGCCGCTTCTTTGTTCGGCGCGAAAATTGCCGCCAATCTTCTCGCGGTGCTGAGTAGTGTCGGCCTTCTCTTGGCCGCGATGGGACTCTACGGAGTTCTGGCCTATTCCGTGGCGCAGCGCACGCGCGAGTTCGGTCTGCGCATGGCGATGGGAGCCAAGCCGCAAGATGTTCTTGGTTTGATCTTGCGGGAAAGTGCAACGCTGACGCTGTTCGGATTGCTTACCGGGATTGTGCTGGCCGCCGTCTCCGCACGATTCGTCTCCAGCCAGATCGCTGGCATCAGCGTACTCGATCCGCTCACGTACGGCGGCGTCGGCCTACTGCTGGCGGCGGTGGCGTTCGTCGCCAGTTATGTTCCTGCCAGACGCGCGGCGAAAGTCAATCCGATGGTCGCACTGCGTTACGAATGAAAAGCATTATGCACAGCATCGTTCAGGACATTCGGTACGCTTGGCGGCAACTGCGGAAGGCTCCGGGGTTCGCCTGCACAGCGATTTTTATTCTGGCGACCGGTATTGGCGGGACGACAGCAATCTTTAGCGCTCTCAATCCAATCCTGTTCGAGCCCTTGCCCTACCCGCAGGCTAGCCGGATCATGATGATCTGGTACGCCGACGAGGATGGGGTCCGCTCGCCACAGGCATTTCACACGTACCGCGAAATTGCGGAGCGAAGCCGTTCATTCGAATCCGTGGCCGTCATGAAGGTGTGGCAACCGACGCTGGTGGGGGCAGACCAGCCGGAGCGAATCGACGGACAGCAGGTCAGCGCAAGCTACTTTCGCTCCCTCGGCGTCGCCCCTGCAATGGGGCGAGATTTTCTCCCTTCTGACGACGTGTTCCCGGGGCCGAAGGTTGTGATTCTCAGTTATGGATACTGGCGTCGCCGCTTTGGCGGGGATACTGCGATTATCGGACAGTCGATTCGCCTCGACGATGAAGCCTACGCGGTGATCGGAGTCATGCCACCTGCGTTCGAGAATGTGCTGGCTCCTTCGGCCGAGGCGTGGTCGCCTTTGCAGTACAACACTGCCAACATCACCTCAACGGAGACGCGCGAATGGGGACACCACCTGCGGATGGTTGGACGCGTGCGGCCGGGCATCAGCCTGGACCAGGCAAAGAGTGATCTTGCGTTGATCTCAAGAACTCCGGTCATGGAATTTCCACGGCCGCGGTGGGCTGCACTCTCGCACGGGTTCATTGTGGACCGCTTGCAGGACGACATCACCCGCGGGGTAAAGCCAGCGTTGATGGCGGTTTTCGGTGCTGTGGTCCTGGTTCTTTTAATCGCCTGTGTAAACGTCACGAACCTCGTGCTGGCGCGTGGCATGCAACGACGGGGAGAAATGGCGATGCGCGCGGCTCTGGGCGCTGCTCGGCCGCGGTTACTCCGGCAGGCGGTCACCGAGAGTCTACTGCTCGCTTTGTTGGGTGGCGCGGTGGGAATGGTCGTAGCGCGGGCGGGAATCCGCTTGTTGGTCGCCATGAGCCCGCCAGGACTCCCGCGCGTCGATGCAATTCGCCTTGACGTGACGGCGTTCGCCTTTGCCTTCGCCGTAACGGTCATCATCGGTTTGGCCATCGGACTCATCCCCGCCCTGCGCTCTTCCCGCCAGGATTTGCAAAGCGCATTACAACAAAGTTCGCAGCGTACTGCGGGAAGCCATCAGACAACGCGACGCGTCTTCGTAGTGGCGGAAGTGGCGTTGGCTCTGGT
>Ga0126381_100003421_pt1 | contig 17235 bp, 14 predicted proteins | sample PanSoiMetPlot_28_FD_96465 | JGI IMG/M metagenome (GOLD analysis project Ga0126381, IMG submission 96465) | Tropical forest soil microbial communities from Panama - MetaG Plot_28 | ecosystem: Environmental > Terrestrial > Soil > Tropical forest > Bulk soil | place: Panama | collected 2016-02-17 | reverse complement strand
TGGCAACGCTGCCGTTGAACGATCCCGCGGCCTCGGTCAAAGAACTGGAGCGCGCCTGCCGCACGTTGCGCATGCCTGGCGCGATGCTGTTCAGCAACATCAACGGTGTAGGCCTCGACGATCGCCGCTTCTGGCCCCTTTGCGAACTCGCCGACGACCTCGGTGCGGTCCTCTACTTTCACCCTACTCATCCCGTCGGCGTCGAGGCGATGACCGACTATTGGCTCATGCCGCTGGTAGGTTTTCTATGCGACACCACGCTGGCCGCCGCCAAGATCGTCTTCAGTGGCGTAGCCGAGCGATTCCCGCATATTCGCTGGGCACTTTGCCACCTGGGCGGCGCGATTCCCTATCTCGCCGAACGGCTCGACCGGGGCTTCGAAGCGTTCAGCGAGTGCCGCGCCAACATCCCGCGCAAGCCGACCGAATACCTCAAGCGCTTCTACTACGATACGGTCAACTTCGACCCGCGCGCCGTCGAACTGGCAATCGCGTTCGCCGGCCCCGACCGCATCCTCGCCGGCAGCGACTATCCCCACCAGATCGGGAGCATTCCCAAGATGGTGGAAACGGTGAAGGGGTTGAATGTTTCGGACGAAGAGAGGAAGGGGATTTTCGGAGGGAACGCTTCGGTTCTATTGGGGCTGTGAATTTATCGCGGAGACTCGGAGGGGAGGAGAGTACTCTGCGGTCTCTCTCCGCTCCTCCGCGTCTCCGCGATGATTAGAAGGTTTCTCTTCTACTTCGCGGCTGCGTGAGCCACGCCGGCCTGCTCCTTCAGAGCTTCAGCCTTATCCGTCGCTTCCCACGAGAACGTGTCTTCCGTACGGCCAAAGTGGCCGAACGCCGCCGTCTTGCGATAGATCGGACGCCGCAGTTTCAGCGAGTCGATAATCCCGCGCGGCGTCAGCGAGAAGTTCTCGCGCACCAGTTCCGTGAAGCGCGGGTCGGGAATCGTGCCCGTTCCGAACGTGTCCACCGTCACCGACACAGGCTCCGCCACGCCGATTGCATACGCAAGCTGCACTTCGCAGCGCGTCGCCAGTTTGGCCGCCACGATGTTCTTGGCGATGTACCGCGCCATGTAGCACGCCGAGCGGTCCACCTTCGTCGGGTCCTTGCCCGAAAACGCCCCGCCGCCGTGCCGGCCCATGCCGCCGTACGTGTCGACGATGATCTTGCGTCCGGTCAGGCCCGTGTCGCCGTGCGGTCCGCCGACCACGAAGCGGCCGGTTGGGTTGATGTGGAACTTGGTCTGTGAATCCACCATCTTCGACGGCAGCACCGGATCGATGATGTGCTTCTTCACTTCGCGCCGGAGATCTTCCGTGGAAACGTCGGCGCTGTGCTGCGTCGAAATCACCACTGCCTCGATCCGTTTCGGCGTGTTGCCTACGTATTCCACGCTGACCTGGCTCTTGCCATCGGGACGCAGGAAGTCCAATACACCCTGACGCCGGATTTCGGAAAGCTGCCGCACCAGCTTGTGCGCCATCATGATCGGCAGCGGCATCAGCTCCGCCGTCTCGTCGCACGCATATCCGAACATCAAACCCTGATCGCCCGCGCCGCCCGTGTCCACGCCCATCGAAATGTCGGGCGACTGCGACTGAATCAGATTGTGCACGCCGCAGGTATTCGAATCGAATCCGAAGGCGGCATCGTTGTAGCCCACGTATTCGATCGTGCCGCGCGCGATCCGCGGAACGTCCACATACGTCTTCGTCGTGATCTCGCCCGCGACGATGCAGGTGCCTGTCGTGACCAGAACCTCGCACGCCACGCGCCCCGTGGGATCGTCCGCCAGGACTGCGTCCAATACGGCGTCGGAAATCTGGTCGGCAATCTTATCCGGATGCCCTTCGGTTACCGATTCGGATGTGAATAAACGCTTCTGTTCTGCCAAGGTCTTCTTCCTCCCTGCGTGCTGTAGCCTATTCTAGCTCCTAGTGGACCGCTCCCTAACGGTCAGAGCCGCGACCGTCAGGGAGCGATCGTCCTAATATCTGTAATGCTCCGCTTTATACGGCCCTTCCACCGCCACCCCCAAGTACTCCGCCTGCTTGGGTGTGAGCGTCGTCAGCTTGGCGCCGATCTTTTCCAGGTGCAGCCGCGCCACTTCTTCGTCCAACTGCTTCGGAAGCGTGTAAACGCCCGGTTTGTATGTGTCGCGGTTCTTCCACAGATCGATCTGCGCCAGCGTCTGGTTGGAGAAACTGTTGCTCATCACGAAGCTCGGATGACCCGTGGCGCAGCCCAGGTTCACCAGCCGTCCCTCCGCCAGAATGAAAATGCTATTGCCGTTCGGGAAGGTGTACATGTCCACTTGCGGCTTGATGTTGGTCTTCTTCGCGGCCGACGCGTTCAGGGGGTCCACCTGGATCTCGTTATCGAAATGCCCGATGTTGCACACGATTGCCTGGTCCTTCATCTTGCTCATGTGCTCCAGCGTGATGATGTCGCAGTTGCCGGTGCAAGTCACGTAGATGTCTCCCCGGCCCAGCGTGTCTTCCACCGTTGTGACCTCGAAGCCTTCCATCGCAGCCTGCAGCGCGTTGATAGGGTCGATCTCCGTCACCACCACACGCGCGCCCATCCCGCGCAGCGAGTGCGCCGAGCCCTTGCCGACATCGCCGTAGCCGCACACCACCGCGACCTTGCCCGCGACCATTACATCCGTGGCGCGCTTGATGCCGTCTGCCAGCGACTCGCGGCAGCCGTAGAGATTATCGAATTTCGACTTCGTTACCGAGTCGTTTACGTTGATCGCCGGCACCAGCAGCTTGCCGGCTTCCTGCATCTTGTATAAGCGGTGCACACCGGTGGTCGTCTCCTCGGAAACGCCCCGCCAATCCTTCACCACATTGTGCCAATGCTGCGGATTTTCTGCGTGAACCTTCTTCAGGAGGGCCTTGATGACTTTTTCTTCGTGGCTTGCTGACGGGCTGTTGACCCAATCGCTGCCTTCCTCGAGTTCATACCCTTTGTGAATCAGGAGCGTCGCGTCGCCGCCATCGTCTACGATAAGCTGCGGACCCTTGCCGCCCGGATGCGTCAGTGCACGATAAGTGCACTCCCAGTAATCCTCCAGCGATTCGCCTTTCCAGGCGAACACCGGCGTGCCGGCGGCGGCAATCGCAGCCGCGGCGTGATCCTGCGTGGAGAAGATGTTGCAGCTCGCCCAGCGCACCGACGCACCTAGATCCGCCAGCGTCTCGATCAGCACGGCAGTCTGGATAGTCATATGCAGCGAGCCCGTCACCCGGACGCCCTGGAGCGGTTTCTCCTTCGCATATTTGCGGCGGATGGCCATCAGTCCGGGCATCTCGTGCTCGGCAATGAGTATTTCCTTGCGGCCCCAATCGGCCAGCGACAGGTCGGCGACTTTGCATTCGACCGCGGTCTGGTTCAGCGTGGCAGTGCCCATACTTTAATTATCCCTCATATCATCAAATCTTGATAGATTGATATTAGAAGATTTCGGGTATGGCGTCAATCCTGAAAGCGCTCCGGCTGGCGGCCGATCCAAATCGCCTGCGCATTCTGTTGCTTTTGGAACAGGAAGAGCTCTCCGTCGCCGAGCTCCAGGAAATCCTGGGCAAAGGTCAGAGCCAGATTTCGACGAGCCTCTCTCAGCTGAAGCAGGCTGGTCTCGTGGATGACCGTCGTACCGGCAAGAACGCCTTCTATCGCCTGAAGTCACCCACCGGAATGATGGACCTGCTGCGCGAGGGCGCGCGCGAAATCCCCGAAGCCGAGCACGACCGCGCCGCGCTCCGCCACGCGCTCCGCAGACGCCAGGACAAGATGCGCCGCTACTTCGACGAGCTCGCCGGCAAGTTCGGCCGCCAATATGTGCCCGGCCGGTCGTGGAAAGGAATCGCCGAAGCGCTGCTTAAGCTGATGCCGCCCATGGTAATCGCCGACCTCGGCGCGGGCGAAGGCACTATCTCGCAGCTCATGGCGCAGCGCGCCAAACGCGTCATCGCCATCGACAATTCGGAAAAGATGGTGGAGTTCGGCTCCGAGCTCGCCCGCAAACATGGCATCGCCAACCTCGAATACCGCCTGGGCGATATCGAAGACGTGCCCATTCGCAGCGGCACTGTGGACTTGGCATTCCTCAGCCAGGCGCTCCACCACGCGCCGCATCCCGAGAAGGCTCTTGCAGAGGCATGGCGTATCCTCAAGCCCGGAGGCAAAATCGCCGTCCTTGACCTCAACCGTCACCACTTCGAAGAGGCCCGCGAGATGTACGCCGACCTCTGGCTCGGTTTCAGTGAGCTGGAACTCGAACGGCTAATAAAGGCTGCGGGGTTTTCAGGCGTGGAGACGGCGGTGGTTCACAAGGAAACAGAGGCGCCGTACTTTGAGACGGTGCTCGCAACCGCAGAAAAAAGGGAGTAGGGGTGAGGAGTAGGGTAGGGAAATGTGGCGCGCAGTGCGCATCCTTTCCCCACTCCCCACTCCCTTCCCCTGCTCTTTTATGCCGCTGCCTTCGCGATCGGCAACTGGTTCACCTTGGCCAGATTCAACTTTTCCAACAGCCGGATCACCGGCCAGGCCAGGTCGATTTCGTGTCCGCGCAGCGCGAAGCGAGCCGAGGTCGGATACTCGTGGTGATTATTGTGAAGGCCTTCGCCCGCCGTCAGCAGCGCGATCCACTGCATGTTCGTCGCCTTATTGGCAAAGTTGCGGTAGCCCACCATGTGGCACACGCTGTTGATGGCCGAGTTCAGCAGGACGTACAGAATGGCGTGCGTCACCCACGCCGCCAGGCCCCACCACACGCCGAACATCAACATGAAAATCGCGATGCCGCCCACGGCGGCGTAGTGCATGCCGGGAAGCCCGTCCAGAATATCGTTCTTCCAGTCCGGCGTGTACTTCGCGACCACCTTCGGATCGCCCGCTTCCTTCTTATAGAAGAAGTAGTTCCCGAACAGGACCGTCCACATGCCATAAATGTATGGACTGTGGGGATCGCCCTCCTCGTCGGAAAAATGATGATGCTTGCGGTGAACGGCGGCCCATTCGCGCGGCACTACGCCCGTAAACAGGCTCAGCTCCAGATGCATCAGCGTTCCCACCACGGGATGTAACTCCAGCCCGCGATGCGTTTTGCATCGATGCAAGTAGATCGTCGTAAAGAAAACCGAGACTTGCAGAATTGCAAGTGTAATGATCACCATCCAAAGCAAACTCATTCCCTCTCCCAGTGCTTGAATCTCCGGATTCGACTATTTTGAAACCAACCGCGTGGAGTGCAACAGGCAGGCGCCCTCAAAAGAAGTCGATTCAACGATCATAGCAGACCAGCCCTCGATTCCGTCGTCCATTTTGCGGGCAGATGCGATACTAAAATACGGCTGTTAACGGAGGTGAGTGTTGCGACTTGTGACGATTCAGCGTAGCGGCTACAGTGAGCCCGGCCTGCTTGCGGATGGCGAAGTGATCGGACTTCGCCGCGCCGGATTTCCCGACCTGCTCTCGATTATCGAAGGCGGCGCCGACTCCTTCGATCGCATCCAACGCTGGTCCGGCAACACGCCTTCCGACGAAGTGCTGCCGGCCGATACGGTCCGTTATCTGGCGCCCATTCCCCGGCCGCCCAAGCTCATCTGCATCGGCCTGAACTATCGCGATCACGCCGAGGAGTCGAAGCTGCCCATTCCCGAGGTTCCCACTATGTTCGCGAAGTTCCCAACCTCGGTCACCGGACACGGCCACCCGATCGTGCTTCCCAAAAACTCCACCAAGCCTGATTACGAGGCCGAGTTCGCCATCGTCATCGGCCGCCGCGGCCGTCACGTGCCCGAGGAGCGCTGGCGCGATTACGTGTTCGGCTACACCATCGTCAACGATGTCAGCGCGCGCGACTTCCAGATGGCGACTTCGCAGTGGATGATCGGCAAGACCTTCGACACCTTCGCTCCCATGGGCCCAGCCGTGGTCACCGCCGATGAGATCGATGACCCGCACAGCCTCGCCATCTCGCTCACGCTCTCGGGCGACGTCATGCAGAGCTCGAACACCTGCAACCTGATCTTCCAGACTCCCAAGCTGATCTCCTATCTTTCGAGCGTCTTTACACTCGAGCCCGGCGACGTGATCGCCACCGGCACCCCCGCCGGTGTCGGCTTCGCGCGCAAACCGCCCCGCTGGCTGAAACCAGGCGACGAAGTCCGGGTCACAGTGGAAGGCATCGGCGAATTGGTCAATCCCGTTGTCGCCGAGCAGTGAAGGCTGAAATATCCAGAATTTTCCGGTTGATGCAGCCTCGCGAATCGCCGCTGCACGACCTGCTAAAATCGCCAGTAGCGCGCCCGTAGCTCAGCTGGATAGAGCGGCTGGCTTCGAACCAGTAGGTCGGGAGTTCGAGTCTCTCCGGGCGCGCCAAGTTTTCAGCAACTTACGGGCACCGAATCTACTCGGCAACGAGTGACTACGAGTAGATTCAGTGCACACCCCGTCCGTGCCACGAAAGAAGCTCCTCGCCGGTCCCATCGGAAATGGGTGGCTCGAAGAGATCCGAACGGTAGCCGGAATCAAATTCGTCGCCCGCTGGCAATACTACATCGCTGATCCCGAAGCGGCTGAAGGCAGGCGGTCTTTGGCGACTATTACAAGTCCACATTAGTCCGCATCCATCGCTGGTACCGCTAGAACTACCGTGTTCCTCGTTCGCTGGCCTATTATCCAGGTGTGCCCTGCGTCCTGGCAGTTGTCGCATTGTGCGGTATTGGGGTTGCACTACTGGCGTCACGTCAGCTAAAGGATTCCTACACCTTTCCCCAAACCCCCGAATGGATATCCTACAAGCATTGCTGTCCACCGTCGTGGCTCCTCTGCACCAACAGATTGCTGTACTTGCGTTACCACGGCGGTTTCATAAGGGAACTCAGAATTCGCCGCCGCCGCTCCCGGATATTTCTACGGTACCTGAAAAACCTGAGATGCGAGTTCAGATCTACGTGCCGGGCACTCAGGGCAGTGTTGGCACAGGCCCAATGTGATCGTCCCGACCTCGCCTCTCGGCTCGTGAGAGCGCAGGCTGCGTTTTACACAGGGCTCTTACAGATTCGATTGCGTTTCTTGCGATACCAACTTGGATTGGGCGTGACGAGTGGGATCTGCTGCTTTTGAACACTAGACAATGCGGCGACCGGCATGTCGGTGATTCTGTCAGGCCATATTAGCACTCGCCCAACAGCGGAATTGTGCGAAATACCCGATAGTGCCGAAGTTCTTGAAAGCGACTCGGCACGGCGCTAGAATGTTGCCGTAATCTTCGACCTGTGATGGGACGGTCATAGGTTGCGGGCTATTCCCGCTCGACACCACAAGGCCACTTGCAAGGTCGGAAGACAACTCCCAATCCATAAGGATCAGCAATGAAACGTTGTACTGCGCTGCTCGTTGTAGCTCTCGGTACCGTTTGGGCAGTCGTTCGGTCAGACCGTTTACACGTATGCCGGCCACAGTTTTCAGATATCCCCACCTCCACCTTCATCGGGTTCTGTCACGATGTCATTCACACTGGCGACTCCGTTACCGGCCAATTCTTCACAGGTAATGGTTAGCCCTTCTTCCTAGACCATAAGCAACGGAACTACTACCATTTCGATTGCAGATCCGCAATCTATGTTCGTCGCCGTTATTTCAACCGATTCATCAGGCAATGTTGGATCTTGGAATATTGCTGGTTTCAATAGCACGGGTCTTCGAATCGACTCATGCTACATTCCCTACCAGTGTAGTTACGATTCCACGGAGCAGAACTCGCCTAGCGGCAATACCTTTCTGTATACAGGCCGAAACACTACTCCTGGCTCATGGAGCACCCACGGAGCACCGCCCACGTCGGGTCGTGTGGGCGTGCTTTCTCACATCGCCGCTGGCGGTGGGTGGACAACGGTCATGACACTCGTCAATAACTCATCATCGGCGCCCCCCCTGACCATCGCATTCCATACGGAAACTGGAACACCCTTGACCTTACCGCTCACGGTCACTTCACAGGGCGTGTCTCAAACGAATACCACGAATACTACATCATCTATCAATGCCACCATCAACCCGAAAGCGACACTTCAAATCTCGACCGGCGACGGAATGTCATCCACCGTTGTGGGTTGGGCGGATGTTTTCAGCCTCGGAACATTGGGCGGCTTTGCAATCTTCAGACAGACTCCCCAGAATGGTTCACCCTCTGAGGGGACTGTTCCGCTTCAAACTACATATCCGAATACGATCACGCTGCCGTACGACAACGCTGGCTTTGTGACAGGTGTTGCTCTAGCGAATCTGTCAACATCTGCAATGGTGACAGCGACAGTTTGGGATGAGGAGGGAAATCAGCTCATCACGCAGAACCTCGCCATCATTGGGAACGGCCACATGTCATTTGTGCTGCCCAACCAACTTCTGCTGACGGCGGGGAAGCGAGGGATCGTGCAATTTCAAAATTCAGGCGGGCTGGCCGGGTTAGGTTTGCGGTTCAGTCCTTTCGGAACGTTTACCTCGGTGCCGACGTTATATTGACATCAAAAATAACCGATGTAAGAATTCTCAGATATGATGCCGACCGTGATCGGTTCTCGTAGAAAAGGTACAGGTGGAATATGAAACGTTCAATCTCGTTCTCGCTCTTGCTCATGACGCTCTTGTGCTTACAGTTGGTGGTCCATGCCGAGAAGCACAAGAATTCGGTTCTCGAAGGTGCAACGATCTTCATCGCACCGATGGACGGCGGGCTGGATGGCTTCATTGCCTCGGAGGTCATCAAAGCTCACTTGCCGGTGAAGGTGACGACGGAAGAGAAGGACGCCGAGTACGTACTGGTCGGCACGTCGCTGAAAGCGGACGACAAGTGGTATCACACCGTTTTCGGCGGCAAGGACAAGAACGAGGGGAACGTTCGTGTTCTGAAAGTGAAGGATCACGAAATGGTGTGGGCCGGGGAAGCTGGCGACCGGTCGCTGTGGTGGGGGAGCCTGAAGCGAGGTGGGCAGCGGAAGGTTGCAGAGCGGATCGTGAAGCAGTTGAAGAAGGATCTGTTCTGACCTATCTGTTCTGATCTGTGGGCACTTCGGGCGGCTGGAAACCGCCGCCCTCCGCTTTTTCCCGACCGACTTGTATCACCGAATAATACTGAAACGGGGATCATCACCGATCATCTGCCGGATCGCCAGCTTCACACACTCCAGCACCTCGAACTCAAACTCAGTTGCCGGCGATACGGCTTTCTCCCTCTCCAGAAGATTGCAGGTCTCGTCATCGAATGGTCGAAGGAATTGAAGCCCTTCTTCATGAATCCATCGGTGGATCTGCTTTCGGACTTCTTTTTCGGACGGTAATGGCTTAAGGACAGGACCGATTACGAGCGGATTGACGCTGTTGCCGTAATAACGGATCTGGAGACAAATCTGCTGCATCAAGCTGCGCTCCCATATCTTGGTGCCCTTGAACGGCAACTCAAAATCTTCCCGAATCTCATCCTTGCCCTCGATATGAAGACGGAGTGGTCCTGGCAAGTAGTTCGAGACGATTGAGTATTTCGCAGCTTCGATGCGAGCCGGGGATGGTTCTTTCCAAGAGACAGGATTCCAGCCACATGATGCGCCATACCACCCCTCGGGGCATAACATGTCTGGGCGGCCAAACTGATGGTCGAAGTCGCCGACCCGGATCATCTCGACTTGTCGGTTGTCGAGCGTGTATTCGTAGATGAATCGACCGTCTTGAGCTTCCCGAAGAGAAGATTTGAAGGTGCCGATGTCGATTGGATTTCTTGGATAGCTGATAATCTGCCCGTCCGAAAGGTGGATTTCGAGCGTCGTTGACGTGAGGATTGATTTGACAATTTCGGGAGGACTAAAAGCCACGCCCTGGCGCAACTCGGTATGAAAGGTCATCTCGTCGGGCACTGGGTTATTCCTTCCTGCCTATTAGGACAACTGTGCCACTCCTGAACATGGGACGCAATGGCGGGCGGCATCTTTCATCTATCCAAATGGCTTGACGTGATGCGATTTCTAGCTCCGCACACGGAGATCGTGTTGTCCTGGCGATTAACGAACGTTGGCTTGACACTCGGACAGCGCCGCCGATGCTGGATATTATGACCACCGATCTAACAGCCGGTGTCGTGGCGGCGTTGATACCGTCCGTCGCCACCTTGGTGATCTTCGTCCTTCGGAGGTCAGGTCACGAACCTAAATTCATCCGTGCCCTTCAGGATCGGCTCGAAAGGGATTCCAGTCATCGCACTGGCCCACTTAGCGTGTGGCGCAAAGCCGTTGTCGGCAATAAGGTGGACCTCCAATTCTGAAAGCCAGTCGCAATCTGCGGTTCTTTGGCAAACTGACGCCGTTGTTCGCCATCTCATTCTTCATTGCAGAGATCCTGACGAACACCGATTCGTTCGGGACGAGGCGTTTATCTGGCTTCTCGTCGGTCTTCCGGCTTGTTTTGTGCTTGGCCGTTTCTGGCGGCGCAAGTACCGCTGAGAAGCCGTGGGGCGGAGGAGTTGCTCGGACTCTACTCGGAGACGGCTCCAAACGGGTAGATTTCCCTATCCGGCGATTGCCCGATCCTTCCCTATCGTGATACAACGTGCTCAGCAGGCGTTTATTGCAGAAAGGAGACCTGGGGATGCAATATCGCTCTCTCCGTAACGTCACGTTAGGCATGGCCGCCGCGCTCATGTCCATCCTGCCCGTGAAGGCCGACGTCACGGCCGGAATGCGCGCCTTCCAGAACAAGGATTACGCTACCGCCTTCGCCGAGTGGAAAGCCGCTGCTGAAGGCGGCTTCGCCGAGGCGCAGTTCGATCTCGGCGTACTCTACGCGCAGGGCCGCGGTGTAAAGCGCGATCTCACCATTGCCGAGCAGTGGTACCGCAAGGCCGCCGCGCAGGGGAATGCCGAGGCCGAATTCGCCCTGGGCCAGATGTATTCACGCGGTTGGGGTGTGCCGCGCGACGAAGCCGATGCCATCCGCTGGTTCCAGATGGCCAGCGCGCCCGAGACCGATGGCCCCGCCACCGATTGGGCCATCATCGAAGGCTACGGCGTGGAAAGGGACGATAGGCAGGCGGCCTACTGGTACGAACTCGCCGCGCAGAAAGGCCACCCCGAGGCTCAGTTCGCCCTGGCTCATCTCTACGCTTCCGGTAAGGGCGTCGCGCACGACGACGAACAGGCCGTCCGCTGGACCCGTGCCGCCGCCGGCCGCGGATACGCTCCCGCGCAGGCCGCGCTCGGAACGCGCTACGCCCGTGGTCAAGGCATGGACCGCGACGATAAACACGCATACTTCTGGCTCACAGTGGCCTGGCTGCACGGCGAAAAGAGCGTCGATAAGCTTCGCGCCGAAGAGGCTGCCAAGCTCTCGCCCGCGGACGTCTCCACCACCGAGAAGTCCGCGCAGAACTGGAAGCCCCGAACGTACGCGGCCCAGAAGAAATAACCGAGCATGTCCCGAGCGGCAATCGCGGCGCTGCGTCTCGCCATCCCCGCGCTGCTTCTGGCGGTCGTCGCCATGGTGGAAGGCCAGGCTGGCCCTGGGCCGGAAGCCGCTTCGCCAGCGTCGTTGGAACGCGCTCGCGCCGGCCTCGAGGACATGACGCGCCGGCTCGCGCGCTACGCCTGTGTGGAGACGGTCGAGCGACGCTACTATCAGCCGCCGCCGCACTCCAGCGCCGCTTCCTGCGCGCAGATCGAGAAGGCCCGCGCCAGCCGCTCCGGCGACCTCGTTCTCGATGCTACCGACCGCCTCCGCCTCGAGGTCACGCTCGACGAGGGCCGCGAGATACACGCGTGGCCGGGCGCCACGCGCTTCGACGCCCGCAACGTGGACCAGATCATTCACGGCGGTCCCATCGGAACGGGCTCCTTCGGAGCGCACCTCATCGGCGTTTTCCGCAACCCGGGCGTCGAGTTTCAAAGCGCCGGTGAATCGGCCGCCGGTACTCAGAAACTCCTCGAGTATCGCTACCACGTCCCGCTCGCCGCCAGCCGATATCGCGTGAAAACGGGCGCATCGTGGCGGCCCATCGAGTACGCAGGCTCATTCTGGCTGGACGCCGCGTCTCTCGATCTCCAGCGCTTCACGATTCAAACAGGCGATCTGCCCGCCGAAAGCAACATGTGCCAGGTGGACGCTTCGCTCGACTACCGTCGCGTACGGATTGGCGATGGCGAAGTGCTCTTGCCCCGCCAGGCGCAGATGCAGATCATCATGACCGATGCTGCCGAAACATCCAGTGTCACCACTTTCGACAATTGCCGCGAATACCAGGTCGAATCCGAGCTGCACTTCGACGCCACGCCGGAATCCCAAACCGCCGCCGCCAAAGCCCCGGTGCTCGCGCCCATGTCGCTGCCGCTCGGGCTCCCGGTCGTGCTCGCTCTCACCTCGCCCATCGATACCGATACCGCTGCCGTTGGCGACCTCGTCGATGCGAAGGTTGTCAGGCCGGTACGCCGCTCCTCCTCCGCGCCCGTCCTGATCCCCGCGGGCACCGGAGTGCGAGGCCGCATCACGCGCCTCGAACATCACTACTTTCCGCAGCCATATTTCCTCGTCGCGCTCTCCTTCAACCGCCTGGTCGAGGGTGACATCCGCTCGCCCTTCGCCGCGCGCTACGATGGCGCCGCGCAACTCGCTGCCCAACTCGGCGCGAATCTTCGCTCACCCGGCGGCCGCGGCGTCGAGTTCTGGAACGTCGGCACGTTCCTGTTCCCTACGTCGAAGCCGCGGTACGTGCTCCCCGCCGGCTTTCAGGCGACATGGGAAACTCTCGCGGAGTGATCTGGAACTCCGCCGGCCCTTGCGGTTGCCGCGCCCGGGCTAACCTGCATCCGGGGAAGTGCGCTAACTTCTTGAATGAGGAGAAATCATGAGCTTCACTCGGCGAGAGTTTATCGGTACAACCGCCGCCGGTGCGCTGGCCGCCGGCGCCCTGGACGCCAATCCCGGCAACACGCCTCTCCCCACCCGCGTGCTCGGCAAAACCGGCGTGCGCGTCTCCATCCTCGCGATGGGGGCGGGAAGCAGATTCCTCAGCTACGAGAATGAGGATGAAGCGCTGGCTGCCGTCAAAAAGTGCCTCGATGGTGGCATCACCTACATCGATACCGCCGACGACTACGGCAAGGAGCACCTTTCTGAGCAGCGCGTTGGCAAGGCCATCAAGGGCCGCCGCGAGGGTGTCTTCATCGCCACCAAGATCTCCTCGCGCGATCCGGAAGAAGCGAAACGCTCGGTCGAGCTCAGCCTGAAATCCCTGGGTGTGGACCGGGTCGATCTCCTGCACATTCACTCGCTGCTCAATGAGGACGACCTCGCAAAGGTCGAAGAAAAGGGCGGAGTGCTCGACCAGTTGTACAAGTTCCGCGATCAGAAGCTGACGCGCTTCATCGGCATCACGAGCCATACTAATCCCGCCGTAATGGGCGCCGCCATCGACCGTCACGATTTCGACTGCTGCCAGATGGCGCTCAACGCGGGCATGGCATCGATGATCAGTGGCGGCCGAGGCCGCGGCATGGTCCCAAATGACGCCATGAAGAGCAGCTTCGAGACCGCCGCGCTCTCCGTAGCCGTCCGCAAGAAGATGGGCGTGCTCGCCATCAAGAGCTTCGCTCAGGACTCGCTCATCGGCCAGGCGCCGGTCGAAAAGCTCCTGTACTATACGCTCAGCCTGCCGGTCACGGCGGCCGTCGTCGGAATGCCAAAGATGGAGCACATCGACCACAACCTCTCCCTCGCGAAATCGTTCCAGCCGTTGCCCGCGGCCGAGATGCGCGAGCTCTCTTCGCGCCTCACTTCGAAGAATAAGCAGGCGCTCGAGCGCTTCTTTCATTCCCACGTCGATTGCTAGCCGGCGGATGGTGGTGTTACCGCCCAAGCCATCGAGAGAATCTCATTCACACCGAACACACATTTTTTCTCGCCGCGATTTCAATCACTTAGTCGCCCGAATTTCGGACTCTAACTTCTCCCGCCTATACCGTGGAGCTATGAGTACAGCCGCCCAAGTCACCGCCAACCGCGCTAACGCGCAGCTTTCCACTGGTCCGCGCTCCGTCGAGGGCAAGGCCATTTCCAGGCGCAACGCTCTCAAGCTCGGCATACACGCCAGGTCGCTCGTCATCCCCGGCGAAGATCCCGAAGAGCTCGATCAGCTCGCCCGCGACTACGAAGCCGATCTGCGCCCGGAGGGCCCTGTCGAGGCCGCAATCGTCCAAACCCTCATCCGTGCCGACTGGATGCTTCGCCGCATGGCGCGCATCGAAGCCGAAGTCCTCGGCGCCCGCATCGCCTCCTGCGAAACCCCCTCCGATCACCCGCTTGGCGACATCTTGATAGAGGATGCCGTTGCCGCCAAGCTCTTCGAAAGCGTTGCCCGCCGGCAACAGGCGCTCCAGCGCGACTATTTTCGTGCGCTCAAAGAAATCCGTGAGTTGAAGCAGTGCCGCAGCGAAGCTGCCCTCTTCGCCGCCATGCGTCAACCCCAAACATTGCCGCAGCTTGCCGCAGCTCCGGCCGAAAATCGGGTTCGTTCTTCAAGTCCCGTTCCCACGCCGCCGCTCGCCGCCCGCGAGCCCTTCGGCAACCCCGCCTTGCGCCTCTAGGGCATCATCGATATTCCCTTGACGAGCTTCTGCCGCCGCGGTGTCCAGCAGGTTCCGGTTTGCAATACAAAACTGCAACTCGACGTGCGCTCGTATACCATGAGGTCATGCGATTTCATCCGGCGGGCCAGGGAGTGTCGACTCTTTCGACCCCGCTGCAGTGTCCAGGTCGTTCCAGGACCACAGGGATGACGTCAAAAAAGGAGCTGACATGCCGATAGCGATTTTGGCGGGCATCGGATGGCACATGGTGGGAGCGGCATGCGCCGCCTCTTTTTACGCACCTATCGGAAGAGTGAAGAAGTGGTCTTGGGAAACCACCTGGGCGGTGGCTGGTCTCTTCTCGTGGATCATACTGCCAATCGGCGTGAGCCTGATCCTGCTGCCCGATTTTTTGCCGTTCTACGCAGCGCTTCCGGCCAGCCTTGTCTGGAAGGTGGCCCTCTTCGGCGCCATGTGGGGTGTGGGCAACGTCAGTTATGGCCTGACCATGCGGCACCTGGGCATGTCTTTGGGCATCGGTGTTGCGATCGGCGTCACGCTGGTGGTGGGCACGCTTGTGCCTCCCATGCTTCACGGCCAGTTCTTATCGTTATTTTCGAGCACGGGCGGACTGTGGAGTATGGCTGGTGTCATCATTGCGGTGCTCGGCGTCGCGATCGTCTCCTACGCAGGCCATCAAAAAGAGGTCAAGTTGGGCTCGGAGGTGAAGGAGTTCAATGTAGCGCTCGGCCTCGCGCTTGCCGTCATGTGCGGAATCTTCTCCGCCGGATTTTCTTTTGGGCTGGATGCGGCCGAGCCGGTCCGCACCGCCGCGCTCGCAGCGGGAGTGAATCCGTTCTACTCGCGGCTGCCCAGCTATGTGCTGATCATGGGCGGGGGTGCCATCGTCAACCTGACCTACTGTTTTTTCCGTTTGGCATTCAACCGCCGTCTTTCTCTCCGTGCCGATCTCGCCCAACCTCAGGCCATACTGTTGAAGAACGGGGCGATGGCTGCCAGCGGCGGCATCATGTGGTATTTGCAGTTCTTCTTCTACGCCTGGGGTGAGGCCAACATCCCGCACCGCATGGCGTACGTGAACTGGATGCTGCACATGAGCGGCTACGTACTCTGCGGCGGTCTGGTGGGACTAGCTCTGGGCGAGTGGGCCGGCGTGGGAAGCCGTCCCGTGCGCCTTCTGTGGGCGGGCATCCTTGTGATTGTTGCCGCGGCGAACCTCGTCGGCTTGGGTATGGCGTCCTGACAGAGTCATCAGTCATCAGTCTTCAGTTATTGGCCTGAACTCTGACGTTGCGCCAGGGCTTTGACTGGCGACTGACGACTGACGACTGACGACTGGCGACTCCCTTGCGTTTTGCATTCCAAAACTGTTACAACGGACGTAATCAGGGAGTCCACGTGAAGACTTCGAATCATGGCCGCTACCTCGTGAAGTCGCTTGTACACGCTTCTCGCATCCTGGAAGCGTTCCAGTCGGCCGGCGACGTCCTCCGGCTGCGCGATGTGGTCGTGCGCACCGGCTTCAACAAGGGGATGTGTTTCCGCCTGCTGTATACGCTACATCAGTGCGGGTTTCTGGATAAAGTTGGCGAGAATCACTACCGGCTTACATCGGAAGTCCGCCGCCGCCGCCTTTACCGTATAGGCTATGCTGCGCAGGGGCAGGACACCTCGTTCGACCGCGAAGTTCGTCTCAGCCTGGCGCGTGCCGCCGAGCGCGAGCACGTTGAGCTCATCACGGTCGACAACCGTTACCAGCCGAAGATCGCCTTGCGCAGCGCCGATTATCTCATCCGCGAGCAGGTCGACCTCGTCATCGAATTCCAGACCGACGAGCTGATCGCCCCCGCCATCGCGTCCAAGTACATGCAGGCGAACATCCCGTTCATCGCCATCGATATTCCGCACCCTGGAGCGACGTACTTCGGCGCCAACAACTACCAGGCCGGTCTGATGGCCGGGCATTACCTGGGCCGCTGGGCCAAGAAGAACTGGGGCGGGGAAGCGGACGAGATCCTGCTCGTCGAGCTGCACCGCGCGGGGTCGCTGCCCAAGTCGCGGCTGCGCGGCGTCTCTGCGGGAATCGCCGAGACCATCCGCGTGCCGGAGCGGTGCCGCACGGTTTCGATCGATGGCGACGGCCAGTTTCAGACTACGCTGGAGCGTGTCCGCAAGCACCTGCGCGAATCGAAATCCCGGCGCACGCTCGTCGGCGCCGCGAACGATTCAAGCGCGCTGGGCGCGCTCCGGGCGTTTCAGGAGGCGGGGCGAGCCGGCGAATGTGTCGTCGTGGGCCAGAACGCCGAACCGGAAGCCCGCGCCGAGCTGCGAACCGCGAACACCCGCCTGATTGCGTCCGTGGCCTATTTCCCCGAGAAGTATGGCGATGGTCTGATCCGCCTGGCGTTCGACATTCTCGCCCGCCGCGTGGTCCCGCCTGCAGTGTTCACGAGCCACCAGCTCATCACGCCCGAGAACGTGGACCACTTTTACCCGAACGATGCGCTGATGTCGGTACCGGCCTAACGGAGCCGCGACCGTCAGGGACTGTGAAAAAATCCGGGGACATTGCGGGGTAGCGTTTCGAAGC
>Ga0126381_100003420_pt1 | contig 17238 bp, 16 predicted proteins | sample PanSoiMetPlot_28_FD_96465 | JGI IMG/M metagenome (GOLD analysis project Ga0126381, IMG submission 96465) | Tropical forest soil microbial communities from Panama - MetaG Plot_28 | ecosystem: Environmental > Terrestrial > Soil > Tropical forest > Bulk soil | place: Panama | collected 2016-02-17 | reverse complement strand
CGAGTTCCTCCAGGCTCTCCGGAATACGCTGCACGCACTTCACCAGCGCCGCGCTAGAAGGCAGCACATCGGGATGCCAGGAGTCAGGCTTCCACAGCTGAGAGCGCATGAATGCCTTGGCACAGTGGAAGAAGATCTGGTCGATCTCCACGAGCAGCACGAGGACTGGCCTGTGACCCTTGACGATTAGATCGTCGAAGAACGGCGCGCAACGCAACAGCCGGCCGCGGCCGTTGATCCGGAGCGTCTCGTTCCGCCCCGGGATCAAAGAAAGGACGCCCACATGGGGGTTGGCGAGCACGTTCAGATAGCCGTCGGCGCGCCGGTTCCCCGGACGCTCGGCGATCGCGATCGTGGTGTCGTCCAGAACGTGGATGAGGCGCCCTGCCGGGTCGCCCTTGGGTGAGGCGTCGCAGTTGCCGTCCGAATCACAGGTCGCGATGACACAGAACGGCGAGGCCGCGAGCCATTCGCGGTCGATCGGATGCAGCCGGGTCCGTTCCTTTGTCGCGGCCCGAGGTGCAGGCGCGCCGAGGAGGTCTCGCAGTTGTGTCGCCGAGGTGATCTCGTCGTACGTCGTTGTCATGGTGGTTGCCGGTTCTGGCGCCTGCGCCATGATTACCCCTTAGGTCGGATGGCTGCCAGGTTACGCTGACCAGCCTCGTTCCCCGCAGGCTCACGGGAATGCCGTCGACACCAATTCGGTGAGACGAGGGTTACGAATACCTGGCAGACGGGAAGATCCCGCGGCTTGGCATGGCGTGAGACGGGAGACCAGTATGAAGAACCGCGCGCCTGCGCTCGGAGCCGCGCTCCTGCTGTGCATCGCCGCCGGCCTGGTGGGACTCTCAGCCACGGCTTCGGCGACATTCGGGTCCATAGTCAAGAAGCCATCCCCGTCGCCGTCGCCATCGCCGTCGCCGCCGCCCAGCGCCGCAACGTTTGTTAAGGCCTACGCGGCTCTCGCCGGCAGCTCCGAGCTCAATCTGACACCGCTTGATACGCAGTCGACCTCAGACGGCGGCTACATCGCGCTGTCGCAGACTGAGACATCTGCGGGTCTTGGCGTGGACTGGCTGCTCAAGCTCAGTGCCACGGGTGTGCCGCAGTGGCAGGAGCAGGTCGGCTGCGCCAGCCCGCAAGGTGCGCCCGGCGACTACGCCGATGGTGCCTCGGTCGAGCAGACCGCCGATGGCGGTTACATCGTCGGCGGCCAGACCATCGACTGCGGGTCGGGCACAAGTTGCCCGGCGTTGAGCGGCCGCTCATGCGCGATCGTTGAGAAGTTCGATCCAGCGGGCAAGCTGTCCTGGGCGCGGGTGTATGCCGCCGGTGCCGGCGGCAGCGGCATCGACCAGATCCGGCAAACGGCCGATGGCGGCTACATCGCGGCCGGCAGTTTTACCGACGCCAGCCAGGACACAGGCGCCCTGCTGCTCAAGCTCGACAGCACCGGGAATGTGCAATGGCAGAAGGATCTGGGCCCAGCGGGCACTACCGGCGCGTACTTCAACACGGTCGAGCAGACCGCCGACGGCGGCTACGTGGCGGCCGGTGCCTTCTATGTCCCGACCGTCGGCACGACGCCAACTCAGGCGCTTGTCGCCAGGTTCGGATCGGACGGCAGTCTGGCTTGGCAGCACGGCTTCGCCACGGTGGCCGGCAGCGGCGCAACCACCAGCGTGGCCGACGTCAGCTCGATCGTCCAGACATCGGACGGAGGCTACGCCGCCGCTGGCAGGTGGTACGACCAAACCTTCAATGGCGGCAGCGGCGCACGCGGCGCCCTGCTGCTCAAGCTCGACTCCACAGGAACCCTCCAATGGCAGCGGGTCTATAGCGGCGGCGTGTACTGCTCTTCCGGCGGCTACGGCCAGACATGCAACCCGACCGGCGCGATCAGCTACTCCTTGCATCAAGCAAGCGACGGCGGCTACATCCTCGCTGGTGACGGCGATCTGGAGCTGACCGGCAGCGTCTACCTCGTTCCCTGGCTGGCGAAGGCCGACTCCAGCGGCAACCTGCTGTGGCAGCACTTCTATTACCAAGGGAGTCCGCAATACGGCACTCCGCTCAGCCATGAATTCCAAGACTCGGCTCTGGCACCCGATGGCGGATTCATCGCCACCGCGGCGACCATGAAGGATGGCAGCCAGGACAACGAGCTCTACGCGGTCAGGACCGACAGCTCCGGGCTAGCCGGCACTTGCGCTGACATCCACCCGGCGACCGCGCTGCAGGCAGTCAGTCCCCAGCTGACCGTCGTTGCTCCATCCCTTCCGCTCGTCACGGCATCAACCCAGGCCGCTAGCTCACCAGTCGCCACCACGACAACCTCGGTCGCCACCCGCCAGGACTGCTGACGGTTACCTGGCACCCACACCGAGCTGCCCCCTGGGCGTAGCGGACTGCAATGATCCGACGAGTGGGTTATACCCTTGCGCACAGTAAGTGTTTGACCCGCGGCCGGACGTGGAGTCCACTGAATCAGGGGGGCGCCTATGGATGCTGCCGATCTAATGGCGGTTGCGTTGCTGGCTGAGCCGACCCGCCAGCAGCTTTACCTGTACATCCGCGAGCGCCAGGAACCGGTTGGGCGCGAGGAGGCCGCACGGGACACGGGGATCAAGCCCCGGCTCGCGGCCTTCCACCTGGACAGGATGGCCGAAGCGGGGTTGCTTGACGTCGAGTACCGCCGGCTGTCTGGCCGGGTTGGTCCCGGTGCCGGCCGGCCGGCCAAGGTCTACTCGCTGTCATGGCGGTCATTTTCTGTAGAGATTCCCCAGACCCGGTACGCGCTCGCGGCGTCGATGATGGCCACCGCCTTGTCTGCTGGCGGCCAACGCGCTGACGGGACCGAGTCGCTGCAAGACGTCGCGACTTCCGTTGGCCAGAATCTCGGCGAGGAAATCCGGCGGCAGGCACGGACAAAGCCCGGCCGGCTAGAAGCCGTCAAGACCAAGCTGAAGCAACTCGGGTACGAACCGCAGGTGCAGGACTCAGGCGACTGGACGATGCGCAACTGCATCTTCGCCGAGTTGTCCAAGTCACATCGGGACCTCGTGTGCCCGATGAATGCCGCGTTCATGACCGGCCTGGTCGGCGGCGCGCACCTGCCATCGATTCACGTCGAGAGGCGGACGGCAAGACCTGGCTGTTGTGTCCAGCTCACCAGCCGCTAGGCCGGGGTCGAAGAGACCGGCGAGCACGTTCACCAGGTCACTGTTGCTAGTTTCCGCCGCGGCCCGCAACGCCAGCGTCGGCTTGTGCACGAGGCGATGCACCGTTTTCATGAGCAGCCGTTCGACGGATGGCCGTATCTCGGCTGGTAGCTCGGCGGCGGCCTTGGCCATCTCTTGCCTGGCGATGTCTTCTGCGCCGCTGCGCATGTGGTGCAGAGCTGCGGCCGCGGATTTGCCTGCCAGCCACTGCAGGTAACGCCGAAGCTCGCCTTCGACGATCTCCTCCGTTGCTGCCAGCTCACCGGCGAGATCGCCGGCCTCACTCGCCGCGCCTGATCGAAGTTCGGCCAGGTCGATCAGGCGTACCCAGGGCAGCGCCCGTACCGCTTGGTCGACGTTGCGTGGCATCGACAGGTCTACGAGAGTCAGCGGACCGGCGCTGGCGGCTCTGGCCGACCGCAGCAGGCCGGGATCGACGAGCGGGTGCGGCGCGGCGGTGGCCATGATCGCGATGTCGCTTGTCGCCAGGCAATCGGCGAGGTCGGCGATGTCGGCCACGGTCGCACCGGCGGCGACGAATCGGTGCGCATGCCGGTGGGTGCGGTTACATACGGTAACGACCGCCTGCTGCTCGACCGCGCGCGCCACGACGACCGAGGCGACCTGCCCGGCTCCGACCACCAGAATCCGCTTGCCGGCCAGAGAACCGCTTGACCTTATGAGTACATCGATCGCCACGCCAGCGACCGATCGGCTGGCCGCCGCTATGGACGTTTGCCGTTGCCGCCTTCTCGAGGCGCTGATCGCCGCATCCATGAGGCGCTCAAGTTCGACATCGCTACCGCCGGCCGCCTGGCTGATGTCCGCGGCCGCGCGCACCTGCCCGGCGATCTCGGTTTCACCGAGTACGAATGACTCGAGACCGCTGGCCACCCGCAGCAAGTGCCGTGCGGCCGCCTCGCCGCCGTAGGTCGTCGCCAGCGGGAGCAGCACCCGGCTGGGTACGGCCCGATCCTTAGCCAGCGCGGTAAGCAGCGCCTGGTGGTCCGCCTCGGCCGGCCAGGTCGCATAAGCCTCGGTGCGCTGGCAGGTCGACAGCACCGCGACCGCGCGGGCCCCGCTCGTAACGCGCAGGAATGGCAGCCTCCTGGCAAGCTCGTCCCGTGAATATGAGAGCTGTTCGAGCATGTCGAGCGTTGCGTGACACGCGGTGATGGAGACACAGCTGAGCCCGGTCATCGATGCTCCTGACTCAGGGCCAGCGCGAGCAGCGTCACGGCGGCGGTCCGGTGCGAGCCGAACGGTGCGACGGCGAGGTAGGCGTTGAAGTCGCGTTCTGCCGCCGCGGGGCGGCGCAGGCCAATCAGGTCGATCAGACCGCGCACGTACAGCGCCTCCGGGTAGTTCGGATTGGCCGCTAGCACACGGTCGATCATCGCCTTGCTCTGCGCCGCATGACCGACGTCGAAGGCGAGCAAAGCAAGGTTGGTGTTCGCCTCGGCGTTCGTCGGGTCGATCCGGGTGACGGCCAGGTACTCCACCGCAGCCAGCTGACTGGCACCGGCCGCTATATAGGCCGCCGCCAGCGCTAGATGCGCATTCACGTTCTTCGGATCCCGTTTCACCTGAACCTGCGCGGCGGCAACCGCGGCCAGCTGGGCCTGCGTGGGTGACTTGCCGCCAGATTGAGACGTCCGAGCCGGGGCGCTCACGTTGGCGGCCGCCGGAGAGGCGCCGGGCACCGAGTCACCGGTGATCGCCTGCCCTGGCGTGCGCGAGGAAACCGCGTTGATGAGCAAGAACGCGACGCCGGCCGCCGTCGCGACCAGCGCCAGCAGCGTCACAATCTCTGCTTTCCCCGCTCGCCTCCGGGCGCCCTCAGGCGCCGCCTTCCCTCGTCCCTCGTCGCTGCGCTCCTCACTCCTCAGTCCAGGCGGCACCGCGCCCTTCGGCTCGCGGGGCCCCGGGGAAAGCACAGCGGCGGCTTCTCGCTCGACCGGCACGCGGAGCCTGACGTGATCAGCCGGCGTCAGCTTGCCGGCGGCCAGGTCGTCGTCGAGATCACGTAGCTGGCGCAGCAGCTCGCGACCGGAGCCGTCATCCGGGCTGTGCGCACGGACTTGCGGGCGGCCGCCCGCGATCGAGATGGGGAGCAAGATCAGCAGTCCGACGGCGAAGGTCAGCCCGCCGCTGACGAGCACGACGGTCATCCCGGTTCCTCCGCGCGCAACTGGGCGACGGCGTTGGCCACGGTGCGCAGCTGCGCCTCGGAAAGCTCCGACGTGACAGGTCCGGCCTGATCCGGTGGCGACGCGCGGAGCCAGCGCCGCAACAACACGCCCGCGGCGATCAAGCCGGAGGCCAGCACCAGCCACGGCAGGTAATACGCCGCTCCAGCCAGGCCTTGCCTTGGCGGCGACATGAGCACGGAGTCGCCGTAGGCCGCCACGAAGTCCGCGCGGATCTGGTCAGCGGACTCTCCCGCGCCGAGCTTGCTGGCGATCTCCTGGCGCATCTGCTGCGCCAGCGGAGCGGGCGAGTCTGCGACGGACAGGTCCTTGCAGATCGGGCAGTGCAGCCCGGCGGCAATCTGCTGCACCTGCTGTGCCCTGCTGACCGGAGGATGGCCGCGCACCGCGACAATCGTCAGCGTGGCGACGCTGACGACCAGGGCGATCAGAACCAGCAGCCCAGGGGCGCTGGTCCGCGCCTGCTTGAGCACTCCCCCGGGCTTCACCGGGACCTCGCGTCCAGCATGGTGTTGATCTCGTTGCCGAGCCGGGCCGCGTTGATCGGCCCGACGACGTGACTGACGATGCGTCCTGACCGGTTCACCACGAACGTCTCAGGTACCCCGCGCAGGCCGTAGGCGAGAGCCGCCCGAGCGCCCGCGTCCTCGACGACGGGGTATGTCACGTTGGCGGTGCGCACGTAGTTGCGGGCGTCGCCGGCCGTGTCTTCAAAATCGACGCCGATCACGACCACACCAGAGTCCTGGAACTGCTGCCACGTGCGGTCAAGCGCCGATTGCTCGACCTGACACTCGGTGCACCACGAAGCCCAGAAGTTGAGTACGACGATCTGCCCTCGCAACTTAGATAGCGTGACCGACGGACCGTCCAGCTGAGGCAGGGTGAAGTTAGGTGCCGCGCGGCCGACCAGCGGGGAGGCGATCACCGATGGATCCCGGCCGAGGCCGGTCGCCAGCAGCGCGACGATGACCGCGACGAGCGCGATGACGCCGGCCATCAGCGACGTCCGGCTACGCGTAATCCGTCGCCTCACCGGGCACCGGCTCGCGCCACGGCAGGCTCGGGCATAGCTCCGGCTTCCTCGCCACTTCCGGCGGATCGCCTCCGCCGGCTCGGCCAGGCGGCCGCGACGCCGCCGAGCGCCATCACAAGCCCGCCGAACCACAGCCAGTTCACGCCGGGGTTGCGGTAGAAGCGGAAAGTCGCCATTGCGCCGTTGTCTTGCAGCGAGATCACGGACGCATAAAGGTCCCAGACGAATCCCCTGCGGATCGACGGCGAGCCGATCGGCGCGGTGGCGGCCGGGTACAGATTGATGCGCGGCTGCAGCATGCCCGCCGTGCCGCCAGAGGGATTCGTGACGCTCACAGTGGTCGTGAGCACGGTGCGCTGCGGCTGCTGGTCCGTCCGAAGGGCCTGGTAGCGCAGCACCCGACCGGCGAACACGGTGCTCTGGCCGGTTTTCAGCGTGACCTGGGTTTGCTGACCAAGTCCGGATGACGCGATGATGCCTGCCGCGACTACCGCCAGACCCGCGTGCACGACCAGGCCCGCGTACCGTCGCCGGCCTCGGGCCAGGGCGCGGACAGCACCGCCTCGTTCGCCACGCCGGCCGATCGCCAGGCCGCTGGCGATTTCCTGGGCGCTGGTCACGAAGAGGAGCGCTGCGAGCCCGAACCCGGCGATGGCCGTGAGCTCAGTCACGCCCGCCGATGCGGTGGCGATCATGACGAGAGCAGCGGCGGCGGCAGGCACGCGCAGCCGGCGCAGCGCGCGCGAGTAGTTCGTGGCGCGCCAGGGCAGCAGCGGTGCCGTGCCCGCGAGCAGCAGGATCAGCAGGAAGACCGGCCCTACCGAGTGGTTGAAGTAGGGGCCGCCGATGGTCACCTGCTGGCCCGATACCGCCTGGACGATGAGCGGGAACGTCGTGCCGACCAAGATGATCGCGGTTGCGGCGAGCAGCAGCACGTTGTTGGCGACGAAGGCGCCCTCTCGGGAGATCGCCGACGTCAGGCTCGCTGGCGTCCGCAGGGTAGGCAATCGCCACGCCACCAGGCCGAAGCCGGCAAGAAGCACGAGCGCGAGGAAGGCGAGGTAGGCCGGCCCGACCGTGGTCTGGGTGAACGCGTGCACCGAGGAAATGACGTTGGCGCGGGTCAGGAATGTGCCGAATGTCATCAGCGAAAATGCACCGATGACCAGGGCGATGTTCCAGAGCCTGGCCATGCCGCGGCGTTCTTGCAGCATGACCGAGTGCAGGAAAGCGGTGGACGTGAGCCAGGGCAACAGGGCGACATTCTCGACCGGGTCCCAGGCCCAGTAGCCTCCCCATCCGAGCACGGAGTACGACCAGAGCGCTCCAAGCACCAGCCCGACGGTGAGGAAGCACCACACGACGAGCGTCCACCGGCGGATGAGCGACACCCACTGGTCCAGTCCCTGGCCGGAGAGCAGCGCCGCGATGCCGAACGCGAACGGCACGGTGAAGCCGATGAACCCGAGGTACAGGAACGGCGGGTGCACCGCCATCAGCGGATGGTTCTGCAGCAGGGGTGCGGGGCCGCGGCCGTCCGCTGGAGGATCAGCCAGGCTGGCGAATGGCCTTGCCGGGCCGTTGACAAGGATGAGGTAGAAAACCTGGCACGCGAACAAGACGCTGAGCGCGTAAGGGAACGTCGCTGGACGGTCGCGCCGGAAACGCAGCGCGACCGCGGCGATATAGCAGGCCAGGATGAGATTCCATAGGAGCAGCGAGCCGTCATCCGCCCCCCAGAGCGCTAGCGCCTTGAAGAACGTTGGTGTCTCCCGCGCCGAATTTTCTGCCACGTAACGGATCGCGAAGTCGTTGGTGAGCAGCGCAACCAGCATTGTGGTGACTGCCGCCGCCATGGCCGCAAGCAAGCCGAACGCGCAGCGTCGGGCGCTCTCGACAAGCGCGGGCCTTCCTGTCTTGGCACCCACGGCGGCGGCGACCAGACCGTAGCCGGACACCGCCAGCGCGAGGACCAGCAGGTACGTCCCGAGCTGGCTCATGTTCAGCCTCCTGGCTTCAGATCAGCTCGGTGCGGTGGAGGCTGTCCGGGTTTGGGCGGGAAGTAGTTGCCGTTGTGCTGCACAAGCGTCGTGTCGGCGTGGAACAGCCCGTCCCGGCCAAGAGCGCCTTCGAGCACGACGCCCTGGCCGGCCTTGAACAACTCAGGAATCGCGCCGGTATCGGCAACCCGTATGGAGTTGGTGAAGTCGGTCACGGTGAACATCAGAAGGGACCCGTCGTGATGGACGGAGCCGCGCACGACGTAGCCGCCGAGCCGGACTCGCTGCCCGACATGAGCCTTGTGGTGGGCCGCGACGTCAGTCGGCGTGAGGTAGTAGACGAAGTTGCCGGTCAGGCCGCGTACGGCGATCCAGGCAAGGGCGAGCACGACCACCGCCAGGCAGGCCGTGACGCGCAGGCCGGCCCGGTGCCGCCACCCGCGGCGACCGACGACCTGCGCCGGGGCACCGGGCAGTTGCAGCAGATCCTGGCTCACGGCCGATGTCGCTTGTCGCGAGCTCGCCCGGTGACGGCGGACACATACTGCCTGGCCCGGCGCGTCCGGACGGCGAGCAGCCACCGGTACCCGACCAGCGCCACCAACGTGAGCGAATAACCTGCCGCGACGTATCCCGCGTTATGCATGGCCGTCGCTCGCAGCCGGGGCCGGGACGACGCTTGAGGTGGCGACGCCCGTGGCAGGGACAACCGCCGGCCGCGGGCGGCTTGCCCGGGGGGCCGACAGCGACGACACGGGAAGGGAGCTGCGATCCTCAAGCCGCCCGACCCGGAGGCGGACGGCCATCAGGTAACCATACGCCAGCGAGAAGGCCACGAAGCCGAGCAGCAGCGTCGCCAGCATGCTGGCAGCGATGGTCGGTGCGCCCAGCCGCAGGACTGTCGCCTGCTGGTGCAGCGACCGCCACCAGACGACCGACTCGTGCACGATCGGTACATCGATGAAGCCGATCACGCCGAGGACCGCGGACCACTTCGCCCGCCGGGCGGGGCTGTCTGCCACCTTGCGCAGTGACAGGTAGCCCACGTAGATCAGCAGCAGTACGGCGGTGGTGGTGAGCCGCGGGTCCCAGGTCCACCACGTGCCCCAGACCGGACGGCCCCACAAGGACCCGAGCACGATGGTCAGCGCGCAGGCACCCACGCCGATCTCTGCCGACGCCGCGGCCACCCGATCCCACTGGATGCGCCTGGTAATCAGGTAGGCGACGCTGGCGAGGAACGTGACGCCGAAGGCCAGGAACGTCACCCATGCGATCGGGACGTGCACGTACATCAGCCGCTGAACGTCACCCTGGGTCGCGTCAGGCGGGACAACGAACAGCCCGATGACCGCCGTCGCCACGAGGGTGACCAAGGTCGCGACCCCCATCGCCCGCTCCACCCGGTAGCTCCCGAGCACCGTGAGCGCTTTGTACAGGTACCTCATGGGACCTCTCCGATCTTGGTGTCCGCTATATCGAGAGCAGGTCCTATATCGAGAGCAGGTACTGCACGAGGTCGTTCTCCTGGGCCGGTGTCAGGTTCAGGTTGAAGACGGTGTTGTAGTGCTGGACCACGGACAGCAGCGTCGGGAACCGGCCGTCGTGATAGAAGCCGCCCTTCTGGTGTGTCCACAGCCCGGCCAGGGGCGTGATGCGATACATGTGCGTCGGCGAGCGGTCGGCCTCGAAGCTGTCGATGCCGATCGCGCTTGGCGGAACCAGGTTGTTGCCGGGCGCGGTGAAGATCGGCGGGACGTGGCACGTCGAGCACTCGGCCTGCCCGTCGAACAGCACCTTGCCGGCGGCAGCGGCCACGGGGTCGAACGATCCGGGCGGCGGCGCGGGTGCCTGGAGTGACAGTTCGTATGCCTGCAGCCCGGGCAGCGTCGGGGTGACCAGATCAGGATTGGCCGTGACGTGCCCGAAGTTGTTCTCCGCGGCGATCGGGAACTGCTGAGCGTTGTCCAGGCGCGGGTCGAAGAACGTGCCCTGACCGTGCATTTCCAGGACCGCGACGAAGGCGTTCCAGTACGGGATCGAGCCCCAGCCGGTGTAGGTGTGCAGGTTGACGCCCGCCAGGCCGAAGGCCGGCGGAATCAACGCCGCGGCCGTGGTCCCGTCGGGCCGGAATCCCTTGCCGTCAAGTAGCAGCTCGGCGTCGAACTTGCCGGGTCCCCACGCGTTGAGAACCTTGAGCACTGTCGGCACGTCGGTATGCAACACCGAAGCGATGGGCTGCAGGTTCGGAGCGAACCCGATAATCGCGCCCACGTTCAGGTCGCGGTTGGCCCAGCCGTCCAGGCGGTGGCCGATGCCAGGGGCAAAGGAGTTGTCCACGGTCGAGTGGCACAGCGCGCACTCGATGCCGACCGAATTGAGGTTGCCGTTGCCGTCGAAGAAGCCCTTGACGCCGACGACCGCGTTGAGCTTCAGCAGGGCCAGCGTCGTACCCGGGTCGTCAAGGTTGATCGTCCCGCTGAGTATGCCTTGCTTGACCGCGGCGGGCAGCGCGTTAACGTCGACCTTCAGGCCAAGCGCGAGCGCGGTTTTCGGGCTGAGACCAGGCCCAATGCCGCCGTTAGCCGCTCCCGCGATCGTCTGGTTAAGGTGCAAGGTGCCGCCCCAGAACGCCTGGTCGCCGAACGTGTCGAAGCGGAACGTCTGTTTGCCCTGCCTGACTAGGCCGTTGTCTTCATCGTCCCAGCGGTCCGCGGCGACACCGGGCCGGGCGCTCGCCCCGGCTGCGCTTGGCTTCTGCGAGCTCGCCAGGGCAGTCAGCGACATCGCCACGAGCGCGCCGGCGACGCTGGCCGCGAGCGGGATCGCCCACCTGCTAGACGAAGGTGCCATGTCATTCACCTTCTATAGACAATGGAAATGTCTTTAGAAGCATGCTCGCCCAGCGCGGCGATTGTCAATGGCGCCGGGCCTGTCAGTCCTCGAGCAGGTGGCCGAAGACGATGTAGCCGGCCGCGAGGAAGGCGGCGTCGAATGCCAGGAGCAAGCTCAGCCACCCGCCGATCCCGGCCGTGTTGCCGTGCGCGAGATCTTCCGTGGCGCTGGTCGCCGCGATGATCACCGGGCTGACGAGAGGGAGGATGAGCAGCGGCAGCGCGGCCTGGCGGGTGCGGTTACGCACTGCGAGCAGGCCGAGAAGGCTCCCAAGGGTGCTCAGCCCGGCGATGCCAAGCACGGCGACGAGCAAAAGCAGCCATGGCGCGCGCCCGACGGGCAATCCGAATAGCACGATCACGATGCCCGCCGTCACGGCGAGAAGCACCATCAGCTGCACAAATGCTGCGGCCGCCTTGCCCAGGAACACCGCGCCCTTGTCGACGGGCGAAAGCAGCAGGCCCTCAAGGGCACCGTTCGCCGATTCGTTCTGATAGGAGCGGTGGCACAGCTCAACCGACGCGAACAGGGCGGCAAGCCATAGCAGCCCCGGTGCCGTCTGGGCCAGCAGCAGCCGGTCAGGCCCGAGTGCGAAGCCGAACGCCAGCAGCATCGTGACCGCAAACGGCAAGACGGTGCTCGCGGCGGACCGGCTGCGCAACTCCGTCCGCAGATCCTTGGCGGCGATCGCCTGGGCGACCCGCAGGCTCATGACGCCGCGACGCTGGCAGGAGTCATCACGCGGCCGCACTCCATCGTCACCTCACGGTCGATGAGGTGTGCGGGCGGTGCCTCGTGGCTGGCGACCACCGCGGTGCGCCCATCCGCGTGCGCGGTAATCAGCAAATCGTCGACGACGACGCGCGCATCGACGTCCAGTGCGGCGTAGGGCTCGTCGAGCAGCATGAGCGATGGAGCGCGCATGAGGCACCTGGCCAGGGCCAGGCGCTGGCGCATGCCCTGGGAAAACTTGCTCGTCCGCACGGCGGCCACCTCCTCCAGCCCGACCCGGTCGAGCACGGATTCGGCCAGCCGCGGGTCGATGTCGTACAAGCGGCACGCGAAGCGCAGGTTCTCAGCAGCGGTGAGATCGCCGTACAGGCGCGTCTCGTGGCTCAGCAGGTCGATCCGCGCACGGATGTCGTTTCGCCCAGCCTGCAGGTCGAAGCCGAGCACCGTCCCGCCACCGAAGGTCGGCGAGATGGCGGTGGCGATCAGCCGCAGCAGCGTGGTCTTTCCAGAGCCGTTGGTGCCACGTAGCCAGACCCTCTCGCCGTGCGCTATCTCAAGGGTGACACCACTGACTGCCGCCAGGCCGTCGAACAGCCGCGTCACCCTCGACAAGCTCACCGCGGCCCGCTGGGTAGATGTCATCGGCGCGTCCCGAACCCTGCGAGAAGTCCGATCACGGTGGCGACCTTTTCTATCGTCAACGATGATGGCCGATAGAACCGTATGCCGACCGATCAGTCCGGGTCAAGCCCCCGACCGCGCGCCGTGCTCCGCGGGTCCTTAGCGAATACGCTCCGTCACCGGCTTATTTTGAGAATGTCATCTCAAGTTGATGAAATTTGCGTTGCGCGAACCGGCGTCGTTCCTGAATCGTGATTGGATTACGTGTCCTGCATGCCGGTTAACCCGGAGTATTACAACGCAGGGCCTAAGGGTTCGGGCGAGTACGAGGACAAGGAGACCCAGTGTCCAGAAGACGGAGGCTAGTCAGCCTCGCCGCCGCCACAGCGACGGTCGCAGCCATGACGATCGTAGGCTTCAGTGCCTCAGCCGGGGCCACGGCCGGCGGCGGCTACATGCGGCTGGCTGGCAGCGCCGTGCCGTTCGCTGGCCACGGCCGGGCGACCGGCGCTGTGGCAGGCTCGACACGGCTGAGCATCGAGGTCTGGTTGCGGCCGGGCAACCTGGCCGCGGCGCAGCGGTATGCCACTGAGGTGAGCACGCCGGGCAGCAAGCTGTTCCACCACTACCTCAGCCCGGACGCCTACACTGCCAGGTTTGGGGCCAGCCGAGCCGCAGCCCGCGCCGTCGAGGCATGGCTCCGCGGCCAGGGCTTCGCCAGCATTCAGACCGACACGCAGCGCAATTACGTGCGGGCGACCGGGGCCGTCGCGGCGATCAACGCGGCATTCAAGATCCAGCTGGAGACTTTCCAGCCGTCAGCGACCGTGAATGCCGGGCCCTACCCGCTCCGCGCCAACGACCGGCCGGTGGCCGTCCCCGCCTCGATCGGCCAGTATGTGCTCGGGGTGACGGGCCTGTCTAACGCGGCGCCCAGGCTTCCGCTCATGCGCGCGCCAACGCTCAAGGGCAGTTCTTCAAACGTGAAGACGGCTCCCTGCTCCCGTTACTACGCGCAGCACCACATCGGCAGGCTGCCGAAGAAGTTCGGGCGGACGAGCTTCCCCACGCAAATCTGCGGCTACCGGGCGCACCAGCTGCGGGGCGCCTACGGGATGGACAGGGCCAACAACGGCCACGGGCAGACGGTTTCTCTTGTCGAGCTTGGCCTGGCCCCTGACATGTTCCTGACATTGCAGGACCAGACGAAGGCGGATCATTTCCTGGCGCCGTCCAGGCGCCGCTTCCACGAGGTGAAGCTGGGCAAGAACAACTGCGGCTTCGATCCGTTCTTCGTCGAGGAGCAGCTGGACGTCGAGCTCTCCTACGACATGGCCCCTGGCGCGAAGCAGGTCGTGATCGGCGGCAACGACTGCAACAACGGCGACTTCGGCCTGCAGGGCCTGTTCAACGCTGACATCGTGAACATCGACGGCTTGGGCAAAGTCCACCACCCGCTCTCTCGCATCAGCTCCAACTCGTGGGGCCCTGGCAACGACGCCCAGCCTGCGATATTCGACAACATCATGCATGCCTACCTGGTGCGTGCGGCCGCGCAAGGCGTCGGGATGTACTTCGCGTCCGGCGACGCGTCCGGCGTCGAGACCCCCGATGACCCGTTCACCATCCTGGTCGGCGGTACCTCACTGGGCATCAGCAAGCACGCCAAGCGCCTGTTCGAGACCGGCTGGTCAGCCGGCTTCTCCACCGCCGCCCACGGCGTGTGGTTCCTCCGAGGTGAGGTAGGTGCCAGCAGCGGCGGCCCGAGCCTGATCTGGGCTCAGCCGGGGTACCAGCGTGGTGTGGTGCCGAGGGCGCAGGCCAAGGCACCAGGCAACCGCCCTGGCCTGGTCAGGTCCGAGCCAGACATCTCCGCTGACGCTGACCTGTTCACCGGGTTCTCCACCGGCATTCTGGTCCCGCAGAAGAACAAGCCACCGAAGTTCATTACCATCACGGTGGGCGGTACCAGCGGGGCATCGCCGCTGGTGGCCGGCATGGTCGCGGACGCCCAGCAGGGGCAGCGCGAGACCTTCGGCTTCATCGATCCTGTGCTCTACCGGCTGGCCGGGACAGGGGCAGTGCACGACATCCTGCCGACGACCCGCCACACCCGCAGCCTGTTCCGCGGCGAGGTATGCAACGTCTTCCTGTGTGGTGGCCTGGCGCTGATCACCATGGACGACCAGAACCCGCACATGTTCGGTTACACCGGGCAGGTCACGGCGAGGGGTTACGACAACATGACCGGCGTCGGCACTCCGAACGGTCAGCGATTCATCAACGCCCTGCGCAGGCTGGAGCGCTAGGACCGGGTCGGGCAGTCCGCGTCGATCCAGGCGCGGACTGCCCAACCGGCGGTTCCAAACGCGAGGCTTAAGCGCCGCGCCCGCTCGGGTACTTCAGGCTTGGGAGCGCTAGGCAGGAGGGGTCGCTATGGGATCGGGTGTGACGGGCACGCTTGATGAGGCCTATCAGCGGTTGCATCTCACGGGACCGGAGTTCGGCGGCTGGTTGTCGAATCATGGGCCGATGGCGGCTGAGGCGATGGTGCGGCGTGGGCACGCCGGCGAGGTGCACCCGTGGCTCGATGCATACATGCTGCGGCTCGATGACTTCCCGCGCGGCACCGGCCCGATAGGCGTCAGCTGGCAGGACGCCCTCGGCGATCCCCGACGGATCGCCGACTGGACCGTGTACTTCCGGCGCGAGGTCAGCGAGCAGCCATGGCGGGCGGCGCTCGGAATCTGGTGGCCACGGCTGCTACCTGGCGTTGCCGCCGCGGCGACCCACGGGGTGATCCGGGTCGGCCACGCCGTGCGAGCGCTCACACAAGACGGTGACGACCCAGATCACCTCACCGAACTGGCGCACGGGCTGGCCTACTGGGCGGCCCGATGGCAGCCCGTACCCGGCGCCGCGACGACCGAGCCGGCCCCGGCTCCCGCGCGCATCGAGGCCGGGGAACCTGCCGGGGCGAGCCGTACGGTTGTCGATGCCCTGGCCTCGGTCCCGCGGATCGACGATCAGTCCGGCGGCATCCGCGATCGCCTAGCCCGGCTGGCGGAACTGCCTAGCTGGCCAGCGGCGCTCGCATCGCCCACGCTTCCGGCATCAGCCGCGGAGATGCAGTCCTGGCTGGCCGGCCTCGTCGATGCCACCGCCATCAGGTACCTGCGCTACGGGCACGGCGAGGGCATCATGCTCGTGCACTCCGCCACCGCCCCCAACGCGATCTTGCGTACCCTTCCCGTGCTTGACGAGGCATTGTGGCCCGCCAGCGTAACCGCGGCATGGGCGGCCGCGGCCGCGCTGACTGCCATCTACGCGCCGGCCCAGCCGGCGATCCGCGCCGAGCTTCCCGAGGCTCCGGCGGGAACGCACGCGGCTGAGGAAACCTTCGCCAGGGCCGTCGAGCACGGCGATGAGCACGTGATCAAATTCGCTGACACCGCAGCCGACGTCTACGCGCGCACCGGCGCCGATGACGCACTCGCCGCGGCAATCCGCGCCACCCAGCTAATCAGCGCCTGAATGCGGCCCGTCCCCGGCCTTGCCTGCCGCGGCGCCAATGCCCGTTAGCTGAACGACAATCGGCGCTGCCTCCACAGCAGCAGCTATGTGCGACGAGCCGGAACTCGCCACCTGGGCGTGAACTCCGGCGGTCTGCGCGGCCGCCTTAACGGTTGCCCGTGAGTGGCTGTAGACCGATTGAGCTATGGCCGCCGCGAACGTCGCAACGGCAGGGACAACGGCCTGCAATCCATTGAGACGGAAATGAGTGTGGAAGACGGTGCCAAGGGTGACGACCGCCGCGACGGCCTGGACGAGCAGCGTCTGCCAGAAGTCGGTGGTGGTCCAGCCAGGTTTCACCACACCGGCCGGCGCTATCTTGCTCATTTTCCTCATTTCTGCTCAAGCGCCGATCGGGTGATCGGTTGCTGCCGCATTGACAGCCCGAATTTCGGGCGAGGATATCGTGCGATCAAGTGTGATCCTTCCTCGCCGCTCTGTCCATGCCTTCACAAAGAGGTCGGCACCTTTTACGGGACTGCGTCCTGTTGTCGAAATTGGTGCGTTCCCGGATAATGCCTGCGTGGCAGATGACGACCGCGCTGAGGAGCCGCACCTGTCCGCGTCGGCGGCTCGGATGGCGGCGAGGCTGGCTGAGGTGGTCTGCCCGCCCGGGGTGCGGACCGATGACCGGGCTGGTGGTGTGGTCGTCCAGTTCGGGCTGGTCCTTGGCGCGCTGCAGCCTGTCGCACGACGCGTGCTGGTGACCGGCCTCGTTGTCGTCGACCGCACCGCGCGCTTGTACCTCCCCGCGCGCGGCCGGCGCTTCGTGCGGCTGCCGGCCCGACCAGGCTGGATAGAGGCGTCCCGGCCGGTCTGACCAGGCAGCAGGATGTCAGTGCCGACATTGAGGTCGAGTGTGGCGTCGTCATCGTCGAGGAGGGCGGGTACCACCCGACCGAATCGTTTACAAACCGAAGCGGGACGTTCGACGCGCAATCTCTACCGTG
>Ga0126381_100003419_pt1 | contig 17239 bp, 9 predicted proteins | sample PanSoiMetPlot_28_FD_96465 | JGI IMG/M metagenome (GOLD analysis project Ga0126381, IMG submission 96465) | Tropical forest soil microbial communities from Panama - MetaG Plot_28 | ecosystem: Environmental > Terrestrial > Soil > Tropical forest > Bulk soil | place: Panama | collected 2016-02-17 | reverse complement strand
GCCGATCGGAAAGCATTGCCAGATTCGAAGGATTCGAGCTAGACGTTCGAAGTGCCGAACTCCGCAAGCCGAATGGCATAACGATCCGCCTCTCAGAGCAACCCCTGCGAATCTTAATTGCACTCCTGGAGCGTCCCGGCGAGCTGGTTCTTCGTGAAGACCTTCGCAAGCGCCTTTGGCCAAACGACACCATTGTCGAATTTGAGCACAGCATTAGCGCAGCGATGAATCGGCTTCGTCAGGCGCTCGGCGATTCGGCCGAGAGTCCCAAACTTATTGAGACGCTGGCGCGCCGTGGCTATCGCTGGAAGACTCCCGTAACCTGGGAGCAACCGCAGTTGGCTCCCGCTCCGCCTAAACCGGCTAATGAAAATCTTGTCGGTAAAAAGGTTTCTCATTATCGGGTTTTGCAAGTGGTGGGTGGCGGCGGCATGGGAGTGGTGTACAAGGCGGAGGACATCAAACTCGGTCGCGCTGTTGCCTTGAAGTTCTTACCGGAAGAACTGGCCGGCGACATTGCTGCCATGCAACGCTTTGAGCGCGAGGCGCGAGCAGCATCTGCTCTGAACCATCCCAACATCTGCACAATCCATGCTGTGGAAGAGCATGAAGGTCAGCCATTCATTGTGATGGAGCTGTTGGAAGGGCGGACGTTGAGGGACATGCTCGCCGATTGTGCAAATTCAACTCTGCCAATGCCGGTCTTGCTTGATATCGCGATCCAAGTCGCGCAAGGCCTCGAAGCCGCGCACCAGAAGAGCATTATCCATCGCGATATCAAGCCGGCGAACATCTTTATTACTAAACACGGGCAAGTGAAAATTCTGGATTTTGGCCTCGCCAAGCTTCACGAGTTCGAAGCTGCCGAACCGCAATCTCATGAGTCAACGCAAGCTGCATCCGCCCAAGAGTGGAGTCCACTCTTGACACTAACCCGCACTGGCACAACGGTTGGGACTGCAGCATACATGTCGCCGGAACAGGTGCGTGGTGAGAAGTTAGATGCACGCACAGATCTTTTTTCCTTTGGTTTAGTTCTCTATGAAATGGCAACCGGGCAGCGTGCCTTCGCTGGGGACAGCGCCCCAGTGCTTCATCAGGCGACCCTCAATGACATTCCGCGTCCGGTCCGGGATATGAATCCTGGGATTCCCGCGAAGCTCGAATCCATTATTAACAGGGCAATTTGTAAGGACCGCGATGCCCGCCATCAGACTGCTTCGCAATTAAAGACCGAACTGCAGAAGCTCAAGGCTGACATGGAAGCGCGCGGCTTTCGCCGATGGTGGATGGGCGCGGCTATCGTCGTATTGTTCCTTTTTTTTTCAACTTTGTGGTTCGCAGAACGACATCAACGATCAGTTTTGCGGGCACCTGACTTGGAGCTGAAGCAACTCACATCGAATTCTTACGAAAACCGGGTCACGGACGGGCGAATATCACCGGATGGCAGGTACCTGGTCTACAACGATCCGGCAGGCATGCACCTCAAGATCATTGCGACAAACGAGACTCAGACGATTCCTTTACCGGAGGTGCTCAGACGAAGAAAGATGGAGTTGTCGCTTGCAGATGCCGCCTGGTCTCGCGACAGCACGAAGTTCTTGGCGAATGCGCATCCCGCTGGGCTCGATGTGGAAGCTGCAAGTGAAGAAGACATCGTTAAACGTGGCGGCGTGAGTATCTGGGAGTTTTCCGTCCCCGGTGGCACATCTCGGATGCTCCGCACTATGGCTTGGGCAGATTCCTATTCGCCGGACGGCTCTTTGATTTCTTTCAACGCAAACAAAGGAATTTACGGCCCCCGTGAAATCTGGCTGATGGATTCGAATGGTGAGCACGCGCGAAAAATCCTGGACGGAGGGGACCAGTACGGCATAGACACGTTTTTGTGGTCTCCTGACGGCCGAAGAGTCGTTTATATTCGCCACAACGAATCTACGTTCGAGCCGATCGGCCTCATTTGGGAAGCAGATCACCTTGGCAAAGAAATTCCAAGAAACCGCACTGTTCCTCTATTTGGAACACAGGAAATACTTGATGGTGCGGAGCTGCCCGATGGCAGAATTATTTCCTCCGTGAAAGATGGCGCAAGTGACAATAACACTTGTAGTTTTTGGACAACGCATGTTGATCCTAACACCGGTAGCCCTGTCGATAAACCTGTGCGGCTGACGCACTGGCCTGGCTTCTGCATGAGCCAGATCAGCTTTACGGCAGATGGGAAGCGGCTGGCATTCTTAGAGTGGGCTAACCACAGCCACACGACGGTTGATTTGGCGAAGCTCCACGACGGTGGGACGCGGGTCAGCAATCTGCGTCATTTCACACTGAGTGACAGCGAGGACTGGCCATGTGACTGGACACCGGACAGCAATACACTCATTTTCCACTCCAATCGGGACGGTCAACAGGGGATATATAAGCAGTCGCTCAATGGGGACTCGCCCGAGGTGCTGGTGGAAGATTCGGGATCTCAGGGATGCGGTAAAGTGAGCCCTGATGGGAGGTGGCTACTCTATGTGCATAGTCCTGAGTCCGACGTCCCGTCAGCGCGGCAGAAGCTTATGAGAGTCTCCATGAGCGGCGGGCCGGCACAAGAACTTTTTTCGTTTCCGCATGGCCACGGCGAACCATCCTGTGCCAGGATTCTGTCAAGCAGTTGTGTCATTTTCGAGCGGAGCCAAGATCGTAAAGAGGTCATTGTCACGGGTTTTGATCCTGTCAAAGGGCTCGGCGATGAACTTACGCGAATCAGCCTCGATCCGAACAGGGACGGTTGGGATGCCGCTCTTTCTCCAGACGGGACACGAGTCGCCGTGATTTCGGGATCACCGGGGCAGATCAGATTTATATCTCTGCGTGGTGAGGCGACACGTGAATTCCAGGTAAAGGATTCGCCCAGTCTCCTGAACTCCCGTTGGGCAGGAGACGGTAAGGCAGTATTTGTTAGCGCCTCAATTTCGGGGGGATATGCACTGTTACGCGCAGGTCTAGACGGAAAAGCACAGACTCTAATCGCGAAGCATACTCCTGACGTGGTATTGGGATTGCCGTCGCCGGACGGTCGTAATCTCGCGGTCATGGCTGCGACCTATAACCAAAACGTGTGGATGATGGAAAATTTCTGAGACTCAAGTTCATGTGGATGCCTTCGCGAGGACCGCAGTTTCGTCCACGCATAAACCACAGAGTTGGAAGCCGAGCTAAATTCCCTTCCTATTGAAAATGCCCTCATTGCAGAGGGTGCGAGCCCCAGTCAGGGAACCCTACAGCCCCTTCTATGCTGTCAATTCTGTGCAAGTTGGAACCATCCGCGTTTACTTCCCAAAGGGATCTTCCTTGTGAGGGGTCGAGCCAACCGGGTGTAATGATGCGTGTACCGTCGGGAGACCATGTTGGCCGGTCGAAGTAGGCGAACTTTGTACCTTTGATTACTGCAGTAAGGCCCGAGCCGTCCGGATGAATAGTCCAAATGCCGAAGGGAGCGGGAACGTCATGTTTGCCGCTGAATGCGATCTTGCTTCCGTCAGGTGACCAGTCCGCGCCTTGGAAATCGGCATTTAGGCCCGCTGGTGTTAATTGATGAAGTCCCGTTCCGTCGGGCCGCACCAGAAAGAGCGCTACCGTCCCTCTGCCACGATCAGCCCGATTCCCAGTCGCTCGAGAAAAGACGATCCACTGTCCGTCCGGTGACCATTGAGGTTCTACGTCTATTCCAGATGGATTGGAAGTGACTTGCAGCTGAACGGTTCCGTCCAACGCATCTATGATCTGGATACCGTGTTCTGTATCCGACTCGAAATCAATCGCGATACTCTTCCCATCGGGCGACCACGTTGGAGAAGCATGGAAAGCATTATCAAACGTGAGTTGCACGAAACCTGAACCGTCGGGATTGATGGTGCCGATCTGCACAGCCGATCCATCGAAGAAATCGAATGCAATCTTGTCGCCGGTGGCGTTCCAGTCGCTACCCTCACTAGTCATGGCAAGGAGTTGCAGTTCATGGGACCCGTCCGGATTTGCCACGAACAGGTGCACATCGCCATCTGGGCTAATATGCACGTATGTAAGCTAACCATTCTTGCCCGGAAAGGTCGCGTGTGCTGGAATGCTGCCAAGCACCAACAGGATACCCAGCAGCAGAGTTTGAAAATCCGCAAATTTTGTTTTCACAAATCCTCCGAAGTTGACAATTCCGGTTGTTCGTTGACTCATGAATACCGGGCGCTAAATTGGATCATTCGTATACAGATGGTCTTCTGTTGCAGCTTCAAAGATGCTTCGCGTACCTACTGCTTCGACCCCCAGTTCGGCACCCAGCAAGAATTCGGGCACTGCAGCAACAGCTTTGCAGGGGATCCCTTTGATTCAATCGTGTATAGATTGAACGGATCGCCTTCGACGGCTGCGCCGCTGAAAACGATCGTCTTGCCGTCGGGAGAATAGGTAGGATCAAGAAACTGGCCACGCCCGGTCAGCTTTTTCCTCTCTGTCCCATCAAGTTTCGACACAATCAAGTTATCTGGACGCTCTGTACCGGCCTGGTTGACGAACACCATGTGAACGCCATCAGGAGATACATCCACTGCGCCAGCTTCCAGTGCTGGCTCTGTGATTCTCTTGGGATGCGACCCATTCGCATTCATTGTCCAAAGAGCCGAAATTAGGTTCCCGCGGTTACTGGTGAAAACTATGCGTTGGCCGTCAGTTGAGTACTCCGGAAAAATGTCATCGAAGAGGCTGTCAGTGATTACCTGCCTGTCGGTGCCGTCTGCATTAATCGTTGCCAGGTGATGGCAGTCAAAGCGATCAGTCGCAATGTATTGGGCGGAAAAGAGAATCCGAGTCCCGTTGGGCGACCATTGCGGGAAAAGGTCCTCTCCCCCATCATGCGTTATTTGTGCAAGTCCTGTCCCATCCGCATTTACGACATAGAGTTCAAGTGCCCCGGTCTGGTCGTGTGAAAACGCAATCCGCTGACCGTCCGGCGAGTAGTTCGGAAACCAGGCCGCCGGGAACAATTCGGTCGCAGGCAAGTTAGTTACTTGAAAAAGGTCCGTGCCGTCAGAATTGATTGTGTACAGTTGCCAGGACCCGCTGAAGTTCCCGATGAATGCAATACGTCCGTTTTGCCCTGGATAGCTCGCCCACGCTGGAGTCCCGGCCAGTACAAAAACCACCAACATGCCAACAACTGCGTGAAACGGCGCGAAGATTGCTTTGGCGTTACACATATCTCCTCCTTTTTCAACCTTTCGATGATGCAGAACTCTTGTGGCGCTTGTTAGTCAGGCAGCACGCCCCACCGTGGTATGACACCGCCATCTTCGATCTTAGTTAACCGCCTTTTTCCCTGAGCATTCCGAAGATCGTTCTTTCTTCGGGCGAATATCGCAAGCGATTTGACCGCGCGGCCATCCGCCTTCATGACATAGATCGCGGAACTGCTGAGATCGGGTGCTTCGCGTTCGAACACGATCAACTCTCCGTCTGGTGAGAATGCAGGGTTCCGGTCGTGTGGCCCATGGAAGTAGTCCGTACCGTTGTGGGTGAGGTATCGAACATGTGATCCGTCTGCATCCATGACAGCGATGGATTCGTTTTGTGGGTTACAGAAATGAGCGAATGTAGTGATCCTTGTGCCGTTAGGCGACCAGTCTGGACGAATCAGACACGGCTCGGGTTCTGTGATGCGACGCATATCTGAGCCGTCAGCATTCACGAGATAGGTCACTCCGAGAAAACCGGCCACAGAATCATTCGAGAGGATGAACGCTATCGTCTTTCCATCCGGCGAATACATTGGGCTGCGAGCTGTTGTGTCCCGATGAAAACTGGTAACGGCAGTCAAGCCATTGCCCTCCACTCCGATTGTGTAAATGGCACAAGTGTCGCCATCCCCCACAAGCAAATTGCACCTGCCAAACACGATCTTCTTGCCATCGGGAGAGAAACTCGGACGATTTTCCCCAAAGCCTTGCTCGGCAAACACCAGATGTTGATCGCTACCGTCGGCGTTCATGATCCAGAGCTGTGGCACACCGTCTGGAGGCGGGAACTCATTGAATACGATCTGCTTGCCGTCTGCCGACCACGACGGGAAGTCTGCCGAGTTGTCGGGACCGAGGTGGGTGAGCTGTCTGATCTCGCTGCCATCTGGGTTCATGGTGAATATTTCACCATCCTCTTTGAAGGCAATCTTGCCGTTCTTACCAGGAAAAGTAGCGTGGGCTGGGATAGCAGTAAGAAAGGAAAGGACGCCCAGGACGAAAAATCTAATGGCAGTGATGTAGATGCTTCTCATAAACCCCTCCGCAGACCCAGTCATTCTGACTTCTACCTATACATGCGGAGACATAGGCGGAAAGCGATCATGACGAGATACGATTTCCCGCGATGGGAACTCAAAGGAAAAGCTCCACGATTTGGGCGGTTGTAAAATACTGCCACTGAAAGTTGAGGTATTTCGTTCAGCCTATGCCGGCTACCCACAACGTGACCGAGCTCCTCACTCAGTGGGGGGAGGGCGATCAGCAGGCTCTGGAGGAGCTTACCCGGATGGTTTATAAGGAGCTCCGCCTGCTTGCGGCCAGTTATCTCCGCAGGGAGCGACAGGACCACACATTGCAGCCAACGGCACTGGTAAATGAAGCTTATTTGCGGCTTGTGCAACAAAAGTCCCCGAATTGGCAGAACCGTGCTCACTTCTTCGGGGTGGCCGCCCGCCTGATGCGGCAGATCTTAGTGGACCATGCGCGCCGCAGAAGTGCTGACAAGCGCGCGTGCCTCACGGTCTCGCTTGACGATGCGGTTAGTTTCCAGCAGGAGCGTGCCGCGGAACTGGTTGCTTTGGATCTCGGATTACAGGCACTCGAGAAACTTGACCAGCGGAAATGCAAGGTGGTTGAGCTGCGCTATTTCGGCGGACTTTCAATGGAGGAGGTCGCCCAAGCAATGGGCCTTTCTCCGGTCACGGTGCGGCGGGATCTGAGGATGGCGGAAGCCTGGCTTCATAACGAGATGCGCGGCCGATAGGTGTCGCATGACTGCGGAACGTTGGGCAGAGATCGAAGAACTATTCCACCGCGTGGCAGAATCCGAGCCGCAACATCGCAAGGCTATGCTCGATGAAGCCTGTGCCAAGGACTCGGAGTTACGCGAGCTAGTCGAGGCGCTGCTGTCCTCTGACCAGATCGCACGTAGCAAGATCCAAGCGGCGGTCCGATCGCAGTTCGAGGCTGTCGCATTTTCTCTGGTAGGAAAAACGGTTTCGCATTATCGCATTTTGAACGGGCTCGGCGGTGGTGGCATGGGCTTGGTGTACAGTGCCGAAGACATTAGGCTGGGCCGACGCGTGGCCATCAAGTTCCTGCCGGAAGAATCCGCAAAAGATCCTGTGGCACTGCAGCGATTTGAACGCGAGGCGCGCGCAGCTTCGGCGTTAGAACACCCGAACATTTGCCCCATCTACGAATTTGGGGAACACGAAGGACAGCCCTTCCTCGTCATGCAGCTGCTGGAAGGGCAAACGCTACGCGAAATCATCGCCTCAGCACAAGCCAGCAAAGCGCCGTTTGAAATCAACGAACTCATTAATATCGGTGTGCAGATCACAGATGGGTTGAATGCTGCGCACAAGCAAGGCATTATCCATCGGGACATTAAGCCGGCAAACATCTTCATCACCAATCGAGGAGAAGCAAAGATTCTGGATTTCGGTCTCGCCAAACTCGCAGAGATGGATGTAGAGCCGATCGAAAGAAAAGACTCGACGATCGGTCCGCCTGACAATCTGTTTCTGAGCCGCACAGGCTTGGCAATGGGGACGGTAGCTTACATGTCTCCTGAGCAGATTCGTGGAGAAAAACTCGATGCGCGCACCGACCTATTGTCATTCGGGTTAGTGCTGTATGAGATGGGAACGGGAAGGCGCGCGATCAGGGGAGAGACTGGCCCCGAGTTGCAGCATGCAGTGCTCAATCAGATCCCAGTTGCCCCAAGAGCACTGAATCAAGCGATACCGCAGAAACTCGAGAAAATCATACAGAAATCGATCGAGAAAGAACGTGAGCAGCGCTACCAGTGCGCATCGGAAATCAGGGCCGAGTTGCAGAAATTAGAACGAGAGACGGAGTCCCACAAATTACATTGGTGGGCCATGGGAACTGGCATCGCTTTGCTCGTAATTTCGACTTTTTGGTTTACTAAACATCGACACCAATCGTCTTCGCATCTCCCGGACTTGAAGCTGCAACAGCTCACATTTAATTCTTCCGAAAAACACGTCTCGAATGGGCTGATATCGCCCGACGGGAACAATTTGCTCTATCTCGATTCAAAGGGAATCCACATCCAGGCGATTGATACCGGCGAGACTCGCAATATTCCTCAGCCGGATGCGCTCAGAGGACAAAAAATCGAACTCGGCGCCTGGTCTCCAGATGGGGCTCGATTTCTGATCAACGCTCGACCTGCAGTAACTGATTGGGCCGTCCTAACCGACAAGGATTTCACCATCTGGGACTTTTCGGCACGAGACGGAACCCCGCACGTGCTCCGTGGTTCGGCTTGGGCCTGGTCTTTCTCGCCAGATGGGTCTTTTATCGCCTTTGGAACAAACAAAGGCAAAATTGGCCCTCGTGAAATCTGGTTGATGGATTCGAGTGGTGAGAACGCGCGCAAGCTCTTTGAAAGTGGTGACGAGAGCGCCATTGGTACGGTTTCCTGGTCTCCAGACGGCCAAAAAATTACTTACCTTAGGGACCAAGGATCTGAAATTAGCAGTCTCAGCCGGGATCTTAAGGGCAACCCGCCGACGACTTTCGAGCTTCCCCCGGAACTAAAGGACCGCGATATTAACCATGGTTTATCTCTGCCCGATGGCAGGTCAATCCTATCAGTAACGGAAGACGGGACCATGGGCAGTACATGTAATTTTTGGATACAAGAAAACAATCCGAAAACCGGCAAGACTTCGGCACGGCGTTTGACGAATTGGACCGGCTTTTGCATGGATCCCACCAGCGTTACAGCAGATGGAAAGAAACTCACGTACCTGCAATACACGGGTCACCCCACCGTGTACCTTGCGGATCTTCAGGCCAACGCAACCCGCATTTCCAACGAACGCCACTTTACGCTGAACGAAAGCCGCGACGTCATGGCAGACTGGACACTCGATGGCAACTCAATCATTTTTTGGTCGAATCGCAATGGGCAAATGGGGATCTATAAACAGCAACTCGACGGAGATGCAGCCAAGGCGTTGGTCACTGCGAAAAGCGGTTTGTCGGGTTGTTGCGTGACTCCCGATGGCAAGTGGTTCGTTTATTTACTCGACCGCGAATCAGCCGCGTCGACGAGGTTGCCGCAATTGATGCGAGTTCCGATCACTGGTGGAGCATCAGAAAACATCTTCTCAGTAAAAAACCTGAACGGATGGGGCTGCGCAAGATTTCTCTCCGACTTGTGTGTGATTGCAGAACGGAGCGATGATCGCAAGCAGGCGATCATTACGTCTTTTGATCCATCGAAGGGGAGAGGCACTGAGCTCACGCGCATAACACTTGATCCGAAAGTGAATGATTGGTCTTTGGCGCTTTCTCCTGATGGTACGCGCCTGGCTGTGATCCGAAACCCAGACAGCGCGCTGGAAATTTTGTCATTACACGGCCAGCTGAAGCGTGAAATGAGGGTAAAGGGATGGAGCAATTTAAGTGAGGTGAGATGGACAAGCGACGGGAAAGGACTCTTTGTCACGAGCGTCACACCGACCGGAGGGGCAGTGCTCCTGCATGTGAATGCAAATGGCGAAGCACAGATCCTGAGGGAAAATCCTGGAGGCGACTACAGCTCAGGAGTGCCGTCGCCTGACGGTCGCCATCTCGCGTTCGTTAGCACGGCGGATAACAAGAACATGTGGATGATGGAAAACTTTTGAGCCAAATGTTTGGATGGTTTTCGAGGTGCCTACTGTTCGGCTAGAACTTCAGCTCGGCTTTCAACTGAATCATTCGAGGCGCCACGTCGCCTCCTAAGGGGCCGCCGAGCATGCTGGTAGGTGGTTGTTGCAAGGATCCGATCATTCCGAGCCCGGGAGAAGGAAGCCCGGTATCGGGAAAACCAAAGTTGGGATGGTTGAAGAAATTGAAAAACTGAAAGCCGATTCCAAATGTTGCACCCTCCCAATGCGGAAGTGGGGTCTTCTTCATAATAGTGAAGTCGGTGCTGAAATAACCCGGCGCCCGAAACCGATTCCTTCCTTGGGCAAATGACACTACAGGACCGTCACAAACGCCCGTTGGGCCCAAGCGCCCGATGTTGAATCCAGTCTCGCATCCTGCCTGCACAAAGCGCGCGTTCGGATTAGGCGTAGTTGTGCCGTCCGGTTGGATAAAAAACTCCACGGGCTGGCAGGGATGCGGAGCAAGTGGAATTGCGGCACCTTTACCGCAAGATGGGCCTGAAACAAGAGGGCTGACGGGAACGGCGTACAGCAATCCGAAATAATTCTTTGCCGCCAGATTACCCGGTTCGAGGAAATCCAAGACTGTGTAGGGCAATCCTGAACGAATAAAGATTGTCCCGGAGACCTGCCATCCACTCACCAGCAAATTGGGTCCGCGAGCTCCCAATGCAGCTTTGATCGGTAGCTCCCAGACGTAGTTTGCGTTCAACGAGTGCCGTACGTCGTATTCAGCCGGTCCGTAGTTGTCGCGAAGATTGTTAGGGTCCTGCGGAAAAAGCGATACGGGCTTGTTGTTGCCATTTGCGAAAGTAAACAATCCCCCGTTAGATACCTCATCAAAGGCATGGCCGAAGGTGTAATTCGCCTGGAACAGGCCTTGAGTCCAGCGGCTAAACCGGTGTTGAAAAGAGGCCACCATGCCGTTGTAGTTGGACACGGCATTCGTATTGTATTGCGTCACGCCGCTGAATCGCGGATCCGGAGCGCAGTCCGGAACAGGTTCTGTGCACCGCCCCGACGGCAACGAACCGAAGCCCCATGCATTAGCGTTGGGGTTCAGTACTAATTCGTGGATGCCGTGATGACCAAAATAGCCAATGCTCACCGAAGTGCTGACGCCAATCGCCTGCTGCAATTGCAGACTCCATCTCTGATACTGCGGTGAGTGGGTTTGCTTTTGCACTGCCGTTATGCCGGGAGGAAAGAAGTTGGGAATCGTCGCCTGAATCTGAGCGAGTGTCTCGCCAGCAGCAAACGCATTCACAAAGCCGGCATTTGAAGCAGCGGCATCCTTGAACAAGCTTGTAGTCTCGTTCGGCGTGAGGTTGTCTCCTATCACGGTAAAAGAGTTCACGAGCGGGGGATTTCCGGAAAAGTTCAGTGTAATGCCTTCAACCACTGGGTCATAGAAGATTCCGATTCCCCCTCGCAGGACGGTATTGTGCGATAGGCCAAATGGCTGCCAGGCGAAACTAAGACGCGGCGACAACAAGATCCTATCCGTGTTTTCAAACGCTTGTTTCTCGTTGATCAGGATCGCTTGATTGTACGGTTGAGTTGGATCGTGACTGACTGAATTAAATGGACCCGTGAGACGAGCGAAACACCTATTTTCGCAGACGGGATTGGACTGATGTTCCACCCTCATTGCAAAAGTCAATGTCAGCCCGGGTCGTGCCTGCCATTCGTCCTGGCCATATAGTCCAAGATGATTGAACGTTACTGGTGCGGAGATGGTTGAGGGAAAAGATTGGCTTAGTTGCGTGAAGTCAGTGTTGGGTGAGTTCGGATCGAGCCCGCCCTCATAAAACGCGTCCATGGTCTGCGGGATGAGTGCTCCAATGGCGTTAGCCGTCGCGCCCCTGATTTGCCAACCGGTTCGTTCAAAGTTCACTCCAAATCCGAGCTTCTGCTTTCGCCATGTTTTGACGAAGTCTTCGGACACTTGAAACTGAGTCTGGTAATTATGGAAACTGGAGCCGTTTCCCAGCGAATTGAATGGGCCCGCCTCAAAAAAATCCAACTTGACCGGGAACAAACTAAGCGTTTTGGCAAGGTCCTTTGCACCCCAGAAACTATCAATATCCGAACCAGACAACAGGAATTGGCTCGCAGCAGACGAGCCGAATGAGTGTGTCTCAACGACCTCGCCTTGCCAGGAGGTCTGGCTATGGTAACCATCGAAAAGCGGGTTGATGGGATCCGTATTACCGGCGCTGTATCCATCGTCGTACTGGAGCCGGAGAAATGCACGATCGCTTCGGCTTACGTTCCAATCCATACGACCGGATGTGAGCACATCTTGGCTCGGGCTACCACGGCTCGTGAGGAAATGCATTGCACAGGGGACTCCCGGTCCTAGAACCCCGAATCCTTGGCACCCGGTGTCTCCAGGGAAAAACGTGCCTTGGCCTGCTGAGCTGGCTCCCGGAGCAGCGTTGAAAACGTTGAAAATCTGTTCATAAAACGCATGCGAAGCAGATGTCGAGCCAAACCGAGCTGCGACATTCGCCAGGGTAGCGGCTTCAAACTGAGGACTGGGAATGACCGCAGAAAGGAATTGCGGAATGACTAACCTTAGGCCTTCAGTGTCAAAGAAGAAAAAGACCTTGTCCTTTCTGACTGGTCCACCGATTGAGCCGGCCCACTGGTTTGCGATGTCGAAGGGACGTGCAACCCCGAAGGCATTGTTGAACCAGTTGTTTGCGTTGAATACGCGGCCGTTCCAATAATATTGTGCGTTGCCGTGAAGATCATTGGTTCCCGATTTAGTGATGTAAGTTACGTTTCCACCGGCAGCGCCACCGAACTGACCGGAGTAGCCTGTGCTCACAACCGTAGCCTCTTGGGTCTGGTTCTGCCCCAACAACAAGCCGAGTGCGCCGCTTGCGGGATTATTCATGCCGTCGATTGTGTAGAGATACGAAGTGCTCGGCATCCCTAGAATCGAAAAATTCCCTCCACCTTGATCGGTATTCATCACCACCCCGGGAGCAGTCTGCACGACGTAGGTGAGATCATTGCCGGGGTTCGGAAGCTCCCTGATTTGCTTTTGGTTCATGGTTGCAGAAGCATCGCCATTCTCTGCCTGGAGGAGTGGCCCTTCGTCGGCCACCGTCATTTCGTTACTCACGGACGCGATTCTTAGAGTCACGTTTACGGATACCGGAGGTCCCAGTTGAACCGTCACAATCCGGTTTTCTTCTTGGAAGCCGATATGCGTCACGGAAAGAGTGTATCGGGTAGGAAGTAGAAAGAAAAAACGGTACACACCCTCGGCGTCGGTCTTGAATGATTGAACGGTTCCTTTTGTGAGGTCCTTGATCAGAACCTGTGCGTCAGGAACGACGGCACCACTTGGATCAGTTATGGCACCCGTTAGCGCGCCAGACGCGGTTGTCTGCCCATATATGAGGCATTGAAGGAGTGCAGCAAGAAACAAGACTGTAGCTGCGGCGCGTGTTGGCTCCCAACGCATGAAACCACCATTCACATTTATCGCTTGGAATCATATTCTACGCAGGGAGGCCCATGGAGATCTCTTTTGAGCGAAGAGCAGATTCTCGTGCGCCCAAGCAGGCGCTTGCCTTCGAGCACCATTGAGCTATCATTCAGTTGTTCATGCGAGTTGCTTCCGTGCGGGTAGCAAGGAGGAAACTCGTGAAGCTTTTCAGAAAACCAAACTCCAGATTCTACTGGTACGACTTCACGGTGCGAGGCCGTCGGTACCGTGGGTCAACTCAAGAAACAAAGTCAGCAAAGGCGGCTAAGGCAGCAAGCTTGAGATTGGCCTCAGTGATCGAAGGCATCGATCCACTTCCAAGCAAGCCTAGTGTCCTCTCTGAGTTGGCTGAGCGATTTGACGCCTGGGTTGAGGATGGCAGATTAGAGGAGAAAACCAAGAAGTTCTATCGCAATGGCTGGCGCCTACTGAAGGCGACACCTGTTGCGGGTTTGCGAGTCGACCAAATCACGGGAGATTTCGCCGAGCAATTAAAATTTCCAGGCTCGGCCGCAAATGCCAATTGCGCTTTGAGGACGTTACGACGAGTGCTGCACAAAGCTGACGAGTGGAAGATGATTGGTCACGCTCCGAAAATCAAAATGATGAAAGAGCATGGACGACACCTTCGGCTGGACGATGAAGCAGAAAGGAAACTGATGACGGGGGCTTTGGCTTGCAGCTGGCGCCCGCGAACTCGTGATCTTTTCAGGGACATCGTCATTTTGATGCGCGACACAGGAATAAGGAATGAAAGAGAGCTTTTCCGGATGCGTATCGAGAACCTGGATTGGCAAAATCGCGTGATCTTTGTGCCAGACAGCAAGACGGCAGAAGGCCGGCGACTTGTTCCGATGAGCGGGCGAGTCTTCGAAATTCTGCGGATCAGGTGCGACGCAAGACGGGAGGGCTGGGTATTTCCGTCGAAGCGCTCAGCGGCAGGGCATCTGAGGTCAATTTGCAATCTCTTCCGAAAAGCGCGCAGCAAAGCGGGCCTTCCGAAAGAGCTGGTTCTCTACTGTGCACGACATGATTACGGTACGCGAGTTCTGATGCGAACTGGCAATCTTGCGGCCGTAATGAGAACGATGGGGCACCGCGACGTAAAGACCGCGATGCACTATCAGCACCCGGAGCTGGAAATCGTGCGCGCTGCGCTCGATTTCCGAGCACCAGCAATTGAAGCGTCGGCGTAGCAAATAGGGTTACGACACCTTTTGCGACACACCGAAAGATCAAAATCTCGGCAAGTCATTGAGTAGTTGGCAAGTCGTAAAGCACGAGAGCTCTTGGCTGGATAATCGGCCGTCAGTCGGCAAAAGGCTGGTTAGTTCCGATCTGTTCATCGTTTCAACGACCTGCATCGTTATTGCATTTCGCCTGTGTCCCAAAACGTGTCACAAGCTTTCCTACGTCGCCATTTGCCCAAAAGTTCCATTGGTTCGGTTCAGCGCAGTACGGACTATCTCTAGGTCGGGATGTTGGTACTGCATCGCAGCCCTGACATCTCGGTGTCCCATCGTCCTCATCACTGCTGCGAGATTGCCGGTGTTGGTAAGTACCCGAGTTCCATAATCGTGCCGGGCACAATACAAGACGAGATCTTCAGACAATTGAGCCTTCCTTCGAGCGAGCCGGAATTGCTTGCCAATATCCGTCAAATGGCCACACTCCGATCGCTTCGACGGAAATAACCAACCCTGTGCCCTTCCTGCCACCCGGATTCGGAGCAGTTCGTAGACCCGATCACTCATCGGAATCACTCTTCTTCCCTCCGGGGTCTTACTGTCCGGCACAAAAATGATTCGGTTGCTCCAGTCGAGATTCTCGGCGCGAATGCGGTAGAGCTCTCTTCCGTTTCGCATTCCGGTGTCTCGAGCAAGGATGATGACATCCCGAAACAAATCGAACACTGCCATCTTCCAGTTAAACGATGTGGCAGCCAGCAATAGTTTCTGTTCCGCCTCATCATCCAGCCTCAATTTGCGCCCATGCTCCGGCAGCAATTTGAATCTCGGAACCTTGATGAGAAGATTCCACTCTTCAGCCTTGTGGAGCATTCGGCGCAATGTTCGTAAAGCACAATTGACGCTGGGTGCCGGGAAGTGGAACGTGAGGACATCGATATCATCCTTGGTTATGTGATCCACACGCATGCTGACGAGTTTCGTGCGCGACAGCAGGCGCCAACCATTAGCGTAGTACTTTCTTGTCTTGCTCGCGAGAGTTGCGGTCTTGACCCAGCCAAGAAACTGAGTCGAGAACTCCAGCAAGCTCGGAGCCTTCCGGTCCAACAAACCGTTGCTTCCGAGCGCTTGGGAGAACCGCAGAACGCCAATTCTGCTTGCCCTCTTCTTGTTGGTTTCTTTGGTAGAACCCCGGTACCGTTTGCCACGGACCTTGAAGTCGTACCAGTAGAATCGAGAGTCATGCTTCCGAAATAGTTCCACGAGTTTCCTCCATTACTGCCCGCACGGAGGCGCTCGTGTGTTTCCCGGAAAGAAGAACTGCAAGATGCTAGCGTACTCAGCCGGTGTTTGGCCAGAAGATCAGCCAGGAAAAGAAGAGGATATTAGGGGTTCTGAGCGCAATCAGGAGTGGGTGTTGAAAAAGTCACTGAGATCGCTCAGCGTCGATGCTTTGTTGTAAACGCCTCACCATCGCCGGACCTTTGAATCCCGAGCGGTCACAAGCATAACTCCGTTCGGAAATGCGGTAATGACCTGAGTTGGCTGCCTTGTCAATGCCCCGCACGCGGCGGTCGCAGCATGGTCGTGGAGCGCAGGGTCAATTGTGTTGCCAGTACATACTCGCGGTTGGGTGCCGCGCCGCGATCATTTCTTTCTTTCTCGAGCAGTGCCTCAAAGGCGAGTCTTGCCAGTTCAAGTTGTGACATTTGGACGGTCGTCAACGGCGGTGTAGTAAACCGCGCGAACGGGATGTCGTAAAACCCAACCACGGAGAGTTGTTGCGGAATTGAGAGTCCATGATCGCTCGCCTGACGCATCACGCCTATGGCGGTCATGTCATTCGAGCATAGGATCGCTGTCGGACGTACCGGCAGCGCAGCGAGTGTTGTCAGTGCTCTGATACCGCCTTCGATCGTATGATCTCCACCTACGATAAATTCTGGAGGAATCTCCAACGCCAGCTCGTTCATGGATTCCTCGAACGCAAGTTGCTGTGACTGAGCAGACTTGAGATTTGGCGGTCCTGCGACCAAGGCAATGCGCGAGTGCCGGAGAGCAGCCAGGTGCTGCACGGCTTGGCGGATCCCGTGTTGGTAGTTAACCCGGATGTTGGCAACTCCCGGTATTTGATGGCTGGTGTCGACGATGGCTATGGGGACACTGCGCGGCGCAAAAGTTGCGATCACGGTTTCTTCTTCCATCCCAAACGTTAGAACCGCCACACCGTCAACTCGCCGCTCCATCATTCGGCACATCGCCAATTCCATTCTTTGTGGATCGTGACTCGTAGAACTTAGAAGGACTTCGTAATTGTGTTGGAATGCTATCTCCTCGAAGGCTTCCACGATTTCGGGAAAGACGGGATTGGTGAGCTCTGGCACAATGAGCCCGAATATCCTGCTTTGGCCTGAAACAAGTGCGCGTGCTTGCCGGTCGGGGTAATAGCCGAGTTCGTCGACAATTTTCCAGACACGCCTCGCCAGAACGGGATCCACGGTGGGAATGCGATTGATGGCACGTGATACCGTCGCGGTTGATACACCTGCGCGCTTGGCGATTCCCTTGATATTCATC
>Ga0126381_100003418_pt1 | contig 17242 bp, 11 predicted proteins | sample PanSoiMetPlot_28_FD_96465 | JGI IMG/M metagenome (GOLD analysis project Ga0126381, IMG submission 96465) | Tropical forest soil microbial communities from Panama - MetaG Plot_28 | ecosystem: Environmental > Terrestrial > Soil > Tropical forest > Bulk soil | place: Panama | collected 2016-02-17 | reverse complement strand
GAGCGTAACCTCGAGCTGCAGGAGGGCGTGTTTAGGGCCATCAACGATCCCCGCAGGCCTGCGGTGCCACCACCTGCCGAGGCGGTTCCTCCCTACATGAATTTCGCTCCGATGAAGAATGCCGTCGAGTTGCTGAAAAAAAGCTCGGAGCGGTATTCGAAGGCGCTCTCCAAGTGGCAAGCAAGCGGCGGCCCGGCCCCCTCGGCCGACCAGCTCGCATTGCTGAACGCCGATTTACTGAAGGTCTCGCGGCTGTTTCTGAATGAACAGGGCTTGCCCGAGCGTCCTTGGTTCAAAAACCAGATCTATGCGCCAGGAGCCTACACCGGCTATGGCGCAAAAACCATCGCCGCCGTCCGCGAGTTTATGGACGAGAAAAAGTGGAAGGAAGCTGAAGGCCAGGTGCCGCAGGTGGCTCAGGTAATCGAGAACGTTGCCGCAGGTATCAACAAGTGCTCCGACGAGCTGGAAACGATCCTGGCCACTCCGCGCTGAGTTCTCAAAGGGAGTACGGGCGGGCCAATTCTCGTTTACCGCTGCTTTTCATAACCAGGCCCGCGCAATGCTCGGCCGGGCCGCTCGCTGGTGATCTTGCCATCGAGCACCACCGGCCTGCCGTTCACGAACACATCCTTCACCCCAGTGGAATAGCGTAACGGATCGTTGTAGGTCGCAACGTCCTTAACGCTGGCCGGGTCGAATATCACAATATCGGCAAACATACCCGGCCGCAGGATCCCGCGATCGGTAATCCCCACCCGACTGGCAGCTTGGGATGTCATCTTTCGCACCGCTTCTTCGAGCCGCATCGCGTGTTCTTGGCGCACGTATTCGGCGAGAATCCGCGTGAAAGTTCCGAATGCCCGGGGATGAGCTTTGGTCGTGCTCAACGGGCCATCTTCGGCTTGCGCCGGCGAGTCCGAGCCATACGTCAGGAGCGGATGAGTGACGGCAGCGCGAACATCATCGGGCCGCATGATCGCAATCACCACCGAGCCGTTGCCGCGATCCGCAATCGCGATATCCATCGCCGCGTCTTTGGGGTCCTTGCCCATGGCGCGCCCAATCTCTTGGAAATTCATGCCCTCATACTTGCGCAACTCGGGATTCAAAACCTGAATGAGCATTACGCCTGCGGCTCCGCCAGAGCCAAGCCACTGGTTTTCCCAGGTCGCGCTGGGCTCATCCATTTCCTTCTTGGCACGGGCGCGCTGCCGAGGATCTTTCAGCCGTTCGATCATCTTCTCGGTGCCACCCTCTGATACCCAGGTGGGAAAACACGCGACCAGGCCGTTCGATGCGCGATCGTAGGGATACACGCTGGCCGCGACATCGATGCCTCGTTGACGAGCCTGTTCGATCCGGCGCAGGACCTCCGGCATCTTCCCAAAATTCTCGCTGTAAGCGGTTTTCAGGTGCCAGATGGTCGTGGATATGCCCGCGCGCTCGGCGATGGTGAAAACTTCATCGAGCGAAGGAAGGATCCGGTCGGATTCCGAGCGCTGGTGGGTGAAATAAACTCCTCCATAGCCGCGGGTCACTTTGGCGAGTTCAACGATCTCGTCGGTTGAGGCGAACGAATCCGGCACATACTGCAGTGCTGTACTCAGGCCGAACGCCCCCTGCTGCATGGCTCGTCCGACGAGTTGCCGCATCTCCTCTAATTCGGCAGCCGTTGCCGGGCGGTTTTCCTTGCCGATGACGTAGGTGCGAATGCCGCCCGCGCCGACAAAGGTGCCGAGGTTGATCGCGGGCTGAGTGTGGTCGAGGCGATCCAGATATTCGTCCAGAGAGCGCCAATCGAGCTTGACCCCGTATTTTTGTGCGTCATCATTCAGGTCGTCGATCAGGCGATCATTGAGCGGCGCAATCGACGTACCCTCACCGGTGATTTCCGTGGTCACGCCTTGCGTAATCTTGCTGGCGGCTCGATTGTCTACCAGCAAATCGAATTCCGACTGGCCTTGAACATCGATGAAACCAGGCGACACCACCAGGCCGGAGGCATCGATCCGCCTCTCCGCCGGCCTATTGCGTAAATCACCAATCGCCGCAATGCGATCACTGGAGATCGCGATGTCTCCAATAAACCAGGGCGCGCCCGTGCCGTCGACGATGCGCGCCCCGCTGATGATGAAATCGTATTTGGTCTGCGCGGCGGCCGGCATTATGGCAAGAAGGAAAACGACCAAGGCACGAAGGCAGAAATGGATCTTCTCTTTCCTATTCATCGGGATCGGTCCTTTGACTTATTCACTGGCCAACCACTTCCTTGATCACTCGCAGAAAGTTCCCGCCCATAATTTTCCGAATGTCGTCTTCGGAGTAACCACGTTGCAACAACTCCGCCGTAAGATTGGGAAGCTTGGAAACGTCTTCGAGGCCGTGAGGCACAAGGCCGATTCCGTCGAAGTCGCTGCCGATGCCGACATGATCAATACCCGCAATTTTCACCACGTGATCAATACACGCAGCCGCATCCGCAACCGTGGCGTTGCCGACTTTAATCTCGCCTTTGCCGTCGAAGTATTCTTTTCCGGCAAACTGGTCGAGCGCCGCCCCCGTCAGGCTGGTTTGCATGGCATTCTCGCTCGAGATGGCCTTCTTGAGCACATCGGCGTCCTGCTGATTCAGAAATGACGCGGCAAAGTTCACGCCCACCACGCCGCCGTTCCGGGCAAGCGCGCGAAGCATGTCGTCGGTCATATTGCGAGGGACGTCGGAAATGGACCGGCACGAGGAGTGCGATGCAATCACAGGTTTCGTCGTGACCTCTAAGGCGTCATAGAAGGTCTTATCGGATACATGGGAAATATCGACCATCATGCCGATCGAATTCATCTCGCGGACTACTTGTTTGCCAAAGTCGGTCAAACCGTTATGTTGCGGTTTGTCGGTGGAGGAATCCGCCCAGTCATTGTTACGAAAATGGGTCAGCGTCATCGCGAGAATGCCCATGCGGCGGTACATGCGCAGCACGGCAAGATCGTTGTCGATCTGGTGCCCGCCTTCCACCGTCAGCACGGCGGCGATTTTGTGTTGCCCAACAATGCGCTGAATATCGCGCGCGCTGGTCGCGAGCTCGATCTGATCGGGGTGCTTATCGAATAGCCGTTCCATGGCCTCTCGCAGGTCGAGGGTACGACGAACCGCCTCGGCGCCCTGGTAGTAGGTCGGCACCCAAAGCGCGAAGAACGGAACGTGGATGCCTCCTTCCCGCAGGCGAGGGAGATCGATCATCCCGTCGGGAAGAGGATTTGCAAGATCCACATTCTCATAGATCACGTGCTGAACCGAGTCGTTGTGACCATCGATCCCCAGAACACCGCTCTGTATGCGGCGCGCGCGCTGGTCGAGAGTTTGCGAAATTGTGAGTGAAGAACAGGTCATGACCAAAGCAACCACCCAGACAAATGTCCGCTTCATGATTCTCCTAAAAGTGGGATCACAGGTTCATATCTCGCCGTGCAATCATTTATTTCGAGCGCCGGATTCCCAGACCAACTTCCCACCCACAAACGTCTTCAGCACCTTGGCATCGCGGATGTTCCCCGGCGCGATAGTGAAGATATCCTGGCTGACGAGAACCATGTCAGCCAGTTTGCCCGGAGCAATCGAACCCTTTTCGTTCTCCTGGAATTCGGCATACGCCGAACCCATGGTATACGCCTCGACGGCCTCCTCGACCGTCAGTTTCTGTTCCGGAAACCAGCCGTTGGGATTCTTTCCGTCAAGCGTCGAGCGCGTAACCGCGGCATAGATCGTTTCGATGGGATCAAGCGGAGCCACATCCCAGTCGGTTCCAAACGCGAGCCGCACGCCATGATTCCGGAATGTGCGGAAGGCATAGGTGCGGCTGGCGCGGTCGTGGCCGATCCTTGCCTCGGCGAAACGACCATCATCGATGGCATGATACGGCTGCACCGAGGCAATGACGTGCAATTGCGCGAAGCGATCAAAATCTCTAGCCGCCATGTGCTGAGCGTGTTCGATTCGGAATCGGCGATCGGCCGCGCCGTGGGCCTGTACGATGTCGGAATATAAATCAAGAATGGTTGCGATGGCCTCATCGCCGATGGCGTGGGTGCAAATCTGCAAACCGGCCGCATCGGCCTTCATCATGCGCTGACGCATGAGCGAGATCGGGTGCATTTCATCGGAGAGCAAGCCGCGAGCGTTGGGCTGGTCCGAATAAGGAGCATAAAAATAAGCGGTTCTCGAACCGAGCGACCCATCCGCGAACGCTTTTACCGCGCCCATCCGGAGGTATGGTCCTCCAAAGGCATGGCGCATGCCGATCTTCACCTGATCGTCCACATCGGTGATGAGGGGGGCCGCGTAAATCCGGACTTTCAACTCCCCCCGCTCCAGCAGTTCACTATAGACGGCGATGTCGGCGTAATCCGGATCCATGTTTTGCACGCTGGTCACGCCGAGGGAAAGCGCATGCTCGATGGCCCGCTCGATCGCGCGGCGTCGCTGCTCATGCGAAAGAGGGGGAATCGCCTTCGCAGCCATATCCATCGCGGCGTCCTTGAGTGCGCCCGTAGGATTCCCCTGGGCATCGCGAACAATGACTCCGCCGGGAGGATCCGGCGTCTGCGCTGTAATTCCGGCCAGGCGCAATGCCAGCGAATTGGCCAGGACCATGTGGCCGTCATAGCGGCTGACAAACACAGGGGTATCGGGAGTCAGAGAATCGATTAAGTCCTTGGTGGGGATCTCCTGCGGGTTCCACTTGGTTTCGTCCCAGTCTCCGCCCAGAATCCATTCCCCTTTGGGCGTCTTCCGGGCGCGTGCGCCAATGCGGCGCGCAAACTCCTCCGGGCTGGTCGCATCCGTGAGTTGCACGCTATCGAGCTCCATTCCACCGCTGAGGAAGTGGACATGGGCGTCATTGAACCCGGGCAGCAATAACTTGCCCTGGGCATGGATGACCTGGGTGTGCGGACCGCGCCAAGCTCCGATCTCCGAATTCGATCCCACCCCGACGATTCGGTCGGCGAGAACGGCGACGGCTTCGGCCCGGGGATGGGTCTTATCCCCAGTCCACACCTTGGCGTGGGTGATCACGAGATCGGCGGCAGGCGTTCGCTGGGCATGGTTGAGGGGCACTACTGCCAGGGGCGCGAGCAGGAGAGCCAGCAACTGCCGCGCAGTTGGGTTTTGCATAAACCTTCTTCCTGGAAGACAATGGAAACAAATGTTACACTTTTTGGCCAGAGAAGGATAGGGGCTTGCCGTGTTTCACGGCTTGGAGCTGAATCATGAGCGAAACCGCTACGCCGATATTCGCCAACGGATCGATGAGCTTTGGCGAGCGCATCGCCAGGCTTCACAAAAAGCGGCAGGAACTGATTCGTCCGGTGCAGGAGAATCCCCGCGACTACGTGCTCATGAGCGTCCGCGCGCTAGCCGAAAAGCTCGAGACCGATCCGGCCACGGTCATGCGCATCGTGCAGGGACTGGGTTTCGAGAGCTATAAGGACTTCAAAGCCTACCTGCACGAGCTGGCGATTGCGAATGCAACTTCCCTGCAAGGGATGCAAGCCACGGTCTCCGCGGGCGATTCCAATTTGATTTCTCAGGCCCGTGAGGCCCTCGATCAAGACCTGCGGAACCTGCAAGCGCTGCGCAATACCCTGGACATGGAGCACCTGGCTTCGGTCGCCGAACGGATTCACCGCGCCCGGACCATCCTGGTGCTGGGCGGCGATATGGCGGTCGCGCTGGTCCAATTCCTGGACTACAAGCTCACCCTGCTGGGCCTGCCCGTCATCATCGCGACCACGCCGGGTCAGGCCTTCCACGCCGCGCGCCGGGTGGGGCGGAAAGACTTGGTCATCGCCATCAGCTTTCGCCGCGGCCTGCGGCAGACGGTCGAAGCCCTCCAGCGCGCCCGCTCGAATGGGGCGTTCTGTGTCGGCCTCACCGATACATTCGTTTCTCCCATAGCGCGTTTCGCGAACTTTTCCTTTCTGACCCCGGTCGAGGCCCCCTTCAGCAACTCTTATGTGGCGCCCATCAGTCTGATCAACATTCTCTTCACCCTCTGCGCCCATCATCGCCGCGCGCGAACCCTGTCTATCCTCAAAAAGGTGGACCAGGAGCAGCGCCACGGGTATCGCTGGTACGTAGGCTGAAAAGGCGCTTGGGCGGTTCTATTCGAACCCAATCTGAGTGCGCAGAAACAAATGTTGCATTTTCGTAAAAATTTCTTGACAACGTATGTAGCACGACGATATACAGGGGCGTCTCTTTGTGACACTGGGGAGACTACGATCGATGCCGCTGGATTCGAGAGAGCGAGTTTCGTCCGCCTTCGCACCCTTTTCACTCCCCGCTCGGAATGAGCGCGGCATCGTTATTCCTATCTCGAACACAGGTTCGGCAAGCCCGAAACGCAGAGGCTGAGGAGATGCTTATGAGGTATGGCATGTGGCTTTTTGGTGCCGTCATGTTGGTGGCGGGAGTTCTAGTCGCGCAAGAGGTCACCGGAGACATTCGGGGAGTTGTGAAGGACCCGAGTGGAGCCGTGGTTGGCGCCGCCAAGGTGAGCATCATCAATTCCGAGCGCAGTGCGACGGTTCGAGTCGTAACTACGAGTTCGGATGGAGCTTACGTGGCTCCATACCTGCCGGTCGGGCACTACCAGATTGCGGTCGAAGCGCCCGGATTCAAGAAATACGTCGCCAACGATGTGGTCTTGAACGTCAACGACCATCTCATCGTCGATGCGCAGCTCGAAGTCGGCACCAGCGGCGAGGTTGTCAACGTGGAAGAGTCCCCGGTGGCGGTGAATACGGAAAACTCCGAATCCTCGGGTGTGCTCAATGGCACACAAATCCGGGAACTGTCGGTGTTGTCGCGCAATTTCATCCAGTTGGTCACGCTGCAGCCCGGCGTCGCCTCGGACATGGCCACGGATCAGTTCTACGTCGGAGCGTCCAATCCCACCGGGTATTCGAATCAGATCAATTTGGCAATCAACGGCAGCCGTCCCTCGCAGAATAGTTTCTTGATTGACGGGGCCGATGACATGCAGCGCGGGGCCGATCTGCTGCTGTTGGCTTTCCCCAGTATCGATTCCATCTCTGAATTCAAGGTGGAGCGTTCGAACTTCCTCCCCGAGCATGGACGCACGTCTTCGGGCGAGGTTAGCGTGGTTACGCGCGGTGGTACGAACTCCTTCCACGGTTCCGCCTATGAGTTCTTCCGCAACGACAAACTGAACGCCAACAACTACTTCAACAATCGGACTAACCCAATTACACCGCGGCCAGCAATGCGCTGGAACGATTGGGGCTTCACCTTCGGCGGGCCAATACAGAAGGACAAGACCTTTTTCTTCTACTCGCAAGAATGGCGGCACTTCATTACCTACACTAACTTCACGGGTGGCGAACTCCCCAGTGCCGCGGAGATGGCTGGAAACTTTCCGTTTCCCGTGTGCGTCTCTCGCGATACGACCGGGCAATGTAATAGCTTGTCGACTTCCGTCCCCAGCATCGATCCGACCGCCGCCGCATACGTAAAAGATATTTACTCGAAGCTGCCGCCGATAAACCTGAAACCAGACCTGCTAGTCAGCAGCAACCGCAACCTGTATTACTACCGCGAAGAATCCGCGCGAGTCGACCACAACTTCGGCCAGAAGGTGAACGTATTTGTTCGTTATTCCGATGACGCGGTTCCGACCACAGAACCCGGAGGATTGTTTACCGGCGAGCCGCTTCCAGGCGTAGCCACAACTCAGAGCAATGAACCTGCGCACATTCTTTCGGCGCACATGACCGCCACCTTGTCGAACACCCTGGTCAATGACGCCGGTTACTCATATTCGTGGGGCGCGATCACCAGTGCACCCATCGGTACCATGGCAATCGGCAATTCGCCTGACATCAAACCCACATTGCCTTTCACCAGCAATGAGGGTACGGTCCCATTCCTCTCCTTCGATTTCCCGCAAGGACTGTTCGGCTTTGGACCGTATCACTCCTACAACACGAATCACAGCATCTCCGATACGCTTTCGAAGACGGTGGCCAATCACTCGCTCAAGTTCGGTGGTGTCATCAACTACTACACCCTGGACGAGAACTCGACCAACAATGCCTCCTACTACATTGACTCTTCCGCAAATTGCGGGCTGAGTTCTCCCGCAGGGTGTGCGGCGGGCGGGTCAAGCGATCCCAATGGGCCGGACAGCACTTTCGAGCAGAATTGGGCCAACTTCCTGCTTGGAAGAGTCAACACTTTTACAGAATCACAGTATCCCCTTCGCGATCTGATCAGCCAGAAAGAGTTCGAATTCTTTGCTCAGGACGAGTTCCGCGTTCGTCGCAATTTCACGCTTGACTTCGGACTCCGGTACTCGCTGTTCCAGTCGCCGCACTCGACCAACAATATTTTCAGCACGTTCGACGCACGGCTTTACAGCGCCGCAGCTGCGCCGGCAGTTCAAACCGGTGATGGCGGCATTGACTTCGGCAATGTTCCGGGCGCGGCTGGCTATTACGTCAACCCGGTCAATGCCGCACAACTGCCTGGCCTGATCCAGGCGGGACACAATTCTCCCTGGGGCCAGGCCCTTGCCCCAACCCAGAAGAAAGACTTCGCCCCGCGTTTTGGCTTTGCCTGGGACCCGTTCAGCGACCACAAGACAAGCATCCGCGGCGGATACGGCATTTTTTATGGCACCAACTCTCTCGACAACCACGAGTACAGCCAAAATTCCAACCCGACGTTCTCACCGCAGAGCGCCTTTTATCTCAACACCAATCTGACGGACCCAACGGGTCCGCCCGCCGGCCCGAACACAACCACCACTCCACCCTTTATTTACGGCCCGAATCCGCTGGCTTGGAAACCGCCTTACACCCAGCAGTTTGATTTCGATCTTCAGCGCGAAGTGGCCCCCGGCACGATGCTCGACATCGGCTACTTCGGCAATCTCGGCCGCAACCTGATGGGAGTCGTCGACGTCAACATGCCTCATGCATTGGCGTTTCAAAACATCCCCGGCTACTGCCCGTACTACGCAACAACCTACGGGAACCCGGAATGCTTCTTCCACGCATTCGACTATCAAGCTCTGAACCAGGTCCGTCCGTATCAGGGTTACGACGCGATCAATCTCTTCTCTTCGGTATATACGTCGAGCTACAACGCCTTGCAGGCTCAGCTCCAGAAACACTTCACGGATAATTCCCAGATTGTGCTGAACTATACCTGGTCGCATGACCTGACCGACGCCTCCGAAAACTTCCGGGGCGCCCAGAATACGTACAATCTCAAAGGCGACTGGGGAAACTCCGTATTCGACAGAAGGAATATCTTCTCGGGGAGTTACGTTTACTATGTTCCCTTTATGAAGGGCCAACAGGGGTTCGCGGGACATGTGCTTGGAGGATGGGAGCTTTCGGGTGTGGTTTACCTGACCAGCGGCCGTCACTATGACCCCAGCATGAGCAGCTGCCGCGCGGATTTTGCCGGGCTCGGGTTATGTGGCAATACCTGGTCGGGTGACCGGCCGGACATGGTTTCCGACCCGAACGTTAACGCTCCGCACACGGTTCAGGAATGGTTCAACACCGCCGCGTTCGTCATTCCCGGTTGCACGGTGAGCAGCCCGAAATGTCATCCAACGAATCCGCCGCTCCGTCCCGGCGACGGTCACCGCGGCGCGATCGTGGGTCCGGCGGATTATCGCTGGGATGCTTCGATCTTCAAGAATACGAAGATTAACGAACGCTTCACCACGCAATTCCGCGCAGAATTCTTCAATGCGCTGAACCATACCAACCTTGCTCAGGGCGCGCCCGTCAGTGGCATGAGCACTAGCCGGACAAGCGGTCTGTTCGGCCAGATATTCAATGCCCGGGACCCACGACAAATTCAGCTGGCCCTCAAGCTTCTGTTTTGAAGTGCGGGCATTAAGCAGGCCCGGCCGGTAACCCATGCCAAACAGTTCAGCAAAAAGGGAGAGTGTTCGGACTCTCCCTTATCATTTTCTGATGCGGTCTCAGCGGCTGTTCAAAATCTTCCCGGCGCTGCTATTTCTTGCGGCTAGCATTTCGCTGGCCCAGACGAACCTGGTCGTGACGGTTCCGGTCGCCAACATGTACTCCTCCGCCAGCGACGAGGTTGATGTGGTTTCGCAGGCGATTTATGGCAGCACGGTGGAGCTGCTACAGGAAAGCCCAGGCTGGGCCAGAGTGCAGACCCCGGATCAATACACAGGATGGATGCGGTTGAGTGACATGCGGCAGTTCGGGTCAGGCGAATCGGGTTACGCCTCTTCCGGGCGAGTCGCACAAGTGAGCAGCCTTAGCGCAAACCTCTACCGTGAAACCGATGTTACTTTACATCGGCCGGTGCTGAGTGTCCCGTTTGAAACGCGTCTGGAAGTTACTCAGCTGGGTGAGGCCGATGACGCACGCTGGCTGGAAGTTCGGCTGCCCGATGGGCGAGCTGCGTGGATTCAGTCCGGAGATGTCGACCTTCTACCGCGTAAGCTGAGCATTCCGGAGTCCATTCAGTTAGGCCGACGCTTTCTGGGTCTGACTTACCTGTGGGGCGGACGCTCGAGTTTCGGCTACGATTGCTCAGGCTTCACGCAAATGCTGGTGCGTAGCCGCGGCGTGGTCATGCCTCGCGACGCCGATCTGCAAGCCGCGTGGACTGGAGCCGTCTCGGTAGAGCGGAAAAAGTTGCGAGCCGGCGATTTGCTCTTTTTCGGCAGCGATACCGATCACATTACGCATACCGGAATGTTTATCGGGCACGGCCAGTTTATTCACGACACCACCTATGGTCATCCTGGAGTCCAGATCAGCCGGCTCGCTGACCAGCCGTGGACGCATTTGCTGGTCGCTTGCCGGAGGATCAAATGATTCGGCCGGAATGGCGGAAGGCCGTTCAACTCGCAGCCGTATGTTCCCTCCTTGGCATCTCTATGTCCCGACCCTTGCCCGCATCGAACTCAGCCTCATCCGAGAAGATTGACGCCATCTTCGCCTCCGCCGGGCTCGAATCCACCGCGATTCCGGGCGCAGCGATCATAGTTTTGAAAGACGGTCGGACCGCGTTCGAGCACGGTTATGGAGTGACCGACCTGAAGACGCGGCATAAAATCGATGCTCGCACAAACTTCCGTCTCGCCTCCGTCAGCAAGCAGTTCACGGCGATGGCGATCATGTTGCTGGTCCATGATGGCAAGCTGAGGTATGACGAACGCCTGACCGAAATCTTCCCCGATTTTCCCGACTACGGCGGGGGGATTACGGTTCGCAACCTGCTGAACCACACCTCAGGCCTTCTCGACTACGAAGACTTGATGCCGGCGTCCGATCCCAAACTTCCTATCGAGCAACAGCAAATCCAAGATGCCGGCGTGCTGGCGTTGCTCGAGCGCCAGAACTCCACGAAATTTCCGCCCGGGACGAAGTGGGAGTACAGCAATTCGGGCTATGTCGTGCTTGGACTGGTTGTCGGGAAAGTCTCTGCCCAGCCCTTTCCCGATTTTCTGCACGATCGGATTTTCTCTCCCTTGCGCATGAGCGACACGATGGCGTATGTGCGAGGCAAGAACGAAGTTCCAAACCGCGCGTTTGGGCACACCTTTGAGAACGCAAGCTGGAAGCAGACGGATCAAAGTCCCACCTCGGCTACTTTGGGCGATGGGGGCGTCTACTCCTCGCTTGCGGACTTGACCAAGTGGGACCGCGCTCTCGCCAACAACACTCTCCTGAGACAAAGCGAAATGCAGGCTGCGCTAACACCCGTCGATGTACTAGGCGTCGTGGGACCTGATAATACGCCGGCGGAGTACGGCTTTGGCTGGTTCTTGAACGCCCTCAACGGACACCGGCGTATGTGGCACTACGGTGAAACCATGGGCTTTCGCACAACCATCCAACGCTTCACCGACGACCATCTCACGATCATCCTGCTGGCGAATCGAGCCGATCTGAACCCGTCGCTTCTTGCCTTGAAAATTGCCAATTTGTACCTGGGAACCACTATAAAAGAATGATGAACCCTAGCCTGAGAACAATTCCAAAGAGACTGGCGCTGGCGACGGTTTGTTGCTTGGCCGCAGCTGGCATGGCAGCAGCCCCGGCGGTAGGGCAAAAACCCGTCGAAAAGCAACAAGTTCTCTGGGACAAGATGGAATCCGAGATTCGCGACATCGACCGCAACCTCGACGGCGTCATGGGAGTTGCCATCGAAGATCTTACGACCGGGCAGAAGTTCTATCTGCGCGAGGATGAAGTATTTCCTCAGGCGAGCTCAATCAAGATCGCAGTGCTGGCCGAACTGTATCATCAGGCACAGCTCTCGGCAGGGGGTGCTTCCGGCAAGGCAAAACTGACCGATTTTTACACCGTGGACCAGAAGGACTTAGTCCAGGACAGCGATATCATGCTTGGGTTAACGCCGGGAGTGACCAAGCTTACCAACCGCGACGTGGCGACCATGATGGTTGCGGTTAGCGACAACGCGGCGGCGAATGTGCTCATCGATCGAGTAGGCATGAGCAACGTAAATGCCCTGCTCGACAGCCTGGGTCTCGCCCATACGCGTTTGCGCCGCAAGATGATGGACCTTAAAGCCGCGAGCGAGGGCCGCGAAAACATTTCGACGCCCCGCGAAATGATGACTCTCCTCGACGAGATCTATCGCGGCAAGGTTCTGAACCAGGAAATGACGGATGACTTCCTAAAGATGCTCAGCACGCCCAAAAAGAACAGCAACATTGCACGTGACTTACCGGAAGGAGTGCGCAGCGCCGACAAGCCGGGGGAACTCGAAGGCGTTCGCGCCGACTCGGGAATTGTGTTCGCGCAAAATCGCCCCTACGTGATTTCTGTCATGACCACGTATTTGCACAGCGAGCGCGACGGCGCGGATGCGATTGCGAAAATCTCGGTCGCGGCCTACAGCCTGTTCGACCGGCTGGGCCGGGCTTCCGAGTATGGCCGCGTGGTTTCGAGGAGCAACGGCAGCAGCGCCCGCTGAAATTTATGCCAGTTTCGCTATCGAATACGTCCGCATCGATGACCGGCATCACACTGCGAAAGCTTAGCGAGCCGGAGGAGATGCGGGTGTGTGTGGATCTCCAAAAAACGGTGTGGGGCTTCTCGGACCTGGAACTGGTGCCGCACCGGCTTTTCGTGGTGGCCGATCGCACCGGGGGACAGGTGATTGGCGCCTTCGATCGAGAACGGGCGGTTGGGTTTGTGCTGGCCTTCGCCGCCTACCGCAGGAGTGAATTGTATCTTCACTCCCACATGACCGCGGTGCTGCCGGAATACCAGAATCACGGCATTGGCCGGGAGTTGAAGCTGGCGCAACGCGAGGACGCACTCTCCCGCGACATCCATTTGGTCGAGTGGACATTCGATCCGCTGCAGCTCCGGAATGCGCATTTCAATATCGCGCGCCTGGGCGCCGTGGTTCGGGAGTATCTGCCCAACCTGTATGGCCGCACCACCAGCCCTCTTCATCATGGCCTGCCCACGGACCGGCTGGTCGCGCAATGGTGGATTCGCGAGTCGCGGGTCCAGCAGATATTATCGCAGCAGGCTTCATCACGCCCGGCGTTCCGGGAACAGGTCTCTATGCCCAGAAATATCCTGGAGATTTGCGAGCACAACCCCGCAAGAGCGAAGGAAATACAGTCGCAGGTCCGGGAGCAGTTCGGACGTTTTTTTGCCCAAGGTCTTCGAGTTACCGGTTTCGAGTTGGACGAGCAAAGCGGCCATTATCTGCTGCAACCTTTATGAGAATTGAATCTCTCACCTTGCGCGAATTGGAAATGCGCCTGAAGTCACCGTTCGAAACCAGTTTCGGCGTGACCCAGAAGCGGCGAATCGTGCTCGTAGAAGTCATTGCCGACGGTGTCACCGGCTGGGGAGAAGTAACCGCGTCGGAAGCGCCCTTCTATAACTACGAAACCACGGACACAGCCTGGCACATCATTTCCGATTTCATTACCCCCAGGATGATTGGCAAAGAATTGCGCGCCGCAGCAGAAATGGAATCACTGGTGAGTGGAATCCGCGGTCACCAGATGGCCAAGGCCGGAGTTGAAAATGCGTTGTGGGATATTGAGGCAAGACAGAAGAATTTGCCATTGTCCAAGCTTCTGGGTGGCACGGTCGGCGAAATCGCATGTGGTGTCTCGTTGGGCATACGGGAAACCCCAGAGCTACTCCTCGAAAAAGTGGCGGCGGAGCTTAGCCAAGGCTACCAGCGCATTAAGCTAAAAATTAAGCCCGGGAAAGACCTCGCCTTTGTGGCCGCCGTACGCAGCGAATTTCCGAGCATACGTCTCTCCGTCGATGCGAATTCGGCCTATACCCTGGGCGATGCCGAGCACCTGCGCCGCTTGGACGAATTCGGCTTGTTAATGATCGAGCAGCCATTGCAATGGGACGACATTTATGTGCACGCCAAGCTGCAGAAAGACCTACAGACCGCAGTCTGCCTTGACGAATGCATCAGTCACTCCCATCACGTTAAAGCGGCCATCGAGCTGGGCGCATGCCGGATCATCAATCTCAAGCTGGGACGCGTGGGTGGGCATACGGAAGCCCGCCGTGTTCACGATGTCTGCCAGGCACATGCGATTCCCGTCTGGTGCGGTGGAATGCTGGAATCAGGAGTCGGGCGCGCCCATAACGTGGCCATGTCAACGCTCGCGAATTTCACCCTGCCGGGCGATGTTTCCGCCAGCCAGCGGTATTGGGCAAACGACATCATCGAACCTGAAGTTGTGGTTACCGGTCAGGGCACGATCCGCGTTCCTCATACGCCCGGAATTGGCTATACCGTGAGGCGTGAACTGGTCGAGCAGCTTACCGTGAAGAAGAAGAATTGGAAGGCGGCAGTTATGGTGGGAGCTTGAGCGTAAGCGGGAAAACGAAGCGGAAGTATGAATCAGCTTAATCGCGGTCCCGCCCTTCAAAGCGAGGCATTTCTCCGCGGCCACAAACGGCACAACTTTGATAAGCAGAACAGCTTGGCGCCGATAGTTCTCAGACCGAGGCATCCAGCTTCTCCGGAACAGTGATATTGAACTTCCGGTCGAGTTTTCCGCCTCGCACCAGCATGCGTTTGCCGCTTCCGAGGTCTACATCGTTCCGGTCCAGTTTTGGCAGCCAGGCGTGGTCGTGCCGTTCCGCGAACCAGAAAAACAGTCGCTTTACCTTTATGCTGCGGCACTCGACCAATAGCGTCTGGAGCTTTCGAGGGCTCAGATTGCTTAGCCCCTCCATGAGCATGTCCGCCTGGTGAAACGTCTCCCGCTCCGGCACCTCGTTCAGCAACTCAAGGACAGCGCGCTCGGGCGTCGACATCGTCAGCGGCCAATTCCATTGACCCCAGATCTGGCGTACAAGGTCGCCACGAAGGGATTCCGTGCCCGGGCCGTCAGAGGCTTGCTGCGTGCCCTCCCGCTCGGCGACATTCCCGATGAGTGGCCGATTCTTGAAGAGTTTCCTGGCGTTGTGGAAGACGAACTTGGTATCGAGTTTCAGCTTACCGACCCATTTCGGCAATGCCACGTCACCATATAAATGAACTTCGCGTTGGCCTGCCGCGCTTAGGTAATGCGCGAATCCTTGCACCTCCAATGCAGTCCGCCCACCGACGATAACCGGGCGCTCCAGTATGGTCTGAAGCGAAACAACGACGTTTTGCCATCGCGGCCCCGTATCTTGTTCACGGGCGAAAAGCAATGCGGCGGGCGCCGATAGACTCCCCGAGTCACCTGTTCCAGCCAGCCGCGCGTGGCATACTTGCTTCGCAGCGCGCTCGAGAAACCCTGGCGTTTGAGCCAGGCGGCGTCAACCACTAAGCCTTCGGGAAGGTTCCGCTGTAGCCAGTTTAGCTTTCCTTTACTCCGCTGCTCCATAGTTAGCAAAATAACACTTTCATAAACCACTAAGTTTACAAATATTACAATTTGCTAACCAAAGATAAGCAAATCATTAAAGTAGTAAACCACCAGCTCACGCGCTCAAGTTTTGCCACTCCAGGTGCAGAATGGCAAGGCATTGAAAATACGGCACCAGCCACGGTTTCGAGAGATTATCCGACCGCCAATTGCTTCTGAAGCTCCTCTAAAGGAACGTTCTTGGTTTCGGGAACCATGGTCTTCACCCACAGGAGCTGCAGACACATCATGCCGGCGAAGAACGAGAACACGTAGCCGGCAGGCAATGCAGAGACCATCTTCGGAAAGAACGTCGTGAGCAAGGCGGCAAAGATCCAGTGCGTAAAGCTGCCCAGGCTCTGGCCTTCTGCGCGATGACGGTTGGGAAATATCTCAGAGATGAAAACCCAGATCACTGCACCTTGGCCAATGGCGTGGGCAGCGATGAACGCGAATATGCACGCGGGCACGATGGCATAGTGTTCTTTGAGAAATCCCCACGCCACCAGGCTGAGGGAGGAGATGTAACCGAAGGAGCCGATGTAGAGAAGAGTGCGGCGACCCAGGCGGTCAATGAGCCAGAGTCCGACAAACGTAAACACCAGATTGGTGATGCCAATTCCCACGGATTCGAGTAGTGCCGCTTTTGCGGCCAGCCCGGTAAGTTCGAAGATCCGGGGAGCAAAGTACAAGACTGCATTGATCCCGGACATCTGGTTGAAGAATGCAATCAAGATCGCGAGCATGATGGGTTTTTGCAGTTGGCGTCTCCAGAAATTTCCGGATGACGCCGGTTCCTCTGAGGCGGCGAGAATCTCGTCCGCTTCAGCGGCAATTTCGGATGCTGCAACATCCGGCTGAATCTGCTTGAGTACCATGATTCCCGCGCCGCGGTCCCCCTTACGGCTCAGCAGCCAGCGCGGACTTTCCGGCAGGGTCAGACAGGACAAGGTGTAGAGCAAGGATGGAAACGCGGCCACACCCAGCATCCAGCGCCAAGCGTTCGCACCAATTCCCGCAAGTAGCGTGTTCGAGACGAAAGCGATCAAGATCCCGAAGACAATGTTGAACTGAAACATGCCCGCGAGCCGTCCTCGGCTCTTGGGCGGCGCGATTTCGGCGATGTACATGGGCGCGACCACGGTGGAAATGCCGATTCCTATCCCGCCCACGAACCGTGCCGCAATAAACATTTCGACATTCGGCGCCAAACCTGACCCTACCGCTCCGATCAGATACAGCACCCCAATCGACAACAGGGTGGCTTTCCTCCCGAACCGGTCGGCGGGCCAGCCGCCG
>Ga0126381_100003417_pt1 | contig 17243 bp, 9 predicted proteins | sample PanSoiMetPlot_28_FD_96465 | JGI IMG/M metagenome (GOLD analysis project Ga0126381, IMG submission 96465) | Tropical forest soil microbial communities from Panama - MetaG Plot_28 | ecosystem: Environmental > Terrestrial > Soil > Tropical forest > Bulk soil | place: Panama | collected 2016-02-17 | reverse complement strand
TTCGAGTTCTCGCCCAGAGTTATTACTGTTCACAAGGGAGACCATGTCAAACTGGTCCTGACTTCCGAAGATGTGCCCCACGGGTTCAAGATCGATGAGCTCAAAATAGATAAACACGTCAGCCCTGAGCGCCCGGCTACTGTCGAGTTCACGCCGGAGCGCGAGGGCCGATTCAAATTCTATTGTTCCGTCTTCTGCGGGGACGATCACGACAAGATGATTGGAAGCCTTATAGTCACCGGAGCAGAAGCGCCCGCTTCTAACATTCAAGTCTCTTTTGATCAGACCGAACCGAGCGTTGTCATAGTGGAGGCCGCCGGACAGCGGGTGAGAATCGATACAAGAACCAAGAATGTAACAGAACTCTCGAGAACCGAAGCCACGCCCGAGTCGACGGACGGCTCGGCCGCCACCGAAGCCGCCGCGACTCCACAGGAAGAACGCCAGAAATCCCATCCGCCTGAACCCTATGACTACCGGCTCGTCAATCTTCCTACGCCCAAACGCGTGCCCCGCCACAGCCTGAATGTCTATTTCACTCACCGGTTCAGCGAGGAATTAACCGCCGCCCCGGGAGAACCGGGTGAAGAGCATCGCGACAGAATTGCAAACGATGTGCTGGGGCTGGACAGCTCATCCGTGTCTTCATTTGGGGTGTTTTATGGCATAACCGACCGCCTCTATGCGTCGGCCTACCGTTCGCCGTTGTGCCAGATCGGAATCTGCAAAACAATCGAACTGGGGCTTGGCTATCACATCCTGGATGAGGCCGGGCGCTCGCCGGTGGCACTCGCAGTCCAGGCAAGCATAGACGGCGAAAACAACTTCACCGAGCGGTACAGCGAGAATATTCAAGTGATGGTCGCACGCAGCGTCACGAAGTACGTTCATCTCTTCTTCTCGCCGGCCGTCACTATCAACTCCAACGGACAGGGCAGGTTCAATCCACGATCGAGCGATTTCTTCCCGCCTCTTCCGCTTGCTGACGCCGTCAGGCTCGGCCAGCACACGGGTTCTTTCGGATTCGGAGCCGATGGCCGGATTCGTCCATCAGTCTCGCTGATCTTCGAGTTCACGCCTCGCATCGGATTCAAGCAGGGCATCAATGTGCCGATCTTTGATTCGACTCTGACCCATATCATAGGATTCAAAAACGACTCGGAACCTGAAATAGGTTTCGGAATCGAGAAAAGGATCGGGCGCCACTCATTCACGCTGACTTTCTCGAATACGCAGGCGACGACGACAAACAGGTTCAACTCGAGCACTCTGGGACTCGGGCCCGGACACTTTGTCATCGGTTTCAATCTCTTCAGGAGATTGCTCTAAACCAGGCCCCGTGATCGTCAACCTTATAACAGCCGACGCGCTGGAGACCATCACGGGGCTGCTCGACCGGTGGGGATACTGGATCGTGTTCTTCGGTGTGATGCTCGAGAATGCCGGTGTCCCCATTCCGGGCGAGACTATCTTGCTGGCCGCCGGCTTCTTCGCAAGCCAGGGCCACCTGTCCGTCGCAGTCGTAGCCGCAGTCGCCGCAGTCGGCGCTATGCTGGGCGATAATCTAGGCTACTGGCTTGGCCGAAAGCTCGGCCGCACTCTTGTAATCAAGTACGGCAAGTATGTTTGGCTGACCGAGAAGCGTTTCTCGGACATGGAGAGGTTCTTTGAGCGGCACGGTACCAAAACCGTCGCCGTCGCACGTTTCATTACGGGATTCAGGGTATTTACAGCCCTGTTTGCCGGAGCATCCCATATGGTCTGGCGGCAGTTCCTGGTATTCAATGCCATTGGCGCAATCGTGTGGGCGGCCGTGATAACTACGGTGGGCTATTTCTTTGGCCATAGCTGGTCGCTGATGGAGCGATGGGTCAAAGGGGGAGGATTGATCCTGGCAGGCGCAGTTGTAGTAATCTGGCTTGCGTTCCGAATACTTCGCACCTATCGCGGTCGGCAAACCCCTTCCTAACGAACTCCGCAACGGCGGACGGAGCTGAATATATCCTCACTCGCTCGTTTCTTTCAGCTTGATGCCGTACCGCTCGGCCATCCGGTATAGGGTACGCCTGTCGATACCCAGGACTTCGGCGGCCCTTGTTCGGCTGCCCCCAACTGACCCAAGCACGTGTACCAGATATCGGCGTTCCAGCTCGTCGATCGACGGAAGGTCCTCGAACATCGATTGCATTTTGGCTTCTATTTCGGCGTTCCTGGTGAAGTCGCGGATCTTGGGAGGAAGATCGTCCGGACTGATCGCTGCCCGACGCGCATATAGAGCCGCATGCTCTATTGTGTTTTCGAGCTCTCGCACATTGCCAGGCCAGTTATACTGCTCGAGCAAAACCAACGCTTCCTCGGAGACCGTTATCGCCTTTGCTCCAAAATCCCGTGCCCGCTTGAGCGAGTGAGCGACCAGCAGCCGGATATCTTCACGCCGTTCGCGTACGGGCGGCACCCTTAAAGTCACAACGCTCAGCCTGTAGTACAGGTCCTCTCGAAACCGCCCTTCCTTGACCTCTTTTTCCAGGTCCCGATTCGTTGCCGCCAGGACCCTGGCGTCGAACCGGATGGCCCTCGTGCTGCCGACTCGCCTGATCTCACCTTCTTGCAGCGCCCTCAGGAGCTTCACCTGTAATGCAAGGCTCGTGTCCCCGATCTCGTCCAGCAGGATCGTGCCTCCATTCGCCGCTTCGAACAGGCCCTGCCTGTCCCCCACCGATCCTGTGAAGCTGCCTTTAACATGACCAAACAGCTCGGACTCGAGCAAACTCTCGGTTAGTGCCCCGCAGTTGACTGCAACGAATGGCCCGCCGGCCCTCAGGCTGTTCCGATGAATCGCCCGGGCAACCAGTTCTTTGCCGACGCCCGATTCACCGGTGATCAACACGGTCGACCTCGACGGGGCAACCAGCGCTATTTCCTTGTATACTTCGATCATCCGGGGGCTGTGTCCTATCAAGCCGGGCGCTTCGCTATATTCCTTGATCAATGTCGCAACAGGCTCATCGGCTTCACGGTCCTTGAGTGCCCGGCGTGCCGTCGCGACGACTTCCTTGACATTGAATGGCTTGCTTATGTAGTCGAATGCGCCCTCCCTGACGGCTTCCACAGCGGTTTCCAGAGTTCCAAAGCCGCTTATCAGAATCACCTGGGAATCGGCGGATGATCTTTTGAACTGCTTGAGCAGGGCGACCCCATTTATCCTGCCATTCAGGTTTATATCGCTGACAATGAGATCGAAATGATTTCGTTCGACCAGACTGATGGCGTCTTCCGCGCTCTGGCTAGAATTCACCTGCCAGCCTTCTTCGGATAGAATCTCCGTCAGAAAGTTACAGGTTTCGAGATCGTCATCGATTACCAGAATGGTTTTCATTACCTGGTGCGCTCAACCGCGGTATAGTCGTTCAATCTTGACGAGACCGAGTCCTCGCTTCGCCCGCCCCAATCACTCCGGGGGCAACACCGGCCAACCCCGGGCCTCCCTCGAGCGCTACCGAGGAAACTGGGAGCCTGATGCGGAAAGTAGCTCCCCTCCCGGATTCGCTCTCCACATCTACCGTGCCCCCGTGGTCCGCGATTATCTGCTTCACAATCGTCAGACCCAGTCCGGTTCCAAGACCGCGCTTGGTCGTGAACAATGGATCGAATATTAAATCGATGTCATCCCTCTTAATGCCCTCTCCGCTATCGGCCAGTTTTATTTCCACCTCTCCGTCCCGCTGCACCGTGGAGATTGTCAAGATGCCACCCGAAGGCATCGCATCAAGGCTGTTGTTGATCAGGTTTATGAAAACCTGTTGAAGCTGGTCCGGGTCCGCGTCGATCAGTGGCAGGCCATCAGACATGCTCGCGCTCAGCTCGACTCCCCTGGCGGCAAGAGTCGGCTGCGTCGCATCGAGTATTCGCGCCAGCAGAGCGTTTATGTCGAGACGTTCGAGTTGCGGCTTTGGCCTTCGTGTCGAATCCAGCATCGACCTGACTATGCTCGTTATACGCTCAATCTGGCCGGCGATCACATCAAGCCTCTTGATCACTCTCTCATCTGTTGTTCGCGCCCGCAAAAGCTGCACGTGGCCTGAAATGAGGTTCAATGGAGTTCCCACCTCATGAGCGAACTGTGCTGCAAGTTGTCCCGCTCCGGCCAGCCGCTCGAGTTGCGTCAATTCACGTTGCATCTCGAACAATTGAAGATTCGCGTCCTCTAGCTGTTCCTTTCTCTCGGCAATCTCAGCCGTCGCGTCGGTTACCTTTTCTTGCAGCCTCCGCTGGTGGAGGTTGAGCTGATCGGTTATTGCGCGGATCCGGCCCAGCATTCGGTTGAACCGTGAAGTCAGCAGCCCTATCTCATCGGAGGTTGCAGGCTCCACTTCGGCGGCAAGGTCGCCTCCCTCGGCCCTCGCCATCCCGAGTAGCAGTTTGTCTATCGGATGATAGATGATCCGGCGAAACAGCAGATATGTAGTCAAGGTGATTGCAACTATTGCCAGCGCCATCAATGGCCACACCAGGCGCCTGAGCCTCGCAGCAACACTGGCTTTCTCGTCGAATGCCATTAACACCGTAACAGCGGCTATCTCTCTTGGTCTTCCATTATCGACGGGAGAAAATACCCGAGCCATCGCCGTGACAATGCGAATCTGGCCTTGCTGGACCGGCGGGACCGGCAAACCCTCGTGGAATGGCGGTTTCAGAAACGGAGGTCCCGCGTCCTCCGGAAGGCGTACCTTTTCCTTCCACTCCTTTGATTCCACAAGCTGGAATACCCTGACCTCCGAGGGTGGTGGGCTGTTCATCAGTTCCGATGGCTGAGAACTCCTCTTCATCACAGTGCTGCTTATGTTTTCCTGTATTTCTGGCCAGTCGAACTCTTCATCCTGCGAAGCCTCCTTCTCCTTCTTACGCTCAACCCTCTTTATGTGATATTCCACGGTGTCCGCTACTCGATGTGCGGCAACCTGGGCCCAGGCCTCTTCCCGCCCATTGCTTAAGTTCGTAGTGAACTCGTCGTAGAAATAAGCGATTATGCTGAATACTACGATCAGGACCGCCGAAATGAAGATCGTGGTCTTCGTGTGCAACTTCAGCGAACCGAATCTGAGCGGGTTCTTAAGCTTCATGGGCTACACCCGAAATCAATTTTAGCCCCCGCCCAGTGACAGCATCAACTCGTAGCCGGGTTTTAACTGGTGGCGCCTCCCGGCACGAATTCTGCCCCAGCGAAATGGCGCCGCTCAAGCGGCAATCATAGCCAATCATAGGCAAGCATCCGGCAAGCTTGGGCGAGCATAAATGACCTTCATGAAATTAAGGGGGCCAGTCGCCTGGCCCCCTTTGGGTTTGAGTTGTTTTCAGATGGGGCCCTTGCGAGCCCCATCTCGTCTTTCAACTGTCTATTGACAGGTCTTCGTGCAGTTGAATGCCGCCGACCTAGTGCCGTCTGGATTCGTCACGATAAGGTCGCCAGGCAGCCCGCCGCAGAACTTGCCAATCGCGGTCATCGTCGTGAATGTACCGCCGGTTGACAAATTGCTGAACTTCACCTTCTTAGGCGATAAGCCACCTACCGAAACCGCCGCGCCCTGAGCGAAGTTCGTTCCGCTGATTATCAGGCTGATCTTTCCGGTATCTGGCCGATTGATGTCGCAACCAGTAATAGTCGGAAGATTAGCCGTCGTCGTCGTCGCGGCCGTGCACTTCACCGTCACCTGGATTCCCTGCTCGTTGCCTATCGGACACGTGCCGCTCGCTGCTGACAGGTTGCGGCTCGTCCCATTCGGCCCGCTCGCAAAGATCAGGAACGTGTGGCCCGCGTTCGCCGATCCGAAGCAGAACAACGCGTCTATCAACGTCGGTGACAGTACCACAAACCTCGTAGACTGGATCACCTTCGCCGAATTCGCTATGTCTACCGCGAATACCGACGTCACGTTTGTCGTTCCGTTCGGCAGTATGAAGCAGCTACCAGTTATCAACAGATCCTGGCAGTTGTTGCAGTCGAACGGTCCCGAAGGCGACGCCGAGATCACTACCGGTGCCCTCAACCCTAAGTCGAACACGCACGTCGTGCTGCGCGTGAACCCGCCCGTCGACAGCAGGTTGAAGATGTTGTTGTTACCCGCGCTGAATGTCACTACGTCTGTCAGCGTTGCAAACCCGCCGCAGCACGCCAGCGGAAATGCTGTCCCAGGCAATCCCGGCTGCACTGCCAGTGTCCCCTGGATCAGGTTCTGGTTCACTGGCGTCACGTTCGACAACGGTATCGCCAGGTCCGGCACTCCGTCTCCGTTCGTGTCGCAGGTCACTGTCAGCGCGTTAGTAACCGTCTTGCCTGCTCTCTGCAACGGCAATCCGGTCGAATCCGCAAAGCCCTGGCAGATTATCGTCGTCTCGTTCGGGATTATCCCGCACCCTATCATGTCCAGTGTAACTGCACACAGTGCGTTGATTATTCCCGCCGTTGGCGTCGCCACCTTGTTACCTGCTCCGTTCGGCGTAGCCGCTGCTGCCGATCCTACTGCCGGCTGCCCAGGCGCCACCGGCACGGTCCCGTTCGGCACTATTGCCAAACATATCGGGTTCGGCGGCAATTGACAGGTCGTCCCGAAGAAGCATACCTCTCCCCGGTTCTGGTCCTGCTGCCTCGGCGTCAATGCCGCTGCTATCCCAGGATCATTACCCTCGAACCTGAGGTCGAACACCGGCGTCGCCAGTGTTACTTCTCCTCCGGATCCGACGCCTGCTGCATGACCTCCGCTGAAGAACTCGAAGATCTCAGGCTCTGTTCCTTCTCCTATCAGGCACGGCCGGAATGGATCTGTGTCCGCTGCCTTGGCCGCTGCCGACAGATTCGTCGAACATAGTCCCGGCGGATTGAGCGGGTTCTGGGCTCCTATCGAGAAGCCGGTTATTACAGGGTTGCCATCCGTTCCGAGCAAATCCATCCTGCAGAACTGCAGGCAGAAGTGCCCCGTCCCGTCCTGTCTCGGCGGACAACCTACTATTATCCCCGATACCGGTTCCTTATTGAACCGATTCGCCGTCGCACCTTCCAACAGATCAAACGGCACCCCGTTGTTTCCTATCGGGTTCGCCGGATTCAATGGCTGGTTCGCGTTCTCGTCTATTCCAGTTCCATCATCAAACAGGTCGATCGAGAACGTGTTGCTCGAATTGCATGTTTCGTCTCCGAACTCAGGCACGTCGATCCACCTGATCCGGAAGTCGTTTACTCCCGCAAACCCCAGCGCCTGCACCGGGAACGTGTTCAAGAACCCATTCGCGCGCGAACCAGGGTTCAGGTCACACCACGCCGCCGCTATCTTCGGCAAACCCGCTCTGAACGCCGGCACGTTCGCCTGATTCGACGTGTCGCCTCCTCCAAACGTGATATTACCGTTCGAATTCAGCCAGAACCCGTTCCATACTCCGTTTCCTGTCCCACACGCTGCTCCTACCTGGAATACGTCTCCAAGCGGATTCGCGAACAGGAACTCGAAGCCTCCTGACAACGGTCCAGTGAGAACGGGGCTGCCCGCTCCATCGTCATCGTCACCTGTGAACGGGAAGACCTGATCGTCTCCTCCTGCCACCTGGTGGCAAGGATCGAACCTCTCGAAGATGATCGGCCCGTTCGTCGTGTCGTCTCCCGATGTACCGCCATTCGGTAACTGCGGTGACGTTGCGCCCGGCAAGGCAGCAATGGCTGGGTCGTTGAACCTGTCGTGCGTCCTCAAGCGGTTCGTGTACAGCAAGAACCCTCGGTTCAACCCAGCTATGCCCGTCGGCGTATTTCCTGTCACTACGTCGATCGGCGCCTGCCAGAATATGTGGTCAGCCCGCGTCGACAACCCGTCGCCGACGTTCGAGTCGCTAGGCGGATTCGGCAAAGCGCCCGGCCCTCTCAGGTCGATGAAATCAGCCCGACCATCTGCCGGACACGCATCCGGAAATGCCAGTACCTCGCCGAACGTCGGGGATGGGTTCGTCCCTATCCCAGCAGGCGTCCCTCCTGATACCACGTACACAGTGCTCGCTTCATCTACCGTGATACCTGCATGAATCGTCGCGTCGACCTGGAACCCTACTCCGTCGCTTATCTTAAGCGTGTTCGCCGTAGTTGCTCCGATCGCCGATGCCGCGCTCGTCCCGCGAATGTCTGGGCCGTTACCCAGCACGAACACCCTGAAGTTATTAACCCCAGGCGTCAGTGTCGCGACTCCACTAGGCTGCGGAGGCACCGCCAGCGGTATCCCGGTCGTTGCAGGGTCTGCAAACCCGTCTCCGATCGGCAATCCGCCCTGGGCTAGCAGCTGACCGCTTACCGGGTTCTGCGGCACGGTGCACGGCGCAACTGCCCCCACTACGTCCGCAAACCTGATCACCATCGTCGGCGTTGCTCCGAGCGTCGTACCGGCTGTAGAGAAGAACCCTTCTGTCGCCTGTGTGAACTGATCATCTCCAGACTCGAGGCTCCTCGCCACTGCCGCATACACCGTGTTGCACGGCCCGCACGCCAACGCCATTATGTTTCCAAACAGGTTGGCTGTCCCTGAGTAGTTCGTCGCTGTGTTGACTTGGTTCGCTGGCCCGCTTGCTGTGCCGTACTTACCAAGCGGCGGATTCAATGTCGTCAACGTGAAGAATCCTGACGTCGCCAGCGAGCGGTCCTGGAACCCTGCCACAACTCCCGGTATCCCTGGCTGGTCAGTCGAGGTTATTTTGACTACGTTGCCGCCGGTCCTCTGAATCAAGTCTACCTGCGAAAAGTACATGCTACCGTCGTCATCAACGCAGCAGCCAGCGAGGTTGCTGAAGACAGAAAAGGCAACGCCAAACGCACCGCCTACCTGGATTGGAAACCCAGTCGTCGACAGTATTCCCGGAGGAGCCGATGCGGCGCTCGCTATGTCTGCTATCGGAAATGCCAGCACGCCGCTGCGGATCAACGTCCCGTTCGCAAGCGTCCGGAACCCGCTCTCTGTATCGGTGAATGATACGTACAATATCTCGCCCGTCAACCCGTTGAATGAAGCAAACGCACCGTTCACTCTAGCAAATGAGCCCAGATCGCACACCGGGCTCACTGCCAAGCCGGTGATCACTATTTGGTCATCGCTGGCCAGGTTACCGAATGCGTTCAACACAGTCGGCAGGTTGATCGTCAGCACGTTCGGCGTCGGCGACTGCTGGGTCAAGTTGGTAGTAGACGCTACGTACACGTTCCCGAATGAGTCTCCATAGTAGAAGACGTCCTCATTGAACCCGTTCGCGATCGTGTGTTCCGATATTGCGGCTCGGGTTATCGTGAACTCGAGTGTCCCGCCTGGATTAAATATCTGCTTCAGCGAAAAATCATCGACCTTCCCCGAATGATCGGCTACAAAGTCTTCCCGGCCATCCCAGTCGCCCAGCGTCAACACCTCGTCAAACTGGGTATCGCGGCCGCCTTCGGTTGTGACCAGCGCGGCCGACAGGGCTGAGCCCGCGCACATATTGACCGGCTCTCCTGATTCCGGCGTGACCGTGCCCCCGTGTCGCCCCAACCGCGAACTCACCGTCGCCCCGACCTTCTTGCTCATCTCGGTCGGGTCCACGGCAGGATTCCGAGTTATTCCAAACGCTTTCATTACTACAGCATCTGACAGCCGTCCTGCCATCCCTGACGGTGCAGTCGCCTGCTCTGTCCCATTCCGGGCAGCTCGCTGCCACATCAGTTCGCTATTTCCGCCGGTCATCATTGGTGCTGCCGCGGGCGCTGTTGCCGCGGAAGCTGTTGCTGTGCTAGCCGCTGCTGGAGCCGCAGGAACCGGCGCCGCCGCTGCCGATTTGGATGGCAGCGACCCGCTTGTCGCTCCCACCTTCCCACCGATTAGTGGTACTGAGATCGTCGCCAATGCGAGAATTGTCAGTGCCAGATATGACCTTCTCCTGAACCTATTCATCTTCCCCCCTCGTACGTATGATGTCTGCCCTCAACTTAGGCAGTTTAAAGTGAGCGCCTTGGCGCTATCCCCACACTCGGATACTCCCTGACCCTTTGGAATTCGCAGGGGCCTAGCTCCAGTACCCGAAAATAAAGAGGAGCTTTTTACGACTGTTTGCGACCTGGCAGGCGAAAATGGAGTGAACCCTTACCCACCCTGGGCCATCGGGCTATTAGACAGCACATTCTGTACCACTAGGCGACCTGGAACGAGTTATCCTTTCTCTTAGTACCTTATCCTTGTAATGATTCAAGTTAGACTGGACACTGGCCAAATCAGCGACCGGTCCTTGTATACAAGCTATCCACGTATGAATGGTTAGTCACTTATCGCGCTGGATACTTTGTTCCCATTGGTCATGCTCCAAAAGAGTGCTATCGGAAATTACCGAGCGACGCCTTCTTACCGTTTTTGCGCCTTAGTTTAGCGAGCTCAATGACTTCGTGTGACGATGAAGCCACCTGCTTTGGAGGAGATGCGGATTCTGCCCCGGACAACATTTAACCTGCCGTTATTCTTTTGATCTCGGTAATCACTTCGTCGTCGGTCGGGCGAAAGATCGGAAGAACGGATTTTCGATATCTGATTATTCCTGTACCATCGATCACTATCACTGCGCGTTGCGACCCTCCCAGTATCGACTTCACGTTGTACAACCTGGCTACATCTCCACGCTCATCTGCCAGCAGGCGCTGTGGCAGTCCATGGTGCTCCACAAAGCCGCGGTGCGAATCGACAGAGCCAACCGAAACTCCTACTACCTCGGCGCCCGTAGCCTGATACTCCCCCCACCGGTCTCTCATGCTGCACATCTGTTTTGTGCACACAGGAGTCTCATCCCTGGGATAAAACACGAGCGCAACCACTTTCCCCCGATAGTCCGCTAACCTCCACTTTGCGCCGCTGGAATCCATCACCTCGAACTCGGGGGCGACACATCCGATATCGGAACCTGTTCTGACCTCTTTTGCACCCATCGATCTCCTCCTCTTCACCGGGTTGCACGCAGGTTCGATGCTTGTCGACTGTTAAATCTCCAATCGTCTTTCAACACACAGGCAACAGGACCGAAACAAAGGCCGATTGAGAATTAGCGTCCTGGCTTCACGACTACACCGTATTTCCTCAGAATCTCAACCGTTCTATCAATCGGAATGGCTTCGACCGTGTGGCCTTGCCCGGCTATTGTAGTTGCTCGAAACAGCGAATTGTATATTGCCTCCTCAGTTGCTTCGATTACTGCCAAGAACAGAGGCGACATAGCCTCGTTGGATAGGACCTCTGCATGCCTCAGCCGGCTGGCGTCCTTTGCTGGTATCCTTACTCCGGGCGCTGTCGAGAACGCGATGGCATAATCACCGCTTCCGTTCGAACCGGCAGCTCCGGTTCGGGCGAGTCCCATTATCGACCGCCGCGCCATCCTGCCGAGATTCCGTGCATCAACTGGCGCATCAGTCGCTACAACAATGATAACTGAACCATCCGGCGTAGAGGATCTGGACGGCGCCGCACGCTCATTGGGCTTTGTAGGGTCAACGGTAACCAAGTCGCCCATTCTCCTGGAACTGTTCGAATGCTTTTCGTTCTCTGGATCTCCCTCGTTTCGCGAGTTCTCCGCACCTACCGAACTCTCAGAACGGCGTGAAACAGATGAACTCACCTGATCTTTGAGATAAAACCTGCCTAGTTCCACTCCAACTGGAGCGCCGGCTATGGTCAGGACACCTCCGAAGTTCGTCTGGACCAGTACGCCGATCGTGTAACCGCCCAGAGACGCAGGCAGGTGTCGCGAAGCCGTTCCGATTCCGCCCTTGAACCCAAAGGCAACCGTTCCCGTCCCCGCACCGACCGAACCCTCGTTGACCGCACCGCCGCGAGCGCTCTTGATCGCCGAAAGGACGTCTTGCTTGTGAACATGCCGTCCGCGAATGTCGTTCAGATAGCCATCATTGGTCTCGGCCACAATCGGGTTCACCGACAAGACATCTTCATTACCTGGTAGGGCGAGCATGTAATCGAGCAGGGCATCGGCGACGATCGGCACATTCAAGGTGGACGTCAGCACAAGCGGCGTTTCGATCTCACCCAGCTCGTCGACCTGACTCGAGCCCATCAACTTGCCAAACCCATTGCCCACGAACACGGCTCCCGGCACCTTCTCTCTAAAAATGTTTCCCGCATGCGGCACGATGGCGGTAACTCCAGTCCTGACGTTTTCCCCTTTTATTATGGTCGTGTGGCCGACCATGACTCCGTCGACGTCGGTTATTGCGTTCAGCGGACCGCTTGGAAGCACTCCTACTCTTATCCCCAGGTCTCGGGCTCTCGGACGGTTGTTCTTTTGCGTGTCTTGCATCGGGAATCCACCAGCCGCCCACAGGCCGCTCCAAACCAGCAGCATTACCTTTAGTCCATGCCGGGTGAGTCTGTGCCCTGTCGATACATCACGGTTGAACTCGATCATCAGGTCTAAGATCCTTGCCAAAGACGTTCATTGATTTCGATTCAAGAAAAGTAGTGCTTTTTTGCACCTAATCGTTTATCATTTTCCGGCGTCAGTTTCAATTCACTCTACCGTCCCCAGCAATCGCAATTGCCTGCCCCTCTAAGTGCTGGCCTGTCACAACATTGCGAGATGCCATCGATGCTAAATCCCAGTTTCAGCGAGAGGTTCGAGTCTGCTCTATTGTCAGAAGGAATTATTACATCGGATCAACTTTATCAAGCCCGCAAAATCACGGATCAACTAAATGGTAGCGGCAATCTCATCGACGTCCTGGTCGACATGCACTGGGTCAGCCGGCGGCATCTTGACGAACTGATACAACGCGAGCGCAGCAAGCTCAAGATCGGCGAGATCCTTGTTGCCAGACGCCTGATCACCGACAAGGACGTAAAGGCCGCCCTGGATCTGCAGAGAACTGGCGGTCCACGGCCTAAACGCATCGGCGAAATACTGATTGAGATGAACCTCATCGATGAACGCCATGTGGTCGAGGCTCTGTCGGAAAAATTCGGCCTGCCGGTCATCGATCCAGATATCAGTCTGATTGACACCGATCTGTTCGCGCCCGTCTCGATAAAGTACCTCAGGAAACAAACAGCACTGCCTATAAAGCTCGAAGAAGGTCTCCTCCGGTTGCTTGTGGCCGACCCGACCCGAACCAACTTTGTCGAGGAAATAGGCCGGATCTTTAAATGCAAAGTGGTTCTGGGATTGGCCACGACGCCGGTCATCGTGCAGACTCTCGGGTTGATCGATTCGCTGATTCAAAGCAAAGAAGCCGGAATTCACGACTACCAGAAGGTGAAATACCATACCCTCGAGACTCAACCGATCCAGGCCGGAGATGACCGTGTCGTCCAGATGGTCGACCAGTTGATCGGTTCAGCCATAGAAGAAGGCGCCTCCGACGTTCACCTCGAGCCCATGGCCAATAAGCTCCGCATCCGATACCGCATCGACGGAGTACTAGTCCACAAGATGGACTTCCCCAGGGAATACACTCCCAGAATCGTCTCGCGCATCAAAATCCTTGCAGACGCCGACGTCGCCGAACGGCGCAAGCATCAGGACGGCCGCATCTTCGTCAAAACCGAAAAGCAAGAGATCGACATCAGGGCATCGTTTTACGCTACGGTCTTTGGCGAAAACGTCGTTCTCCGGATCTTGAACAAGGCTTCACTCATCGGACTCGAGGAGTTGGGATTTGCGCCAAATATCCTCCGAATGTATAGCGAAGAAGTTCTCGGCGTCCCATCCGGAATTACACTCATTACAGGACCCACTGGCTCGGGCAAGACGACGACTCTGTACAGCTCGATCGATCATTGCAATGACCCTACAGTGAAAATCATCACTTGCGAGGACCCGGTTGAATACGTGATCGACGGCATATCCCAGTGCTCGATCAACGAAAAGATAGGCTTGACCTTCCACGAAACCTTGCGGTCAATTGTCCGGCAGGACCCCGACATTATAGTCATCGGCGAGATCAGGGATAAGTTCTCGGCCGACGTTGCAGTCCAATCTGCCTTGACCGGCCACAAAGTTTTCGCCACATTTCACACCGAAGATTCAGTCGGCGCCCTGGTCCGGCTGATCAACATGGACATCGAAACTTCCCTGATAGCATCGACGATTGGAGCAGTACTGGCACAACGCCTGGTTCGCAAGATCTGCCAGCATTGCCGCGTGCCACATTCGCCGGATGATCGAGTCCTACGCCGGTTCGGCCTGGCAAGAGACGAGCTTAAGCCATTCACCCTGTTCATGGGCAAAGGCTGCGCGAGCTGTAACTTCACAGGTTATCGCGGCCGCGTAAGCATCTATGAACTATTGGTGCCAAAGGGCGAGATTCGTGATGCGATCCTGCAAAAGCGAACGATGCAGGAAATAAGACAAATGAGCCTGGACACCTGCGACCTTTGCACCATGCAGGAAGATGGCATGGTAAAGGTGCTCAACGGCCTTACTACGTTTGAAGAGGTAATGGAAAACGCGCCGCGAGTATTCCACCGGCGCCCTTTGGACAAACTGATGCAAATCGTCGGCTAGCCTGGTAGCGCAAACTGTCAGTTTGCGTTCTTTCTCTCGCGTCGTTCTCTCTCGACGGCGACAAATCGTCGGCCAAGCGGTAGCGCAAACTGTTAGTTTGCGTCTTTCTCACCCGCAATAATTCGTTTCACTGGCCTCTCAATCACAATAGAGGTTGGGAACGGCTGACCCCGCGGTCGGAGCCGGCGTTCCATTGGCGTCCTGTCACAAATCATAAAGTCGAGCACCATTCACAATAGCGGTTTGCACGGGCGCTTACCTCCCGCGCCGGGCAACGTCGAAGCTCAAGCGGACGCAACCGTCACAACGACTTCACGTTCGCGCGGACCGTTACACTCAACCAGCAGAATGCGCTGCCACGTCCCAAGCATCAGCTTCCCGTTATTGACCGGCACAGTCAGGCTGGGCCCAAGTATTGAAGAAATCATGTGATCCGGCGCATGCGATGGATCGTGCCCATGTCGAAACTTTATGTCAGGGATAATTCGCTCGAGCGTCTCCATCAGGTCTTCGTCGGTACCTTCGATCGCCTCCCCAGTGGTAATCCCCGCCGTGGTATGCATAACGAATACGTTACACAATCCATCCTTCTTTCCCATCTGTGCGACTACACGACCGACGCTGTCAGTTATATCGATCACCTGCTTTTCACGCCTGGTCTTTATTGTTATGGTGCTACTACTCATAACCCTTCACTCTTCACTCTTCACTCCACTCATCACTTCTTCTTCCCCTTATAATACTTCCGCCCCGCCAGGTTATCAGGAAGGCACGACATATCCTCGGCCTTCCCCGACTCATAGTCATGAGCATACTGATATCCGCGCCCATAGCCGAGCTTTTTCATCAGCCAGGTTGGTGCATTTCTCAGGTGTAAAGGCACTGGCTCCCGTTCTGTCTCGAGTGCATCTTTAGAAGCCGCGCCATATGCCTCGAGCACCGCATTGGATTTTGGGGCAGTTGCAAGGTAAATCGTAGCCTGGGTCAATGCCAGCTTTGCCTCGGGCAGCCCTATGAAATGAGTTGCCTGCATCGCCGCTACCGCCTGGACCAGAGCCATTGGATCGGCCATCCCTATGTCTTCCGAAGCGTGATGCACGATCCGACGCGCTACGTACAGCGGATCCTCGCCGGATTCGAGCATCCTCGCCAGCCAGTACACCGCCGCATCCGGATCAGAGTTGCGTATTGACTTTATGAATGCCGAGATAAGATTGAAATGCTCTTCGCCCGCCTTGTCGTATCTGAGCGCCGCCCGCTGCATGGCTTCTTTCAGAACCGCCTCACTGACCAGGCGCGTGCCGGATTCGTCCCCAGACGAAATGGATACGGCAAGCTCGAGCGTGTTGAGGCCAACCCTGGCATCACCGGACGAATAAATAGCAATCGCTCTTATGTCATCCTCGGAAATCTCGATCCTCTCACCGCCCAGACCGCGGTCCGCGTCCGACAGTGCCCGCTTCAATATCTCGACAATATCCTCGGTTGCCAGTTGCTCCAGTACCAAAACCCTGACCCGCGAGAGCAGCGCCGAATTCACTTCGAACGATGGATTCTCAGTAGTTGCACCTATAAGGATTATCGTTCCACCTTCGACATATGGAAGAAAGGCGTCTTGTTGAGCTTTGTTGAACCGGTGGATCTCGTCAATGAACACAATCGTCCGACGCCCCGTCTTGCGGCGGTATTGATCGGCCGCTGACATGATCGTTCTGACCTCGCGGATGCCGGACGAAACCGCGCTGAATGGAACAAATCGAGCCGCAGTAGCTTCAGCTATGATCCGCGCTAGCGTCGTCTTGCCGGTACCGGGCGGCCCCCAAAAGATGAGCGACTGCAGCCGGTCCTCCTCGATCATTTTCCTGAGCGCCCTGCCCCGCCCGACTAGCTTCTCTTGACCAATCACGTCGTCGAGAACTACGGGCCGCATTCGATCCGCCAGCGGTCGGTCCCGAGCGTCGTCTTCAAGCGCCGCCTGGCCAATATCGTCAGGCTCGTCAAAGAGTTTCTCCTCTTCAGGGCTCTCCTGTTTCCGAAGCCTGGCCATAGTCATCCCATGTAGGACAAGCTTCCAGCTTGTCTTCTTCTTTCTCGGCTCCCGACAGCGCAGCAAACCCAAGCCCGCTTGTGTTCATCCCGCTTACTGCTTCAACTTCCAGCGCGTCCCTTGCGGAGTGTCTTCAAGTACTACGCCCAGTCCTGCAAGCTCGTCCCTGATTTGGTCGGCCCTCTTGAAATCCCTGTCCCGCCGAGCGGCATGGCGCTCCTTGATCAATTCTTCGACCCTCGCCTCCAGATCTGGCGGTATGTCCTTGCCCGTGGCCTCGCCCAAAACCCCGAAAACCGAATCAACCGATTCAAGGAAACTGACTGTCGCATGTTTGTCACCTTCCGCAAACTCGCCGCCGTCCATTGCAATGTTTAGATCGCGGACCAGGTCAAAAACTGCGGCAAGCGCCGCTGACGTATTCAGATCGCTGTTCATTCCCGATTCAAACGCCACGCGCGCCGAAGTGATCGCTTCCTGCGCACGACTGTGCGAACCCGCCCCGGCTCGGAACTCCAGGACTCGAGCTTTGAAATTCAGGAGCCGCTCGAGCGAGCTTTGCCGCGCATGCAGCTCGTCGAAGGTGAGGTTGAGTTGTGTGCCGTACGGAACAGACAGCAATGAAAATCTGAGCGCTTGCGGCGAGTAACCT
>Ga0126381_100003416_pt1 | contig 17246 bp, 8 predicted proteins | sample PanSoiMetPlot_28_FD_96465 | JGI IMG/M metagenome (GOLD analysis project Ga0126381, IMG submission 96465) | Tropical forest soil microbial communities from Panama - MetaG Plot_28 | ecosystem: Environmental > Terrestrial > Soil > Tropical forest > Bulk soil | place: Panama | collected 2016-02-17 | reverse complement strand
TGGATTGGCTTTAACTTTAGCCACAGTCTTGGTTTGCTGCTGGTTGCAGCGCTGGCGCTCTGGGCTGGGTTCAGAATCAAAATGCTCCCAGTCGGCATCATCATACCAGCGCTGACTCTGATCGGCTGCGCCTATGAGGTTCTCGCTCTGCTCTACTGGTTCCGCTTTCCTGCCATTGGCGTCGCCGTTGGCACAGGCTGCTTCGCCGCCGCATGGCTTCTGTCGCTAAGGTGACTCGTCGCTAAGACCTCATGCAGCGGGGGGAGATGGAAAGCATGAATGTGCCGGCCCCCCTCTCTATCTGGCGTTCAGCTATCGGCTCCTGGCCGATAGGGAAAGGGCACTGGAATGGCTGGAGCGTGCCTACGCCGAGCACGATCCGTCGGTTATCTACCTAAATGTCGCCCCGCAGTTCGATGCACTGCATCCCGACCCGCGCTTCCAGACTCTAGTCCGCCGCCTCAACCCCAAGCGTTGCCTTTGCAGACCGTGTACCCACCGGAGTCGACTCCAATTGGGCGGGTGCCGCCCCGGGGTCGTCGATTTCTTCGAGCTTGTGTGGATCACGTTCGCTCACTGCCCTTCTCCTGGCTGAATTCGATTTGCGAAAGCGTCGCCCGCCGCTTTGCTGCTTGCGACAAACCTTGAAGTTCTTCCTCGTCCAACCGCACGAGCCTCCCGATACGGATCGAGCGCAACTTCCCTTGCCGGATATAACCGCGGACCGTCCATGGACTGACCGCCAAGAGCTTGGCGGCGCTTCTTACGTCGTATAGCTGTGATGGCACCCTATGCCAACCCGCGACAGCTTCGGGCCCGCCAAACTTCCTGGTCGAAATGAACTGAGCCACCTCCCTTGCCCTCACCGACAAACACGCCTGGCGGTTCTAGGCAATCGGGCCTATTGCCGTCGGATCTGTCTGTCGATAACAAGATCGAGGCTGGTCCTAAAGTAATTTTCGCAGTCGAAGCTGAGTACTGTGCGGAACGGACTTCGACTCCCCAGCAGACCAATGGTATCGTTCCATCAGCGACACCGATAAGGCGGAGAGGCAAGTCGATGAGCCGCCGTGTCGGTCAGAACGGAAATGTGTTCGTGAAATCAAAATGCAAACTCAGGAGGTGCGACCACCAAAAGGGGCTATGTCCGAAGTATGGCCGCTATTGGAAAGACCAGCCCGGTCATCATGAGCGTTTGCGTGTCGTAATTTCGCTTGGGTGCGTTACGCAGACAGTTGCGGAACGAAACCTTCGAGACCACATACGCAAGACGCAAGTTGACTTCCCGGAGACATTCGTGGAAGTCACCTCGCCAACTACGACATTCAAAAGGCAAGCGGAGTGGTGGTTGGATGAAATGCGAGCCGGACGAATTGTCAGCCGAAAAAAGCGTAAGCCAATCAAGCCAGCTACACTGGTGGGTTATCAAGCCGCCGTCAACTGGCTGAATGAAGCGATTGGCAGCATGGCTCTAGCTGATATCAAGAATGAAGTTGCCAAGCAGCTTGTTATCAAAATGAAAGCTGCGAAGCTTTCCGACAAGACTGTCGTCAACTGCTTCCAAGTCGTCAAGGCAGTACTTGCGTCAGCCGTCTCAAGCGAAGGCGAACAACTTCATCCCCGTAACTGGAACTTCCACTTCATCGGCCTTCCGGTCATAGATGAGAAAAAACAACGCAAGCCTTCTTTGACCACCTCTGAAGTCGAACAGATTCTCACGAGAGCAAAGGGCCGCTATAAGGTCTTGTTTGCGCTCTTGCCGGGAAGCGGGCTGCGCATCGGTGAAGCCCTTGGGCTGAAACTCGGTGAGCACTTGTCCGGCGACTTCTCCACAATCAGCGTCAGACAGAGCGTTTGGCGTGGCTCCGTTCAGACTCCTAAGACAGACAACGCGGTTAGAGAAATCGATATACCCACGTCTCTTGCTGCGTTGTTGAAAGCATCGGTTGGCGGCAGGACCTCAGGATTTCTTTTTCAATCCGAGTCTGGCCGACCGCTTACCCAGCGCAACGTTCTGCGCGACGGTCTCGGGAAGATTCGCAGGGATATGCAGTTGGAGCAAGGTAAGGCGTTCCATGCCTTCCGAAGGTTCCGAACTGCTCACCTGCGAAAGAACCGAGTGCCGTGGGACCTGCAAAAGTTGTGGCTCGGCCACGCTAGTAAGGATGTCACCGATCGGTACGCAGAGCAGTTGAAAGAGGATGTTGAGTGGCGCAAGCAGGAAGCAGAAAAAGCTGGCCTGGGGTTCAAGTTGCCGAGCATAGAAAGTTCAGTTGGGCTACTTGGGCTACCAAAACGCCAAAAATCAAAGTTGAAGAAAGTAATAAGGGTCACGACAACCCGCAACTCTGTTTTGAAACTTGCGGCTCCGAGGTGGCTGAGAGACTGACGGCGGCGGTTTGCTAAATTCTACCTGCCCTGTTCGTCCCCACCGATTCTGACTCATTTGGTTAGTGTTAGGGCATCCTCATTTGCGCTGAGACACCTCATTTGCAGCCCAGAGTCCAGCAAGAGTCCAGCACCGTAGTAATCCTTGTCGCCGTATTACGCTGGGCAGAGTTGAGCTCCTGGGGCTGCGGTCGTCGGATGAGCAGTTGGATCATCACCTACCAATAATAGGCGTCGCCGAATTGGAACGTTCCTATGCACAACTTCTCTCCTGACTGTCCCCTGGCAGCGAGAAGGGGCGTTAACGCGCTTCGATTCCCTTCAATTCCTATTGACACCCCATAGGTGTAGCGCATACTTCTATTGTTTTCCCATAGGAGGAGTATGGGCGACAAAGCGGACGTTTGGCAAGGCACTCTGGCTCTCATGATTCTGAAAACACTCGAAACGCTCGGGCCGCTACACGGGTACGGCATCGCGCGGCGCATCGAGCAGATCAGCGGCGACGTATTGTCTTTGAATTATGGAACGGTGTATCCGGCATTGCTGAAGCTGGAGCAAGAGGGAGCGATCGAATCCGAATGGGGCGTTTCCGACAACAATCGGAAAGCGAAGTATTACAAGCTGACGCGCGCGGGGCGCAAGCAGTCGGAACGCGAAGTGCGTGATTGGCAGCAGGCGCAAATGATCCTCGCAAAATTTTTGTCCGCAACGGAGCCTTCCACATGAGCAAGCTCTGGAAGTCTTTCATCGACGGGAACGCGCGGAGGGTAGCTATATGAAAGCAATGCGCGCTTGGTTCCATCGTTCCTTCGGGTTGTTCCGCAAGCTGAGGAGCGACGCGGAATTTACCGCGGAGCTGGAGAGTCATCTGCAACTCCACGTCGAAGACAATGTGCGCGCGGGGATGACGCCGGAAGCCGCTCGCCGCGATGCGCTGATGAAACTCGGTGGAATCGAGCAAACGAAAGAGAATTACCGCGACCGCCATGGCCTCCCATTCCTCGAAACTCTCTTCCAGGATCTTCGTTTTGCCTTCCGCACGCTGCGCAAGTCTCCCGGGTTTACGACTGTCGTCTTGCTTACGCTGGCTCTGGGTATCGGCGCGAATACTTCGATTTTTCAATTGCTGGATGCTGTTCGGTTGCGGAGGCTGCCTGTTTCAAATCCACGAGAGTTGGCTCAAATCGAGATTCGTGGTGGAAATCATGGATTCGGAATCAGCCCAAGTGACGACAATCTTACATACCCTCTATGGGAGCAAATCCGCGCGCATCAGGAAGGCTTTTCCGGCGCTTTTGCCTGGAGCGGAAGCGACGAAATTCCGCTAGGTCAAGGCGCTGAAGCCAAGCGTGTTCGAGGACTCTATGTGACTGGCGAGACGTTTACCACCCTGGGTGTGCCGCCGTTTCGCGGACGGCTCTTCACTGAGGAAGACGGCCGTCCGGGCTGCGGGTTCCCGGGAGTGGTGATCAGCTACGGGTTTTGGCAGAGCGAGTTTGGCGGGCAAGATTCAGCGGTAGGCAGCACGCTTCTGATTGACGGCCATCCCATTGAAGTACTCGGTGTGACGCCGCCTCGCTTCTTCGGCTTGGATGTGGGAACCAATTTCGATATCGCGGTGCCGTTTTGCTCTATTCCTGCTTTTCGTAATTCGCCTGTTTTGATGCGGCGCGAACTCTTCTGGCTTAAGGTGATGGGGCGCCTCAAGCCAGGTTGGAGCCTGGACCGCGTCTCCGCAGAACTCGATGCCATCAGTCCCGGCATCTTCGAGGCGACCGTCCCGGATGGCTACAGCGCAAAAACGCAGGACAGATACCGGGCATTTCGACTGGCGGCTTATACCGGCGGCAGCGGAGTGAGCGGTCTCCGCGAAAAATACGACGCGTCATTGTGGCTGTTGCTCGGGATCACTGGACTTGTATTGTTGATTGCTTGGGCGAATCTTGCGAATTTAATGCTCGCGCGCGCTAGCAGACGCGAGCGTGAAATGGCAGTCCGATTGGCGCTGGGAGCGCCGCGCGGGCGCTTAATCCTTGAGTTGCTTTCCGAGGGTTTGCTTTTAGCTGTGAGCGGCGGAGTTCTGGGCATTTTATTGGCGAATGCCTTCAGCAGAAGCATCCTCTGGTTGTTGAGCACCGAACACAACCTTCTGGAACTCAATCTCGATCCAGACTGGCGCATGTTGGGCTTCACCGCAGCTGTCGTAATGGGAACCTGCATCGTTTTCGCCCTTGTGCCCGCGCTTCGATCGTCTCGCTCGCAACCCTCCGACGCGCTGAGATCGGGAAGCCGTGGCCTGACTTCCGGGCGCGAACGCTTTTCCTTCCAACGCGCTCTCGTGATTTTGCAAATCGCGGTCTCTTTGGTGCTGCTCGTCGGCGCTCTCCTGTTTGTCCGGAGCTTCCGAAATCTGGCCACTCTCGATCCCGGATTCCGGGAAAGAAACATCCTCGTCGCATTCATCAATTTGGCGCCTCTGCGTTTCCCTACGGTCGAGCAGTATCAGCCTATTGCCGATGACCTGCTCCAACAGATTCGCTCCATTCCCCAAGTGGAATCCGCAGCCACTTCGACTCATGTACTACTCAACGGCAGCTGGACTCTTGGCCTCCACGTCCGGGACCTGGACACTGGGTCCAAATTTACTTGGGTGAGTCCGGGTTATTTCGAGACCATGCAAATCCCGCTGCTTGCTGGACGCGACTTCAATGACCGCGATACGCCAACGTCGCCACACATCGCCATCGTGAATGACGTTTTTGTCAGAAAGTACCTCGGAGGCGCGAATCCAATTGGAATGACGATGCGTACAGTCGAGGAACCGCAGTATCCCTCAGAAGTGTATGAAATCGTGGGAGTCGTGAAAGGCACAAAATACTCGACGTTGCGCGATGACATACCGCCGGAGAGTTTCGGAGTGGCTTCTCAGTTTCCGCCCGGCACAACATGGATAAGCGTTTTCATTCGCTCCTCAGCCTCACCAGCGGCGGTGATCTCAGCATTGAAAGAAAAGGTTAGCCGTGTCAGCCCTGAACTCCATGCGCAAGTCAGCGTCTTCCAGAAAGACATCGAAAATGGCCTGATTCCCGAACGAATGATGGCGACACTCTCGGGGTTCTTCGGCGCTCTGGCCGCATTGCTCACAACGATCGGATTGTATGGCGTGATTTCCTACATAGTTGCCATGCGCCGCAACGAAATCGGCATTCGTATGGCTCTTGGCGCAAGCAGGGGCAATGTTGTTGGCATCGTCCTGCGCCAAACTCTTATGTTGTTGGCTGTAGGCGTTGCTGTTGGCGTGGTGCTTGCGCTTTTTACCGCTCGGAGCGCGAGTTCGCTGCTCTTTGGCTTGCGGCCTAATGATCCGTCCACTTTTGCTGGGGCAAGTGTGCTGTTGATCGGGGTTGCGCTAACCGCCAGTTTCGTCCCGGCGCGACGCGCCTCTCGCGTGGATCCCATGGTGGCATTGCGTTACGAATGAGCTATTCAAAGCGATGAGGGACAGGATGTAGAACGGAAGGGGCAACGGTTATGAGTTTCGCAAAATGGGCGCGCGCTTGCTCTCTGCGGCTCGCTGGATTCTTCCGTAGGCGGAGGAGCGACGCAGAATTTACAGCGGAGTTGGAAAGCCATCTGCAACTCCACATTGAAGACAATCTTCGCGCGGGCATGACGCCGGAAGCCGCTCGACGCGACGCGCTCCTCAAACTCGGCGGAGTCGAGCAAACCAAAGAGAGCTACCGCGAGCGTTGCGGGTTGCCTTTTCTCGAAACGCTTCTCCAAGACCTCCGCTTCGCTCTCCGAAGGCTCCGCAAGTCTCCCGGTTTCATGGCTGTCGTGGTCCTTACCTTGGCGTTGGGCATCGGAGCAAACACCGCCATCTTCACGCTCATTGATGCGGTGATGCTGAAATCGCTGCCCGTCGCGAACCCTGAGCAGCTCTACCGTCTAGGCGACAATAACGATTGCTGCTTCAGGGTTGGAATTCCCACCGGGGGCAGCTTTGTTCTCTATTCCTATCCGCTGTATCAACAGCTTCGCGACCATTCGCCGGAATTCAGCGAGCTTGCTGCATTGCAACCAGCGTTAGGTCCCCGCAGCTTGGCCGTGCGCCGCAGCGGTGCCACAGAACCAGCTGAGCCCATGAATTATGAGTACGTGTCCGGAAATTATTTTGCAATGTTTGGCGTGAACGCTTTCGCCGGCCGGGTTCTCACCCCTGCTGACGATACGCCGTCAGCGCCGCCAGTGGCGGTGATGAGTTACGCCGCATGGCTGCGGCACTTCGGCTCTGACCCTTCGGTCATCGGCGCGACATTCGACCTAGATCAGGTGCCTTTCACGATTGTGGGCGTAGCGCCGCCATTTTTCTTCGGCGATACGCTGCGCAGCGACCCGGCAGAGTTGTGGATTCCGGCCTTGAAAAACAGTTGGGTGGATCGTCAAACAGAATGGCTCTACATCATGGGACGGCTCAAGACTGGCGTCGATCCAGCCTTCGTGCAATCTCGGCTTACGGTCGAATTGCAGCAATGGCTTCATGCCAACCAAGATGTAATTCCGGCCGACGAGCGGAGCGGGATCGCGAGGCAGCACATTGGCCTGACGCCCGCTGGCGGTGGCGTGGACCGTCTGCGCGAAGCCTACTCCGCCGGACTCCGTCTGCTCCTGACCCTCTCCGGGCTGGTTCTACTGATAGCCTGCGCGAACATCGCCAACTTGCTGCTGGCGCGCGGCGCCGCGAATCGTTCAGAGATCGGGGTCCGGTTAGCCTTGGGAGCGCCACGAAAGCGTTTAATCCGGCAGACGCTCGTCGAAAGTATCCTGCTGGCATTGGCGGCTGGGGCAGCGGGAGTCTACGTGGCCTATGTCGCAACACATGCGATCCTGCTACTGGCTTTTCGCGGCGCACACGATATCCCCGTCGATGCGCGACCTTCCCTGGCCGTGCTGGGGTTCGCCCTCGTTCTATCACTGGCTACCGGCATAGCGTTCGGCGTGGGGCCCGCTTGGATGACGTCCGGTGTCGATCCGGCCGACGCGCTCCGGTCAGCCACTCGTTTGCGACAGGACAAGTTGGTATTCGCACGGCGGTCGCTGGTTGTTCTGCAAGTTGCGCTCTCGATTGTGCTTTTGATGGGAGCGGGCCTGCTTACGGAAAGCTTGCGCAAGCTGCAGAACCAACAGTTCGGGTTTGTTACGCGAGGCCGCCTTATGGTTCACGTGAGGCTGCCGAAAGCCGATTACACGCCCCAAAATCTAGAGACACTCTACAGGGACCTTCGCATGCGGCTCACGCAAGTCCCCGGCGTGGTGAGCGCAAGCCTTTCCGACTACAGTCCTATGCAGCAGGACAACAAGCTCGAGATGGTTTTCATCGAAGGCCATCCTCCCGAAGAGCGTAATGTCGCCTCCTGGGATCGCGTCAGCTCGCGCTACTTTGAAACCCTTGGAACACGAGTTTTGCGTGGCCGTGGGATTGAAGAGGACACGCCCAGCTCACGCTACGTGGCAGTGATTAGCGAAGCTGCGGCGCGCAAATTTTTTCCAAACGAGGACCCGATCGGCAAACACTTCGGTTTGGATCTCCCAAGTCACAGTGGGGAATACGAGATCGTCGGGGTCGTTGAAGATGCAAAGTATACGAACCCGCGTGAGCCCGCGTCTCCTGCTGTCTTCTTGCCATTGCTCCAGGAAAATCTTAAGGAGAGCAAGGGAGGAGTTCTCAGCGGGTCAGAGTACATTAGCGACATCCAATTGCTTGTTGCGGGAAAACCGGAAAACCTTGAGCCCGCCGTCCGAAAAGTCCTTTCCGATATCGATCCAAATCTTACCGTCTTCAAAATGGTGAGCCTTGGCGAGCAGGTAGCGCGCAACTTTAATCAAGAACGGCTGATCGCGCGGCTCACGGAGCTCTTTGGTGGACTGGCGCTCGTCCTGGCCTGCGTTGGGCTTTACGGGGTAACGGCCTATTCCGTCGCGCGACGAACCAACGAGATTGGCATTCGCATGGCGCTAGGCGCAGACCGCGGGAGCGTCCTTGCCTTGGTACTGCGGGCTGCGGTCGCACAAGTTGGATTCGGTCTAGCGATAGGCGTGCCGGTTGCGCTGGCGGGAAGCCGCGTGCTGACGAGCCAGCTCTGGGGCGTCAAGAGCTACGACCCAATGATCCTTGCGCTTGCTGCCGTGGTTCTCGCCGTCTGCGCCATCTTTGCGGCATCGGTTCCGGCGCGCCGGGCGGCTCGTGTCGACCCCATGGTCGCTTTGCGGTACCAATGAACGGCGTTGGTAATAGCACGTAAGGCAGAAGATGGAAGGAGCAGGACTCATGAGTCTCGTGAAGTGGACGCGCGCGTGGTTGGTTCGGCTCGCTGGACTCTTCCGCAAGCGTAAGCGCGATTCGGAATTCGCCGCGGAGCTACAGAGTCATCTGCAGCTACACATCGAAGATAATGTTCGCGCGGGGATGACACCGGAAGCGGCGCGCCGCGATGCGCTCATGAAGCTTGGCGGCGTCGAGCAGACCAAAGAAAGCTACCGCGACCGGCGGGGCCTGCCGTTTCTTGAATTTTTTCTGCGAGACCTGCGCTTTGCTTTCCGCATGCTCAGAAAAAGCCCCGGTTTCACTTTGGTCGCAGTGCTCACGCTCGCGCTCGGAATCGGGGCAAATACCGCGATTTTCAGTGTCGTTTATGCATCGATTTTGTCTCCCTTGCCCTATCCAAATCCCGATCAACTCGTCATGGTGTGGTCCAGAATCAACGCACATAACAGCACGACTTCTGCCGCGGATTACCTGGAGTGGAAACGCCAGAACACGGTCTTCCAGGATGTCGTTGTCTGGAGTGGCGGAAACTTCAGTCTCTCTGTCGACGGTCACCCGGAAGCTTTGGAAGCCAGAATCACCACACCGGGGTTTTTCCGGATGCAAGGAATCCACTTCTTTCTTGGGCGGGACTTTTTGCCAGAAGAAGGCACAGTGGGCAACGAGCATTGCGCGATCATAGCGCACTCACTTTGGCACGAGCGTTTCGGTGACGACCCGAATATCATCGGCAAGCAAGTCCGGCTAAATGGTGAACCGTATAAAGTGGTTGGTGTTTTGGCGGCCGGGATGCCCGATCGTTTTGAATCCCACTTGTTCGTCCCGCTTGCCTTTAAACCCGAGCAGATCAACCACGACTTCCACTGGCTCCTGGTGATGGGCCGTCTCAAAGACGGAGTTACGCTGCAACAGGCGAATGCCGACATGGATGCGGTGACGCGCCGGATTGCAGAGGTCCATCCCCTCTCCAATAAGGGATGGGGCGCCAATGTGGAACGTTTACAAAACGCTTTTACAAGCCGTGACACGATTAAGGACCTTTGGCTCTTTATGGGCGCGGTGGGCTTCGTCCTGCTGATCGCCTGCGTGAACGTGGCCAACTTGCTGCTGGCGCGTGGCACGACACGGCAAAAGGAAGTTGCCGTACGTACTTCTCTTGGCGCTACACCTCGGCTAATACTTTCGCAATTCCTCACGGAATGCCTCGCTTTGGCTTTCATCGGAGGCGGCTTAGGCGTTGGCCTTGCATCAATGATGTTGAAAGTCATCTTGACGATACTGCCGCCGTTCTCCATCCCAACAGAAGCAGATATTCATATCAGCATTTCAGTTTTGGTTTTCACGTTGGCTGCGACGGCTATTGCTGGGGTCCTCTGCGGCTGCGCTCCAGCTTGGCAAAGCTGGGGCTGGAATCTGAGCGACACCTTGAAGGAAGGTGGGCGCGCTCTCTCGCAAGGTGGCCGGCCCGGATTGCGGCGAAGCCTAGTGGTTTTGGAATTTGCTTTGGCGTTGACGCTTCTCGCGGGAGCGGGATTGCTGATCCACAGCTTCTGGAAGCTGACTCAGGTTGATCTTGGGTTTCGCCAAGACCATCTCCTCACATTCTCCTTGCCCCTTCGCAGCGATAGCTTTGCGAATTCCGCACAGATTGCTCCGTTCTACCGCGAAGTGCTCTCGAAAATTGAAGCGCTGCCCGGAATCTCTTCGGCTTCGGCTTCCACAGGCATGCCCATTGTGGGAAGCAGAACCGGCATGCCTTTTAGCATCGCGGGACAGCCGGCCACGGATCCTTCCTCGCGTCCGTACACAGTCTTCACGATGGCTACTCCGTCGTTCTTTCATACATTTGGAATTCAGATTGTCAAAGGGCGCAGCTTTACGGAACAGGATGTGGCGGGAAGCTTGCCAGTGGCCATCGTCAATGAGACCTTCGCAAAAAAGTACCTAGCCAAACTCGATCCGCTGACGCAGAGGGTCGTTATCGAGCAGCTAGTTCCAGGCTCTAGAAAGCTGGGTCCTCCCATCGAATGGCAGGTTGTCGGCGTCTATCGTGATGTTCACAATGGCGGGGTCCGCGGTGAAGGTTTTCCCGAAATCAACGTTCCGTTCTGGCAGAGCCCATGGCCAAATGCAAGTATTGCCGTGCGGACGGCAGGCGACCCCGCCGAGATGACCAATAGTATTGCGGCGGTTGTTCAGTCCGTAGATTCCGACTTACCTCTAGACCGCGTACGGACAATGGACCAATTGGTAGACGAATCGCTTGCGGGCGATCGTTTTGCTACAGCCCTTCTCGCTGCGTTTGCGGTAATCGCCTTGATCCTGGCTGCCATCGGGATCTACGGCGTCATGTCTTTCTCCGTCGCGCAGCAGACTCACGAAATCGGCCTGCGCATGGCACTTGGGGCAAGCGCCCAGCAAGTTCTGGGTCTGGTGTTGCGAGAAGGAATACTTCTGGCAATGATGGGGCTGGCCCTGGGACTCGGCGGCGCGTACTTTGTGGGCCGCACCATGCAATCGGTCTTGTACGAAGTGACCGCGATCGATCCCATCGCGGTTGGTGGGGTAACAGTTTTGCTGCTGCTCGCAGCGGTCCTTGCTTGCTACCTCCCTGCACGGCGAGCGACGCGCGTCGATCCGATGACCGCATTGCGCTGCGAGTGAGACCAACGAGCTGGCGCGGAAATTGTCATAGGGGAAGGACTAATGTCATGAGATGGATGCGCGTATGGTTTCGGCGGCTTGCCGATTTTTCTCGCAGACGGAAGAACGACAGCGAATTTGCGACGGAGTTGGAGAGTCATCTGCGGCTGCACATCGAAGACAATATTCGCTCAGGCATGACACCGGAAGCGGCGCGACGCGAGGCGCTCATGAAACTCGGTGGCCTCGAGCAAACCAAAGAGAACTACCGTGACAGGCGAGGTCTGCCGTTCATTGAAACTCTTTTCCACGATCTTCGTCTTGCCCTTCGCACGCTGCGCAAGTCACCCGGGTTCACGGCTGCCGTTGTGCTCACGCTTGCCTTGGGAATCGGAGCTACCACGGCGATCTTTACACTCCTTGATGCGGTGATGCTGAAGTCGTTGCCCGTCGCGAACCCGCAGCAGCTGTATCGTCTCGGCGACAATAACAATTGTTGCGTCATGACAGGCACGCAAAACGACGGGAGCTTTGTTCTTTTTTCTTATGCGCTCTACGAGGAGCTTCGCGACCACACGCCTGAACTCGGCGGGCTAACCGCTTTTGAGCCTTCCTTGGAGAATTTGAATGTTCGCCGCGGCGCCGCTTCCGCTGCCGAACCCTACAAGGGCGAATACGTCTCTGGGAATTACTTTCTGATGTTCGGCATTGAGCCTTTCGCCGGGCGATTGCTCGGGCCTGCGGATGATTCACACGCCGCGCCCCCGGCGGCCGTGATGAGTTATCACACCTGGCAGCACCATTTTGGCTCAGATCTATCTGTAATTGGCTCGACGGTCAACATCAACGGTTTGGCCTGCACGATTGCAGGTGTGACGCCACGTGGCTTTTATGGCGACACGCTTCGCAGCGATCCTCCGGACTTCTGGCTGCCCCTGGTTGCCGAACCGGAACAATGGCGGCTCCAAGGCGCGCAGGTAGAGTCGCTATATCTAATCGGACGACTGAAACCCGGGCTGAGCCCGGAACCGGTCCAGGCGCGCCTTAACGTCGAGTTGCAACAATGGCTCAACAGCCATCGCGAAGTGATTCCCGCACGAGACCAGAAAGACATTCCTCAACAGCACATTCGCCTGACGCCGGCAGCCGGCGGTGTCCAGCAAATGCAAACAGACTACGCAACGGGCCTGCGGCTGTTACTGACGCTCTCCGGTTTGCTCCTGCTCATCGCTTGCGCGAACATCGCCAACTTGCTGCTGGCACGCGGGTCGGCCAACCGGTCGCAGATGGCAGTACGGCTGGCTTTGGGCGCAGGACGAGGCCGGCTGATGCGGCAGATGTTGACCGAGAGTGTTCTGCTGGCGCTAGGGGGCGGGCTGGCGGGAGTCTATGTTGCCTATGCGGGGGCACACGCCATTCTGCTGCTTGCTTTTCGCGGAGCCAGTTATGTTCCTATTGACGCCCAGCCATCCCTGCCTGTGCTTGGTTTCTCCATCCTTCTATCGCTGACGACGGGTATCGTGTTCGGGATTTTGCCCGCGTGGACAGCATCGCAATCCGATCCCCTCGATGCTCTGCGCGGCACAGGCCGTTCCACGGGCGAGCGCGCTTCGGCATTGCAGAAATCCTTGGTCGTGGCACAAGTTGCGTTCTCGATTGTGCTGTTGATTGGGGCCGGGCTGGTCACGCAAAGCTTGCGCAACCTCCAGGACCAGAACTTTGGGTTTGTGACTGATGGCCGGCTGATCGTGCATATCGAACCGGGGCTATCTGGCTACACGCCAGAAAAGCTTCCCGGGCTTTATCAGCGGCTTGAGGAAACGATGCAGCAAATACCCGGCGTCCTGAGCAGTAGCCTGTCCTGGTACAGCCCGATGGCCGGCAGCAACTCGAGCGAACGCGTCTACGTTCAGGGAAAGCTTCCTGACTATAGCGGTAAGGCACCCTCCTGGGACCGGGTTGGCCCACATTATTTCGAGACGATCGGCACACGGTTGCTGGAAGGACGCGTCATCGACGAGCGCGACATTCCTGGCGCCCAAAACGTTGCCGTCATCAACGAAACGTTCGCGCGCAGATTTTTTTCGAACGAAAATCCAATCGGCCAGCACTTTGGGATGGAGTGGGACGCGCCTCACAGCGGCGACTACGAAATCGTCGGCATTGTTGAGGATGCGAAATACTGGGACACGCGCGGCCCTGCCTATGCCACGTTCTTTCTGTCACTACTCCAAGCACCGCCCGGAGATATCGTTCGTGGATGGGTCGGCGCCATCGAGCTGCATGTTGCTGGCCGACCGGAGAATATCGAGTCGTCTGTCCGCAAGGCAATTGCCGATGTCGATCCAAATCTCCCCGTTCTCAGCATGATGAGTTTTGGCGAGCAGGTGGCGCGCAACTTTAACCAGGAACGACTCATCGCGCGGCTTACGGAACTGTTCGGGGCGCTCGCGCTGATCCTGGCTTGCGTCGGGCTGTACGGCGTCACGTCCTATGCCGTCTCACGACGCACGAATGAGATTGGGATACGCATGGCGCTGGGCGCCGACCGCGGGAATGTGCTCGGTTTAGTGTTGCGCGCTGCGCTGGCCCAGCTTGGCTTGGGGCTAGCCGTCGGCATACCGGCGGCTCTAGCGGGAGGTCACCTTCTCGCGCACCAACTCTATGGCGTCAGGAGTTACGACCCAGCGATACTTGGCGCAGCCGCCTTGGTTCTTGCCGCTTGCGCCATCTTCGCAGCATCAGTTCCGGCGCGGCGCGCGGCCAAGGTCGATCCGATGGTGGCGTTGCGGTACGAATAAGCCGCCCATAGAGATGAGGGACGGGATTGTAAGACGGAAGGAGCAACGCTCATGAGTTTCACGAAATGGGCACGCGCACGCTTTCTGCGGCTCGCTGGACTCTTTCGCAAACGGAAGATTGACGGCCGATTCGCTGAGGAGTTGGAGAGCCATTTGCAGCTTCACATCGAAGACAACCTACGAGCGGGGATGACGCCGGAAGCCGCGCGTCGGGATGCGCTCATGAAGCTCGGTGGCGTCGAGCAAACGAAAGAAAACTACCGCGACCGCCGAGGTTTGCCCTTCCTCGAGACTCTTTTTCAAGACTTACGTTTCGGGTTCCGCATGCTGCTTAAAAGCACGGGTTCTACCGCTGCTGTGGTCATTGCTTTGGCGCTGGGCATTGGCGCAAGTACTGCGATGTTTACCGTGGTGCGGTCCGTCCTTCTAAGGCCGCTCCCATTTAAAGACCCTGCGCGGCTCATCCGGCTATACGAGCACAGCTCTGACGAAAGATTTGCGTATAACAATGTTGCGGCAGGAGTATTCGCTGCATGGAAGAAGAACAGCCACGGCTTTTCAGATTTGGCAATCCTATCTGACGGGACCGAATATAACCTCTCTGGCGCCTCTGGACAACTTCCAGAAAAGGTACGAGCCACCGAATGTTCCTGGAACTTGTTCCCAACGCTTGGAGTAGAACCGGCCCTGGGGCGAACCTTTACGGCATCCGACGACCAGCCTTCCGCGAATGGCACCGTGGTCTTGAGTTGGGCGCTCTGGAAAAGGCGTTTCGGGGGCGACCCTTCGATCCTGAACCAAACGATTCGGCTGGATGCAAAGACCTACACGGTCATCGGAGTCATGCCAGCATGGTTCAGCTATCCGGAACAAAGAGTGCAACTGTGGACGCCGATTTATCACGAGGAATCTCCTAAGGACATGCAGGTTCTGGACAGTCACGACTATGTGGTCGTCGGCCGGTTAAATCCTGGAGTGACCCAAGCGCAGGCAACGTCAGAACTCTCGGTCGTCGTGCGTCAACTGCACGATCGAGATCTAAATAATCCGTTCATCAGCAAAGCGGCGAATAGCCGGCCCCTCCTCGATGATCTCGTTGGAGATATCAAGACATCCCTATACGTGTTGCTGGCAGCAACATTCTGTGTGCTCCTGATTGCGTGCTTGAACGTGGCCAGCCTTCTGGTCGCGCGCGGAACGTCCCGGCGAAAAGAACTGGCAATTCGGTCGGCGCTGGGCGGCAGCCGGTGGCGCTTGCTTGGCGAGCACTTGACCGAGAGCTTTCTTCTGTCCGCGGTGGGCGGCCTGCTCGGACTTCCGATGGCGTATGCCGTGCTTCAGTGGTTTGTCGCAACGCGCCCGGACGTCAGCCGCGTTGAAACCGTCCATGTAGACTTTATGGTGGCTGGCTTCGTTATGGGGCTGATTTTCCTCTGTGCCCTGGTTTCCGGGCTGACTTCTTCCGCCTCGATCAACGGAGAGCAGGTGCTTTCTGCCCTTCAACAGTCCTCGCGTTCCAATAGCGCGGGCCTCGAGCGAGTGCGCCTCCGCAAATGGCTTCTTTCTTTGGAAGTCGGGCTAACTGTGATGCTGCTGATTGGAGCGGGCTTGCTGCTGAAGAGCTACGATCAACTGCGATCTTCCAGTCTTGGCTGTGTCACGGACAACGTGCTCACTATGCGTTTCAGCCTCCCGGAAGCGCAATACGCCAAGCCTGCGCAACGCGTCGCTTTCTTTGAAGGACTAATCGAGCTCGTTCGCGCCCTGCCCGGGATTCAGTCTGCCGGACTTGTCCGTGCAGTGCCGGGGCAAGGCTACAACGGAGACAGCGGCTTCGCCGTGGCCGAGCATCCTCCCTTGCCACAGGGGAAGTTGCAATTTGCAATGGTGCGCTGGGCCGATCCGGGCTACTTCGCTGCTCTTGGAATCCCATTTCTTAGTGGCCAAACTTTCGACGCGAAGGCGCGGCTGGACGGTCCGCTCCAGGTCATTGTCAGCGAATCGTTTGCGCGGGATTATTTTCCCGGCGAAGATCCCATTGGCAAACACTTGCTGACGCTCGGCCGCCGGCCCTTCCAAGTTGTCGGCGTCGTGGGCGACACACGTTTCGCAATCGCACAAGCTCCTCGGCCAATGATGTACTTCCCCATCGACGCAATCCTTTACGGAAATAATGTTGTGAACGAGGCAACGCTTGCCGTTCGCACCACCCGCGACGTGACTTCATTTGCTTTGCCTATCCAAAAAATCGTTCAGCAGATCGACCGTGAACTGGCGGTTTCCGATGTACTGACCATGGACCAGGTCATCGGCAAATCCACCATCGACGCGAGTTTCGATGCAACGCTTCTCCTTGCTTTTGCGGTTTTGTCGCTGGGGCTTGCTTCGATCGGGCTATTTGGAGTGCTTTCGTACATCGTCGCGCAACGGACTTCCGAAATCGGCATCCGCCTGGCGCTTGGCGCCCAACGAGCGGAACTATTGCGCCTCACGTTAATCGATGGTTTGAAACCTGCCTGTACGGGGCTGCTGCTGGGATTGGCCGGAGCTGCGGCGGCAACGCGACTGCTCAGCAGCTTGCTTTATGGCGTACAGCCGCTGGACACAACCGTGTTTGGAGCCGTCGCGCTTCTTTTGCTGGTGGTGGCGAGCATTGCTTGTCTGCTGCCAGCGTGGCGCGCTTCGCGCGTCGACCCGATCACCGCTCTGCGCTACGAGTAAATCATGACTTCTCGGACAGCCACAACGAAGCACGAAAATCGGCTTATGGGCAGCTACGGAAAATCGGCGCGCTCCGCCGAGGATTGCCGGTTCAATTCGCGCGTGAGATTCCGATGCTCGTGAGGGAAATAACGAATCAACCTATTTTCTGCGCGGATGAGGTTTTGGCGAGCGCGCTTCCAGGAGCCGTGATGTAGCCCACAACGGGCAGCGGGAATGGTGCGTAGAGCCTACGCCGATGCTTCTGGGCCTGTGGGTGGCGAATTCCGCAAGTGCCGTGAATTCTTGAAGTTTTAAGTCTGATACGATCCGTCGCATGCGTGACATGTTCACTCTATTTCTGCATATGATCGTTATCCTATTCC
>Ga0126381_100003415_pt1 | contig 17248 bp, 13 predicted proteins | sample PanSoiMetPlot_28_FD_96465 | JGI IMG/M metagenome (GOLD analysis project Ga0126381, IMG submission 96465) | Tropical forest soil microbial communities from Panama - MetaG Plot_28 | ecosystem: Environmental > Terrestrial > Soil > Tropical forest > Bulk soil | place: Panama | collected 2016-02-17 | reverse complement strand
GTTCTACACGGCGCCTCTCCAGTTCTACGACATGCTCGCTCTGCCGAACGCCGTCATGCTCTGGCTCGCCACCGCCGGGACGTGGTTCCTCGGTTTCCGCCGCGGGGCGGCCAGCGCGGCGGTCGGCGCTGCGCTCCTTGTGCTTGCGATTCTGGAGAAGCCGATCGCTCTGCCGCTGGCCGCGGCTGTCGGCATCGCAACGATCGCTGACCGCACGCGCTGGTACGACGCCCTCTGGGCCGCCGTCGTGGCGACGTCGACCGGGCTTTGTGCTTGGCTGCTCTTCGACCGGATGAGCGGAGGCGCCTTTACCGATCTGCTGCGGCTCCAGGCGGGCCGTTTCGCGTCGAAGAGCGGATTCGAGCTCATGCTCGGCTACCCGCCCTTCCAGCAGCGCGTGCGCGAGGCGGGCCTCCACTCCGCCCGCGCCTGGAACCTCTACGAGCACGCCCGCAGCCTTCTTCTGCCAGGTCCCTTCGGGAACCTGCACCTCGTCCTGCTCGCCGCCCTTGGACAGATCCACGTGGCGCGGCACCCTCCGCCTGCATGGGTCCGACGCCGGCTGATGATCACAGCGCTCTGGGCGCTGCCGTTTCTCTTCTCGGTCTTCGTCTGGGAGCCGGTCTGGGACCACTACTTCGTCCAGTACCTGCCGGCCCTCGCGCTCCTCGGTGGCGCCGGCCTCCAGATGCTCTGGGAGACACCGCGGCTACCGTGGCTGGCCCGCGGGGCCGGGATCACCGTGCTGGTGCTGGGAGTGGCAGGGGGCGTGTCCCACGTCGAGGCGCGCACCGCCGACTACACCCTCGTCCCGCACGCGCAGTCACCGGGCGAGCGGTGGCTCACCTTCGATCCCTTCCTCACCTTTGTCGCCGGAGCCGAGCCGGCCTGCGGCCTCATCGATCCGTTCAACGTCTACGGCGAGCGCTCCCTGGTCTCGCTGTCCGACACTGCGCCCTGGCGGCGCTTCCGGATCGACCGTGAGGACCTGCTCCGCTGCCTCGAGGCGGATCCGTCGATCCGCATCGCGGTCGGGTCGGTCCGCGGGTTCTTCGTCGACCGGGACCTCCAGGAGGCCCTGGACCGCCTCGACCCGCGCCGCGTGGTGCGCATACCGCTCGTCCTGACCAATCAAAACCGCCACTTCCAGCGGCGCTCACTGCTAAGATGAGCCCCGCCCGACCTTCAACAACGCGCACGAAGCAACCCACGTGGAAGAAGTGATCTTGGTCGACGAGGAGGACCGCCCGGTGGGCTCCGCCGAGAAGCAGGCGGCCCACCTCAACGGCGGCCGCCTGCACCGGGCCTTCTCAATCTTCATATTCGACGATCCGGGCCGCATGCTCCTCCAGCTGCGCTCCGAGCGGAAGTACCACTTCGGTGGCAGGTGGACGAATGCGTGCTGCGGCCACCCCCGGCCGGGCGAGGAGTCGGAGCAGGCCGCCCACCGGCGATTGCGGGAGGAGATGGGATTCGACACGCCGCTGCGACGGGCGCTCGCGTTCCTGTATGCCGCGACCGACGAGCGCTCCGGTCTCACGGAGCGCGAGTACGACCACGTCTTCGTGGGACGCTACGACGGCGAGCCGCAGCCCGATCCGGCGGAAATCGCTGCCATCCGGTGGATCGAGCGCACGAAGCTGGAGCGTGACCTGGTCGAGCGCGCGGAGCTGTACACGCCGTGGTTCGCCGACGCCTACGCGCGGCTGGCGGCCAGCGCCTTGCTGCCCTGAGAGCAAGCCATGCGCCGCCGTGTCGCGCTGGGGATCGGGCTCAGTCTGCTCGTGGCCATGCCGCTGGCGTGGTCGCTCTATCGCCAGGGCGAGCTCCTCGCGTTGGTCGATGCGCCCCCCGCGCTGTCGTTCCAGGTGGAGAACGCCCGCGAGCTCTACGATGCCTTCCTTGCGTCGTATGCGTACCAGAACCTGCAGACCAGCGGCCCTTACCTCACGTTCTGGGACAGCGAGCAGGGACGCATGCTCGAGAACGTGCGTCACGGGCTCACGGCGGTCCTCCACGACGATCCGATCGATCTGCTGCTGCGAGCCATCGGTCGCCGCGCGCACGGCGCGCTCTGGAACCGGCCGACCGGCGGCCAGGCCGCCGCTCTGATCGCGCTCCCCGAGGAGGGCACTGACGTGGCCGACCTCGCCAAGGGGTTCGTCCTGCTCTCGAAGACGAACAAACGCATCGTGGTCAAGGAGGTCGAGGGCTTCTCAGCGATGGATCTCGGCGGCAATACCCTCCTGCTGGGGAACGGCGTCGTCGCGATCGCCTCCTCGACACCGATGGCGCTGCAGATCGCACGCAAGTGGAAGGCCTCGCTCGGGAACGACCCGCCCGGCACTGGTCATCTGGATTTCCGGATTGACACGCGAGCAGCGCATCTCGCGTTGGCGGGGGCGACCGACGGGTTCGGTGGGCTGCTCTGGCTAATCCTGACTGGCGGCGCGGCGTCCGCGCTCGGCACCTCACACGAGGTCGTGGGACAGCTTGCGCCGATGCCGGGCGGGCTGCGCCTCAAGGCGCATGTCGACGCCGGCCTGCGCGCGATGGACGAGCGCACCCGGCGCATCTACGCACCCGCAACGTTCGCGCCGGGTCCCGCAGCGCAGGGAGAGATCCTCCGCGCGCAGATCGCCCGCGACCTCGATCAGCTCTGGGAGGACCGGCGGGGACGCGTGACGCCCGAGATGCTGGAAGGCCTCGGGAAGATCGAGAGCCTGCTCCAGACTCCAGCGTTGTTCCGCAACCTCTTCACGGGCCTCGAGCCGGGGCTCACGATCGTGGCGGCGCCGCAGAGCTTCGATGACCCGGCCCAGCCCGCCCCCGAATCCCCCTTCCCAGGGCTCGCGCTGACCGTCCGGCTGAAGGAGCCTGAACAGCTCGGGCCCGAGCTCACGACTGCCTTCGAGTCGGCCGTCCGGCTCGCGAACAAGGAGCGGGCCGACACCCACCAGCCGCCCCTGCGGTTGGACGACCTGGTCGGGAGCAACGGCGTCAAGCTGGTCCGTGCGCGCTTCGTAGCGCCACCCGCGGGCGGGCCGGGGATCCCGGAGAACCTTCGTAACTTCACACCAGGCATCGGTCACCGCGGCGGCGTTCTCGCGCTCGCGACGAGCTCGTCGCTGGTCCACGATCTGCTGTCGCAGGAGGCTCCGTCGCCGGTCGAGAACTCGGCGCGTGACTCGCTCCATGTGGATCTCCAGCGTGCGGCGAAGGCGCTCCGAGCAGCACGGACGGCGCTCGTGCAGAGCGATGTAGAGAAGGGAGAACCTCTCAAGGAGGCAGAGTCCAACATCGACGCGTTGGTTGCGATCCTCAGCACCCTCGATGCCCTCGACGCCGAGCTCGCCTACGGCGACGACGACACGCGCCTCTCGATCGAGCTCCTCGAAAGCCCGCATCGAGGGCTCCCGGCTGCCGCTGGGCGCGCCGCGGATTCCACCGATCGGTGATCACGGGGTCAGGGCCAGAAGCGAGCGAACATTTCGATCTGCCCGGGCCCGACGCGAATCAAGAGGGGAATCGGGGCGAAATACACACGTCGATCCCTGTCCGGTCCGCCAAGTCTTGCGCCTGATCCCCCTTGAGCACGCGTCTCAGGGGTGAGGCGCCTGCGATTTCGCCTACAAAGCCCATCGCGGTTCGGGCCGGTGGAGGGCCTTGCAGAAGGGTTGTGACCAACCGGCCGACGACCTCTCCGTCGATCCACTTCTTTCAGACTTTTCCACAATTTTCCTGACATTTTTCGTCGCGATAAGCCACGTACCTGCCAGGAAGCGAACCGCTGCGTTGGGAACACAGCGTAGCGATAGCGGCAGGAACCGAACGGATCTGCGCGCGATGAACCATGTCCGGAAGTCCCCGGGGGAGCAAGGCCCCCAGGGCGGCGGAGGCAACACGATGCAACGATTCGGTCCCGGATTTCGAAGCGGGTTCTCCCGACGACTGTTAAGCGCAGTCGAAAGGGGGGTGGTCAGCGGGCTGGCTGCGATGGCCCTGTTGGCAATCGCGTCGACTGCCTCTGCCGATGCGACCGTCAACGTCCTCTGGCAGCAGAACGGGCTGTCCTCGATCGCGGTCGCGCCGGGCACTCCGCTCACGGCGGAGATCTTCATTACGCCCGGTTCCGCCGGCATTAGCTCGTACGGCGTATCGCTCCAGTTCGACAGCAATGACCTCACGCTGGTCCCGGCGGATCCCACTTGCTGTACGAAAGAGCTCCCGACGGGCTTCCAGTTCAACCTCATGCCGGGCTTGACGGTGAACGCCAACCAGATCAGCAGCTTCGAAGCGGCAACTTTGGCCAACGGTCCGACCACCGGGCCGTTCCTCGCCGGACTGGTGAACTTCGTGACAAAGACTCCGACAGACAGTGGGACCGACGCCGTAACGGCCGGCTTCTTCCAGACGGGCGTCGACGGCATGTTCGACAACGCAGGCAAGGCGGTAAGTCCGCTGTTCTCCGGCGCGTCCGTGCCGGAGCCGACGACGGCCCTGCTGCTGGTCTCCGGCTTGTCGGGATTGGCGGCGTTCCGCCGACGCAAGCTCGGCTAAGCCCTCGCCCGGCGGTCTCGCACGAGAGCTGCCGCGAGGGCCTGTTGGCGTCCTCGGTGTATGGGGTGTGTTGGGGGGAGGGGCGCCAGTGAGGCGTCCACACGGCGGCCGCACAGCCCGCAGGCATCACGGCAAAGCCGTTAGCTGCCCCCTCAGGCGTCTGCCGAGCACCGCCGACACCGCGCGCAGCCACCAGCGCAGGTAGCGCGGCAGCCAGGCCCGCAAGTGGAAGCGGCTCTCGCCGGTCCTGCGGTCGAACCACTTGGTCGGGAGCTGCCGAATCGCTTCGCCCTGGACATAGGCCTTGTAGCAGAGCTCAAGCGCGACCTCGAAGCCGCCTTCGCTCTCGATCCGCTGGCGGCGGAGCCAGTCGCCGTCGTAGAGCTTGAAGCTGTTCGTGGGGTCGGACGTCGGGAAGCCGAACCAACCCAGCGACGTCCCAGCCAGGCGCGACAGCGTGGACTTGACGAGCCCGCCGCCGTGCTGGCGGCCACCGGGCATGTAGCGGGATGGGCACACCAGCGTCGCCCCGTCTCGCCACAGCCGCAACATCTCCGGAACGATCGAGAGCTCGTCGGAGAGATCGCCCATCAGGACGATAGCGGGCCCGCTCTCGACGTGGTCGAAGCCCCAGCGCAGGGCGCGGATCACGCCGGGTCCGTACTCGTTCTTCGAGGCCTGCACTCGGGGATCCTCGGCTGCGAGCTTCGCGATGAAGGGCAGCGATGTGTCGGCGTCGTGGTCGTACACGAAGCGGAGCCGCTGGAATGGCACGCCCACGGCCTGGAGCTGTTCGTGCAGGCGGACGACGTTCTCGCCCTCGTTGTAGATGGGAACGACGATCTGGATGGAGCCCTGCCTCACTAGATGTTGCCCAGCTCGACCTGCCGGCGGACCCACGGGATCACCTCGTCGAGGATCTGCTCGAGGCTCGTGGTCGCCTCGAAACCGAGAACCCGCTTCGCCTTCGAGACGTCGGGGATCCGCCTCTGCACGTCGTACTCGAAGGGGTCGTCGCTCACGTAGCGGAAGGACTGGCCGCGGTGGATCCGGTCCCAGATCGCCCGGGCCAGTTCGAGGACCGTTGTCGACCGTGCCGTGGAGAGGTTGAAGTCCTCGTTGACCGCATCGGGATGCTCGATCGCCATGCGGATCCCGCGCCCAAGGTCGCCTCCATAGGTGTAGTGACGGATCTGACTGCCGTCGCCGAGGATGTGCAGCGGATCCTGACCCTTGACCAGTTTCTGGATCAGGTCCGGGACCACGTGGCTCATCGCGAGCTTGAGGTTGCCGGAGTGGACGTCCTTGTTGCCGAGCGCACGCCGCTCGCCGACGCCGACGCAGTTGAACGGACGGACGATCGTGTAGGGCAGCCCGTACTGTCGTTGAGCGCCGCGTGCGAAGTACTCGCAGGCCAGCTTCTGGAACCCATAGGTGCTGAGCGGCGGCGGCGAGCTCCGCTCGGCACCCTCAAGCGTCGGGAACTCGGTCGCTCTCTCGAACACCATGCTCGAGCTCATCACCGTGATCTTCTGCAGCCGGCCTCGGCGGTGGGCGTCGAGGGCCGCATCGAACGTGGCCGCGACGATTCGCTCGTTTTCCGCCAGCAGGTCGTAGGTGTACTGGTGGAAGTAGCTGATGCCCCCGATCATCGCGGCCCCGGCGAGCAGGTGATCGCAGTCCTGCAGGAGCTTCTTCAGCAGCTCCGGGTCCTTCGCATTGCCCTCGATGCACTCGTAGGCCGGATGGAAGTCGTACGACCTCTCTACCCGCCCGTACTTCGAGTAGTTGTCGAGCCCAACGACGGCCCAGCCCGCGTCGAGAAGTTCGTGGACGACATAGCCGCCAATGAATCCGGCCGAGCCGGTGACCAGGATGCGCCCCTTCGAGCTCACGGACAGCTTCCGCGCCCCTCCATGCGCCGGCCTGCGGTGCTGAAGATCTCGACCTCCGGATCATCGTAGATACCCCAGACGTCGACGATCGGAACGGAGAGCTTTAGGTCCCGGTACTGGCGATGCGGCGTGGACAGCACCAGCACGTCCGACTCCGCGAGCACAGTCTCCAGCGGCGCCGTCCAGTCGAGATAGGGGTCGGCGCAGAGCACCCGGGCTCCGGCGAACTCGAGGAGCTTGCGCAGCTTGAAGCTCAGCGACTCGCGCACGTCGTCGCTGTCGGGCTTGAAGGTCATGCCGAGGAGGCCCACGGTCCTGCCCCAGAGCCGGCCTCCCAGCTCGTGCGTCACGCGCACCGTGACGAAGGACGCGAGCCCCTCGTTCACGAGCATCGCGGCGTGGCCGAGATGGAAACGGTTCTCGAAGTAGCTCGCGAGCTGCATCGTGTCCTTGAAAAGGCAGGGGCCCGCGGCGAAGCCGGGAGCCTTGTAGCCGGCTGCGCGCGGATAGTCGTGGCGGATTGCCTTGTAGACGCGTTGGAACTTCACGCCACGCGACTCACAGAGCATGTAGAACTGGTTCGCGATCGAGAACTCGAGGTAGCGCCACGCGTTCGTCATCAACTTCGCGAGCTCTGCCTCGAGCGGTGTGAGGCGCACGATCGCCGGCGCCACGGCGCCGAACAGATCTGCGGCTGCCTCGAAGCTCTGTTCGTCGAACGCCGATACGATCTGCGGGAGCGCGTCGATCTCGTCGAGTGCGAAGCCCTGGGCCACGCGCTCGGGACAGAACGCGATGCGCACGTCCGGGTGAGACCGTGCGAGCCGCTCGTGCAGATGATCCATCGTGCCGGGCAGGAGCGTCGAGCGCATGACGACGAGTGTTCCCGGCCGGAGGTACGGCTCGTAGAGCTCGAAGATCCGGAGCACCTCGGACAGCTTCGGGTTCAGGTGCTCGTCGAGGGGCGTGCCTGTCACGAATATGATCGCGTCGGCCGTGCCGGCCGTCGCCGCGCTGGTGACGGCCTTCAGGCCCCGGTCGAGGGCCAGGCGGAGCTGCTCGTCGCCTCCCTTCTCCTGGAAGGGGAAGCGTCCGACGTTCACCTGGTCCACGGCCACCTGGTTGACGTCGATGAGACGCGTCGAGGCGCCCGCGAGCGCCAGCTTCACGCCGAGTGACAGCCCGATGTGACCGCAACCACCGATGATGGCGACGGAGCGTCCCTGGAGGCGGTCGGGGTCGTGCACGGGGGTCCCCCTCTTGGTGCGAGGCGTGCGAGCCTGAGGGGCCCGAACGCATAGGAAGGATACGCGACTCGATCATCGCGAGGTGCGATAATGCCCCACCGAACGACTGCGCGCGCCAGGGGCGAGCCTCCCTCCGCCCGGTTCTTCGGCCCCCCAGCAGGGGCCGATGCAGGCTTCACGCTGAGGCCGGTCGCTGGCCTGCAGGGCTGGTTCGGGATGAGCCGCGACCAGACGGATTCAGCCCCAGCCCAGCAGTCGGGGTCGCTGGCGCTGCCCTCACCGTCCTTGGTCGGGGGGTGGCTACCTCGTCGGGGTGACACTCCCGGGGGGGCCGGCTCCTCTCATGACCCCGCCGGGCAACCCGCGGCCGCTGCGCGGACTCGTCGCAACCGGACCCAGTCGGTCGGGACAGCGGTATCTTGACCCCCAGGTCCTTCGCGGGGAGAAACCGCTCCAAGACGCTGCTGGATGGCGCTCGCAGACCCTTCCTTAGAGAGCGCGGATCTCACAGTATAACTCGCGCGTGTTACACGGCGATGCGAACCAATCTCCCGGGGGTCGGCGGCGCCCGGCGCCGCCGACGCGGCCGGGGTATGCTCGCGCAGGCGTTCGGAGGGGGCACGCTGGTGAGCCGGTATCGCATCGGACTTGTTGCAATCGTGACCTCGCTCTCGGTGGGCGTGCTGGCGGCGCTCGGTTGCGGAAGCAAGAAATCGGAGAAGGTCTCCCCCGCGGCTTCGGCGGCAGGCGAAACGAATCCGGCCGCGCCGAAGCCTCTCGAGGAGGGGTGGAGCGCGACTCTGCCCGCCGACTTCCCGACCGACCTGCCGATCTATCCGGGCGCCACGGTCTCGAAGGCGATCGAGGTCCCCGGCAAGAATCTGAAGGCGGGCTGGACTACGGCGGACGAACCGAACAAAGTGGCCTCTTACTACACCGACGCTTTCAACGGGCAGGGCTGGTCGACGCATCGCGTGGACGGGGCCGACGGGATCGTCATCTTCGCAGACAAGCGTTCGCGCTCCGCCACGATCGGCATCGGCACCAGCACGGGCAAGACGACGATTGACCTCCTCGCGGTGGAGACGCACTGAGCCGAGGAAGTACCGACCGCTGACCATCCCCATTTCACCAAGCCGCTGCCGCGACCGCGCATCTCGGACCTCTGGCGCGCGATCCTTCCCTGCAGGGGCCTCGGCGTTGCGCGCGACGCCTCCACCTCCTTGCGTCAAGCGGGCCAGGCGTGCGCCCAGCGATCGATGTAAGCCACCTCTGCAACGGGACGGCGAGTTACGGGGCCGAACTTGCCGCGGGGATACCCGATCGGCATCAGCGCGCAGGTCTGCACGTCCTCGGGCACCTCCAGCAGCGCTTTTACCTCGTCCTCGCAGCGGATGTGGTTGGTGGTAATGATCGTGCCAAGGCCGAGTGCGCGGCAGGCGAGGATGATGTTCTGGACGGCCGGGTAGATGCTGGCTCCTCGGATGCGCTCCGTGTAGCGCAGTTCGTCCGCGTAGCGCGCCCGAAGGTCGGGCGGAAGCCTCTCCGGCGGCGGCAGAGACGGCTGGCGTTGGCAGGGAACCAAAATCACCGGAGCATCCCCCATGTGGTTCCAGAGATAGGCGCCCGAGGACATCAAGCGCTGATATTGTGGATCAGTCATGTGCGACGGACGCCCGCGTGCGGCATAGACGGCGCTTGCGATCTCCGAGGCCTCGCGGTAGATGGCGCCGAGCTGGCGGCGTTGCGCTGGGTCGCGAACGACGAGGAAGGCCCAGTTCTGCGCATTGCCTGCCGAGGGTGCTCGGATCGCCGCATCCAGCACCTGCGTGATGAGCCCTTCCGGCACAGGATCCGGCTTCAGTCGGCGCAACGCCCGAGCGGTATGGATCGCTTCAAACACAGACAGCTCGCTCATTCCTTTACCTCCGTATCTCCGGGGGCCGGCGAAATCATGCAGAATCTTACGGGTCCCTCGTACTGGGGCGCCGCGCCTCGAGCGGGCGCGATGAGCAGTGAGCGCATGGATGAGCAGCGCGGAAAAGCAGGAGCCTTCGCAAGCGGGATCCGTCGGCGTCTCGATCGTGAGGGCGGCGTCAGCGATCGAATAGCGAAGCCTGGCTTTCGTGGCACCAGGGGATCGGTCTGACTGACCCAATTCCCTCGGGTGCCGCGATGCACCTCGCGCACCAAACTCTTTCCGTTGCCGCGGCAACTCCGCGACCCCGGGCGGCCTCGGAGGTTGGAAGTGCCTTGCGTGCACAAGCGGTGTGCTTGATCCAAGGCACACCCAGACTGCTGTGCAGTCGGAGCATGAGCCAGTCCAGGGAAAATCGCCGATGGAGTTCGGGCACCCGATCGACTTGCGAACGGGGACACCTCCTTGCGATGCCTTCTATGTCGACACTCTCTCGGATCATCGCACTTTGTGCGATCCGCACCTCTTCGCGCTCTTTGTGGAGCCTTGCGGCGGATCCCCCGGCCGCTTAGGATCGCGAAATGCCCGGACAGCGTTCTCCGGCGCCGCGGATTCGCGCGAGGCGCCCTCAAGCCCGTGGCTTTGTCACACGTCGGCGAGTGCTTGATGCCGCAGAGCAGCACTTTGCAAAGCATGGCTATGAGCCGTCGACCATGGCAGACGTTGCGGAGCGGGCAGGAGTGAGCGTCGGGACGCTCTACCATCACTTTCCCGACAAACGGGCGCTTCTGCTGGCCCTGATTGATGATTGGGGCGATCGGGAGCTCTCCCATCAACGTGCCGAGCTGGATTCCTTGCGGAAACTCCGGACTGGGTTACGCACCGCCATTGGCGAGTTCCTGGCAATGCGCTCGCGCGATCTGCGAAAAAACGGCGGATTCCGCCTGGTTTTGCTCGAGCTCGCTGAGCGTGATGGCGATGTCCGAGCGCGGCTCGATCGGATCGATCAGGTCGCGGTCGAGCGAACCCGAGACTTGATTGAAGCGGGGCAAGCGCGTGGTGTCGTCCGGCGAACCCTCGATCCTCTGGCGGCGGCGTTTCTCATCGGGCGCGCGGTTCGCTCTGCAGCGATCGAAGTGTTTGTCCATCGAGTCTCCGATCCTACACCGGAACACGTATTCAACGAACTCGTCGATTTGATCTGTCGTTACGTGCTTGACGAAAAGCAGTGAAGCCAGTTGACTTGCAGCCGCGGGGCGGGGAGCGCCCCTCCCGCAAACCTCCTCTGCGGTACGCGCGTTGTGCCGTATCACTTGCACGAATCGAATTGTTCTTCGCGGGTGCAGCGACCGATCCGTGTTCGCAAGGATTCTTGTCGCGCGCAGTTTGCGAGTGCCGGAAATGGACCGGGCACTGCGGCGAACGAGGCATGAGGTGGGGAAGGCGGAAACGCAATACGCCGAAGGCCCGATTTCGTACGCGGTGAACGGGCCGCCGCCCCCCGTTCAAAAATGGAACGAAGCATCGGGTTTAGAAAGGCCCTAAGTTGCGGGAACTACAGGGTGAAATATATGCAATTTAAGATTGAGTTCGCGGCGTAGCATCGGGTAGAGTGCGGGCGACAAGCAAGCCTGAACCCGGATGCGTCAAGAGGGTGGGTTGCTGTCCATAGAGGGTTCGGGGTTCTCGTTGACCCGTCGCCAAGCCCAGTTCCTCGCCTTGCTGGTTCGAGGCGCCGCCGCGATCACCCTCTTCGCCATCTCGGGTCGCGCGTCCGCGATCGACTTCCTTGACGGACGGCTCCAGATCCATGGCTACGTGGAACAGCAGTTCTCCATGATCTCCGACAACTTCAATGTAAACAATTTCTATGTGAGCCAGTGGGCAAGCATCCTGAATGTGGAACTCGAGATGGCGTTGGCGCCTCAGGGTTGGGGTCCCTTCGACGACATCCGCACCTACACGCGTCTGCAGGCGCGTTACGACTGCGTGTGGACGAAGTTGTGCGGACTGTCGTCACCCACAAACTTCTGGGGTGACCGCGCAGCTCGTGCGCCTAAAAACTTTACGAATGCCTATGCAAGCGGCTATTCGGGTGTGTTGCTGGACCCGGTCAACAACCCGCCGATTCCCCTAGAGCCCAGCGGCAGACTTCTGCCGATCATTGACATCCCGCCGCTGAACAATCTCGTCGCCACCGCTGGACCCACGGAGCAGGCGGCGCTTCTCAGGACATTCGCACCCATAGGTGACATGCTGTTCGCGACCAAGAAGTTTGGCGGCACACTTGGACCGGGGACCCTTCCGCTGGGACCATGGAACACCGGGGTGACCATTGTTCCCAATGCCGCGCTGGCGACGATCCCGGACGTGACCCCAGGCCTCCCGCTGCGCCCGGTCGTTCCCAACCTCCCTGTGGGCACGGACGCGTATGGTCTCTATGTTCCCTCCGCGGCTCTTCGCGGGATCAAGAATCAGTTTGGTTCGTTCGATCAGAACTTCACACAGAACCAACTGGCATGGAACTACACGGCGAGCCAAGACACGTACGAGTTGAAGGAGGCCTACATCCACCTCGAGGCACTGGACGGGCGGGTGTGGTTCCGGCTCGGCAAACAACTCATCGTCTGGGGCAAGACAGAGCTCTTCCGCAACCAAGACCAATTCAATCCCGTGAACCTTGGCCTGACGACCCTCGGCAGCCTCGAGGACACCCGCGTGCCGCTGTGGGCGGCACGGGGAGTGTATAACTTTTACAACGTGGGCCCGCTGGAGGATGTACGCCTCGAAGTGGCGCTGGATCTTGATCAGTTCAAGCCGAACGACCTCGGACGCTGTGGCGCGCCGTACACGATCTTCTTGGTCTGCGGAAAATCTGGCGGGCTCGTGGCGCACGGAACAATTGGAGTCGGTCTCGCAGGAGAGATCCGCCCGCCGAATCCCTATGACAGGTTGGAGGGCCTCCAAGGCGGTGCGCGGCTCGAGTGGCGATGGGAGCGCTTTAGCTTTGCGCTCACCGACTACTATGGCTACAGCGATTTCGCGACGGTCAACAACTTCAATGGCTACCAGCGCAGCGTCAATCCATTTGTCGGATACCCTCTCGACAGCCGCGGGAGGCCTTACGGGCCCAATCCCAACGCCATCAATCCGTCCGATCCGGTGATCGCGCAACAGGCGTTGAACTTCAATTCTCAGAATCTCCAGCTCTTCAACGTGTTGTGCTCAGCAATCTCGGGTGCACAAAGTGTCCCCGGACTGAATCTCGGAAACCAGTGCGCACTTACCGCATTTGGCAGCCAAGCTCCAGTGGCGGGCTCGATTACAGCCGCCCAGGCACTTTCGTTTGCCCTTGCAGGCACCCCCGGCCTCGGCCAGTTTGTGATCAACACCGTTCTCTCGAGGTTCAATCCGGCGCTTCTTCCGATTGCGCCGAATCTCGTATCCCTGAATCCGAACCCGACATCCTTAGCAAACGCCGGGCTCTCCACCGCTTTGACGGTCCAGCAGCAGGCGCTGCTCGGCTGTGGACCGTTCTATGGAACGATTTGCGACAACCAGGGCCTCGACCTCTTCAACACGGAAGCCAGTGCGCTGCTCCAGGCGTTTCCAATGTTCGAACCCGGGGGGCCGGTCGCGACGCGCTTTGTGAACGGAGTGCTCTACACCCTTCCCGGCGCATGCGGCCCGTTCTCCTGCTTTGGCCGCAAGTACAATCCTCTGGTCGACGGCTGCGTCAACAACCTCATGAACGGGGCTGCACCGCCCGGGACCTGCAGCCGAGCGACGACGAATCTGCTGGCGCCGTTCAACCCCGGCACCGGTCGTGCGCCGATTGTGTTCAACAGCGTGATGGACGCCCTCTCGTACAACTTCCTACAGCTCTTGACCGTGCTCTCAAAGGTCACGGATACGAAACACACGTGCAACATCCTGTTGCCCCAGACCTGCAGTCTTGTGGGTGCACTCTTTGCGGTGACAGGGACACAACGCCCCGACTTTGTGGTGGGTGGCAATGGCATGTTCGGCCGCAGGGATTTTCTCTGGGCGGCGGGCACGGAGATCGACCTTCAATACCCGAAGCGGAATATCCTGGGCTTCTCGACGGACTTTGCGCAAGACTCGACGAAGAGCAACTGGGGTATTGAATTCAGCTGGTTCAACGCGGAGCAGCTACCGAACGGCGACAGGTTCTCGGGTTTCAGCACCCACAACACCCTGAATCTCACGGTCTCGGTGGATCGTCCGACGTTCATCAATTTCTTGAATTCGAACCGCACCTTCCTCTTCAATACACAGTGGTTTATGCGCTACATCGTGGGGTATCAGGGGCAAAACTGGATGGCCGTGGAGGGGCCGTTCTCCCTCTTGGGTACCTTCACGGTCGCCACAGGCTACTTTCAGGACCGGCTGCTGCCCGCGCTCACACTCGTACACGACGTGGGAAGTACATCCGGGGCCGCCATCATGAGCCTGACCTATCGCTACAGTGAGGTGTTCTCCCTGACCTTCGGACTCGCGACCTTCTACGGGGGGCCCCGCCTGCTGAACATTCCGCTGCAACAGCCAACGCTTGGAAACAATGGACCAGGCTTTGATCCTCGCATCCGGTACGATGGGCTGTCAGCGCTCGCGGAAAGCGATCAGGTCTCATTTCAGCTCCGCTACACTTTCTGATGAAGCAAGGCGCTCTTGCAGCTGGAGGGCGCTTCATCCGCTGGACGCGAGTCGGATCGGGGAAGTGATCTCTTGCGATGCGAGCGAACGCCTGACTACTGCCGCGCTTCCAAAACGCGCCGGATCTGAGCGCGTTCCCCATCGTGACCCGACCCAGGGGGTTTGTGTCCTCGCTTCTGCCCCGGTCGCGCCGGGGGGGAACACCCGCCCGCACGTCCGCCGATTCCCGGCCTCATGAGGCTTGTCCCGACCAAGAAGGACTCTCCCTGCCAGCGCTGCGCGCGTTAGGGTCCGCTTCTCCGGAGCGCTCCATGGGGCCGGAATGCAGGTAAAAAGAGTGATGTAACATATTGGTTTTGAACAAGTTTAGTATCCTAATTAGAGAGTTGATTCCACTTCCTGATCGCAGTATGGTGCGGGGCCATGGCGCCTTCCACCGCCCACGTCCATCGACTCTCGCGTCGCCGCCCGCAGGCCCGCGGATTGGAAACCCGAAAGCGGCTGCTCCTCGCGGCGGAACAACGCTTCGGTGCCAAGGGCTACGAGGCGACTTCGATGAACGAGATTGCCGACGCTGCGCGCGTCGGTATCGGCACCCTGTACCACCACTTCCCTGACAAGCGAGCGCTATTGCTCGCCCTGATTGACGACTGGGGTGATCGTGAGCTTGCGCGGGATCGTAGGACGGACTTCTTCGAGCGCTATCTCGGCGACGATCCCCGTGCCGCGATCCACGCGGACCTCGGCCGGCGCGCAGAGGGGCTCCGCCGCGACGGGGGCTTCCAACTCGCGCTGATGCAACTTGCGGATCGTGACTACGACGTGCGAGCCCGCCTCGACCGCATCTTCCAGGTCAGGCGCGAGCGCTTGCGCGACCTCGTCGCCTTCGGCCAGAAGCGCGGCGTATTCCGTCGGGAACTCGATCCCCTGGCGGCTGCCTTTCTGATTCAAAACGCGATCAACGTGACAGCGACAGAGGTGTTCGTTCACCAGCACCGCGAGGTCACGCCGAGCGTGATGCTCGAAGCGCTGACCGACATGATCTGTCGCTACGTCCTGGAGGACTCCGCATGAATACGGCCCCGCGCCCCCACGACCCGGAGCACCATCCCTGGCAGCAGCTCGCCGCGTACGACACCACCATGGACGTGGCCTGGAACTTCTCCTACGAGATCGACATCGAGAAGCTCCGCAACCTGTACTCCAAGGCCAAGCAGAATCAGTGGGATGGAGAGCGTCATCTTGACTGGTCGATCCAAATCGACCCTTCGAAGCCGATCGTGGGTCAAGACCGCTTCATGTTTCACGCGATACTGTTCTTCCAGAAGCTCTCGCAGAGCCAGCGCGAGACATTCACAGCACACGCCACGTGCCAGCTGCTATCGCAGTTCCTGCACGGAGAACAGGGCGCGCTCATGACGGCGGCGGCGGTGACCCACGCTGCTCCCGACTACGAGGCGAAGCTCTACTCCGCGAGCCAGACCTTTGACGAAGCGCGCCATGTGGAGGTGTACGAGAGCTACATCCGGAAACTCGGCATCGTATACCCGATCTCGCCCTGGCTGAAAGAGCTGATCGACACCACGCTCTCGTCGGGCAGCTTCGCGAAGACGATGATCGGCATGAACATGGTCGTCGAAGGCCTGGCGCTCGCAGCATTCCACAACATGCGGCGCCAGACCACCTGTCCGCTCCTGCGCGCGCTTACCGAGAATGTGCTTCGCGACGAGTCCCGGCATGTGGCGTTCGGCAACGTCTACCTCTCGCGCACCATCGCCGAGATGCATCCGGACGAGCGTGAGGAAATCGCGCAGTTCGCGTTCGACGCCGTGAAGGGCATGGCGGACTCGATGGGCGGGGTGAGTGGCGACAAGCCACCGAAGCCCGATCCCGGCTTTCTCACCGTCCTCGAGAAATCAGGGATCGAACTTGCGGACTTTCTCCAAGGCATGAAGGACGCGGGCATGGCTGGCATCCGCGCGAAACTTCCGCCTGGACATATTCACTCCTTCAAAGACCTCATGATGCCTGCGCTGGTTCGAGTCGGCGCCGTCACGGATCGGACCCGCGCGCTGTATGCCGCCGAAGGCATCCCGGTGTGGGACGACACGCGCGTTCTCGAATCGATGGAAGATGGCGCGACCGGCGAGATCGAGATCCCCCGCGACTACGAAGGTGGCGCCTGAAGGCGGGCGGCGTGACGCGCCGCCCGCGGCCACACCCCCGAGCGTGACACGGCTGCTCGAGATCCTGGAGCTCGAGCGCCTTGACCGCGATCTCTTCCGCGCCGCGGCGAGCCGGCAGATGCCGGGTGGACGTCTGTTCGGCGGCCAGGTGGCGGCGCAGGCGCTGCGCGCCGCCGCGTTTACGGTCCAGGAGGGCTACCCTCCACACTCCCTGCACGCCTACTTTCTCCGTCCCGGGGACCCCGAGCGTCCTGTGCTGCTGCACGTGGATCGGATCCGCGATGGCCGCTCGTTCACCACACGCCGGGTGGTCGCAGTACAGGAGGGAGAGGCGATCTTCCACCTCGGAGCTTCGTTCCAGCGCGACGAAGAAGGACCCGCGTACGCGGAGCCGGGACCCCTCGGTGTGCCCGATCCCGAGAGCGACCATGCTTGGTCCAAGGGTCCGTTCCAGGGCTTTGAGTCGCACTCGCCATTCGAGATTCGCGAGCTCGGTGTCGTCGGTCCGGACCAGCGCGGCGTGTACGAGTCAACGCGACGGATCTGGATCCGCACGCGCGGGTCGCTTCCCGACGATCGCGTGCTCCACAGCTGCGTCGCCACCTTCGTCTCGGATATGGGGGTGGTGTACGCCGCCGCGGTGCCCATCGGTGGGCCGTTCGGTGCGGTGACGGCCGCGAGCCTTGACCATGCCGTCTGGTTCTACCGACCGCTCCAGCTCGACGAATGGACGCTGTTCGACGTGCACCCCATCTCGAACGCCCG
>Ga0126381_100003414_pt1 | contig 17251 bp, 10 predicted proteins | sample PanSoiMetPlot_28_FD_96465 | JGI IMG/M metagenome (GOLD analysis project Ga0126381, IMG submission 96465) | Tropical forest soil microbial communities from Panama - MetaG Plot_28 | ecosystem: Environmental > Terrestrial > Soil > Tropical forest > Bulk soil | place: Panama | collected 2016-02-17 | reverse complement strand
CGACCACCAGCGGCATGGTGATGAAGGGGCCCACGCCGATCATGTCGATCATGTTCACCGCGGTGGCGCTGCCCAGACCGATGCCACGAATCAGTTTGGCTTGCTCGGCTTGGGGAAGATCGGACATGTGCGGCTAGCCTCTAGCGGCGAGCATCGCGCTGGGAGCGGCGTGCGACCATCTAGCTTTCTGTTTTGTCATTCGAACGCCGCAGCGCGGGCGACCCGACAGTGCTGTCGGGAGCATCGGCCAGAGCGAACTGAAACTCTACCAGCAGAAACCCAGGTTCCTCCACGATCGGGATGACAAAAGCGAAGAGAGATCTTTCACTGGCGAGCAGCTACAAGCTGACAGCTGGAAGCTAGTGGCGCGATGCTTCCTTTCCGGCGCTGGCCAGGTTCACGAACAGCCGTATCGCTCCCGGCACGCCTGCCGGTAATTGGCGGAAAAATGCATATCCGGTGTAGATGTAGGTGCCCTTTCCGTACTTGGCCTCCAGCAAGCCGCCCTTCTGATCGGACTCGCCGGGATCGTGCGAGGAGAGCAAGGCGTGGAAATGGTCGTCCCATGTTTCCATAAAATACAGGCCGCGCTCCTGCACCCATCCGTCAAATTCTTTCTGGGAAATTTCGTTGGGGTAATGGAAGATTGGGTTGTGCGGCTCGAGAATCTCGATCGGGGCTTCTTCGACGGAAACGCGCGCCCGGCCGAGTTCCGCAGGATAGGGCGTCAGGCGCGCGCTGTTGAAATCGCCGATGCTGTTGTTGTTCTGAACAATCAGGGTTCCGCCGTTAGAAACGAAATCGAGCAGTTTTTTGTTGTTCTCAACCAGATCCTTATGGGTGTCGTACGCGCGAACCCCGAGGACGATCGTGCCGAATGGCGATAAATCCTGGCTGGTAATTTTTTCGGCCGGAATCAGAGTGATATTCATTCCGATCTGTTGAAGCACATTCGGAATGTCGTCTCCAGCTCCCATGATGTAGCCGACTTTGAGATCCTTGGGAACGTTCACGTCGACGATGCTGACGTGCTGTATGGCAGGCTCAAAGTAATACATGGAGCCGAGGTCCTCGCGCGTCACCAGCGTGTAGCCTTCGGCGTACTCCTTGCCGCCATTCTCCAATATCGCGTGAACCCTGGCGTGACCTTCGCTCAGGATGCTGGGAGAGAGTTTGAAGGAGAAGTCTTGCGTGTCGCCGCGCTGGGCGAGATTGACCTTGACGGCTGCAGGCTGGGCACTCCATCCCGGTGGCAGAGACAAATGCAGGGTTCCGGCGGGCGTGCCCGAGAGGTTCGACTTGACATGAACGTCCGCGGTAAGTGTCTTGCCATCCGCCACGGGAACGATACGCTCGGCCGGCTCAAGATCCATGGAGAACGCGGGAGTGATGGCCAGCGCAAGCTTTCGGGTTTCGCCGTGATCGTCGACAAATTGGACCAAAGCGTCCCCCGCGATCCAACCCATACGTGGCTGATTGGAGTGCTTCTTCAGGAACTCCGGAGCGGGAGAGTGCAGTCCACGATGATCGCCAATTTCGTATTCGATCCGCACACGCAAAGGATTGGGAGGCATAGGCGCATCGAGATATCCGGGTTCGGCTTCCATGACCGATTCTGTCTGCGGATTCTCACGGCGGAAGAAAGGACGTGAGATGGGTGCGTTACTGGGAATGTGAACGAAGAAATTTGCGTCGTAATCTTCGCCCGGGGCAACAGTCCGTTGCTCGGCATGCGATTTCCTGACCCAGTCTTCGTGCTGCTCAATAGCGGCGTTCGATACGGTGATCCAATATTTTGAGCGGTTGTGCAGCTTGGCAATCAGCTCGATATTTTGCCCCGGCGAGACATTGATGAAGGCGTCTTTTTGGGGTGGGAGCGGAGCCGACGGGCCTGCGGGTGGCGCGACTGTGACCTCCAGGCTCAGGTTCAACGCCAGGTTCAGTGCCCCCGCCGCTTGGAGCTCTTTCTCTTCGAGAAATTTCGCTGCGACCCTCTCCCCGGCATATTGCGGCAATTCGGAACTGCCCTCGGCTGCGTCGCTCTTTTGGAGGCGTTCGATCAGCGAATCCAATTGCCGACTCGTTTCCGACAATGCGGAAACCGAATCTTCCAGGTGATCGGCGATCTTGGTTAGCTCAGGTTTCAGCCAGGACAGATCGACTTCGGACGCGGGGAACTTGGTTACCAGTCCCGGCAAAGTGGTATCGATTCCATCGAACAGATCTTTCTCATGGCCGTCGGCGCCTTTGGTGTTGGGCAGCACCGAATCGACCAGCTTGTAAAAAGCGTAGCGAGGTCCGGAAGGAAATCTGATGTCGCCGAGTCCTTGCGATTGCTGATGCTTGAGGCCCTGGACGGCGAACTGGACGTACGAAGTTCCGAGCAAGGGGTCGTCTTCACCGGTGTTCAGTTTTACCGTCCAGTTTTCATCCGGGCAGGTGGTAGAACCCCAGGGGCAAACGTTGCCAACGTAGAGCTTCTTCGCTTGCCAGGGCTCGAGCCCTTCTTTGCGTTGCTCCGGGAAACGCTTGGGGTCTCCGGCGGCACGAAAGGCTTCCTGAGTGAGGAGGCTGGAGGCCTGGTGATGTCCGTGGCCGTCACGGGTTGTGCCGGAGAAGCGTGCGATGAGGACATCGGGGTGAAACGCCCGAATGACGTGGACAATGTCGGCGAGGGGAATGTCGTGGCCCCCCCACTTTTCGAAGGTTTCCTCTGCGGTTTTCGAGTAGCCGAAGTCAGCGACGCGGCTGAAACGTTGATCTACGCCGTAATAGCGACCGGCGGCAAGAAGTTCGAGCGTGCGCAAGACCCCCAACTGATCAGAGAAAGTGTTGCCGGTTTCATTTTGCCCGCCCTCACCACGGGTTAGCGTCATCAGCAGGCATTGGACACCTTTGCCGCGCGATTCGAGGGTTAGCAAACCTCCGTCTTCATCGTCAGGATGGGCGACAACCATCATGAGGCGGCCGGTGTTGTGCAACCGGCGCATCTCCTGCTTGAGCCCGGCGGCGCCGGTGTCGGGAGGGAGCGGATCGAGAAAAGTGGAGATCTTCTCGGGCGAAGACGAAGGCGGCTGAGCGACACACGTCAGCAAAGCGAGGACAACAACCACTGAAATTGTCAGGATTTTCTTAGGCCAGACGCCCGCGTCCGCGATGTGCTTATCTTTCAGAGTACGCGCTCCAGGTCAGGGAAGCAGAATGCAAATGACCTTTTTAACACAGTGGGAAGCCGGCGCGCTTGGACTCGGCTAGCTCCTCTGGAAAAACCCACTTCTCGCACAATTGGCGAGAATTGAGCAACTCGATGATCTGTGGTTTCCGTGCTTCGGGACATGCAGCTCACTGGAATGTCATTACTTCGTCATGTCTGCGATCCGGACTTGATATGCCTCGAGCATGTTTCCAGTGGCGTAGTCTACGGCGACGACGGCGTTTTGGTAACCGATCTGGGCTTGCAAGAGACTTTGCCTTGCTTGAGCGACTCGGGTTTGTGAATCCAGCAGGAAAAACACGGTTTGCTCGCCGAGTTCACGTTTGCGTTGGTCGGCGGCAAGAGTCTTCTCAGCCAAGTCGACCGCAGTCTTGCCCGCCTCCATCGTGAGCTTAGCCTCTTCGAGTTGATGGACGGCATTATTCACATCCAGGGTGATTTGTTCTCGAACTTGTTGCATGGAGTACAAATCACTATGTCGAGCGACGAGCGCAGATCCCAGGTCGGCTTGCGCGGCGCGGTTTTTCACGGGCAGGTTCAACGTCAGAGTGCCGCCGTAACCGGGAAAGCCGAAACTAAAGAGTTGATTGAGAGAAGCCCCGATGCCGCCTGGATTCGATATTCCCGCGAAGGCGTTGCCGGCAACGCCGCTGCCCGAATAGAAACCCGATACTTGCAAGTCGGGTAACAGGTGGTTATGAGCCAAGCGAACGCTGGTATCGTCTTTTTCCAGGGCGCGCTGGGCAACTTGAACTTCAGGGCGCTTTAGCAACGCTTGTTCGAGCGCCGCGCCGGCGTCAATGGTCCGCAACTCTCCCGGAGGCTCTGGTTTTTCTGTGAGGTCGAGATCGAGTGCGTGCACGTACTCATCCTGGTTGGCGCCGATCGTGAAGCGTAGAGCATCTTCTGCTTGCTTCAATAAGTATTCGGCCTGCAGTACCTGGACGCGCCGCGATGCAACTTCTGCCTCCGAACGGTAAATATCGAGCGGCGGGAGAGCGCCCAATTCCAGGGCGCGTTTATCGCGTGCGTAACTCGCTTGGGCGGCGTCCAGCGATTGTTGAACAACTTCAAGATTCCCCCGGGCCCCGACGACCTCCCAGTAGCGCGTGATCGCAGTCACTAAATCTTGGCTTACCTGGGCTTCGAAGGTGGAGCGGGACTGTTGCAGGCTTTTCCGAGCGATGATCAACGGAGCGCGATTCTCAAACAGCCAGCGGTTTCGCAACAGAGGTTGAGTAATCTGCAGGTTCAAGAATGACTGGTCAAATTTCAAAGGGGTCGAACCGTATTTGCTCGAATCATTGATGTTGTTGAATGCAAGCGCCACGCTAGTCCCAGTCTGGAGGGTTTGAGTGAAATTGGCCTGAAAGGATTGGAGCAGAGTGTTGGAGGTTCCGGCGCTCTGGATTTGACTAAAGTTGGGATAAGAGCTGTAAGTGGCGTTATAGGTCGACTGAAGTTGTGGGTCAAAGGGTTGGTAGGATCTCAGAAGCGAAAATTTCGCCGTTTCAACCGATGCCTCTTCGACGTGAATCCCGCTGTTGTTCTCCAGGGTGAGGACAATCGCGTCATGCAAGCTGAGTTGGAGTTTGCCATCGTGCAGGTAATCGCGCAGGTGCTGCGGGCCGGGCAGTTTGGGCGAACGCACCCGCTGGGTCATAAAAGTGCGGTAGTTTTCGTGGGATTGTCCCCAGGCGGGGAGCAGGGACAGAAGTAAGAGAAGGCAAAGAGCCGCAACGCGAGTTTTCATTCAATCTCCTTCCCAAACGTGCTTCTTGACCAACCTCTTGAAAAGCAGAGAGCGCAGAGTTGTGCTTGGCACCCGGCATTCGGCCTCTGGCGGTTCTGTCCGGTACCCTGGTCAACGCGAATGCGAGGTTCTGCATCGCCGAAGACCATTTCACAGAGAGCCGTGACCTTAATAACGGCGGCCCACGCGTCGCACTCGTGTACTCGCGATTTGGCTCGCACTATTCATAGCGAATGGCCTCGACTGGGTCGAGCCTCGCGGCCTTGACCGCGGGATAAATTCCGAAGATCAGGCCCACGCTGATGGAGACTACAAAAGCTAGAACAATGGAAGTAACGGTCACGATCGTCGACCAGCCGGCCAGCCAGGCGATCAGGCGCGACATCGCGAACCCGAAAATGATGCCGAAGCTTCCCCCGACAAACGAGATGATGGTGGCTTCGATGACAAACTGGCGAACAATATCGAACTGGCGCGCGCCCACCGCGCGCCGCACACCAATTTCGCGAGTGCGCTCGAGAATGCTGGCCAGCATGATGTTCATGATTCCAATGCCGCCGACCAGCAGAGAAATGGATGCGATCGCCACCATGACCGCGTTGAATAGGCGCTCGGTACGGCGCTGCTCGGCAAGAAGTTCGGCGGGCACGATCACGCTGAAGTCGCCGGCGGCATGATGCGTGGAGTCAAGGATGGCGCGCACGACTTGCGCAATCTGCGGCACATTGGCGGCGTCGCTCAGGTGCAGGTAGATTCCGTCAATCTCGTCGCGCGTGTCGCTATAGCTATCCTCCATGCGAAACAGCGCGGCGTTCAGCGGGACATAAGCCAGATTGTTGAGGTCCTGGGTGGGCACACCGGCCACTTCGGTTTGCGAGCTGAGCTGCGGGCTGACGACTCCGATCACCTGAAACCATTGCTGGTTCAACTTGACCCACTGGCCCAGCGCATCATTGGCGCCGAATAAGTTCGATTTCGCACCCGCGCCCAACACGCAGACGGCACTTCCATGGCTCTCTTCAGCAGGACCGAAGAAACGTCCCTGGAGCAGATGAAGGCCCATGATTTCGGGATAACGCGAATCGACACCGTAAATCGCCGGCGGATCCTGCTGCGCTTTGGGAATGGTCTTCGTGAGGGTGAAGCGCTTGCGGGGCGTGGAGGCGGAGATGTCGCTCACGTCGTCGCGGATGATGCGATAGTCCTCGAGGGTCAGGCCGGGGGAGATCCGGCGAACCTTCATGTGCGCTTGCCACTCCAGCGTCTCTTTGGCTTCGACGATGAGGTTGTGGACACCCATTTGCTCGATGAGCGCCATGACTTTCTGTCTGGCGCCGGCGCCGATCGAGAGCATGGAGACGACCGCCGCGACGCCGAAAATCATGCCCAGCATGGTGAGGAGCGAGCGCAGGCGATGCGCCAGGAGGTTCTCAAGCCCCATGCGAAGGTCCGGAAGCCACTGCTTATACCCGCTCAGTACATTCCCCGGCGATGGCGCAGTCAGGACTGGCATTACGGAGTTCCTCCACCAAGCACAGGAGAGTATCCCGAGGATGCAGCTTTTCGCGGTGCCGTGGGATCGATCAGCGCAACTTCGTCGCCCACCCGCAATCCTTCGATTGCTGCGCGGCTCTCGTTTGCGAAATCCACTTTAACCGCTTGCTGCGCGAAGCCACCGCCTTTCTTCAAGAAAACGGTTTGCTTGCTGTCCTTTAAGAAGAGCGCCTGGCGCGGGATGTAAAGGGCATTCGGTTTTTTCCCGGCGAGGATGACGACTTGCGCCGTGAGCCCCGGTAGCAGCCTCGGGTCGGCGTCGGAAAGCTGCACGGATACGTCATATTGGCTGCCTGAGGTCATGTCCCAGAAAAAGCTGTGCTGTACCATTCCGCCGGCGGATGCGAGCAGGCCGTGGAAAACCTTGGCGGGAAGCGCGTCGAATTCGACTTCGACGGGCTGGCCGGTGTTAATGTTGGCGCGATCGAGTTCGCTAACCTTTGCAGCGAGCTCCATATCGCGGGAATCGATGACCTGGGCAATCGCGCTTCCCGCCTGCGCCTGGTCGCCTTCGTGGTAATCCGGGATGGATGCTCCGCTGAAGAAAAAGCCGCCCGTGGAATCGAGATTCTTCTGAATTGCGACCAGGCCATCGATGGGCGAGATAACACGCATCTTCCCGATGTTCTGCTGCGCCTGGTCCATGGAGAGCTTGGCTTTGTGCATCTTTTCATGCGCGAGGTCAATGCCGGTCTTTCCGGTGACGCCGTGCGATTGAATATCGTGTTCCAGCTCCGCGAGAGCGCGATTGGCTTGTTCTAGTGCCAACTGATTTTTCTTGGCATCGATGGCGCTGACCAATTCATCTTTTTGAACTTCGAGTTGCGCCCGGCGGACGTCGAAGCGCGCTTTGAGCAGCGCGACTTGATCCTGGGCCGCCTGCACGGCAGCATCGGCCTGGGCCTTGATCATGTCCTGCTCGGCTTGCAAAAGTTCGGAATGGCTCTGCTCCAGTTTGTAGCGCTGTTCGCTGGGATCGAACTCGATGACCACGTCGCCTTTTTTGACAGCAGTTCCGGTGTGCAGCAGCTTGGTGATTTCGAGCGATCCTCCTCCGATGGGAGGAGCGTTAAGCGTGATGGAATGGTTCGCTCTGAGTTCGCCGCTGGTGTACACCTTCAGATCGAGTTCGCCGCGCCGGGCCAACGCGAAGGGCACATCGTTTTCCGATGCGCTGAGGCCGCTGCGGCGGGAAGCGGCCAGAAATCCAATTGCCGCCAGCAGGACCGCGGCAATAGCTCCCAACACAATCAGGCGTCCGCGTTTCATCGTTTATTCTTTCGTCGTTGGGTCCTCGAGCGCGATTCGCTCGCCGGCTTCTAAACCCTTGGCAACCACCACGCGATCCCCGCTACGTCGGCTCACGTCGATCTTCTGTTCGCGAAACTTCGAACCCATCCAAATATAGGCAAAAGTTTCTCCTTCTTTCTGAAAAGTCGCTTCGACGGGAATCACGAGAACGTCGGGAATTCGGTCGACCACAATCGTGATCTGAGCGGTCATGCCCGGCCGAAGCCGCCCATCCATCTGATCCAGCGTGATTCGCAAGTCGAAATTCCTGGGGATGGGCCATCCCGCCGTGTAATCTTCGCTGGCGATGGTGCTGATCTCGTCCACTTTTCCGGCGAACTGCTTATCGGGAATGGCGTCCAAATGAATGGTGACCGGTTGTGTCACCGCCAGGTGACCGCGTTCCGTTTCATCGATACGCGCAGTGACGCGCAGGGACGAGGTATCAGGCAATTCGGCGATCGTTGCCCCAGGCCAGGCACGATCCCCAGCCTTGAAGGGTGCCGGCCCCTCAGGACGCCACTCGGGCACCAGGCTCACCATACCCGCTGCCGGGGCGGTGAGCGTCATCTTGGAAAGAGCGGTTTCGGCGCGCCCGACGTCGAACGCGGCTTTTTTGCTGGCTTCAATTTTGCCGTCGATGGTTGCTTGATTCACGGCGCGGTCGGACTTGAGTTTCTGCTCCGCTTCTTTCAGTGTTTGTTTAGCGTCATCGACCTTCAATTGCGCTTCGGCGCCTTCGATCTTGGAGACGATTTCCTGCTTGCTGGCATCGAGTTCGGCGGATTCGAGGTCGAAGCGGGCCTTGCTGACGGTGGTCAAGTCCTGCTCTTCCGTCAAACGTGCCTGCGCGCGGGCCTGCTCGATATCCGAGTTCGCATATTTTAGAGAGGACCGATACTGCGCGAGATCCTGCTCGGTTTTGGTCTTGTCGAACTCAACGATGGTGTTGCCCGGCCTTACCTTGGCGCCATCGGCGGAGATTTTGAGAATCTGTAACTCTCCTGCTTCCGCCGGAGCCGTAATCTCGAGGGATTTGAGCGCAGCAATTTCGCCGCGAATCTGAAAGGAATCTAAAAACTCCCCGCGCTTCACGTCAATCGTGGGGATGGCCGGCGCCCGATGACCGTACCGGATCGCGCCCAAAAGCAGCATGCAGGCCGCAATGATTCCGGCGGCGACCACTGGCTTCTGACGCGCCCAGATCTGTTGTAATCTCGGAATCATACCCTTCGACTTCTTTGCTTCACTGACTCCCACCCGCACTGCCGCTCGGCGCGCCGGGATTTACCTCCACAGCGGCGGAAAGGTCGGGCATCAATTTCGAATCGTTGCCGTCGATCGAAAACACCACGGAAAAGCTGCGAAGCTTCGACGAAAAATCTCCGCTACGGGCGATCGGCGCGATCTCTTCGAGCTTGCCGAAGAAGGTTAGCTCGGGGTAGGCATCGAGGTGAATGTGGGCGGGCATGCCCATTCGTAAAGCCAGGAAGTCCTCCTGGTTCACCGAGGCGCGCACCTGCATCCGGGAGGGGTCGACCACCTGCATGAAGGTGACCCCGGCACGAACTTGGTCTCCCTCCTGAACCTCCGCCATACGGCTCTGCTTCACAATGCTGTTGAGCACGACCACGCCAGCGATGGGAGAACGAATCTGCATAAGTTCGGCGTTCGCCTGCGCATGCTCCATGACCTCTTTCGAGCGGTCGCGTTGAATTTCGAGCAGGCGGATTCCGGCTTTGGCCGATTGGCGCTTCAGATCGAACGTGGCGCGAAGTTGCGCGAGCGTGGCCCTGGCTTCCTCGAGGGTCTCGTTGGCTTTCTCGGCGTCAATCTTCGAGAGCAATTCGACTTTCTGCATTTCGAGTTGAGCTTTGCTCAGTTCGCTTTCAGCTTTCCCGATCTCGGTCTCGTCCTTGGCGCGATCGGCGACTTCTTTGGCCTGGGCCTCGGCGGTTTTATTCGCAAGGTCTACGTATTCCGCTTGCTTGTCCAGAAAGGTGCGCATTTGCGCCTGGCGGTCAAATTCGACGAGCAGGTCGCCGCGTCCGACGCGCGTCCCGTTTGGAACCAGATGGGTGATGGTCAGCGTGCCGAAGGTCTCGCCGGATAACATCGGTGCCACAATCGCGCGCATGTGGACGGCTTCGGTGGTTCCGTTCAGGCGGAGCACCGACGGGCCAAATGGAGAGGCAGAGTTGGTCGTAAAGGTTTGTCGCGCGACATTGGCGTGGCGAAAGACGGCAAACAGAAGAGCAGCGATCAGCAACAAGGCGGTCGCGACAAGGATTGGAACTCGGAGCGACCAGCGGGGAGCCTGAGGCGGGCTACTGAGCGGCGCAGTCTCCTCGTCGAGAGGGCTGACTTCAAGGGGCGATGCATGCATGCGCGGACACTCGGACGTAAGCGACTACCGGGAGACTAAAAACCTGGGTTCCACAATTATGATCGCAACCCGGCGTAATTTCTGCGACATTTTTTTTTAGACTGGCGGCCGGCAAAAGGAACATTGCCGGACGGTTTTGAGCCGCGAAGGTTAAGATAAAGGAGATTGCCCCGACTACAGATACCCCCTATGCTTCATCGCACCGACGACATACGCATCCGCTGGACCCGGGTGGTTCTTCCTCCGGTTTTCTTGGAAGAAGAAATGCCCATGACCGAAACCGCGTCCGCCACCGTCCATCAGGCGCGTACCGAAATCAGCGACATTCTACACGGAAAAGACCATCGGCTCCTGGTAATTGTAGGCCCCTGTTCCATTCATGACACCAAGGCAGCGCGCGAGTATGCGGAGCGGCTAAAGGGCGTTATGCCCGAGTTGTCTGCGGACCTGCGGATCGTCATGCGTGTCTATTTCGAGAAGCCACGGACCACCATTGGGTGGAAGGGGCTCATTAATGATCCCTATCTCGATCAGTCGTTCAAGATTAATGATGGCTTACGGCTCGCGCGGCGGCTGCTTTTGGATCTGGCGGAAATGGGCGTGCCGGCGGGGACGGAATTTCTGGACATGATTATTCCGCAGTATCTGACGAGCTTGGTGAGTTGGGGGGCGATCGGGGCTCGCACCACCGAAAGCCAGGTCCACCGCGAACTCGTCTCCGGGCTATCCTGTCCGGTGGGGTTTAAGAATGGGACTTCAGGGAATGTGCAGATTGCGATTGAGGCGGTGCGCTCATCGGCGCATGCGCATACCTTCCTGGGTCATACCAAACATGGACAGTCGGCGATCTTTGTGACTCATGGAAATCCGGAATGCCACATTATTTTGCGCGGCGGGCGCAGCACGACCAATTACGACCGCACTGCCGTCGAACAGGCTTGTGCGCACCTCGGACATGCCGGGCTGCCCCCGGCGGTAATGATTGATTGCAGCCATGCCAACAGCAAGAAGGATCACACGCGTCAGCCTGCAGTCTGCCGGGAGATAATGTCGCAGATTTCAGCGGGGGAGCGGCGCATTATTGGTGTCATGCTGGAGAGTAACTTGGTCGCCGGCACCCAGAAGCTGGGTGACCCTAAGTCCCTGGTGTACGGCCAGAGCATCACGGATGCTTGCATCGGATGGGAGGAGACGCGGGTGCTCTTGAGAGAGCTGGCGGTATCGGTGCGGTCGGCACGGGGGCGGGGGAAGGCGACGCAGGCGGGATGAGAAGATCGTCATCATCCGAAAGTTCCGAGAGAGACCCGATCCTGCCTTTGCGTTCGCTGCGAAACGCTCGAAAAGTCTTCTCACCGCTTTAGTACCCAATGATTCTATGGTCCCATTCTTCTCATGATCAATCGACGCGACTTTCTTGGAGGGCTGGCCGCAATTCCAGGCTTGTTCCGCCTTTACCCTTTTTCCCCATCGGCGTTTGCCTCTAATGTGAATTCGGATGACCTTACGCGATCGGTGAAACTCGCTATCGGAACCGGCGGCCACGGGCACACCTTCCCTGGGGCAACCGTCCCGTTTGGGATGGTGCAGTTGAGCCCGGATACTTACAACAAGGGATGGGATTGGTGCTCGGGCTATCACTACTCGGACACATCCATCATGGGGTTCAGCCATACGCACCTGAGCGGCACGGGTGCCGGCGACATGCTCGATTTTCTGGTGATGCCGGGAACCAGGGCGGTCAAACTGGTACCTGGCAGCCGCGAGCATCCTGAGGAAGGCTATCGCTCGAGATTTTCGCACGAAGATGAAATTGCCGAGCCGGGATATTACTCCGTGGTGCTCCGCGACTATGGTATCCGCGCCGAACTGGGCGCGACCGAGCGGGCCGGGATTCACAAATACACCTTTCCACAAAGCGCGGAGAGTCACTTCATTCTTGATCTGGCGCATGCGTATGGGGACGATCCTCGTCTCGTGCGGTGGGCGGAGCTCGAGGCTCGCGGCAACGCCACGATTGTCGGCGGACGCAGTGTCGCGGGCTGGGCCAATGGACGTGAAATCTATTTCGCAATGAAGTTTTCGAAGCCGTTTCATAGGCTGGATGTCTTCTCAGAAGATAAAGCGCTTGGGCCGCAGGTGCGTCAGGCGAAGGCGAAACACCTCAAAGCGGTCTTGCATTACCGGACCTTGCCGGGTGAAGTGATCCTGGTCAAGACCGGAATTTCGGGCGTGAGCATTGCCGGTGCTCTCGAGAACCTGGAAAAGGAAATTCCAGCCTGGGACTTTGAGAGCGTGCGTCGTGCGGCCCGCGACTCGTGGCAGCGCGAACTCTCGCGAATTCGCATCGAAAGCTCAAATCAGACGCAGCAAGAGATTTTTTACACCAGCCTTTATCACCTGATGGTCGCTCCGACGCTGTTCGACGACGTGGATGGGCGGTACCGCGGAATGGATGGCAAGGTTCATCAGCTGCCGGCGGGATTTCACAACTACAGCACCTTTTCTTTGTGGGATACCTATCGCGCGGCGCATCCGCTCTACACGCTGTTTCAGAGCCATCGGGTCCCCGATTTCGTGAATTGCCTGATCCGCATGGCTGCGGAGAGTCCGCCGGGAATGCCCGTCTGGCCTCTGCAGGGAAAAGAGACCGGCACGATGACCGGATATCATTCGGCGGCGGTGATCGCCGAGGCCTGCGTGAAGAAGTGTCCCGGGCTGGAGCTCGAGAAGGTTTATCCCTACATGAAGAAGCGGGCCATGGTCGATGACTACCGCGGCCTGGGCTATTACCGAAAGCTCGGATACATTCCCGCGGATAAAGAAGAAGAATCAGTCAGCAAGACCATGGAGTACGTTTACGACGACTGGGCGGTGGCGCATGTGGCGCAGGCTCTAGGTCTCGATGACGAGGCCAGGTTGCTTCTAGCGCGGTCGAAGAATTACCGCAATCTTTTCGATCCCAAGCTGCGCTTCATTCGCGCACGCCTTGAAAACGGCGAGTGGGCGGAGCCGTTTGATCCGCGCGGGATGGGGCATTCTAAGCAGTGGCGCGACTACACTGAGTCCAACTCTTGGGAAACCACCTTCGCGATCCAGCATGATCCGAAGGGTTACATTGAATTATTTGGCGGACGCGACGCGTTTTTGCCGAAGCTGGATGAACTGTTCACCACCAGTTCAGAGCTTCCGCCGGACGCGCCTCCTGATATCGCGGGTATGGTCGGCCAGTATGCTCACGGGAACGAACCTTGCCATCACATTGCGTATCTCTACGCCTACGCCGGTGCTCCGTACAAAACCCAGGAGCGCGTGCGTTTCCTGCTGGATACGATGTATCGCAATGAACCGGACGGTCTGGCGGGAAATGAAGACTGTGGACAGATGTCGGCGTGGTATGTGATCAGCGCGCTGGGGTTTTACGCGGTGGATCCGGTGAGCGGGAATTATGTGCTGGGCACGCCGCTTTTTGATCGTGTCGAAGTCGAGCTGGGCGGAGCGAAGAAACTGGTGATTGAGGCAAAGCGCAAATCGCCAGAGGACAAGTACGTCCACGAGGTCACGCTCAACGGCCAGTCTTACTCGAAGACCTGGTTCCGTCACGCCGACATCGTGAATGGCGGGAATATCGTTTTCACCTTGGGCAGTGAGGCTAATAAACAGTTTGGAGCGGAGGAGAGTGCCGCGCCGCCCTCGCTGAGTTCGTAACATCTGCCTACCTCTACCAGAGAAACGCATGAAAAGATTCATCATCACCGGTGCCCCCGGAGCCGGTAAAACCGCAATCCTCCATCACCTGGAAGTTGAGGGCTTCAGTGTCGTCGAGGAAGCCGCCGCCGACATAATCGCCGCGGCGCAGGCTCGAGGCACAGTGCTGAATGAAACTGCCGATGCCATGGCTTACGCAGAACAAGGGCATGCCCGGGAGAAGGTTGTCATCACGGTCCAGTAGGCGAGAACGAGAACCCAATTCAGACGCGGTCCAGAATCCTGGGGAACGGTCTAGGGCAAGAGAGCCGGGCTGATGAATCCAAACACCTGGTCCACAAAGGATTCGTTTAAGGGCGCGTGCTTAACCAGCAGGCGCATATAAAGAGGGCCGTAGAGGAGATCGAGGATGGTGCCGGGATCGAGATCGGAGCGCAAGTCGCCACGCGGGATGGCGTCGCTTAGCAGTTTGCGGGCTTCGGCTCGCCGCGGCTCGACCCAGTGGGTCTGAAACGCTTTGAGAATTTCCGGCTCGGATTGGCCGGCCCCGATCACCGTCGTGACGATTTGTCCGAGCGGGCTTTGGAATATGGTTGCCCAGTTCCTCATCTGTTTGTGGATGGAGTCCAGAACCGGACCCTCCGACGAAAACCGCAATTCGGGCTCAACCACGGACACGAAGGCCGCTATCACCAGGTCAGCTTTGCTCGGCCACCAGCGGTAGATCGTGGCCTTGCCCACTCGAGCGCGCTCGGCCACTGCCTCGACGGTGAGTCCGTGGAAGCCAACCCGCTTGAGCAGGGCCAAAGTGCAGCGCAAGACCGCTTTGCGGGCGCGTTCGCTGCGAGGACGTCCAGGCCGGCGCACGACTTTCGGCATTGCCAGCATTGACATTTCTTTACCCAAAGTTAAATCCGATACGCACCGTATCGCATCTATTTTATTTTAAACTGTTAGACGTCGCGGTACTCTTTTCGTCCCCTTATACGGTTCGAGGAAATCCTAGATGTGGATTGTCGCTTTAGCCCTGCGCCGGCCTTACACCTTTGTGGTCATGGCCCTGCTCATTCTGATTCTCACCCCGGTTGTTTTTCTGCGCACTCCTACCGACATTTTCCCGAACATCGATATCCCGGTCATCAGCGTGGTCTGGAATTACCAGGGGCTTTCGCCGCAGGAAATGGCGGACCGCATCACAACCAACACCGAGCGTGGCCTCACTACGCTGGTCAACGACATCGAGCATATCGAGTCGGAATCGTTAAATGGCGTGGCCGTGGTGAAGATTTTTTTCCAGCCGAGGGCGAACATCCAGACCGCTCTCGCCCAGGTGACGGCGATCTCGCAAACCGCGATTCGATCGCTTCCGCCCGGAACCACGCCTCCGCTCGTCATTCAATATTCGGCGTCCACCGTTCCCATCCTGCAAATCGGCATCAACAGCAATACCCTTTCCGAACAGCAACTCAATGACTACGCGCTGAACTTCATCCGAACCCAACTCATCACCGTCGAGGGCGCGGCCATTCCTTACCCCTATGGGGGAAAGTCGCGTCTGGTCTCGGTCGACCTCAACAACGCTGCGCTCCAGGCAAAACATCTGTCGCCGGTGGATGTGGTGAATGCAATCGCGGCGCAAAACCTCATCCTTCCTTCCGGGACCGCGAAACTCGGAGTCCTCGAGCACCAGGTCGAACTGAACGCCAGTCCGCAGACGATTGCCGAGCTGAACGATCTGCCGATCAAGTCCGAGAACGGCGCGATCATTTACATGCGCGACGTCGCGCACGTGCGCGACGGTTTTTCTCCCCAGACCAACATCGTTCGCCAGGACGGAGTTCGCGGCACCCTGCTCAGCATCATGAAGAACGGCGGCGCTTCGACGATCGACGTGGTGAAAGATGTTCGCGCCATGCTGCCGCAGCTCGAAGAAACGCTGCCCAAGGAGCTGAAGCTCACGCCCCTGTTCGACCAGTCGCTGTTCGTGCGCGCGGCCATTCAGGGAGTTCTGAAAGAAGCTCTGATAGCCGCCTGCCTCACCGCCGCGATGATTCTGCTGTTTCTCGGAAATTGGCGCACGACGCTGATTATTGCCATCTCGATTCCGCTCTCCATACTCACTTCGGTGATCCTGCTGAGCGCCTTGCACGAGACCTTCAACATCATGACCCTGGGCGGCCTGGCGCTCGCGGTCGGAGTTCTGGTTGACGACGCCACGGTCGAGCTAGAAAACATCGAGCGCAATCTCGGCATGAAAAAGGAGCTGAAGCAGGCGATTCTCGATGGCGCGCAGCAGATCGCAGTTCCAGCGTTCGTTTCCACCCTGTCGATTTGCATTGTGTTCGTGCCCATGTTCTTCCTTACCGGAGTGGCGCGGTACCTGTTCGTACCCATGGCGGAGGCGGTCGTATTTGCCATGCTGGCTTCGTATCTGCTTTCGCGAACCCTGGTTCCCACCATGGTCATGTACCTGCTGCGCGGGCATGAGGCCGATTCCCACCGTCCGCCCAGCAACATGTTTGGAAGATTCCAGGAGCGGTTTGAAAGATGGTTTGGCAGTTTGCGCGAGTCATATCGCAGCACGCTCGAAAGCATCATGCATCATCGCAGCGCCTTCGTTTTGGGTTTTCTCGCGTTTTGTATCCTTTCCGCGGGCTTGACGTTTTTCCTGGGCCGGGATTTCTTCCCCAAGGTTGACGCCGGGCAGTTCCGGCTTCACGTCCGTGGACGGGCCGGGCTGAGAATCGAAGAAACCGCCCGACTTGTGGACCAAGTCGAGCAGGAAATCCGGCGGCAGGTGCCGAGCAATCAGATCAACACCATTCTCGATAACATCGGCTTGCCCTATAGCGGAATCAATCTGTCCTACAGCAATTCGGGGACGATTGGAACTTCGGATGCGGAAATCCTGGTTTCTCTCAAACCCAATCACCAGCCGACCGAGGATTTTGTGCGCCGCCTGCGCGTGGAACTGCCTCGAGAGTTTCCCGGAGTGGAGTTCTTCTTCCAGCCCGCGGATATCGTCAGCCAGATTCTGAACTTTGGACAGCCGGCGCCGATTGACGTTCAGCTTTCCGGGCATGACATCAACGAAAACTACGCCATCGCGCAGCAGATCGCGAATCGCATGCGCCACGTGCCGGGGGCCGTCGATGTGCGCGTGCAGCAGTTGATGAACAATCCCACGCTGTTTCTCGATGTGGATCGCGTGCGGCTGCAGCAGGTCGGGCTCACCCAGCGCGACGTCGCGCAGAACCTCTTAGTGTCGTTGAGTTCGAGTTTCCAGACTTCGCCGACGTTCTGGCTGAATCCGAAGAACGGCGTGAGCTATAGCCTGGCGGTTATGTCG
>Ga0126381_100003413_pt1 | contig 17259 bp, 17 predicted proteins | sample PanSoiMetPlot_28_FD_96465 | JGI IMG/M metagenome (GOLD analysis project Ga0126381, IMG submission 96465) | Tropical forest soil microbial communities from Panama - MetaG Plot_28 | ecosystem: Environmental > Terrestrial > Soil > Tropical forest > Bulk soil | place: Panama | collected 2016-02-17 | reverse complement strand
CAACCGGGCCCAGAAGCTCGACCCTCTTTCGCTAATCATCAACGCGGTCCGTGGAAACATTCTTCTGTATGCGGGACGAGACGATCTAGCGATCGAACAACTGCGGAAGACGCTCGAACTCGACCACAATTTTGCCCACGCGCACTGGTATATGGGAATGGCGTATATGCGAGAGGGAGAGTTTGCAGAAGCAATTGCCGAGTTTCAGGGGGCTGTGACCCTCTCTCCCAGCATCAGTTGGTACAAGGGGGGACTCGGACACGCGTACGCGCGTGCAGGCATGAGCGCCGAAGCGCGTAAACTGCTCTCTGAACTGAAGGAGTACTCAAAACGAAGGTATGTCTCCTGGTGCGACTTTGCATCCATCTATGCGGGACTGGGAGACAAAGATCAAGCCTTCACCTTCCTGGAAAAGGCCTATGAACAGCACGATTCCAGACTCTTCTGGACGCGCCTTGATCCCGTGTTCGACCCTCTGCGTTCCGATCCGCGCTTCCAAAATCTCCTGCGCCGCGTCGGCCTCCCGCCCTAGGCCCGAAAGTCTACTGTGACCAGCCCGCGCCGCCTACAAATATTTTCTCACCTTTTGGAAAGACGCCGACCCCGACGTTCCCATCCTCAAGGAAAGCCAAAGCGGAGTATGCGAAGCTGCATTAGCTGTCAGAATTTGGCCTCAAAAATTGACCGAACCGGATAGGTGTCGAGAAATCCGCTTATCACCACCAATCCTGCGGTCGCTAGCTCGTTTACTTGCGGCGCCACGCTTCACACCGTTTCTTGAGTTCAGGAAGAATTGAACCGATTATCCTGCCACACCTCAAAATTCAACGCGCCAAAGTGATCGTCGATAACGAAGGCCAGAAGTTCCTGACTGCGTGCGAGTCATGCGGGGCGGACGTATACCTGCCGGACGGTCGAACCATTTGCACCGAATGTTCCAAGCGCAAGAAACCTAAGTCTCGCCGTCGTTCCTGAGCGCATCCCTCAAAATCGCAGGTAGCATCGCGCTCGATTGAAGTCATTTAGGAATCCTACGAACGAGATGGGACAAACGGGCCGACTGCCAGCCTTTTTGGGCCGAGAGAATATATTTCAGATTGACGAACCGTCAATTTATTCTTGTGCGTGGACCGGCACGGCCAGTCGCGACGCGGATTATTAACGACAATCTAATATTCGTCAATCCAAAAATACCTGCGACATCTTGCCGACGATGTGCTGCCAGCAATTCTGACGGATGCGTTCAGGAATGCTGGCGAGACATCCCTCTGATGGAAATAGGTAAAAAAGTCTAAGAGTAATGAGTTATTGGAAAAGAACGTGCTGACTTTTGTTTGGGGTTGCTCCTAGCGTCCTAAACAAGCTTCATCTGAGGTCAAAAGTGAAAGTCCTTTCTCTTTTTGTGCTGGCACTTGCAGTTGGGTTGACATTTGGCGCTTCGCGCACTTCCGCGGATAGCTTCTCCTATGGCCTCGATGTCGGCAACAGTGCGTTATCAGGATTCATTAAAGACTTCGCTGCTGTCCAGGTAGACCTGGTGAATCCGAACATGGCCCTTATCTCCTTTAGCAGCCTCTTTGTGGGTGGTAGGCCCTACCTGCTTGGCGGCGTCGATGCAGTTGATGTCAACGTCAACGCAAACAGTTGGTCCATCGGGACCATCAGCGCCATTCCCTATATTGGAGGTTTCACACCCGGCCCTTTCACTGACGAGGGCTCCGGACACGTGGGCAGTTTCGGCGTATTCAACCTGAGGGTGGACAGCTTTGACGGGTTCAGTCACTCATCCCGCATTGTCACCTTTATGCTGACGAACACGAGTGGCACGTGGTCTTCAGCAGCGAACGTCTTGATGCCGAACGCCGACAGCTTTGTCGCTGCTGGTCACATCTTTGTGCCTAACGATATTTTTCCGATCAACGCTTCCAACGGTGCTCTTGCTACTGGCTTCGCGGGCGCAGACCCCCCTTCTGTTACTACTCCAGAGCCGTCTTCCCTCGCGCTCCTGCTAACTGGCCTGGTCGGATTTGCCGCCCGCCGCCGCAAACTTCTGGCCTAGCCCGCCGGAATCCAGCCGATCCTCGAAACGACGGCCCACTGGAACACAGTGGGCCGTTTCTTTTGGATTTCCGCTTTTTCTGCACAGCGCATGCTCATTCAGACAAGCCTACGGGATAACTGTTAAAGCAGGCGTTCTCACCTGTAAAGGACTCTTTAGGGCGGCTTGCGCGGGACCGGATGCGGGCTTAGATTTACATGCAGATGCCATGGGAGCACGCACCTCCTTTGGTGTTTAGGGGCGGTTCGGCGCTTCGGGCACCGAGCCGTCCCGCTTTATGGCGCGTTCAAGGAACACTAAAACTGTAGGGACTTTTGTAGGGACTCATCGCATTGCAGGCTATATCAGCGCATATCGCAGATTGGGACTAAGAGGCAGATTTGATAAGTAGTTATGCGCGGTGATACAAGATGACATACATACTTAAAACAGGCTCATAACCCGGAGGTCGTTGGTTCAAATCCAACCCCCGCAACCAAATTCTAGTTGTACCAGCGGGAGTTAGTGGCGAAACTGACTCCCGCTTTTTGTTTTTCGCGTCCATTTGCGTCCAAAACGCCCCAAATTGCGTCACCGAGTTGACCTGCCACACGGCGGGCATCTTCGCTGGCGACGTGTGTGTACACGTCGAGCGTGAGGCGCGAGTCTGTGTGTCCAAGTCGTTGCTGCCGAAGTTTTAGAGGCGTGCCTAACCTGTCCATCATAGTTTCGTTGCAGTGCCGAAAGCTGTGGAATCCGTTGCCTCGCGGCACTTCGATCCCAAGGCGTTTCAGTAGCGGCCTAAACTTCCGCTTCAGTAGCAGATTCCCGTCCCACGCAGTGCCGTTGCGCGTGGCAAACAGAAGCCTTGCATCGTTCGGGTGCCATCTCTCGAGAAACTGTTTTAGGCATTCGATGGCCTGCGGCGATAATTCGATGTTTCGTATTCCGCTTGAGGTCTTCGGTTCACCTATCTTTCCGCGCCATGCGCTCTGTCGGATACATAGCAGACTCCGGTCAAAGTCCACATCATCTACGCGCAAGGCACACAGTTCCCCGCAGCGTAATCCCGTCTCAGCTGCCAGACCGTAGAACGTGCGGTAAGGTTCCGGTGCGGCATTGAGAATGCGCTTTATGTCTTCTGCCGAAAAGAAAAACCGTTGCACTCGGCGAGACTGGGGCAACACAATCCCTTCGGTCGCGTCGTTTGTAACGTAATGCCAAGCGCGTGCTGACCGCCAGAGGCTTTGGAATGTGACGAACACGTTCCTGACTGTTTTCGGACTGACGCTAAGACTGGCAACAAACCGCTGGACTATCTCCGCGCCAATGCCCTTGAGTTGATGCGGGCCGAAGTATGGGACTAGATAACATCGAAGATGCGACCGATAGTTAATTCCGGTTGAAGGTTTGAGTTGCGGGATCACAGTTGCCTCCCACCGAGCGACAAATTCGGTGAAGGTAGCTGTGGGTTGGGCGCGGTAGGTTGGCGAGTTGATAGTTTTGAGCTGCTCTTGCAACTCGCGTTGCGCCAGTTTCTTTGTTGGAAGTTCTCGTAAGGTTCCGAGAAATTTCTGACGTCGAACGCGTAGCAAGCGACCGTTTTGCAAACTGTCTTCACGCCAACGACCGTACCAACGCTTTTCATGTTTCCCGAGTAGCACTAGCTGTCCATGCTGGAATCTCCGGCGTGCCATGCCTTCTTTCGGCACGTCCGGTTGCGCTGTGGCTCGCAATCTATCACGACTTGGAGTTACCAGTGTCAGGCTCTCTTGTCCGCAAAATGCTCGGTCTTGGCGTCGGCTGAAGCGGTGCAGGGAATATCTCTAACCGTGCTGCTAAGTTCATTAGAATGCGCAGCCATTCCGCGATAATTTGCTTCGGCTAGACCGTTTTGTTTCGCGTCCCTTTTCCTGCACGTGTCGGTGCAGAATCGCGCACCCTTGCGCTTGCCATTGAGCGAGCCCCCGCACGACTGGCAGAGACCCGGCGACTTGCGTTCTTTCCCATCCCGACACAGAGGCGAGCACCATTCGCCTCTCTGTCCCTTGAGCGTGTAGCGGACTGCTGCCAAAACCTTCCCGCATTTGTTGCAGGCTGAGGTAAGCCAGCAGCCATACTCCTGAAAAACCTTTTGGGTTTGCGCGATGGTCAGGTTCATAAAATCCCAGCTTTCTGGCTTTCCTCTTCGCCACGCTTCACTAAGTGAAGCGATTTATTCGCCCGCACTTCACTAAGTGAACAGAGAAGTTCTCCTGTACAGGACTGTGGTTGTTCTTCTGGGTTGTTCTTCGTATTCGTTCGTAAGTCGAGTTCCACAGCTTCGCGGATAGCTTTTTCTCTGGAATTGCGCGCCTCGCTGCGAAAAGCCCGCTCGCACTCGATCTCGTGGCGCTGGCGATGGTAAGTGGCGTTAAGTAAGCGGATCAACTCAGGATCATCGAGTGTTAGGCGATAGCTGCTGCAATCGCGCACAACTCCGGCTCCGCTGCTGCGCTCGATTTTCAGGACGTGAAGGGCCTGCAACCGCCAGACGGCCCCTGCAATTGACTTCGGACTACCGATACCGGCAAAGCGCATCAGTCCTCGGTAACTGATCGTGGTGACGGCGGTGTCTGGGTTTCGGAATGCGAGCAGAACGGGGAGTATGGCGCGCTGCGAGGGCGATAGCTGCCCCCATAGCCCGGAACGGACGAGCAATTCAAGCTCGGAACCGCTCACCCCCACTCGGTAATACTGCGACCACGATGAGCGTTGACCAATCGGCCTGCCTCTCCTCGCTGAAGGAACGAGGAAGCGTTCACAAATCCAACTAACTGCCGAAGAAAAATCGCAATTTAAGACTCCCATCACCAAGTCGATGTTGGAAAAGCCGCCAATCTGATCGCAAACAAAGCAGCGTGCGATGTTCTTTCGGAGAAGGAAACGGACAGAAGGATGAGCGTCACCGTTTCGGTGATTTTCTATTCGCCAGCAACCCGCCTTCGTTCTGCCGAATACCTGAAGGCGCACTTCCCGCGCCACGTCCACAATAGGAACGTACTTTTTAATCCAGGCCACGTCAGGTCGCTCGGGAATCAGCACTTGAATTGCTGCATTCACCGGCTGGCCCCTTTCTCAAACAGCGGGCTGGGGCCGTCTGCTTCCTTCGGTCGCGGCTTTCCGCTGGCGCTCGAGTACCAATCAGCCCCTTCTGGCAGGGGCGTGAGTCCCAGCGGCTCGTTTCTCAGGATGTAGCGAACGTACCGATCGCCTTCGAGCAATTCGGATTCGACGACGTAGCCCTGACGCTTAAGCTCGTTAACTCTTGCCCCGCATTGAGTGAAGTGATGATTGAAAATCAGATAGGCACGTGACACACCCGATGTTCCGGCCTCGCGCAGCAAACGGAGAATTTCTTGCTGCTGCGTATCGGCAAACGCGGGCCGGCCGCGTGGAGTTGGATGTTTGCCTGTGGTATGCTTCGGCCCGTCCATCGCAAGTGTTTTCAGAGCGCCGATACTTCCTCGTGCTGGCGCTCAAATTTTTTAAGCGACACCTCCCAGCTGGGACGGTGCTTACTTCGTCAGGCAGGGAAGGCCCTCTCGCCGGATTCGGTCAAGCTCCTCGCGAGCTATGAACACACGCGTTCCGAGCTTGACCGTTTTCAGATTTTTCCTTTGTGCGTGCCTCCGTAGCGTCCACGGGCTTGTGCCGCCCCGTTCCTTTGCACCTGACAGTTCCTTTGCGGCTGCCGGTATCGAATAAAGTAAAGGACTATTTGTTGTTGCTTCCTGCTCCATCATCATCCTCCCGAAAACTCTTGACGCCCAAAGTATCCTTGTGCAACACTCGCGATGCTATAGGAAACTAGTCATGCCTAATGCTAAAGGCCATTTGTTAGAAAGGGCGGAACGGCGAGTCTATGGAGGCGAGCCGTGGGGGAGTGGCCTGATTACCTGGCTAGAAAAAAACCGCGAACGGGCACGAGGCCGCCGAATCCAGCTATTGCTTCGAGAGATGCGAGAGATCACTGGTACTTTGGAAGATCCTGTCTACGGCTACACGCAAACGGGGATTCCGACGACAATCCGCAGGGCAAGATCACGTGAAGCGGCGGTTCGCAATGAAAGGCTCGCTCTACGTGTGAATCGCCGTCTCCGACACTATCGGCTTTGGCCAGAGCTTATATTCGGTATCGTCAGACGGTCCCCCTCGAAATGGAGGGCTCGCTGGCACGCTGAAGGTGAGAGGAGCCGTACGCCGGACACTTTAAGCGAGGCTGATGCGGTCCTACGTATTTTGAGACTTGCCGAGTCCGGGTACGTTGATCGCGTGCGAGAATGCGCCGAGTGTGACAGATGGTTTTTCGCTCGTTTCCGTCACGCAAGGTTTTGCTCTCCTGCCTGCCAGCAGCGAAACTACCGCGAATCACCTGAATGGAAGGAGCGTCGAAATGCATACATGCGCGACTATTACCAAAAGAATTTGGCGTCCGAGGGGCAGAAGTAAGAGCGGAGCGCGTCGCTCCTTATAACAGCGACACGCCCCTAACCAGATTGCACAACGGAGGTGCAACGTGGCTACGTCGAGTTTATCGCATGACGATACCCGGGTCGCAATCTACGCCCGAGTTAGCACCACAAATCACGGCCAGGATGTGATCTTGCAGACGCGAGAGCTAGAGCAATTTGCTCAAGCTCGCGGTTGGAGAGTTACGGGCCAATATGTTGACGCTGGGGTGAGTGGGGCGAAGGATTCCCGTCCAGAGCTTAACCGTCTGATAGCCGACGCGCACAAACGTCGTTTTGATGTCGTTTGCGTGTGGCGCTTCGGTAGGTTTGCTCGCTCCGTTTCTCACCTGCTCCGAGCCTTGGAGATGTTCAAGGCACTCGGAATTGACTTTGTTTCATTCTCCGAGCAAATGGACACTTCCACTCCTGCCGGGAAAATGGTTTTCACCGTCCTGGGTGCGGTAGCCGAGTTAGAGCGCAGCCTGATTGTTGAACGCGTCCGCGCTGGGCTGCGCAACGCACGCGCCAAAGGCAAGAGGCTAGGCAGGCCGCGACTCCCGGTAGATGCCGCTAGGATAGGCCGCCTGCGTGCACAGGGCCACTCTATACGCAAGATCGCCGGGGAGCTAGGTTGTTCCCGCGGCCTTGTCCACAAAACCCTAGCGATTGAGGGGTTTCACGGCGTTGCAAATGCTGCCGACTACAGGTGGGGTATCAGCGTCCACAAATGAACTGTTTTTGGGGCAGCCAGGGACAACGACCTCTCCAAACCTAGTGGTCAATCCATTGCTCGACCAGGTTCAAGAGGTACGGCTGGAATCGATGCGGGAAAACCAGCATCAAGAAAAGAGAGAACGTCGGATCTTCGCTGGTGAAAGCCGGGCGGCGCGTGAATCGTGAGAGGTCCGCAGAATCGTTACCCGCAAGGAACACGCATCATGGGCGAATCGGCTTGAAGAAATCTGCCACAAGACGAGACTCAGGAAGGGGACTGCACAGCGCGCCCTAAGTCAACCATGCGGTCAATAACAATCACTTCCCGCATGGCTGCCTTCTGCCCCATCGGGGAGAGTGCCTCGACCGAACTGGTGCAGGGTTCCAGGCTGACAAGCCGCCCTATGAATGGTACTTGCCCTGGGTCATCCACCACGAACGTCTCTACGACAGATGCATGCGGCTCGGCAAGGAAATCCGGCGTGATGCCGCGGAAGCGGAGCGCAGGTTGGTTGATTGCTCGGGGGTGTGTACAGGGGTAGGTGCCGTTACCCAAGTTACCGGTAACCCGACTCTACGGGAAGTTAAAGACCCGCTCTTCAACAAACTAATCAGACTGATCCGGTGCGAACCTCACAATGCAGTTAGTGATGGCCCAGTCGCTGCCGAAGCAGCCTTCGAGCATTGTCTGGGAGAACCACTTTTGACCCTTGCCTTGGGTCGGCTCGTCCGGGTGTAGCCCTGCATCCCTCATTCTCAGCGTTTTCCGCGTCACAGGGGGTTGCCAAATAAGCGTGAAATTCGCCCGTGTTCACATCAAAGGCGTCGCCAACAATATCCCCGCGATCATTAATCGCAAATGCGTCAAGCAGAAAGAGCGGCGAGCCAGCAGGAATGAGGGTGTTGAGGTCGGTCATCACTCCGCCTTGCCGGAGAAATGCGTGCGCATTCCCGTTTGCGTCAATCGAAGTGCCCACAATCTGGTCTTTGCTGTTAATGGCGAAGCCCAAGGTTGCCAGGTCTCCCGGCTGAAGCGTGCCGAGGTCCTGGATACCGTTTTCTCTAGTCCAAAGGAAGGCGTGAAGGGTTCCGTCACTGAGGCTAGACACACCGACTACGTGACCTTTGTTGTTGATGTCTTGAGGACTGTTGGACGCAGTTCCCCCCAGGCTGCCTAGGTTGGTCACGCTAAAGCGTTCGCCCTCGTTTTGTGCCACTGGGCCGCCGCGTGGCTGCCAGAGCAAGGCGTGGAGATCCGGCGTAGCGCAATTGCCTGACGCGCCGACGACTTGGCCACTGTCATTGATCGCGTTCGCGAAGCCGTCCGTGTCGCCCGCGAAGGTAGGGAGTTCTTGAATGCCCCCTTTTTCATAAATGACAGGCTTAAACTGCAGGACTTGGGGTGCCACGCAGGTTGGGTCTCTCGTGGTGTTCTCCGCGTTCCCGGCGGCTTGGCCCCGGTTGTTGATCTCCAATGCTTGGCCGTTATTTCCGCCCAGTGTGGGAAGCGGCGTCATCACACCGTCTCGCCAAAGAAATGGCTGACAGACCAGGGAACTGAAAAACTGGCAAAAGTTCTCTCCATTTGGGTCTGGACTAGTAGTGTCCGAATAGCCCGCGACCTCGCCCCTGTCGTTGAGTGGGAAAGTCGAAGAGCTGTTTGGCCCTCCAAGCGTGCCGAGGTCGCTCATCACGCCATTCCGCCAAAGAAATGCACGGGAGGTTTGGTTCCCGGAGAGAAACGAACTGCCATTCACCCAAAGTTTGCCGTTAACTCCGACGGCCACGCTAGCCGTGCCGCCTAGCGTGTGCAGGTCCTTGACAACGTATTGTTGCGGCCCCTGCGCAGCCAGCCGTATAGGCATTGCCACCGCGGCGGCAAATGCCATCGTGGTGATCCACATCAACAGCCTCAATTTCATGGTCTCCTCCTTTTCGCTCACTTGCAGCGCGGACTGAAGCATCGGGGACGTGACTTGCCTGGTAGCGAGAACAAAATTCAAAACGGCGTCGGGCCGTGTTTCAAATCCGAATCGCCGGATATTGATTCGACCGCAAACCGAAGCCGATTCAGTCGCACCACTGGGGACGACGAGTATGGATACAACTGAGTAGAGCGTAAGCTAGTTTATAAAGGATGAATTGTCAAGGAATAGCAACAGACGTACAGCACGTGTCACACGTGGCCTAGCCTCTTGGCAAACGAACTTAGTCGGAGTGGAAGTGCATTGAATTTGGATTGCGAGTCTTACGGAGAGACGGTGTCCCGCTTGGGCGACGTGAGCAAAATCCGGAACGTAAGACTGGATGGAGTCCGGACAGCCTCCAATCGGATTAAACTCATCTCGGCTGAGGCACAAAACCGAATTGGGCCACAGGGCGTTCACCCGCGTTTTGACTCGCTAGCATTATGCTTTTGAGGGTCGAGGGGGCTAAATCGACCGGGGAGGGTTCAAAGTCGTATTAAAAAAAAGGCGGACGTATCGCTGCAAGCCAAGAGGTTATCTTTTTTGCTTGATTACGCTCAATGAGTTGAGTGGTACAAGGAATGGACGCCGGGCTACACGGCTTCGGGGGGCATCCAGCCCCGGTCTGGATGGAAAGCCGGGCTTGGGAGAAATGTAAACGCTATCTTAACCGCTGCCGGAGAATACAGATGAAGAATGTTATGTGTTTGCTTGTGCTCATGTTCCTTGGCAACTTCTATGGGCACACCGGCCAAAAAACAAAGAAACCGCCAGAGCCCCGGCCTAACCCATGCGAGGCCGTACGCACTAACGCCGTTGCATACTCGAATTGTGTAGAGGCCCGAACGCATCCATACGTTTGTGTGGCCCCCGCTCCAGTCAGAACGACAAGACCTAAGGGTCTGATTGTTCCTCCTTGTAACGTGGCTAACTTAAAAGACGACGAATTGTCCGAAGCGGATATCGACCTAGTTACGCGCATGGAAGGCGTTATCCAGAGCTATGAGACTTTACAAAGGGTGGGCGAGAACGAGAATCCCGGAAATAGCTCCGCTACAGGATGGGCCAGCATGTTGCCTGATATTCAGAAAGGTTATGAAACACTGGCTGACGAAATATGTATGCGACATCCCCACATTATGATGGTTGATGTTGACAACGTGTCGCAGAGTACTTCCAATCGCATCCTTAGCAGTTGCGGCAACGTCAAGTAGAAAATCGATGAACGGTTATCACATGACTACGACCAATGAGGCGTCAGGAGAGCCGTGCCGCTGCTCGTGCGATACTCGAAGTACATCCACCGTTCACCTGGTATATCGTGACGTCAGGCTTGAACGAGTAGGAATAACTAGGTCCTAGCAATCACACGCGACGCCAGAGCGCACAACAATCATCAGGAAAAGGAGTACCCGGTCCAGTCAAGAACTCTTGTTCCTGTGCAGTCGGAAGATGGTGCTCGGTGCGGCTGTCAATGTCCGCCAGACTTTCGCGTATATCGCCTAAGCGCAAGTAGATGCCGAGTAACAACCACGCTATCACGGTGAGCAAGGCACTGATTGCGGTGGCGTGCAACAATACTCCTACGGACCCCCCCACCGCTGCCACACCGATCACAACTGCGGCCAGCGTCTGCCCTACCTTCAACGAGTTTTTTGGAACATCAATTTTCGTTGTCGTGTCGTCTTTCTTCACGATTATCCCTCTCGCTGACGGTCCTCGTCGCTTGACTCTAATTTGGCGAGATGTCGAACAGTTGTCTCTTTTGCTTTCGTCCTGATTCTAGAATCGAGCCATTCTGCATCTTCCTGATTCGGCACGTCGTGCTTCCTGTTGTGGAGCCTCTTCTCGAATAGGTTGCCGAAGTACCAGATAAGAAACAGGCGAGAGGGCTAACGTCTGCGCCGCGCCAAGCAAGGTTTGGTGTCAATCACGAGGATGAACTTTTCATCGCTTTCCGACGCGTTTGTCCAATCACGAAAACAAATCAAACCACACGTGACCAGAAAAACGACGGCGACAAAAACCACGACGGCAACCGGTATGGGGTCGGTGAATCGCTCCATCGCCTGTTGAATCATGGCCGTTTCCCTCGCTTTCCGCCGCGCCGACCGCCGCGCATGAAACCCGGCAATTCGCCGCGATTCATCCGGTTGGTGGCCACCGTTTTGGCTGCTTTGCTGCGCGACTTGGCGGTCAACGCATCACGTTGCCGCACAATCGCATCCGCGACCGCCGGTGGAATGGCCAAGCGGGTTGTGGTTTCGTTGGACACGACCTAAAGAAAAATCGTGTCGCCGATTTCACCGGAATGTTTGCAGGATGAGCTTGTTCGGAGCCCTAGAGTGCCCAGGTACCCCACTTACCGATTTACTTTCCAATTATGGATTGCTGTTTGCTCCATTTATCGTTTTCGTGCGCAGAGACTTTCGAGCAACATTCAGAGTCGCTTCGTGCAGCCCGCCTCGCTACGCCCCGGAATAGGCTGGGGCTTGAACCTTAACTCGTTCTCGGTCAACTTGTCGTTGCTCTAGAGCAACCACTAGATTGAGCGAGCCTTAATCTTGGGGCTTTGTTGGTCAAGAAGCTCGAAGGCTTCTCGCACCTTGTGGCGGGAAGGTCAACTCCCGGTAAGTCGCCTTACTGGACAGGTTCAAGATTCACGCGTGCCTACCTGTCGGGATCATCGTGTCCGCTGCCATCGCCTATTGCCGCCCGGAACCAGCTTCACCAGCAATATCAAACGCACCTCTGAGAATTTTGGGCAGCACATCATCTGCCAAGTGACACATCAACTGGTTCACCGTCCCAAATATTTTGCGACAGTTCGGGCATCCTGTAACAACAACTCCTCTGCCACCTTCCGCAACAGACGGAGGCTCGTCTACGAATGTATCCAGGCTGTGTTTCATCAGTTCAGCTTTCGCCGCGCCTAGGATTTTCGCTTTTGTTTCTTTGTCCATGTCGCCAGAATAGCATTCCGCAATGTTTCCGAAGTCAAACGAGGTTGAGGGCTTTGGCTATCGGTTTGCCGCCTCTTGAAAGTGAGCCGTCGCCTAGTCAGCTTCGGCCCAGCGCGGCCTTTAACTCATTCAGCAAGCGCGACTATAAACCCCGTTGGCCTGTCGCCATTTTCGTTGCGACAATAAACTTGACCGCCCGAATTGCAGGCAACAAAAAGAAATTCTCAATGAGGCTTTTCCATGGGAATACTTTGGGAGTTGGTTGTCTGCTGTTGTTTTTGCTGTTCGTTTCCATCCTTTTCCGAATCCTGACGCGCCAGAAAAATGACCAAGAACTCGAGCGTGAAGCCGAAGAAAGACTCAAGCAGGCCATGCTCGCGCGGCTCCGAAATAACCAATCCTCATAAATGCAGCGCACACGCGACGTGACAGTGCAGAGCACAGTTTTATGCGCTCGACGCCAGAGCAAATGCTGCCAGGAAATTATTGCTCGGATTTATGAACGCGCGGCGCCAACTGTCTATCGCCGCGCTGCCTTCGCAAACGGTTCGATAAACTTGTGGTTTTCCAAGTCCCAAATCAGATAGTCATCGAAGTCAGCCGGAGGTATCTTCATCAACGCTGACTTCTTTAAGTATTCTTTCACCTCATCGAGGTCTTTGGCAGTCTCCAACCAAGTAAGTGGGATACCCGGGGATTTTCGGAAAATGTGGTATGGCAACGAGTGTTCTCCGGCTCACCTGCCGATGAAGGATGGCACGAAGACTTGCGATTCAGCTTCGGGCCTGAGTATCGCCATGATGCGCTGTTCACCAAGCCTTTGTTACCGCAATTCGACGGTTTGGATGTTCAAAAAGTAAAGCGATGCACGCTCTGCCTGCTGACACCTCCTGCCCCCCGTCAGTGGGCCGGGCGCAAGCGAAGAGCGCCGCTTACTTTGTAGCTATCGGGCCCTACAACTAGCGTTTATCGTGCTCATCGTGTCCGCTGCCATTGGATGAAGCAACGAAGTGGCTGCACGAGAACAATCTTGGTAGGTAGAGAAAGATTCGTTAAAGGGTCAATCGCTATGGCGTGGCGAGGATTTGTCGCCTCGTTTCCTCGTGTGTTTCCGACGGAATGTACACTGAACGCGTGAAAGCGCCGTCGATCATCGGGGCCCAATCCCCTACATGCGCTTGGAATTGTCCTGACACGGGACGCGGGATGCTATGCACAATTTGAGGGCGCCTCACTTGCGGTCTTCCGGATTGCCGATCAACCGTCAGCAAGATAGAACCACGAAGTTGCAGTCTGACCTTCTGTGTTATTTTTTGGGGCGAATTCTCGCTCGCTGGAGGGGTTATGCCGACTCGCGTCCTTGTGATGTTCTTGGCTATCACGACTACAGTTCTAGGCATTCTGCTCGTTCGTAATCAGCGAGCTCAAGCCGCACAGTCAACTCAGGCGACCGCGCAGACGCAGCAACTACCCACGTCATTGATTCTGCAGGAAGGTGATGGGGAGCGCCGCCTGCGCCGTCCCGGGGGCCAACTGGTTCGGGTTCCGTTCCTGAGTTCTTCATCAAGGTTGACAAACAAAACGGAGGTGCCGAAGACTTTTACGTCGGTTACGAGATTCTGAAGCCCGGGGCAATGATTCCGTTCCACAAGCATCACAACTCGGAAGAAGTGGTGATCTTTGAAGAAGGAGGTGCGACGGTAAGCGTTGGTAATAAGCGGGCCGTGGCAGGTCCGCACTCCATCGTTTTTATTCCACGGGAAACGTGGGTCTCCATAACGAATACCGGAAGCAGCCCGATCCATGGATATTTCGCTTTCTCACGTCAGGGGTTCGAAAATTTCCTTAGAGCTCGAAGCGTCCTTCCGGGCGAACCGTTGACCCCACTGACACCGGAAGAAGTTCGCCGCGCAACCGAGGAAGGACACGTAACACCTTGGGATACCTCAAACGGTGCGTATCCACCGGGCGTTCCTCATCCCTGAACGACCGCCACTATTTTAGGAGTGGATAACGAACCACTCGGATAACCCACTCAATATCTGAGGAAGGCGCACTTTTTCGGATAACTGTTGGCAACAGGGATTATCACCCCGTCTGCCCTCTACGAAAAGGAAGTCAATCTTTCGATCAGGCCTTTCATTCATTCGGTACGCGTTGTGCAGCGATCCGACGAATCCTCGTCTTGCCGTAGTCAACTAATCGGCCGGGTTAGGGGTGGCTTTCCCAGAGAAGGTAATGGTGATCAGGAAACCATTCGTTCCTTTGTATTCGAACTCATGACCTTGTCCGGAATAGTTTTCCACGTTCGTTTTCCACATGCGAAAACCGTTGTTGGATTGCGCCTGCCAATACTTCAGATTGGGAATCACGATTTCTTGGTTCGGTTTTGTCCCCGCGACGCGTTCCAGTACGACTTCTCCTTTTCCGTTGCTCATCTTGGCATGCGCCACTCCTGTTGTCTCGTCCACATTCCAGGAAAAGGCTACTGTATCGGTTGCCGCCTTCTCCCACTTGAAGGGATATAGCTGTCCAAGAATATCGGAGAGGGCTGCCTTCTGTTCGGGCGTGTCGCTCGGGTCAAACGTCATGACCACCCAGGAATCTTTTCCGGTGCTCCAATCGCTGCCGAGATCAGTTGATACCCATACCTTTGCGACATCGAGCTTGGTGGACTTGTAGTAACCCGTATCCACCTTCAGCACCAGATTAGCCCGGCAGAATTGTTTGTCGCTGTGCATCGTGGAGTGATTGTTGAAGTAGCAGGGGCAGAACATGTCGCAACTGCACGCTTCAATGTAAGACGCAGTCATCGAGAAGTCAGGTTTCGCGGCCTGCGGTGCATCTGCAGGTTGCTCGGATTTTTCGTATTGTGCGAGAGTGGCACTCGCCAAGGCACACCAGAAGGTCAATAGAAGAAATGCCTTTCGCATGGTTGTTCTCCTTCGTAGATCATGCGCAGACAGTCGCTGTAAATCGGTGCCAGAATGCTAATCCTTTCTCGAGCGAGCGGCAAGGTCACCTTTATGGCTGAGAAGGTGCGCAGTCAGCAATGTTCATGCGCGACAGCCGGGCGGCAATAGGGATTATCACCACCTACCGTTCTTAGGGAGGACAGTACTCTCCGGCGAGGAGAGTCCGGGACATCCAGTCTGCGTGGGGTAGACCCGAATGCAAAAGTTCTTCGGCTTCACTCTCCACATCATATTCGACTCGGCGAATGGTAATGCTCTCTCCGTCAATCACCAGATACGATGCGCGTCGATCTCCGTCATAGGATTGACTGACGCTGCCTGTGTTCGCCACGGTCATCTCGGGAAGTCGGCGTATGTAGGGACGATGAATATGTCCGTAGACCACGATTTGCGCGCCAAGAGAAGCGTAGGTATTCTGCAATTCGTCGTCGGTGGCGTTCTGCGTGGGAGCTCGCCACAGGTCCTTGGGGCTGGCATGAACTAAGCCAAAGCCTTCTTGGGAGTACTGAAAAGGAAGTCCTTCAAGCCATCGCAAGCGTTCTTCACCGATGCTTGCGAGCGTCGGCGGAATCATCTCTTGCAGTATGGCAAGAAGTGGGGCGAGCTTCGGTGCTGTGGCTGCAAATTCAGCAAGACCTTCCGGGGCCCAAAGCATCTCGTCCGTATTTCCGCGGACCCCAGGCCACCCGAGAGAGCGGACCTGATCAATAATCTCTCCCGGGCGCGCTCCACCGTAAGCCAAATCACCGCCATGGACAACGAGGTCGGGAGCAATCCGCCGAAGGTCGGCAAGAACCGCTTGGAAGGCCCGCATGTTGCCGTGAATATCCGATACGATTGCGATTCTCATTTTGTCAGTCGCCTTTGCGATAGTGGCTTAGATGCAGCGCGTTACAACATTCGTCCGGCGATACTTTAGATAGGTGTCGATAACAGGGTTTATCACCATCTATCTCAGCTTGAGATTGGTGGTGAGAAGCGGATTTATCAACATCTATCCGGCTCGGTCTCACTTGGAGACTCAAGTCGTAGCGGTTATTGCAGCTTCGCGTACTCCGCTTTGGATTCCTTCAGGATGGGGATGTCCGAGTCGGCGTCTTTCCACAGCGCGAGAAAATGTTTGTACGCGGCGAGCGCCCTCACGCGGGCGGCATCGGCATCCGCGCCCTGCGAAGTCTTCGCTTGCAGAGCGTTCGCACGAGCCACTCCCAGACGCGCCAACGCTCCTGTCCAGCAATTCCATACGATGCCGCTATGGTCGAGAATCTTCTGAAACTCGGCGGCGGCAGCACTACCCTGTCCGGCTGCCAAGTAGGCCTCTCCGCGCACATACGTGGGGTAGAGACAGGAAATATTGGCGACGAAATAAATTTGCCCGAACTCGATAGGAGAAGCGGTTTGCAGGGTACTCAGAGCGGCAGCAGGGTTCTTCTTGTTCAGCGCCACTTGCCCCTGAATCGCAGGCAGCCAAAGCGACTGCATCTGGGTGTCCAGTGGGTAGCGTTTCCCTAAATCTTGAACCAAGGATTCGGCTCGCCCCGTATCGCCCGCCATGGCAAAGGCCAGCGCCGCTTCACTCTCGACACCCTGACTGGCGGGAGCCAGCTTCAAAGCCTCTGCCGCTGACTGTCGCGCTTCCGGAGCATTGCCGTAAGCGGCTTGTTGCAGAGCGGAGTTCGCGTACCATATGGCCCCTCCTTCCTTGTTGTCCGCCCGGATGGAGGAGTCCACAGCCTTCTTGGTCAGTTCCCGCCCCTTGCCCACATGACCAGCGTATGCCTCGGTGTCGGATGCGAGCGCCAGTCCAAAGTTCTCTTCGGGCTTGCCCGCAAACCACTGTTGCTGTTCCGCCATCGCGGCGGAGTCTGAATCCAGAAAGGCAAGAGCGTAGAGAACAATGTGGAGTATGAAATCATCCAGTTTTCGCGAATGCGCTTCGTGGATGACCTGCCGCGTTTCGTCGAAACGCTGCAAGGCAAGGGTGTAGTTGGCGAGATTGTCGTATTGAGCTACGTTATCCGGCGTAAGGCCCATGCTTTGCCTCGTAACCTCCACAGCTTTTTCATACCGACCCTGTTGGGAGTACACGATGCCCAAATTGCCATACGT
>Ga0126381_100003412_pt1 | contig 17261 bp, 20 predicted proteins | sample PanSoiMetPlot_28_FD_96465 | JGI IMG/M metagenome (GOLD analysis project Ga0126381, IMG submission 96465) | Tropical forest soil microbial communities from Panama - MetaG Plot_28 | ecosystem: Environmental > Terrestrial > Soil > Tropical forest > Bulk soil | place: Panama | collected 2016-02-17 | reverse complement strand
GTTTGATCGGCACGATCGCGCCTGTTCTCCCAGGTACCACGATTATTCTCGCCGGTGCGATCATTCATCGGATGATGCTCGGTCCGGACAAGAGCATTGGCTGGCATACGATCATTGTGCTGGTGCTGCTGACGGTCGTGTCGTACGCACTTGACGTTCTCGCCGGCTATTTCGGTGCGAAATACTTCGGCGCAACGAAATGGGGAACGTTCGGCGCGGTTCTGGGGGCACTAGTCGGATTGTTTTTCGGATTGATCGGCCTGTTCGTTGGTCCGGTGATTGGCGCGATCGCCGGTGAAGTCATCGCCGGCAAACGCATGATTGACGCTGGCCGCGCGGGGTGGGGAAGTTTGCTCGGGAACATTGGCGCCATGCTTGCGAAGCTGATCATCGGACTGGCAATGATCACAATTTTTTTGGTGAATGTACACTCGCCGTTCTGATCGTCTTTGATCATCGGCACCAAAAAAATCTCAAAAAAAGTTATTGCACACGATTTCACTTTGTAATACAAAGTTCAGCCAATGGACCAGGAGCGAGCGAAGGCCGAGATGGATTTGCGCGTCATTCGGTCGCTCATGGAGCGGGCCACCGTCTATCGCGCAATCTCGGCCCCCGCTGCGCTCGTAGCCGGTTTTTTATCAATCGTCGCTTCCGCCGCGATTTATCTAAACAATCAAGGCAGCATGATTCGGCCAGTCCAGGGCCGCGACTTTGCTGTTATTTGGCTAATCGTGCTGATACTCGCTGTAGCCGCCAATGCATTTTTCATCTGGCGAGAGGCTAAGAAGGATGGCCGCCCGTTTATTTCGTCAGGGATGAAATTGTCGTTGCGTGCTATCGCGCCGAATCTGCTCATTCCTGCGGCAGTGACAGTATGGTTCTTGGCCGCCGGCTACAGAGGCGCGACCGAGCTGGAGCTCGTCGTAGCCTGGATCGTTTTCTATGGACTGGCACTGCTTTCTACCGGCCTTTTCGCACCGCGTTCGCTTGTCTGCCTAGGGTGGGCATTCTTGCTAACCGCTCTCGCAATTCCCGCGTTGAGAAACGTGCTCGGCGATTTGCCAGCGACTCTGCCGACTATTGCCATGGGCCTCACATTCGGTCTGTATCATCTGATTTATGCAGTTTGTGCCTGGCCGCGGAAACGCGCGGACGAAATCGAACAGTTTGCCGTCGAATGAACGATGTTCGACTTCCAGAAACTCGACAAGATCATCCACGAAAAGTGGCGGCTGGCGATTATGGCACTGCTCGCCTCACGCCGGAACTGGTCGTTCCAGGAGCTCAAGACCGAATTGAAAATGAGCGACGGCAATTTGATCACGCACATGCGCACGCTGCACAAGCAAGGTTTGGTCTCCGTCACCAAGGAAATCCGCGGGCGGCCACAGACGACTTACGCATTGACTACGAAAGGGAGATCGGCGTTTAGGGAGCACATCAACGCGCTGGAGGAGATTGTGAAGGAATGGAAATCGTAGGATAAAGCGCCAAAAATTTTGCATCATTACTTTGTTATACAAAGTGAAAATTGGTTCTTATGAGAAACAATAAATGAAAATTTTTCTGGCTGAGCATTTCGGAATGTGTTTTGGCGTGCGCGATGCCATTGCACAAGCCGAACAATTGGCAGAGCAGGCGCCGCTCACAGTTCTCGGCGAGCTCGTCCACAACCCGATCGTGCGCGAGCGGCTCCGCGCGCAAGGGGTCGCCGAGGGTTCACTCGATCGGACGGACATCAGATCAGGGACTGTGATGATTACCGCACATGGAGCGTCGGAGGCAAAGCGGGCGGCATGGCGCGAGCACGGATTCCATGTTGTCGATGGAACGTGTCCGCTCGTTCGGCACGCGCATGAACAACTGAAACGGCTCGTCGCGGCTGGTTACTTCCCCATTGTTATTGGCAAGGTCGGCCACGTCGAGGTTCGTGGGCTGACCGAAGATTTTCCAGAAGCGTGCGTTGTCGACGTTCCAAGCGACATTATGAAATTGCCACCGCGCGATCAGTACGGCGTGATTTCTCAAACGACGCAGCCGATTGATCGAGTGCGTGCGCTCGTGGCAGAAATCGAGCGTCTATATCCCGCGAGCGAAGTGCGCTTTGTCGATACGGTCTGCAAACCGACCAAGGATCGACAATCAGCATTACGAAAATTGATCGATGCCGCTGAAGTCATCGTGGTTGTTGGAGGACACGGCAGCAACAATACCCTGCAGCTCGTCGAGACGTGTCGCGCCGCGGGCAGACGCGCATTTCACATCGAACGGGCGGAGGAACTGCATTCCGAATGGTTTGATGGCATCAGCGTTGTCGGTCTGACCGCCGGAACATCGACGTTGCGTGAAACCGTCGACGCCGTGTTCCGGCGCCTCGAAGAGATTGCGAGGACGCGACCGTGATCGGGCGACTCAAGCTTCTGTTGCGAGGCGATGCGGATCGCGTGGCTGAGTCTGTGTCGCGAGTGGGTTTTGAATCGGTCGCGCAATTTTCTCTCATCATCTTGATCGGGGCTGGCCTTTACGGCGCCACGCTCGGGTTGTGGCGAGGTCCACTGCAGGCGTTCTACACCGCAATCAAATTTCCGCTCGTGATTTTTCTCATCTGCCTCGGCAACGGCGCGATCAATGGAATGCTTGCGCAAATTCTCGGATCGGAATTGTCGTTCAGGCAAACGGCGGTCGCGATACTGATGAGCTTTGCGATTGCGGCAATTATTCTGGCGGGTTTCGCGCCGCTCACGCTTTTCGTGTGGTTTAATGCGCCGCCGCTGGAATCGAAAGACGCAATTCTGGGGCACAGCATCATGCTACTGACGCATGTTTTCATCATAGCGCTCGCCGGTGTGATTGCTAACCGCCGGCTGCTCGGATTACTCCGCAAGATGAGCGGGAGCGACAAGGTCGCGCGCGCTGTGCTGTTCAGTTGGCTGGCTGGAAATCTCTTCCTTGGAGCGCAAATCGCGTGGAACCTCCGGCCGTTTATCGGCTCACCGAGACTCGCGATTGAGTTTCTCCGCAGTGATCCGTTGCGCGGCAATTTTTATGAAGCTGTCTGGCGGGCCCTGCGACATCTCTTTTTCTGAATTGAACCAACCCAACCCAAACAAATGAACACATCACCAACCCAAAGTCAGGCATACAAACCAGCACCAATTCCCGGCCGGTTCGCGTTCGAACCAATGCCCGAGGGAGCATCACCACCGCTCGTCATTGAGGCGCTACTCAAATACCCGGGCCGAATCATTCACGAGTTACAAAACAACTGGCGAGCAGCTCTGCCCCTGTGGCTCCTGTCATTAGCGCTGCTTGGCATGCTGGCATACGGCGTCGTTGTCGGCAGTTTTTCCGGCGGGACGCAATTGTGGATCGCGCCGGCGAAAATCGCGATGGGAACGACATTGTCGATCCTGATTTGCCTCCCGAGCCTGTACATTTTTACATGCCTGAGTGGGATCGATGCCCAGATGCGAACCGTTACGGGCATGCTGTTTGCGGCCGTCGGTCTCGGCGCGCTGCTGTTAATCGGCTTCGCACCGATCGCGTGGATATTTTCACAATCAACCGACTCCGTTGCCTTCATGGCTGCGCTGCACATTGGTCTGTGGGCGATCGGGATTATGTTTGGGTTGCGTTTGCTTGAAGGGATGGGCCATTTGCTCGGTGGTTCCGCTCGAAACCATCTGAAGCTCTGGAGCGTGATTTTCATTGTTGTTAGCCTGCAGATGATGACGACGCTGCGGCCAATTGTGGGAACGTCCGACCGTTTTCTACCAACCGAGAAGAAATTTTTTCTCACTCATTGGGCAGAAACTCTCCGTATGAGTCAGCAAAAAAATGACCGCTGATTGAAAACGCGAACCTGCCTTGCCTTTGTTAGCCGCGGTTTTCTTTTCAGGTCGTTGTGTTAAACTACGCGTCGATGGCAGATGATCGCTGGTGAGTCGCAAGGCTTGCTGGAGGAAAGTCCGAACACCATACGGCAGCATGCCGCGTAAAATACGCGGGCAACATTCGCGAAAGCGGACGTTGACGGAAAGTGTCACAGAAAACATACCGCCGGTTCTTTGAGAAAAGCGCAGGCAAGGGTGAAAAGGCGAGGTAAGAGCTCACCGCTCGCGGGGCAATTCGCGAGGCACGAAAAACCCCATGCGGTGCAAGACAAAACAGAGGAAGGGCAGCCGGCCCGCTAAATCCTCAGGTATCGTCGCACCACGGCGAATGAAAATTCGCCGGGCATTCGTCTCGCGTGCGAGACTGATGAGATGAATGATCATCCCGGCTGAGAAGTCAGTCGGACAGAATTCGGCTTATCGCCATCGAAACTATGAAGGGCGCTTTCGGAAACGAATGCGCCCTTCCCACTTTTGCCAGAGAAAAACTTTCTCTCCCTCGTATAAAGACTTTGCGGAACGTGGGTTGGCTCCAATTTTTCGCTCGGACTATGGTTCTGAGTCGTGGATAACCCACCTCTACATGCACCTAAAACTCGAGGGGCAGGATCGAGACATGATGCTGAAAGAACTTGAGGAGTCGGAATTTACTCAGGGTCACGCGGCAAAGTGAGGAAGCGTTGAATCACAGCGAAAGAACTCGCTGATCAATAAGCCCTCGTGAGAAAGCTTGTGGAGGAATGCGAACGGCAGTCTCGTGAATGAAGGCTACCTAGCCCATTAGGTCACGGGAGTGGCACGGTGATTTTAGTACCGGAGACAGATACCTGACACTGATTTACCGGGGCGAGTCGCTCTGAATTGTCTTCGCTAACGCTACCAGAAAACGCCGGTGCACATTCTGCAGCGCAGCAGGCGATCGAGCCCCTGTGAGAGCATCAAGCCGCTTCAGCGCTTCACCGCTTGCGTCTCGAGCAGCACCTTCTTTCAGTGCGTCTCGCAGCCGCGTAAGCAACGGCCCGAACGCGTCAATACCTACTTTCTGCTGCTCAAAGTCCATGAGAAAGCGCCTTGATTCCTCATCAACCTCTTTCGAGTGTGGCGTCCGCAGTGCTAGGAACAGCTCACGTTGCCATCGCACGTTTTGCGGAATGTCGGCGGCATCGCCTGCAGCTTTCTGACGCATTGTCTGTGCTGCATCGAGCTTATTGAGTAGCGTGAGGTGATTCGCCTGCATGATAGTGGCGTTTGACACGCTGGACAGGGCCTTTACCGCTGCGATGACCCCGAATGGATCATCGTAGCCATGCACGAACGACTGGACGATCGCACTGAGCGCCCTCGATTCCGTCATAATGAATTTGGCATAAGCTGCCGAGGTGAGCGTCTTCGAGTCAAGGAGCTCCCGTGCGTTAGCCGCTTGTCGGTTTGCGCCGTCAACACCAAACGCAGCGTAGAGTCGCGTGAACACCGCCACGTGCTGTATCAGGGTCTCTCGTATCGCATCCTCGATTTTCATAGAGGTCGGCGCGATGCCGTAGCCGTTCACGGGTATACCGTTAACTAGCTCGAGGAGATCTACGCGTGCAGAGACGCGCGCACCGGCACGCGGCATGAACGACAGCTCGAGCCATCGGTTTTCGCCAGGCGCCATTTTCGGAAGTGTCAGTACGTCACCGGGTTTGATGGTACCCGTCTCCTGGCCCGCGCTACCTGCTACACGCAATGATGTCCGCTGGAACGATCGCAGCTCGCGTGGATCGCCTCCAATACCGATCTGGACATCCCGCCACCTTGTCGCGGCATTGTGCACGATCGCGTACATTGACATGAGGCTCCCATCCGATGATTCGCTCATCCCGCCATATCCGAATACTTGCATGTTGCGTTGTGCCTTGTTGTTGTCGGCAACAACCATCAGATCCGTCGTCGGCCAGCCAGGCGCGTGGCCGAGCAGCGACGGCGAAATGATCGGATCGGTGCCCGTGGAGATCTCAATCGCGAGGCATACGTGGTTCGACGCACCCGAAGGCAAATCCCACTGGTAACCGGAACCGGCACCCGGAGTCTTTACCTTATTCGGTACTGCAAAATGCAACTTTTTTGGCGGACCCGCGGAAACATACGGCACACCCACGCCCCCGTCCGAGTAGAGATACTGCAGGCTGACGTCTGCCGGTGTGCCGTTCGCTTCGCGCGTGACGCGCGCGAACGCGAAGTTGTGACCCATAGCGGCGGGCTGTGGGTCTTGAGACTGTGGGCGATCGTTGCCATCGAAGGGCTGTGGGTCATCAGTCCGGCGGTTCCACACGTCGCTGGTGGAATAGAAGTCGCTTCGCACTGACGGTTCCTGTCCTGAATCGTGCGCCGTCGCGGTATCGGTCCAATCGCGAACATAGTAGTCCTTATCGGCATCCATTTCGTTCGTTCGGAAGAAGAACGGATCCATAGACGAATGAACCGGCGTTACGTTGTCATTGCCGAGGAACGTTGGGTTCATCGCGCCATTTGGAGTTTTGTTTCGCTGGAACGTGACGCCTTGAGGAAACGTCGCGTTAGTGAGGCTGTTCCATGATGTGAACACGCCGTAGAAGTTCTTACCAACCGCAATCATTTGTTCGTAATCGCCGATGATACGCGATCCGGCCGGCGGATCGGTGCCGTTCATCGTAAACGTGGCGAGAGTGAAGTCATTCCACATCGTTCCGTCATTCGATCGGCGCAGATGCGTTGACCAGGTGAGATTAGGCGCGGTGCCGGTGAGTTGCTGATACAGGTAAGCGATGCGGCCATGGCTGTTGATCGCGATAGCGGCATTTTTTGCTCCGTTAATGGTGAGCAGATCAGGTTGCCAGGTTTGGCCCCAATCGGCTGAGCGGCGAAGATGGAGAGTTCGGGCGCCACCGTTCTCATCGGAATAGGAAATGTAAACGATTGAGGCGTCGTTTGGATCGACCACAAGGTACAGATCGCCTCCCCACCAATCGGAACCGAGCGCGGTGCTGCTCCCGAAAGTATCAGACACCGTCGTACCGGCGGCAACATTTTCGCCGGGCGCCATCGTGATCGAATCGACGAGGATTGAGAAAGGTGTCATGCCTTTTCCCCAGTTGTCGTCACGAGTGACCACGACATCTGCGTTGTATCCGCCCATGATCGAGCCCTTGCGGCGATAGAACGCATTGTAAATGTGTCCATCGGCATTGGCGGTGGTTCGACATTGATAGTTGTCGCGACCAACCGGAGTGTCTTGATCCACGCGGATTTGGCTGAACGTTGGCATCATTGCGCCGGCATCGAGCGTTTGATCGACCGTAGCGCTTTTAGGGCTGTTCGCGCCATCGTTGTTGCCCACCCATAATCGATCGAGGCCGGAATCGAACCAACCGGTTACGGTGCGTGCCGAGATGTAGGGTTGATCGGTTGAGCGCGGGGTGTTGAGGAGTGTTAATGGCGTGTTGAGATTCGCCATGTCGGTGGTTCGAGAAATCTCGAGTCCACCCGCTCCGCCCTGTCGCAGATAGCCAGCATAGAGCGCGGTGCCGGAGGTGTTGAACCGTATCGTGATGTCACCCGTGTTGAAAAACGATCCGGGAGAACTGGGAATAATGTTGCGCGCGACCCACGTGTTGCCGCCATCAAACGAAACAAGCATGGGCCCGTTGTTAAGCATCGCAGGCGTGGGCATGAACGCGGTTGCCGCCATGGTTAGCGGGGTCGCATAGTTGATCGAGAGAAACGGTTCCTTATCGAAATTGGTTTCATCACTCATGTTGTTCGGGATCATATCGATCACAGTCACTTGAGCGAAACTAAGAGAGGGAATAAGAATCGCGGGTGCAAACAAGAGCGCAAAAGCGATTCTCTTGAGCGCTTTTTCAAACATTGTAGCTTTCCTTAGGCGTTTCGTCTGGGCTATTGAGCGAGAAGTCGTTTAACGCGAGCAAGCTCTTGCCGCGGCAATTCGTCGAGCGGATCGAGGAGATAAAGGCCGCCGATGTTAAACATCAAATTCTTGGCGGGCTGAAGAAGGAAGATCGCAGTTTCGCCTCGTTTGGGTTTTGGCGAATGCACCCACATCCAATCATCGCTACTGGCAAAGTTCACGCTTACTTTTCGCTCGGCAGCGCCTTTGAGCACGCTTTCCACTTCGATGTCGGCACGCCACCACATTGGATCGTGCTCCGCTTTTCGTTCGCGCGCTTCTTCGGTCGGTTGCGATTCAACTACACGACCCAGCACCACGATCGAAGCAGAAGTAAGCCGATTGCTCAAGGCTTCATCGGCGAGAGTGATGCGTGCGGTTTTGACTTCCTGTACGGCCGCGTCGATGTCTTGCATCGCCGGCAATATGCCAACCGATTGCAAACCAAGACTAGTACCCGCCGAATAAAGATAGGTGAAAAATATCAACTGTTGTCCTTCAGCGACTTTCTCGCCTTCGCGCAAGCGCACGGTTTCAACTTTTCCGGAGACATTCCCGATCGGCGGGAGGGATTCGATGATGCGGTCCACCGAAACCACAACGGTATTGGGTTCGAGCACAACGGTAGGTGTTGCCGCGTGCAACTGTCTGACAGTTCCGAGAAAAATGAATCCGGAATTTCGCACGCGCTCGACAAAATCTCTAGGTACTTGGGCGGATGCGATTCCGTGAAGCGCAAAGAGAATTGTGAGCGCTCCGCGCATTTTCGATCCGAAGATTTTCATAAGTTACCCTCCGGCAGGTAAGCCGGGGTTAACCCAGCACTTTTACCATGTATCTCGGACGGCGAAAAACTGCAAATTGCTATTTGGATGCACTTCCACTTGGTCAGCCTTACCCGTTAGGCTAAAACTGGGCGCCGCTTATTTGTCTATGAAATTCTGGCTCCCAGTTCTAATCCTTTTTGGCGGTGCTTTTGTCAATGCGCAAACGAATTCGGATGAGGAAACCGTGCGCTCCTTACCGCGAGCATTTTGTGCCGCATGGGCAAAGCACGATGGTCATGAATTATCTGCAATCATGGCAGAAGACGTCGATTTCGTGACAGTCCGTGGCGTGTGGCTGCTTTATCAGGCCACAGACGGCTTGAGCTGCGTTTTTTTGCAAAGAAGCGGCAGGACTTTTTCGACAAGCGCATCTGCGGTGACCCCGTACTTCTTACGCAGGATTGGGACGGCCCCGTGTTCGATGAATTGATCGGGCCAACCGATCCGCACCACAGGCGTGTTGATCATCTGCGAGTGCAGATGTTCCATCACCGCGCAACCGAAACCGTTGTGCAAAACGTGGTCCTCGATCGTGCAGACCACGTCCACGCTTCTGGCGAAAAACTCCAGCGTGCCTGTGTCCATGGGTTTGATCCAGCGAGGATTAATAAGGGCAACGGAAATTCCTTTTTCTTCCAGCTTGCGCGCGGCTTCCTCTGCAATCTCGAACATTGCGCCGAGGCCGAAGATCGCAACGTCGCGCCCGTGCTGAACGACCTCCGCCTTGCCAATTTCCAGCAGCTTCGGCTCCGGTTTGATTTTTGCGCCTGTCCCCGAACCGCGTGGATAACGAATCGCGATCGGACCAGAGTTGTAGTGCAACATTGTCCAGAGCATGTCGACGAATTCGTCCTCGTCCTTTGGCTGCATGTGCACCCAGTTCGGGACGTGTCGCAGGTAACCGATGTCGAACAACCCATGGTGCGTCGGGCCATCGTCGCCGCTTAATCCTGCGCGGTCCATGCATAGCTTTACGTTCAGGTTTTGAATGGCGATATCGTGGATCGCCATGTCGTACGCGCGCTGAAAAAAAGTGGAGTAAATCGCTAGGAAGGGTTGCAAACCCTGTGTCGCCAGGCCGCAGGCAAAAAGGGTAGCGTGTTCTTCTGCGATGCCTACGTCGTAATAACGGCCCGGATGCGCCTTGGCAAAATGTGACAGCCCGGTGCCGCTGGGCATTGCCGCGGTAATGGCAACAAGCTTTTGATTTGTCTCCGCGAATTTCGCGAGTGTCTTCCCAAAAATTTCCGAATAGGTCGGAGTTGGCGTTGGCGCGGTCTCGCCGCTCTCGATCTTGTATTTGCCGAGACCGTGAAATTTATCCGGCTGCTTGAGCGCCGGAGCGTATCCTTTACCCTTTTGCGTCAGGATATGCAGCAGGACCGGCTCATCCTGTGTTTTCAAAAACTCAAATGTCCGAATGAGCAGAGGAATGTCGTGTCCATCGATGGGCCCGTAATAACGCAGTCCAAGCTCTTCGAAAATCACGCTCGGCACGAGCAAGCCTTTGACGCTTTCTTCGACTTTATGCGCGAACTCTGCGATCGATTTGCCCGCGATACTCTCTACAAATCGTCGCGCCTTCTCATGGAGATGCGCGAATGTCGGGCTGGTCACGATGGTGTTCAGGTAGTTTGCGATCGCGCCGACGTTTTTCGCGATCGACCACTCATTATCGTTGAGCACGACGATAAACCGCTTCGTGTGCGCTTTGACGTTGTTGAGCGCTTCGTAACTGATTCCGCATGTAAAGGCGGCGTCGCCTGCGACGACCACGATGTTCTGGTCACTGCCCCGCAAGTCTCGTCCGACGGCCATGCCGAGCGCTGCGGACAAGGCGGTTCCTGCGTGACCCGCACCATAGCAATCGTGCTCGCTTTCACTACGCAGCAGAAAGCCGTTGAGCCCGCCGAATTGACGCATAGTGGCGAATCGATCGAGCCGGCCGGTAAACAATTTATGGACGTAACCCTGGTGGCTGACGTCCATGACGAAACGGTCACGCGGAGTGTTGAACACCCGATGCAAGGCAATCGTCAGCTCGACGACGCCGAGGTTCGGTCCGAGGTGCCCGCCCGTTTGCGAGAGAACTTTGATCAGCTCATCGCGCACTTCCTGGGCGAGCTGCGGGAGATCCTGTTCACGCAGCGCTTTGATGTCGGCTGGCGAACGGATTCCATCGAGCAAACGCTTCGGCGCGTTAGTCATCTCGATAGTTTGCTGATTTTCAGAAGAGTTTGATTTCGTCATCAGTGCTTTCGGATTCGACTGCTGCTTTCTCAGGAGGACCGGCTTCTTGCGCCGGCTCGAATTCTTTAACTACGGCTTTCCCTGCGCTGTTGCGAGTAATGATTTCAATCTTTTGCTCGGCGTTGGCGAGACGCTCCTGGCAGGTCTTTACGAGTTTCATCCCTTCCTCGTAGCGGACGATCAGATCTTCGAGTGGTAATTTACCCGACTCCATCTGCTCGACAATTTTTTCGAGCCGATCCATCGCGCCCTCAAAGGTCAGCTCCGGCTCCCGTGACTTCGGTTTACTACTCATGGGGAAAACGGAGGAATTAAGCACAGCTTCCGTAGGAGAAAAGGGCGACTTCGGGTAGGGACGCCGCGCCGCGGCGTCCAATCGGCGCAGCAGGTCGGCCCTACCAACAGGCGAAATAAAGCACTCGCGCCCGTTTGAAGCTCAGCGAATGTTCACTTCCGAATCCGCGGAAATGCGAGTATTTCACCGCCGTCAATTGAAGCAAACGGCTCAAGCTCCGTCGTCATCTCCATCCTATTACTCGATGTGGGACGCGGTTGCGCGTTTCGCGAAGGAAATTCGGACCAGCGAATTCATGTCGGATATGATTAGTCGCCGAGACGCTTACGGCAGCGAAGGGGTGATGGGAGCGCTCGATTGCGCAACGCTTTACGGATTGACGCGCTGGTTGCGGCCGGTGGTGCTCGTCGAATCGGGGGGATTTATCGGCATGTCCTCAGCGTTTATTTTAAAAGCGGTTACGGATGAAAAGCTCACTGCCTCAAAGCTCTACAGCATTGAATTGAGCGAAGATTGCGAGCACGGGGCCCTGATTCCCAAAGAGCTGCGTTCTTCGGGTGGATTTGTGCCGATGCGCGGTCGAATCGAGGATTTTCTCAAAGGCGACGATTTACCTCGGTCGATCGACATGTTCCTACACGACAGCTCGCATAGCTATCAGCACATGCTCTGGGAATTTCGCCACTTCTGGCCGCGCTTGCGCGACGGCGGATTGCTAGTGTCACACGATGTCCAGATGAACGCGGCGTTCCCTGAATTCGTCACCAAGACGTACGCGCACGAAAAAAAGACTGGTCGCCGCGATTTCGAGCGCACTTCGCATCACGAATGGGGCCGCTGGGGATACATTGGCTTCGCGATTAAGAAGGACTAGACAGGCTGATCGCTATTATAGGCGCTTTCCTTTCGCAGATTCACTGATTAATTTTTCCAGGCGAGCCATCCGCGTTTCTTCTTTCTTCGCGCTGATAATCCACCAGCCGATCATTTTTCGATATGACGGCGGCTGTTTTTCGAAAAAGTTCCAGGCTGCCTTGTTCTTTTTCAGCACCTTCGTGTACGGCTCGCTCAACTCAGTGCTTCGTTGTTCGTACGAATAGATGCCCGACTTGTTTTCGATGCGCGCCTCGAATGCTTTTAGCCCGGCTGGTCGCATCTGCGTCTGCCTAGCGAGCTCCCTAGCCCGTTTGATATTGATCGCGCTCCAAATGCTCCTGCGCCGGCGCGGCGTGAACCGAATTTGATAACTGATTTCGTCAACGCGCTTTCGAATTCCGTCGATCCAACCAAAGCAGAGCGCTTGATCCACAGACTCGGCCCACGTGATGCTCGGCTTTCCCGAATCCTTTTTGTAAAACCCAACCCAGAGTTCAGTCGCCGTCGCGTGATTTTTTTCCAGCCAGGTCTCGAAATTCGCCGGCGTTCGAAAAAATTTTGGTTTCAACCAATCTGACTTTTATAAGCGCCAGCGTCTTTCAGATTATTAAGATCGTTGGGATTCTCGATCTTGAGAACGAATATCCAGCCTTGCCCATATGGTTCGCGATTGATCAAGCCCGGGTCGGCTTCGAGCGCTTTGTTCGCCTCAACAACTGTGCCCTTTACCGGCGCATAGATGTCGCTAGCCGCTTTCACTGATTCTACAACCGCGATCGGGTCTTTGGCGTTTACCTGCCGCTCGAGTTTCGGGAGCTCGACATAAACCACGTCGGTCAATTCGGATTGCGCGTGATCCGTGATGCCGACGCGGATTTTGTCGCCTTCGCGCTTAATCCATTCGTGGCTTTCGGTGTAGATCAAATCGTCTGGAATCATCATGATGCTAGTTTTCTGTAGAGCGGTTTCTTTTCCACTGTGGCTGGGAATTTTTGCCCGCGAATCTCGATGTCAATTTCAGCGCCGATCTTCGCGTGCGCCGACGACACGTACGCCATGCCGATGCCCCAGTTCAAGCTCGGAGAAAGCGTGCCGCTCGTGACGTCCCCGATGCGCTCGCCATCGCGAAAAACAGCGTAGTGCGGCCGTGGCGGCGGACCTTTCTCTTTCATCCGAAAGGGGACCAGCTTTTCGCGAGGCCCTGATTCTTTTGTCTTCACCAACGCCTCGCGACCGACGAAATCTGGTTTAGCTAAATCGACGAACAATCCCAGTCCCGCCTCGATCGGGTTTCGTTCAGGCGAGAGATCCGAACCGTTGAGTGGATAGCACATCTCCAATCTCAGCGTATCGCGTGCGCCCAGCCCACACGGCTTGATTCCGAGCGGCTGACCTTGTTCAAGCACGGCGCTCCAAAACTTCACCGCGTCCTTTGCTGCGAAGAAAACTTCAATACCATCCTCGCCGGTATAGCCGGTACGTGCGACCGAAACGTTCGTTCCGTTAAATGGAATATCGACAATGTGATTTCGCGCTGGCAGCTCAATGTCTTTTCCAAAGAGCGCATGAAATAATGCGATGGTATGCGGACCTTGAACCGCTACTGCACCAAAACCTGCGCTGCGACTTGTTAGAGAGATCCCTTCCCTGAGATGACCTTGTAGCCATGCAAAATCTTCATCTGCGCGAGCCGCGTTTACGACTAGCAGATACTTTTGCTCGCTGATGCGATATATAATCAGATCGTCAATGATCCCGCCACGGTCTTTGAGCAAAAACGTGTATTGGCCTATACCGACGTCGAGCTTCGCGACATTGTTAGTCAGCATGCTATTGAGCCAATGGCACCCTCCAGCGCCTTCGACGATAAACTGGCCCATGTGCGAAATGTCGAACACGCCGACATGGTTTCGCACTGCCTGATGTTCCTCGACGATGCTGGTGTATTGCACTGGCATTAACCAGCCGGCGAAGGGAACCATCTTGGCCCCAAGCCGCATGTGCTCGTCGTAAAGCGACGTCTTTTTATGTGCCGCCCCGGTCACGGACCAAACTAAGCAGCGCTGTGATCATGCGCAAAGGCGGATCGGCTTCTCCTAGGACGATGAAGTTATCGCGTTGAGGACAACGCGATCCACTGCACGCGAACCGCGCGACATTACCGTGCGCCGAAACAATGACCTGGCTCGATAAACTCGAACGCCGTTTTGGTTTCCTCGCTATTCCAGGGCTAATCCGGACCGTGATTGGATTTACCGCGCTGGTTTGGGTGTTGATGTTGCTGTACCCGGAGTTCGTCCTTGTACTCGATCTGGATCCGGCGCGCATTCGGCATGGCCAAATCTGGCGATTGGTCACCTACATTTTCATTCCGACTGGAATCGGACCGCCCGGCCCGATGCAAACATTGTGGCTTATGCTGGCACTCTGGTTTCTGTGGTTCATCGGCGAAGGTCTCGAACGCGCTTGGGGGGCCTTCCGACTGACGCTCTATTTCGTGGTGGGCATGATTGGCACGACCGTCGCGGCATTCTTTTTCGGCAGCAATTTTTCCAACGTCATGCTCATTGCGTCTTTGTTCTTCGCATTCGCGCGATTTTATCCAGATGAAGTCATCTACATACTTTTTATTCTACCGGTTAAGATCAAATGGCTGGCCTGGGCGTTTGCAGCGTATCTGTTGCTCGGATTTTTTATGCGGCCGAACTCGTATCGCGCAGCCCTGGTTATCGCATTCGCCAACTATTTCATTTTCTTCGGACCGGAGATTATTCATCAAGCGCGGCACCGGCACGACGTTTCCACACGACGCAAACGTTTTGAGTCTGACTCGCGCAGTGAAACGGAATCGCTTCACCGTTGCGCGGTTTGTGGCGCGACTGAGCTAAGCGATCCGAACCTCGATTTCCGCGTCGCGCGTGACGGCGAAGAATATTGCATGGCACATCTGCCGAAAGCAGTGTCGAGCACCTGATCATTTCTCGGACCAAGTCCACAACGGTCACAATCGACTCCAACTACGTTTTCTTACCTTCGTCACCGTTGTGGACTTCGTGAAAGAACGGGCGAGTCTTGACCACCTCTTTTCGCGTCCGAGACTACCGCGATGACAGACAAGAACACGGCGCTTGTTGCAGAGCACGGCTGGCATTGCTTGCATTTATTTTACCGGATCGAGTACGGCCAATGGCAGTTACTCAGTCGCGAAGAACAAAACGCTGCGAAAACAAATCTTTCTGCGCTGGTGCAGGAAGTGCGTGCGATGGACTCCACTCAATTGCTCACGCTCGGGATGGTGACGCCAAAGGCGGATATCGGCTTCATGCTGATCATGCCCGATTTGCATGACGCCAATAGAATTGAGAAACGATTGTCGCTTTCGTTAGGCGCGGACGTGCTCACGCCAGTCTACAGTTATTTGTCGCTGACCGAGGAAAGCGAATACATTACGACCGAGGAAGAATACGCTCAGACGCTCGAGTCCAGTGTCCGCAAGGATTCTGCAAAGCTCGAAGAGGCATTGAGATCATTTCGCGAGCGAATCAAACATTACCGGCAGGAGCGCGTTTACCCTACGCTGCCCGATTGGCCGGTGATTTGTTTTTACAACATGAACAAGCGCCGCGGCGAACAGCGGAATTGGTACGCGCTGCCGTATCATGAACGCCGCAAACTGATGAAAGGCCACGCTAGTGTCGGGCGCGAGTTCGCCGGCAAAGTAAAACAGCTCATCACTGGTTCGACCGGTCTCGACGATGCGGAATGGGGCGTGACCCTTTTCGCGCGCGACACGTTTCAGATCAAAGCCATCGTGTACAAAATGCGGTTCGATCCGGTGAGCGCCGAATACGCCGAGTTCGGCGAATTTTATATCGGTATCCAATTACCGCTCGACGAATTGTTCCGACGTTTGCAGCTGTAATAATCTTCCTCTCCCGCTTCTTCTTAGTCTTACTCTTACTCTGTTCCGATTGTCTCCGGCCCCACTGAGACTAGGATTCAGAGGACGAGGAAGACTGGTTCTGGATGGGTGACAGAGTGGTTGATTGTGCACGCCTGGAAAGCGTGTGTGCCGAAAGGCACCGGGGGTTCGAATCCCCCCCCATCCGTTTGCCTCGTGAAGTGCGAATGTCGGCGAAAAGCATAATAGATTTGCATAACAAATGCATTAAAATCTGAGGTTGTCCGGTAACGTGTAGTGACGTGGTGGACTTGTCGCCTACCGAGCGATCTTCGCACGCGCGTGGAAAGTTCGCCGGTTGACCGTGAATAGCGACTCTCTCTCTCTCTCATGCGCGTTACACGTTGAAATGCGCTGGAATTTCGCGCCCGTTGCGCAGGGACACCGGTGAGTCGAGAAAGTGCACATTCTGTGCCGAAATAATTAAGAAAGAAGCGACCGTTTGCCTCTGCTGGGGGCGCGATATTGCCGATGCCACAGGCCGAGAATAAAAAGTTCGCGTGACTGGGATACCCGCCGCGTTTCATCGAGGGCAAAAGAGAGAATGCAAAATTTTGGGGACGGTAACAAAGACATCGTAGAACAATTCGGATAATTTGGATGGCAAATGCTTTGCTTGGTCACAGTCAGTCCACCAGCTCGACATCAGGCATCTTGAATGTCTTTTTCCAGAAAGCCTCCTCCGGGCCATACAGCCGGAGCCAGACGTAGGGTTCTTTATCCATCGTCGAAATCCGATCTTACAAAATTCCTAGCGCACATGAGCCAAACAACGTACAAAGAAGGATCCCATATGAAACAGGTACTTAATTACTCGCGGTTTATTGTCGTCGCAGTGCTGCTGGCAGCAGCGGCGGGGTGTGCCACCAGCGGATCATCCGAGAATCTGCTGGCCGCGGCCGGCTTTCAGCAAAGGACGGCCGATACTCCCAAGAAGCAGGAACTGCTAAACTCCCTATCTAGGAACCAGCTGACTCTGATTACCTGGCAGGGAAAGAATTACTATGTCCAACCAGATAGCACGAACCCAAACCTAGCCTGGGTCGGCTCACCTGCGGAGTTTCAGACCTATCAACAGCTCCGTCTGGCCAGGCAATTGAGTAATGACAATCTAATGGCTGCGCAGATGAACCAGGCTGCAATGATGAGCTGGCGCGGTGCATGGGGTCCGGGATTCTACGGCGGATTCGGTCGCTGGCGGTAAGACGCTTCACGCTTTCGCAATAGCTCC
>Ga0126381_100003411_pt1 | contig 17264 bp, 7 predicted proteins | sample PanSoiMetPlot_28_FD_96465 | JGI IMG/M metagenome (GOLD analysis project Ga0126381, IMG submission 96465) | Tropical forest soil microbial communities from Panama - MetaG Plot_28 | ecosystem: Environmental > Terrestrial > Soil > Tropical forest > Bulk soil | place: Panama | collected 2016-02-17 | reverse complement strand
TGCAATGGAGGATCGGAAGTGTAGCTCAGTTTCATATTGTCGATCGGCCCAGTCACTGTGAGGACCACGTCGACTCCTTTAGACTGCGTTTCCAGATTCACGTTGAGGATAGGATCGATGCGCAGTGGATTATAAAACGCGATTGAGCCGGAATTCACAGTGTACGTCGAGCCGAAGAATACTAATTGTCCTTCGGTAATTGTTACGCGTCCAATGACACCAGGTTGAGCTGCCGTTCCGCGTACGCGGAGATCCGCACTCGCCTGTAAGTTTTCGGCCATCGAAGATTGAACTCTTAAAGCCGGAGATGTCCGAACTCGAATATCGAGTTTCATATTTTCGGTCAATCCCGACGGCGATTCAGGGGACTGCACGGGCGTGCTGGACCGGCTTAGGATAGATCCAATGTCGGTTTGTGGCGCATAAGTCAGTTGCGTGATCGTGGCCGTTCCGCTGAGTGTGCTCGCCGCGGTTCCGCCAGTCAGCCGCACGTCGGCATCGCTCATGATGCTGGCGCCTTCCTGAATGCGGACACGCACACCATTCGCTCGAACCCGCAGCCCGAAACGCAAGCTTTGCGTGAACGACGCAAAACCAGATGCGCTTAGTTTGCCTCCGCCCGATTCAGCTTCCAGATTTCTCACCGTGGCACCACGGCCGTGCAGAACGATAAGGCCATTCGCATTGGAGATTCCGTTTGGGAACTTGGTATAGTTCAGCGACGCCTTTTGCAGTTGAACCTGACCATTCACCTGCGGATTGTCGAGAGCGCCTCGAACACTCGCGTTCAGCACAATGGCGCCCGATGAAACGATTTCCGGATCCAAGCTCTGCAGCAGCGCGAGATTCACGCTGGCGTTGACGCTGAGATTTGAAGTGTCCTTGAGCGACGCGGTGCCCGTGACCTGAATGTCGGTTTGTGAACCGGTCAGATGTCCGTTCAACAGTTTGAGCGTGCCATGATCGAGCGATACTTCGATGGGACCTTGATTCCGCAGACTAACAGTTCGCCGGATTCCGGTCTGCGGCCGGCTATCAGCGGTAAGGCGTGTAAGCTGCATCGTGCCGCGGAGTTGGTCCATGTTGATCGCGGGCCCACTCACTGTGATCACTCCATCTGTCGCGGCCTCTAGTGCGGGTGGTACGCCGGTTCCGGAACTCAGCAACGGTTGAAGACCGCTCCAGGTTACGTTGTTGAAGGTGAGCTTCGCATCCACGGGATAATCTCCCACGAGTTGTGCGTTACCCTGGCCGTGAATCGATGAACCTGCCAAATCCGAGTCCAAGGCGAACGTCAAGCGATTGCCGGAAACAGTAGCGGCTTTGAAAGTCGCGTTACCGAGGTGCGTACCCTGCAACACCAGGTTTCTCGCGCCAATATCCGCATTCAAGCTGTTCACCCGAAGACTCGGAGTTCCCTCGCGCAGCGTGGCTGCGCCATCGGCCGCGACGTGAAAAATTCCGCCGACACCGGGCCGCAACTTCTGGACGTTACGGAGCCTCGAAAGTTCAATATCCGTGCTGTCGGCTTTGAATTGCAGGTTGCCGCTTTTCAAGTTGTTCGGTGGATGATCGAAGCGCCCGGAAAGGTTAATCCGCGCGGAGCCTCTCACAAGTTCAAGACGAGAAACCTCGACCGATTTCTCGAGATAGTCGACGGTGGCTTGAACGCGATCAAGCGGCTCGTCATAAATAACTGCATTGGCCAGATCCAAATCGGCGTTGGCGGTCGGATTTTCCAACGTTCCAAGAAGATGCACCTTCCCCGAGAGATCGCCGCGTGCCGGAATGGCATCTTCTTTGGCGAGAGTCAAAATGCGCTGCACCGGCAAATGGCTGATGCTGGCGTCGGCCGTCGTTGGGTAGTCCCGAACAAGCCGCGTGTTTCCGATTACCCGCAGATTCGACCCCGCGAAATTGGATGTGAAGTCGTAATTGACAGCGTTTCCACTAGTGCGCGCAGTAGCTTTAAGATCGCCGTAGGACTGCCCTTCGACTCGTAAACCTTTAGCCGAGACATCCGCATTCAGTCGGGAGAGGAGAACCTCGGTCCGTTTGTTGACGTCCGTGAGATTTCCGGTAGCATCAATATCCGCCTGAACCACGCCGCCGCTGTTCGGTCCCACCTTCTGAAGAGTTGACAACTTCGCGAGATCCACCTGGTTGCTTTGTAAGTGGGCATGGACGATTCCTGCCGTGAAACTGTCTTGCGGGTGTTGGAAGTCTGCGGTCAAATTCACACGCGACGGACCTGATGCGATGTACGCCGAAGGTACCGTTACGAGGAGGTCGCGTAGGTTGACTTGGACGGCCGCCTGATCGAACGCGACACCGTGAAGCGCGCCATTCGCTGCCTTTACATCGACATCTCCGCGAGGATTGCCCTGTGTGCCATCGATGCGCGCGCTTAAAGTCAAGGAACCCGAGTAACCGGCCGCCGGCGTTCCCGCCAACGCGACGAGGTCGCTAAGGTCGGAACTCTGGACCGTCACACTCGCGGTCAGAGGCTGATTGGGCAGCGATTTCCAATTGTGCAGGCCCGCCGCCGCTGAGAACTGAGCGCTGGTCGATGGCCGCTTGAGTGTTCCATTGCGCACTGCCGCTTGCGAACTCGAAGCGGTTACGTCTGCCGCAAGATCCTGGAATTGTCTGCCCTCTACAGCGAAACGGTTGATGTCGAGATGTCCGAAGATTCTCGGGTTTGTAAGATTCCCGGCGACGGCTCCAGTAAAAACAGCCTGCCCGCCATTGAATGCGATCGGAAAGTTTTCCGGGGGCGAGATGGCTGCCATCAGATCGTTCAAATCGCGGCTGGTAAGCGTTACATTGACACGTTGGTTAAGCGCACCATCCAACGTCAGTCGTGTGTGCGGAAGCGTTACGTACGAATTCGCGATCATCACGGTTTCCGCCGCGCCGTTGTAGCGGGCGTCAAGCCGACCGGACACCGGAATTCCATGGTGTTCCGGAGCAATCGCAAGTCGGGTTTCGCCCATGATGCTCCTTGTGCCGCTTACATTGAGGTTGCCTTCCGCCTGCAGCGGGCCTGATATCACGCCGCTGTAAGGCAGGTTCTGCCCGAAAGCGCGGGCGGCCGTTTGGATGTCGAAATGCGCCAAATTGCCGCTCAGCTTGTATCTTGAGAAGTCCTGGAGCGACAGATCGCCACGCAATTCGGCGCCGAGTGCACCGAGACGCAGCGATCGTAATTCGACTTGGTGGGGGTCGGCGTGGATCGCGGAGTTGAGGCTGATGCGGCCAACCCGCTCTCGTCCTTGTAGGAAGGAAACGTTCCGGGTCTCCAGATTGCCAGTGACCTCGTAACGGTCGGCAGAATCCATCTTCGCCCGGCCATTGAGTATCAGCTTCCCTTCAGGTTTCGCTCCAATATTTGCGAGCCGTCCCAGTTCTCCCAGCGCGAGTTCGGTCTTGAAATTTAACCCACCCATAGCATTCGGGGTCTTGAGTGGACCGGAGGCTTCAATGACGGAACTTCCAAGCGAGACGCGCAGCCCGGTCACGTGAATCAAATCTGAGCTCGCTTCGGCATTGGCGTCCAAGTCGATGTTTGCCGGCGTATTGGGGCCGTTGAGAGTTAGTGGAAGATTGCCAATGTTCTTTGCATCCGCCAGCGCGATGTGGCCGTTGAGGTGCGCCCTTACCTTTGGATTGCGCAGATTCTCGAGCGATCCATCGAGCGCTATGCTGGACGCGTCGGAAGCAATCACGGCGTTTTTAAACAAAACACGGTCGCGTTCCAGGGTCACCGGCAAGCTAAGGTGAAGGCGGACCGGCGTATTGCGCCCGGACACTGCATAAATGGGCGCCATCGCCAATTGTCCGGAATAACTGCGGCTCATTGTGTTGAACCACAACCCGGCACGCAGATTGTTTCCCCGCAGATCGAACGGCTGTTTTTGCTCGTTGAACGTCAGCATGCCATTCGAGAGATTAAAGCGGCCGATTGCCAAATCTATGACCGTTTCCAGGGTAGTGGTATTACTCGCCGGCTTCTCTCTGGGGCGCGGGATATTCGTGTTCCCGTCAGGAAACACGATGACATTCGCCTGGGGCTTTTCTACGACAAGGTAAGCTATGTCGATTAAATTGCTGTGCAGGCCCGGAAACAAGCGCAGATCCACTTCGACTCGGGATGCACGAAGAAAAGGCGCCGCGCCGGCGGGTTCATCGCCATGAATAACGAAATCCGTGATGACGACTCGAAGATGCGCCGACTCAAACGAAAACGATCCGATTTGTACCTTACCGCCGGTGGCGCCTTCGGTGGAAGAGATGATTTTCTGTTTTGCATAGGCCCGGAACCATGTGGTTTGCAGGACGACCGGCGCAACTCCCACGAGAACCAACAGGAATGCACCGACGGCCAATGCTGCGACGAGGATCTTTTTTCTTCTGGTCATTGGAAAGCTGCTTCCTTGTACTCGATACGGTTACGTTTGCGTGCCTGGTCCAGCCAGTCTTCGAACTCCTGGTCAATACGCTCGCCTTCGAGCGAGTTCCGAATCCTGGTCGACAGCGCCTCGAAGCTGGAGTCCTTCGGGTATTCCCGCTTGAGATCGGCTAGGTGCTTATCGTAGTAGGCTCTTACGTCTTCATCCTCGATCAGGACGCCGGGACGAAACCGCTGGTCGATGAAGCGCAATACGGTCAGCTGCCAAAGGAGCTGTCCGCGAAGAATATCTTTCGATAGTCCGTAGCGAACGAGCGCAGACTGCAATAGTGTGATCGAGCCATGGAACCGCTCTTTGGCGATCTGCTGGAGCATTTGGTTTGCGTCCCCATCGCCGGGGCGGGAATATCCTTGTGCCGATAGCTCCTGACGAATGATCTGCTGATCGACCAGCCGTTCCGCCGCTGTTCGGCGCGCCGCGGGACTCAGATCGAGGGGCTGACGATTAATGAACGCGGTGACTCGCAGGTCGCGGTCGACATCGCTCGATTTGATCACCTGCTTTCCTACAATCACTGCGATCCTGTCGACGACAACGCTACCGATTGCCGCGCCAGACACGAGGAATAGAATCAGTAACGCTTTCATATCAGAATGTCTGCCCAATAGAAAAGAAGAACTGAAAATGTCCCGAGGTCTGCCTCGTGCTCTGGCAATAGCTTGGAAGCGATGAAGGCGGAAGACTCGGGTTGCACGACAGGAGTTGCTCCGGTGTTCCGCCAAACCCAAGGTATGTGGGCGGGTTGATACTGTACGCAAAGTCCAGCCGGATTGGACCGACCGGAGTTCTATAACGAACACCGAACCCGACGGCATGCACGCTATAGTCGAAGTCCTGTGTATTCCTCTGATTGAAACGGAACGACATGTTACTGAATGAGCTGAACACATTGCCCATGTCGTGGAAGAGGACTCCCTGAATGTTTTCGCCAATAAAGGGAAAGCGCAACTCCACATTGTTGAAGAAAAGCGCGTTGCCGCCCAATGGAAATCCTGTCGGCTGAGAAGCGGGGCCGCCCAATACCAGCGGCATCCCCGTGTCTCGCGGACCCGCCTGGTTATAAGCAAAAGCGCGCAACGAATCCGGTCCTCCGCCAAAAAAACGCTCCGGTAAAGGTACTGACTGGTCGGAAGGAACCCCGGGGGGCGGAGAGAACGGCATGATCGCCCCGATCTGTGTTTGCCGCGCCAGTACCACTTTTCCGGTCAGCCGGTAATATGTCGCGTTGCGAACCAGGACACGGCCGAAACTGCGCTCGGAACCAAAGTATTTTGTCGAAAGGCCGATGTCCAAGGTGTTAAGGCTGCCTCGGTGAGGATCGCCGGAATTATCGCGCGTATCGCGAGACAGGTTGGCGGATAAAATTCCGATGCGGACGGGTTGAAGAAACTCGGGCACCAGCAGCACAGGGATGATGACGTCGCTCACACTGACTCGGCGAAAGGCAAAACGGAAAAGTCCGGTCAGCGACTTCGAAAACCGTTCCGACATTTGGATGGACGCCTTCTCCCGCTTCGAGGAGAATGTCCGGACGTTCAACGTATTGTCGAAGAGGATACTGTAAGTGAGGTTCCGGCCTTCGACATTCATGAACCTCGGCTGAAGATAACTGAGGGAAGCTCGTTTCTCGATTGTTGAATACAGTCCCCGCAAAGTGACCGCATGGCCGAGGCCAAGAAAGTTGAGCCTGCTGAGGTCTATGGAGGCCTCCGGGCTGAAACCTGTTTGTCCGCCTGGAGACGAAAGGCTGGTAGTGCTCGGCGTGCCGAATCGCCCCACCTGTGCTCCAAGGCCGATAGACAGATTGTAGCGGTTAGCTTCCTCAAAGTTGTAAAGCACGTATTTGTGTTCGGTATCGCCCTCGGGATTTTCAATCGCGGTATCCACGCGTGCAAAAATTCCAAGGTCGTAAAGATGCTTTTGGATTTCCGTCTCGTGAACCAGCGAAAGCGGATCTCCGGCTTTCATTGTGATGGCTTTGTTGACGAGCCCGTTCCGTGTGGTCCGCAATCCGGAAACGACGACATCTCGAACAAACTGTTGTTGACCCTCCTGCACTGTGTAGACGACGTTGACATGTTGCGGAGTCGAACTCGCGCTCCATTCAGCTTTCATGGTGGCGGACGGAAAGCCGTGCGAGAAGTAGGAGGTCAGGATCGTGCTTCGGTCCCGCGCGAGATTGACCTCAGCGAATGGCTGCCCGGGGCCGGATGCCAGCGACTGTTGGAACTCGGTTTTTGAGAGCCGATCGAACCCATTGAGGGTTACGCTGTCAACGATCCATTGTGGTCCTTCGGAGATATTGATCGTTACACGGACCTGCTCAGCTTTGCCTTGGTAGTTGCGATCAACGGTGGAAGCCACTTTCACATCTTGAAAACCATTGGACTGGTAGAGTTCCTTGATACTTCCCTCATCTTTGACACGAAATGCTTCGCTGTAACGGCCATGGCGCAGGTTGAAGGCTGCGGGAGTCATGAACATGCGCTCACGAATGACGCTCTCGGTGAAGTACTTGTTTCCGTTGATAACAATCCCGGCCAGTCTATAGCGCGAGCCTCGCGAGATGGCGTACTCTACGATCTGCTTATCCTGAGATGGCGGAAGTTCGCGAAAATCCACCACGACATCGTAGTACCCCTGGCTTTGAAAATAGTCCTGCAGATTCCGCTTGCCTTCGACCAGAAGATCGGTGTAGAGCGCCTTTTCCTCATACACGGGAACATAGCGTTTCAATATCTTCTTCGACACTTTGGCCTCCACGGCCTTGATTTCGATCTTGGGGCCCGGCCTAATATCGAGTGAGGGGCGCGCTCGCCGTGCCGCCGCGTCATAGTCCATGCTCTTCAAATCCACTTGCGCAGTCAGGCGATCTTGCGCTTCGTACTTACCGCGAAGTGCGTGGACTCCCTTTTGCGTGCGAGCATCGGTAACCTGGCGCCACCAATTAATGACCGGAATTCGCCAACCGGTTGCGCGCAGAATCGTGCTATTGGAAAGAATTGGAGCTTCGCCAGTGATGACAGGTTGCTCATACTTTGCGCGTTTCCCTTCCTCGATCTGAAACGAAAGAAAGACCTGCTGAGCGGTGTTCTCCCGATTGATCTCGGGCGTTACTGAAGCCTCGTAGAGACCGTTGGCGGACATGAGGGCTTTGATACTGTCGACTGCCGCTTTTATGTCGTCTTCACGGAACGGAGCGCCGAGAGTGAGTTGGGATGCATTTGCTATTTGACCGCGGTTGGGCGGAACGGCGACTTTCCCCTCCACCGTTACACCTCCAACAAACCAGACCGCCTTAGTCACAAATCTTAGCTTTACTTGATTGCCAGCGGTCTCCGCCGCCACTGCAATGTCCTCGAACGAGCCCGTCGAAAACAGCCCATCGATCGCTTTGGCCACGTCGTCAGGGTTAAAAAGGTCACCGGTTTTGATCGGCTGAACTCTCGCGATATCCGCGGCGTCGAGCGTGCCGGCCGGGGAGTACTCAACGGCCGCAATGCGCTTTCCTTCGAACTGTTGCTCCACAGGTAGGGAAAACAGCGTGGGTGACTGTCCCATCGAGACTGCCCACGAAAACACGGTACCCGCAAATACGGCCCAGCAGATCCGCATCAGTAAACTCGAGGAGCACGACGTGTACCGAAAAGTATTTAACGGGTACGTTGACGCACGGTTAGCTGCATGTTTGCGGAGGTTCGAAACGTGGCTAGAAAGTTGCTGTGGTGATTGTTTTGCGGACGATCTTACCTGCTTGGACGGCATATTTTTACGGGCTGTTCTGATGAACGAGTGCTTAGAGCCTGAGTCCGCTAGCGTGGCCGCGCGCGAGGTTGCCTATCATCTCCGCCGGTTTGTGAACATGCGCGGGGTAGAAGTGCTCTCCCTGTTTCGGGAAGCCGTAAGCGGCTGGATTGAGGACAATGCCCCTCGTTTGGGCGCCTCGCTAGCGTATTACGCAACGCTCTCAATTGCCCCTATGTTGTTGGTTGCGGTGGCAGTCGCGGCCGTGGTGTTCAGCAAACCAGCGGTCGAAGGCCAACTCTTCGGGCACATGGAAAGCGTAGTGGGAAGAGAAGGCGCCGTCGTGGTACAGGAGTTGATTCGAAACGCTGACAGGTCGGGTGCCGGACCGTTCGCCACGATCTCGGGCATCGCCATCATGCTTTTTGCTGCCTCCTCAGTCGTCCTCGAACTAGAGGAGGCGTTGAATACTATTTGGCAGATCCAAACTCGCGGCTTATCCGGTACCTGGAGCGCCGTGATGGTTTTGCTCAAGGCTCGCATGGTCTCCTTTGCGATAGTTCTCGGAACCGGATTGTTGCTTTTGGCGTCGCTGCTCGTCAACACTGTAATCTCCGTGCTAGGAAATTTCTTCAGTTCGCTACTCCCTTTTCCCGCATCGGCTCTCCAAGTCGTGGAATTTATTCTGGCGTTTAGTGTAACGACGATGTTGTTCGCGGTGATCTACAAGTTCATTCCCGCGGTTCATCTGAGATGGAGCGACGTCTTCATCGGGGCGTGCGTGACCTCCTTGCTCTTTACGCTAGGAAAGCAGTTGATCGCCCTCTACCTTGGGAGCAAAAGCTTCGCGTCGAGCTACGGAGCAGCCGGTTCTCTTGTGGCACTTCTCGTCTGGGTCTACTACTCGTCCCAGTTGTTCTTTCTGGGGGCCGAATTCACGAAGGTCTATACCCGGCGGTACGGATCATTACGTGCTGCAGCGTAAACTGATTCCGCTGTTTTTTGTAACTGAAGTGTTTGAGGAAACGTGAAGTTGGAAGCAGGCAACCTCAAGGACGACCGCGACCAGTAAGCACATTGCTTTTGCAGTGCAAGGACTGTACCGCACACTCCCGCCGTCCGAAACTGTTCGGCGGCCACATTGGCGTGCTCTCCGAGGCCTGAAAGCGGCAAGCAGCTTGCAGTTGATAAGTGGGTACATTCGTCTGCCATGAGCCTTCGAACGATTCAGCTTGCACTGCTCCTGACCGGCCTTCTCCGCGGCCAATCCGAATCCGGCAGTAACTTGAATCCTGCTGCCGCGAATCCTCAATCCCAGCCCTTTGCGGTGTGCCCGGCCGGGTCTCCACTGGGAGTTATTGATCTCCAGGTCGAGGCCGGAGGCCAGCACCTCCCCTTTCGCACGATCAACCATCTCAGCGAAAACGACACGCTGCACTATGAACCAATACTTCGCGGAAAGGAAAGACGCCCCGGCGAAGTCGCGCTTGTCCTCGTGCCCGAAAAAAGAACGCCTGGCCAGCCCGATATCGTGGTCACCGATCCAAAACCCGCGGACAAGCCCGAGGCGTGGAAAATGACCCAGACCATTTCCCTCGCAGCGCTCGTCTATGGTCCCTCCGGACTCAATCGAAAGAAAGTTTCGAAATTCCTGGCGCAGGATGAAGTCCTCGTTGCACAGCTTGCCGACTATGCCGACAAAACCGCCCAAGCCGAACAATTGGTGGCCATTCTTTCCAACACGGAAAGCTCCTCTGCGACCGTCAATGCCGCCCTGGCAGGTTTTGCCTCCCAATACGGTTTCGCCGTACAGATCGACCGCAACGCTCCTATCCAATCCCAGGCCGAGACCGTGTTCGCCGCGATGAATCCGCAACTCGCCTCCTACAATCCCACCACCAGTTCCACCCCTCAGCGAGTTGGCCAAACCGCCAGCCTCGCCACCATGGCTGGGGCGCTCTTCTTTGGAAGCCCTGTCGGCCTTGCGGCTGGAGGAACCGCGATGCTCCTCGATCTCCGTTCCATCGCCTTCCCCGATACGCAATTCCGCCCCGCTTTCGTTCAGGCGCTGCCCGGCGCTTCGGCGGCCAAAACGGCCGCCGTCGATTCTCCTCCAAACTCGCCACCCTCCGCACCAGCAGGACCCGCGGGTTCGGGCGTCAACCTCTGCGGTCAGCAGGGGCCGTTACCCCCGCACACCCGCGTCGCTTACATCTGGGCCAGCCGCATTCCCAACATTCCGCCGCCTGCCGTCCAAATCACAAAATCCGCTTTTATTCCGACCGGACAGAAGACCCCTGTCCCCGTCGCCGTTCCCGATCCTGGATGGAAATACGTCGATCGGGCCCACCAGTGGGCACTCGTTGGCGGACAGAAATCGATTCCCGTTGCCGTCTCCAAGCTCGGCAACCAGCATTCGCTTGAAATCGATCTCACCACGGCTGCAGTGCCGCCGGGCGACTATTCTCTCAACGCACTTTGGGACTGGACTTCCTTCAGCGCCAAAGGCGCCGTGCACGTCCTGCCTTTGAGCACGTTTGAAAAGGCGCACCTGGATCCCACGTCACAGGATCGCCTCCTTGCTCGATCCGGTAAGATCCCCGTCACTCTGGAAGGGAGCGATTTTGAGTTCACCACGAAAGTCGAGGTCGAGAAACAGAATGATGAATTCGCCACTCCTCAAACCGTTCGTTTCATTCTGCCCAAGGGCGCTCACGAAGGTCCCCAGGAACGGATGGATGTGCAGCTCGACACCCAGGCTCTCGATCCTGGGCCCTATAAACTCCTCATCTCCCAGCAGGACGGAAAGCCACATACCGTCTCTTTTCAGGTGCTCCCCAATCCGCCGCGAATCGATAACCTGCCTATCGTCGTGAATCAAGGCTCGGCGGTACAACACTTTGTCCTCAAAGGCGAGCGCCTCGATCAGTTGAAGACGCTGGACGCCCCCGGCATCATTTTCAGCCTCGGCCCGCCCGAGCCGAATCAGGCTGAACGAAGCGTCACGGTTGAACTGAAGTCGTCGCCGGCGCCGCGAACCTCGATCCCGCTCAAAGCCCATCTCGTGAACCGCACCGAACCACTCGTCCTTTCTGGAGCGCTCCAGGTGATTGGCCCACTGCCCATCATCGTCAGTTCGAAACTCTCTCTTCCCAAAGGAATCGCAATCGCGGTGCGGCCCGATGAGTTCCCCGCCGGGTACACCATGAACGCCATGTTGGATGTCAAGAACATCGCGCCCCAAAGCATTCTCCACCTCTCGTGCGCCGGCGGAGTTGGAGAAAACGCTGATCTCCATATTGGAGAGCAGACGGCGACATCGAGTCTGCAACAACTGTCGTCCGATCAGCTTTTCCTCGCGTTCAATACGAGCAGTTTGCCCGCCGGATGCCTACTTCAAGCCGTCATCGACAACGGCCAGGGCGCCAGGTCCGAGCCCTTCCGGCTCGCCCACGTTCAGCGTCTTCCGCGCATCGATTCCGTGGCGCTGCCGGATCCGGCCTCCACGCAATCGACGCGCCCATATCAACTCATCGGCGAAAACCTGGAGCTGATTGAAAAGATCGGTTGGAATAACGCGACTGGACTCCCGATCTCCGAACTTCCCACTCCGTTGCCCGGGCCGGGCCTGAAACAGTCGTTACCAATCAACCTTCCGGATCCGCCGTCTCAGGACGCGCGGCTTTACGTCTGGATGCGGGGAGACCAGCAAGGGCGTGAGACCTCGATCCAAGCCACATCTTCTGTGGCGCCGGCGCAGACCTCCGTCGCCCTCACCGCGTCTCCCAATCCTGCTTCATTGGGCCAAGTCGTGACGTTCACAGCGGTCGTTACTCCGGCCGAAGCCACCGGAACCGTCGTCTTCAAGCAGGCCGACGTCACCCTCGGATCCGCGACACTGCACTCCGGGGAGGCGACGTTTACGAGTTCCACGCTGCCTGCCGGCAACCTTCAAATCACCGCGGTCTACGAAGGCAACCCGCGCCTTGCTCCCGGCACTTCGTCGCCCTTTTCGCAGACGGTTGTTCAGCCGGAAACGATCGTCCACTAGCAGCGGCATGGCTTTCGGGTTTTGAAATCTCAATCCCCTGCGAGGAATCATACCGGCCCCAAAAGCGCGCGCCATGAAAAGACGTCCAGGGCGCTCACGCCCGTTGGTGGCGCCGCCAGATGGGAGTCGTACCAATTCTCTCCGTTTACCTTCGAAACTCCCCGTCGGGCAATATCGGACAAGGTGCGACGGCGTTCATGGCGTTCGCGGCATTAGGGGCAATGTGTTTTCTGTAAGTTGCAGAACCGGTTGCAAGCTCAAGTGTCCGAATCCCTCTCTCTCCGCCATGTTATTTTCCCAATAAAATCCTTACCGAACAGTACCTTGATTCCTGCGGTGTCTTCCGCGATGCCGTGCTTGCCATCTTGGCCGTAAATTGCAAAGCAGGAACGCATTCGCCGGTCTGAACGGGCATCCGCGGCGATTGCGAAGCTTCGCCGTCAGGGTAAGACTGACCACCTTGGCCGCAAGCGGAAGGTTTTGACCGGGAACAAGCGCGTAAGCTTCACGCAGATGGCGTACCGCTTCGGAAGATTGCGGAGAAGTTTGGAGTTGGCACCATGACTGTTCAGCGTGCGGTCAGCGCGTAGCGTCACGGGGGTTTATGGGATTGGAATCAGGAGGCCCAGAGCAGTGTTGAGAGCCTCCTATGAATTGCAGCTAACTACTCTTAAGTACGGAAATTCAGACGTTCATGTTATCGGGGATGTTTACTGACATCGCGCTGCCATAGAATCCAGGAGACACCCAGCACTGGCCTTTAGCGACTGATACAAAAGGCCCTTTTTGAAGCGGGCGACGAATGCGGCGAGACCTAAAAGAAACAGCGGCGCTGTGCCAGCCTCCGGTAGGGTGAGTTGAGCCGGGTTGATAATATAATCGACTTGTTCATACATAAGCTGGCCTTGAAAGTATGAAATTTGCACGTCTTCGATATTTAGGTAACCAATAAGCGATGCATCTATTTGGGCTGGTCCGAAAATTCCCGTACCGATCATAGCGTCGCCGGTTCCGTCACTCAGAGTGACGGCTCCCCAACTATAACTATCCCCGAAACCAGTGAATGCGTTTATTCCATCGATAACAAGCGTTGAATGAAGAGGGTATGACCCCCTGGTCAAAACTATGGAACTCGTGGGGTTCGGGAACAAACACTGTTCGCATCGAATCTCATCGTCGACGAATGCGATTACGGTGTCGCTTCCATTACTCCCGTTGAAGGCGAAGGACATAAACGAAGAGGGTCCAATTCCGTTCCAATACCAAGTAGCACTGCCGTAAACTTCTATCGGTCCCACCGATATCGTTGCCGCGGCAAGGTCAGATGCGAATAGCAGACCCAATGCTAGAGAACAATGTGAAAGCCTCTGTAATGGGAACTTCATATAGCAGAAAGCATACACCCTATGTGCAGTGCATCCTCCCGTCGCGGGCGAGCCGCACATGGATTCCAGCAACGGACGACGTCTTGCCACGGGCCACGCGTGCTGCATTCAGGATCACACGAACTTATTAAGTCAGACGAAACCAAGTTTACCCGATTGCGGGGAATACCCATTGACAACGCGGGAAGTCACGCGTACGCTATTCCGACCACAACCAGTGGAAATCGTTACGGAGGGTGTATGAAAAGCATTAGGAAACGTGTGTTTGTGGGTGCTATCATTGCTGGACTTGCAGTGATCGGCTCGGTGATGAACTCGCGTCAGTCTGCTCTCCTGGGCGCTGGTGGACCGACTGTAACTATAGACCAATCACAATTGCCGTTACCTGTCCAGGGTTCTCTGGGTGTCTCTGGAAGCGTGGCGGCCACACAAAGCGGGGCGTGGAACGTCGGAATTACCGGCACTCCCAACGTCAAGGTGACAAATCCGGCCACCGCGCCGGTGTTGTTTGTCAATGTGAACGATCCGGGGCGGATTCCGTACCAGTCGGTAGCCGCTAACTCCTGTTCGGCGACTCCCAGTTCGTGCCAAGTCGCGCTAACATCGGTCCCCAATGGTCACAGGCTCGTGATCCAGCACGTCTCAGTATTTGCGCTAGCCGATTTAGCCTCGACCACGGCGGCCGTGCAGGTGCCCTTACAAAGCGGTTTCCCACTCATCAGCTTCCCAGCAACGGTGATACCCGATCCTAGAATAGCGGGGACAGGGGATGTTATTGTTGATCAATCGGTTCACGCGTATTTCGATGCGGGCCAGCAGCCTGCGGTTTTCGTGAGAGTGTCTTCCGGTGGAATGGGTACCGTGGAAGTTTCGATAACCGGCTACCTGCTCGACTGCACGATCGCACCGTGCGCGGCGATCTTTAATTAGAGCAAGCGGCGGCAAGGAGGAAAAGGCTGCGCTAGAAGGGGCCTGGCCAGATTTAACGCCCAACTCGTACCGGCTTCCCGCACTGCTGGCACGTATAGGCCATCTGAGTAAAGCCCGTGAACACGTTCCCGGCCCCGCAGTGAGGGCATATCTCGCTGGCAAAGTCCAGGCTTAGTTCCATTTCATCGAACGTCCGCCGTAAATCCGCGGCGGGAACGGTTTTCAAGATGGCTTCACAATCGTACAGCTGATGTCCGCTTTATCCCCGTCAGGATGCCAACGAGAAAACCGCCGCAGTCCGGGTCCCCGAAATCACAATGGGGAAGCCACGTGGGCACAATGCCTTCAAAACCGGAACCATAGCAGACCGGGCAATCACACGGACCGGTCATCGCCCTTAGTTCGAGATCACCGTACGCGCACCCGGAATCTTCGCCATCCCTAAGCGGAATACCGCGACAGCGAATCCAGGGCTGGGACATGGTTCCAGTGTACCGGGCCACAGGTTCCGCCAGACGCTACAGCGGGCCACGGGTCACAGGTCCCTTCACACTTAACCTGCGCGCTTTCCGAAGCCTTATGCTACGCAACACACGGCACAACTTGACAAGCTGCTGCGTTGCTGCTGGTTGCGGAAACCGCGGCCCGTGAATCTTGCAGTCCTCGTGCACCCGCTGGTATTCGTGTTCCAGGCGTTACTGACATGAAAACTGTATTGAAACGCTTGCGCGGGGAAACACACTATAAATGCGCGAGAGTCGCGCGTCCGCCCAATTCTCGTGGAGGTGAGAGAAATCTAAATGGATATCCAACGGGGTAAAGGAGTTCGGCGGACCCGGATGTTGAGGCGAAGCGCGATTGGTATGGCCATGCTCGCCTTCTTGGGTGTCGCGGGCTATGGTTTAGCGCATTTGCGACCTGCGGTCCCGACTGTCGATGGCGGAACGATTTACTCCGACACGGTGAAGCGCGGCCCTATGCTGCGGGAGGTCCACGGGCTCGGAACGTTGATTGCGGAAAATGTCCTGTTGGTTTCAGCTGTGGCTGACGGACGGCTAGTTAAAATTAATTCCTATCCTGGCGCCGTCGTTCACCCCGACACCGTCCTCATGGAATTGGATAATCCCGAGCTTCGGCAGCAGACCTTGGATGCCGAGTTTGCCCTGAAAGCGGCGGAAGCAGCCTATGCGGATCTTGCTGTGCAGCTCAAAACCCAGTTTTTTGATAAACAATCGATCGCGGCGAAGATGAGCTCGGATTACAACGAAGCGGCCCTCCGTGCGGACTTAGATTCGAAACTGGAAAAACTGGGTCTGATAGCGAGGCTGAACGCTGAAATCTCGAGGAATAAGGCAAACGAACTCAAGACTCGCAACGATCTGGAAGAGCAGCGCCTGAGGATAATCAACGAGTCAACTGAGGCCCAGCGTGCGGCACAGGAAGTCAAGATCCAGCAGGCGCGCGCGCTTTATGGGCTGAAGGAGGGTCAACTGGCCCAGCTTGTGGTTCGCGCAGGCGCCACGGGGGTAATGGCACAACTTGGACCTGGCGCGCCTGCGGGATCTTCTGGCTCCGCCGTGACTCTGGAAGTCGGCCAGAAGGTCACAGCTGGAACCATTCTCGCGAAGATCGCTCAGCCGCAAAAATTGAAGGCGCAGCTGAAGATCAATGAGATCGACGCCAAGGATATTATCGAGGGTCAACCAGCCAGCATCGACACCCGGAACGGCATTATTCAGGGCAAAGTCAGCCGGATCGATCCCGTCTCTGTCAACGGGACGGTGGTCGTCGACGTGAAGCTCGTGGGCGAACTGCCGAATGGAGCGCGACCCGATTTGAGCGTGGATGGCAAGATTGAACTCGAACGCCTGAACGATGTTGTGTACACCGGCCGGCCGACAAACAGCCCGCCAATGGGCACGATCAGTGTTTTTAAGATTGCGGATGACGGGCAATATGCGTCACGCGTTGCGGTTAAATTAGGTCGCGCTTCGGTCAACACGGTTGAAGTCTTGAGCGGATTGCAGCCGGGGGACCGAATCATCTTGTCCGACATGACGGCGCAAGACGGCCACGACCTCATTCGTCTGAAGTAAGGGGAGCATTACATGAGTACGGCAACGGAGAGCTTGATTCATCTCCAGGGTGTCGGTAAGATTTTCGCCACCGATGAACTCGAAACACACGCATTAAAGGACATTCAGCTCGACATCCGGAAGGGAGAGTTTGTTGCGATCTCCGGGCCGTCGGGCTGTGGCAAGTCCACGCTGCTGGCGATACTCGGATTGCTCGATACGCCTACCGCGGGGGACTACGTGCTAAACGGCGAAGCTGTGAACGGATTGAGCATCGCGGAGCGTTCGCGCATCCGCAATCGAGAAATCGGTTTTATTTTCCAGGCATTCAACCTGATCGGCGACCTGACCGTATTCGAGAACGTCGAACTGCCTCTGACTTATCGCCGCACAAGTGCAACGGACCGGAAAAAAAAGGCGCAGGAAGCGCTGGAACGGGTAGGAATGTCGAACCGCACGAAACATTATCCCTCACAGCTGTCGGGCGGCCAGCAGCAGCGCGTAGCAGTGGCCCGGGCACTTGCGGGGAATCCGGCGGTCCTGCTGGCGGATGAGCCAACCGGAAACCTGGACTCGAAGAATGGAAAGCAGGTCATGGAGCTGTTGA
>Ga0126381_100003410_pt1 | contig 17266 bp, 20 predicted proteins | sample PanSoiMetPlot_28_FD_96465 | JGI IMG/M metagenome (GOLD analysis project Ga0126381, IMG submission 96465) | Tropical forest soil microbial communities from Panama - MetaG Plot_28 | ecosystem: Environmental > Terrestrial > Soil > Tropical forest > Bulk soil | place: Panama | collected 2016-02-17 | reverse complement strand
GGGTACTGATTCAGAAATTACGGATGAAATCATCGGCCGGTACCAACGTCTAATCGCTTCAATTGTCGCGGCTCTTTATGGCGTGGGAAGTCGCCGTGCGTTGAGATCGCGACGCCCTCCTCGTCCTTATGGTCGAGCCGGCGAAGCTTCCAGCACCGGCCATGGTTGAGGTTTTCAAGGAAGCTATAGCGAGTTCCGGCCGGAGTGCGTGTCGCGACGGGATTACCGCTGTCCTCGCGCCGTAGCCAGATCGCCTTCAGATGCCCCTTGCGCCCGTAGGCCGGCTTCACGAACCCGCCGGCGATGAGACGCTTCGCGGCCGCGAGCGAACGAAAGCCCAGCGATGTTCCATCGGGAGCGTAGTAGGGAATCTGATCGGCCCGCTTCATCAGGCACACTTCGGGTACAGCAAGGAAGGGATAGAGTTTTACGAGAGTCCCGTCGCTCGATGGTGGAGTGCGGTTTTTGCGAGAGGCCCGCGTGCCTCTGGGGGAACGCTGCGGGAGCGTTCTACACAATCTCTATCACGGCGTGATCGGAGCGTCAAGGAAAACCAAATCGCAGCCGTGCTGTCTCAATGCCATGGTAGCGATGGGACTGATACGGGGGATTTTCGCGCAATCGCCTTCGTCTCGCGATACAGAGTCCAACGCGACAAGCCAACCATCGGCACCACGGTTGCTTCGCGTTGTGAACGGCTACACCACACTGGCGGTGATCGTAGCCAACCGATTTGCATGTATAGGGAAAATCGATGTTGTCTCCATCTCGCAATAGAGAGTACAAGCGAACACGACTCCCATCGGTACCACGTCTACCGTGGCGAATGAAGTTTGGAATTGGACCCTGTTTGGACCCAGTTGATGAAGGTTGGTGAGGTAGGAGCTCTCTAAGTCTTTGAAGAATTTGGTCGGGCCGCCGGGATTTGAACCCGGGACCTCTTGCACCCCAAGCAAGCGCGCTAGCCAGGCTGCGCCACGGCCCGAAGTTACTATTGTACACGCTCCCGATCAGCCGAGCATGTCCAACGCGCCCTCCAGTTCACTACGGGCGTGCGCATCGCCTTTGCGCGTCGTGACTTCGATGCCCCGGCGATAGATCTCGCGCGCATCGTCCAGCTTGCCCAAACGCTCGAGCGTCTGGCCCGCGTGGAAATATGTGGCCGCATAATCGGGATCGGCGGTCATCAGGGCGTGGAATTCGCGCAGGGCGGCTTCCAGGTCTCCGGCATTTCGGTACTCCATCGCGAGGCCGTAGCGTAGAAAACTATCGCCCGGCCTTTGGGCCACCATGTTCTTCAGGATCTCCAGCCGCGTGCTCGCCATGCGTGCTACCATACCTCCGAAATGTCGTGTCCGTACTTCGATCCTATCGAGCCGCATCCGCGTGCTGGCAGTGCGCCGCTGGCGCTGATGCCGCTCGGTGGAACATTCACGGGCACTTGCCACGCCGATCCGCAACAGCCGGTACCGCCTGACGAATCCGCGCTGCACCGGCTCTGCAACATCGGTTACGCCCGCGGCGTTTGCCCGCGATTCCCCGCCGCGGACCCCGGTCCCGACGCCGCCCGGTTTACACTCTCGTCCGATGACGGCGCCACCCTTCGAATGTACTACGTTCTCGAACGTGATCACCAACCCTTCGCGCACGGCCGCCTCGAATTCACCATTCGCGAACAGACGTTCGCCGACGCGCCTCGGGGCGATCTCACGGCGCGGCAGGCCGCCGCTTACGCAGCCAGCTACCTGGAGCGCAGAAGCGCGGCCCTGGAAAAATAAGCATGCAAGGCAAACCGGTACGTGAATCCGCCGCCGAGTATTCGGAGCTCGCCCTGCCGAACGACGCCAACGGCTTGGGCAATGTCCTCGGCGGAAAAGTGATGCACCTGGTGGACCTCGCCGCAGCCATCAGCGCGATTCGTCATGCGCGCGGCCCGGCGGTGACGGCTTCCGTGGACAGCCTGCAGTTCCTGCATCCGGTCCACATTGGCGAGTTGATTGTGCTGCGCGCTTCGGTGAATCGCGTCTTCCGCACGTCGATGGAAGTGGGCGTTCGCGTCGTGACGGAACGGTTGATCACCGGGGAGCGCCGTCACACCTGTTCGGCGTATCTGACGTTTGTGGCGGTCGACGAAACCGGAAAGCCGGTAGCGATCGAGCCGGTGATTCCGGAGACCGAAGACGAGAAGCGCCGCTACCGGCAAGCCGGTGAACGGCGCGAATATCGTCTGGCCATGCGGCGGAGACTGCTCCCCCGAGAGGGCTGACAGTTACTCTTCTTTCGCCACCGTCACCGTAACTTCGGCGGTGACGTCTTTGTGTAGCTTTACCGGAACCTTGAACTCGCCTAACTGCTTAATGGGCTCGTCCAACTGGATCTTGCGGCGGTCAATGATGAAGTTCTTGGCCGCGAGTGCATCCGCCACATCTTTCGAAGTGACCGAGCCGAACAACTGGTTCTGTTCGCCGGCCTTCTGATAGATGGTGACGCTCACACCCGTGAGCAGCTTGGAAAGGTCCTCCGCTTCGCCCTTGAGTTTAGTTTCTTTGCGAAGGTGCGCCTGCCGTTCCTGCTCCACGATTTTGCGGTTGGCGTCGGTGGCCGGCACCGCCAGCCGTTTGGGCAGGAGGAAGTTGCGGGCAAATCCCGGCGCGACCTTCACGACGTCGCCGCGACTGCCGACATTATCGATATCTTCTCTGAGAATGACTTCCATGTTCGATTCCTCCTGCTCTTACATCGACGCCGCGAAAGGCAACAACGCGATGTTGCGGGCCTTCTTGATGGCGTCCGTCAACCGCCGCTGGTGCGGCGCGCACACACCCGAAATGCGGCGCGGCACGATCTTGCCCCGCTCCGCCACGAAGGCGTGCAGCATCTTGACGTCCTTATAGTTGATGTCGTCGATCTTCTCGACGCAGAAGCGGCAAACTTTCTTGCGTCGGAAGTACTGTTTCTTCTGTGTGGCGACGGCTTTATCGCCGCCCGTGGGCCGCTGCCCGGCGCTGCCTGGTTTTCCTTTGAATTCAGCCATGGCTTAACTCTCCTTCGGCATGCCGGGCATGCCAGCCGACGCTTCGGCGGGTGCTCCCGGACCGGAGGGCGCCCCCGGTACGGCCGGCGCGGCAGCCGGTACGCTGGTGGCGCGGCGCGCCGCTCGCTTGTCGCGCGATTTCTTCTTCTTCTCCAGCCGCTTCAGCGTCTGGTCGATGCGCACCGTCAGGAATTTCAAAACCAGGTCTGACACCCGCAACCGGCGCTCGAGCTCCTTCACGATCTCCGGTCCGCCGGAAAACTGGATCAGCACATAAGTACCTTCGCGGTACTTATCTACTTTGTAAGCCAGCTTGCGCTTGCCCCACTTCTCCACTTTGTCCACCGTGGCGCCCAGACTGGTGAGTTGAACGCGCAGGCTCTCCACCCGTTCGTCCACTTCCTCTTCGGGCGCATCCGGCTTTACTATGAACAGCTCTTCGTAAATCCTCATGCTTCCTCTTTAATTTAAGCCTGGGGCGCGACGATTGAATTTCGTCATGGCCATTGCGACGCCCTCGGCGATTATCGAACGAACCGCGTCGGCCGCATAGTCGACGAATTCGTCCAATTCCTTTCTCTGCGAGCGCTTCATCGGCGCCAACAGAAACTCCGTGCCACTCGAGATCGGGTGGCCCGGATGAACTCCCAATCGCACCCGCACCAGATCGCTCGAACCGAGGCTCCGAATGACCGAACTCATGCCGTTGTGCCCGGCGGCCGAACCTTTCGGCTTGATCCGCAGCGCCATCCACGGCAGGTCCAGCTCATCGTAAACCACAATCAGCCGATCCAGTCCGATCGAGTGCTTCTCCATAAGCGGCGCCAGCGAAGTGCCGCTCAGATTCATAAATGTTTGCGGCTCGGCCAGCATCACCGGCTGCCCGTCGATTTCGCCCGCGCCGACGAGCGCCCTGGAATCCTTGCGGTTAATGCGGATGCCGAACCGGTCGCCCAGCCTGTCGACCGTGAGAAACCCCATGTTATGCGGCGTAAGAGCGTACTCCTCGCCGGGGTTTCCAAGACCGGCCACCAGGAACATGGGGCGTTACTTCTTCTTGCCCTTTTCCTCGGCGGCGGGGGCTTCCTCTTCCTTTTTGCCCTTCTTGATGACTTCGGGTTCGGCCGGTGCAGCAGCGCCAGCTTCGGGCGCGGCAGCGCCTTCGGCAGGCGCCGGCGTCTCCTCGGCGCGCAGTGTCACCACGTGGGCGATCACGCTTTCCGCGGAGCTCATCAGTTTGATGGAACCGGCCAGCGCCACATCGCTCGCGCGCTTGCTCTGGCCGATCATGAGGCTGCTCACATCCACCGTGTACGATTCCGGAATCTCGTCCGGCAAGCACTCGATTTCGATGGAGCGAGTGACGATTTCGAGCAGTCCGCCCTGCACCTTCACGCCTTGCGGCTCACCCGTGGTGTGCACCGGGACGGTGACGCGGATGCGCTTCGAAAGATCGATGCGCTTCAGGTCGGCGTGCAGAAGGTTGCCCTTAATGGGGTCTACCTGCTGGTCCACCACCATCACCGGAGTGGTCTGTCCGCCCGCGATCGATAGATTGAAGATGGTGTTGAACCCGGTCTTACTGCGGATAATCTTGTTGATTTCCTTGGGATCGAGCGCTACGCTGACCGGTTCCTGGAATGCTCCGTAAACCACGGCCGGAATATTTCCGGCGCGGCGCGTACGGCGCGCTTCATTCTTACCGCGCGAGGTACGCACCTCGGCGGCGACGGTAATATCTTTTCTCACCTACAACTCCTTCATTCGGCTCCGAAGTCCGTTTACAGGTTCTGGCCTGCTACCGTGGGTTCGGGCGGCCGGTCAATAGCTGACAGCTGGCAGCCTTTAGCGAACTGCTGAAACCTTTGACAGCGCGCGCTGTTGGCTGTCGGCTGTCAGCTTAAATAAACAACACACTCACTGACGTCTCTTCGTGTATCGACCGGATCGCTTCCGCGAGTAACTTTGCGATCGATAACGAACGAATCTTTTTCGACTGCCGCGCCGGTTCCGACAGCGGAATCGAATTGGTAAAAACCACTTCCTTCAAACAAGACTCTTCGATCCGGCTCACAGCCGGACCCGAAAGTACCGCATGGGTGGCGCAGGCCGAAACACTGGCCGCCCCTTTTTCCATTAGCGCCTCGGCACCCTTGACCAGCGTGCCGGCCGTGTCGATCAGATCGTCCACCAGGATGCAATTGCGCCCTTCCACCTGGCCCACCACGTTCATCACTTCAGCGACGTTGGCCTCTTCCCGCCGCTTATCGATAATCGCCAGAGGCGAATTCAAACGCTTGGCGAACGCCCGCGCACGCTCTACGCCGCCCGCATCCGGCGAAACCACCGTCACATCGGGGACGTTCAGCGCCTTCCAATACTCAATCATCACGGGCGACGCAAACAGGTGATCCACCGGGATATCGAAGAATCCCTGAATCTGCGCCGCATGAAGATCGAGCGTTAATACCCGGCTCGCTCCGGCCGTTTCCAGCAGCGCTGCCACCAGTTTGGCCGAGATCGGGACGCGCGGCTTGTCCTTGCGGTCTTGCCGGGCATACCCATAATAGGGTAACACTGCCGTGATCCTCTCTGCCGAGGAGCGCTTCAGGGCGTCGATGAACAGCAGCAGCTCCAGCAGATTGTGATCCACCGGCGTGCAGGTGGGTTGAATCACGAAGACGTCGGCGCCGCGCACGTTTTCGTTGATCTGCAGGTAGGTCTCGCCGTCGGCGAACTGGCGCACCATGGCCCGGCACAGATCCATACCCAGATGCTGGCAGATTTCCCGCGCCAGCTCGGGGTTCGCGTTTCCGCTGAAGATTTGGAGACGGTCGTGGGTCATCCTGCGTATCGGCTTCGGGGCGGCCATATTCTCCCGGTGATGTGTTCTCTTAGCGCGTGCCACCACATGGAACGATAGTGGGCACGGCCGACTAACGAAATGCGAAAAGCCTCCGTGTTCCCGAGCGATTCCAGCGCCCGGGAAGCGTCGCCGCCGGTAGGAAACAATCCGAAAACAGCCGATCCGCTGCCGGTCATCATGGCGGTCTCCGCTCCCTGGCGAAGCAAGTCCCGTTTTATGGCGGCAATCCGCCTGTGCTCTTCGAAAACCACGTCTTCGAAGTCATTGGCGGCGTCACTCGCACGGAGGCGAGTCCCCGCGCTCCGGCGAGCACCCGGGGGTTGCCGGGCCAGACCCCTGTTCCACACCTGCGACTGGAAACTAAATATTTTATTTTGTTGAGATTCGGTTGTCAAACGGGGGCTTAGCCGGCGGTATGCCTCGGGGGTCGATACGTGGACCCCCGTCGCGACCACCACACCCTGCCGCGGTTGGCTGTCATCCAGCGGAAACAATTCCGTGCCGCGGCCTATACCGACTGCCGCGCCTCCCAACAGGAAGAATGGAACGTCGCTGCCGAGCTGCTGGGCAAGATCGAGAAGCCTTTCCGTGCCGAGTGATTTTCCGGCCAGCGCGGGCAGAGCCAGCAAGACAGCCGCGGCATCGCTCGACCCGCCGCCGAGACCCGCACCCATGGGAATGCGCTTCTTCAACCGCATCTGGACGTGTCCGGTCTTGCGCAACGCCTCGAGCACGAGACGCGCTGCGCGCGCCACCAGGTTATCCGGAATATCGAGCGCGCACGCCAGGTCTACCGCGATGCGGCTCGAAGGCGTGAACGCAATCTCCATGGTGTCGGCCAGCGAAATGGTTTGCAAGATGGTGCGCAGCTCGTGATAGCCGTCCGGCCGCTTGCCGAGCACACGCAGATCAAGATTGACCTTGGCCAGCGCCCGCACGCGCGCGCTTCGGGTGCTCATTTGTCGTATTGCAGGAGCGAGAAGATGTCGCGGCCCTTCAGCCGTTCGCGCCCTTTAAGAAAGGTCAACTCCACGACGAAACCGAGTCCCACGACCTCGCCTCCGGCCTCCGCCACCATGCGCGCCGCAGCCGCCGCGGTTCCTCCGGTGGCCAGCAGATCATCGACGATCAGGACCCGCTTGCCGCCATCGAGCGCATCGCGGTGCATCTGAAGGCTGTCGGAGCCGTACTCCAGATCGTAGGTGACTGTGACACATTCGGCGGGCAGCTTTTTAGGCTTGCGCACCGGCACGAATCCCGCACCGAGCGCATAAGCCAAGGCCGGCGCGAAAATGAATCCCCGGGCTTCGATGCCCAACACGACATCGACTTCCGCCTCGCGGTAGTGATACTTCAGCCCGTCGATCACGGCGCGGAAACCGCACCTGTCCTTCAGCAGCGTGGTGATGTCATAAAAGAGGATGCCCGGTTTGGGAAAATCGGGCACTTCGCGGATCAGTTTTTTGAGATCTTCCATCGGGTCTCGCGGGAACCACATTGTTACATGCGGCGGCGGGAGCGGGCAAGCCGCAGAGGTTCGACGGAGATCAGATTGCGCGGGGCCCAGAGAGAACTCACCGCCCTAAGCCCCACGCGCTGGATTGCGGGGATTGAGGAACTTCGTACCTGACCTAGTGAGCCCCGTGGCTCTGCTGAGCCCGTTTCGCGACTTCCGCTTGCATCCGCTTTGATAGTTCCGCCGGGGCAACGTCTTCTTTGTGGGTCGAGACTGACCAGGAGTGGCCGAACGGATCTTTCAACCGGCCATAGCGGTCGCCCCAGAACATATCGGCAACTTGTGCCTCCACCTGAGCCCCTGCGCTTACAGCCTGGCTGAATATCTTGTCCACATCTTCCACATAAAGATTGATGCCGCAGGTGGTGCCTCCCAACGATTGCGGAGAACGGTTGCCCATGCCGGACATTTCATCTCCCAACATAATTACGGAGTCGCCAATTCGGATTTCCGCATGGCCAATCTTTCCGTCGGGACCGTTCATGCGCATCACCTCCTGAGCGCCAAAGGCGCGCTTATAGAAGTCGATGGCACGCGCCGTATCGTTGAGTGTCAGATACGGAGTTACGGAATGAAAGCCTTGCGGAATCGGTTTTACAGTTGCCATTGGAAAACCTCCCTTGGTTTTTTTTCGGATGAACTCAGTCTAGCTCCGCAGCCTCAAAAACTCGGTGAAGAACGCAACCTTCCAGTTGCGCTACCGCCTACAAGCGAACAGTTAACCGAAATGGAAACCAGCGGGACCGGCGCCCGGCAAGGACAGATCGCCGGTAAGAGGCAAAGCGGTGGATTTCATCCTCTCTATCGGCCTGCAGCCACGGGTACAATAACGTACGGTGATGGCTGTGCGGCTTTCCCAGATTTCGCCCTTCGCTTTCTGCGCCGCGCCCGGCATTATCTGGACGTAGGTTGAACTGGTGGAAGTGTCCGCGGTGGTTCGGAACAAGTTGACGGTGATTTGCGGCGCTCCGTCAACCGCGCGCGGAATTTCATCGTGGGCCGGCAACCAGACCCGGCGCTCGATCTGCAGCTAAAAGCTACCAGGCGTTTTCAGCGCCGGCCCCACCGGTCGCCGTCCCTTCTGGCTCCGCCTGGCGCCTACCATCTGCGCGTCCTGGTGCCGGAAGAGCTAACCGGACGGACGGCAGCACTCAGCCGCGGCGTCGAGCTTCCTCGAACAGGGTTTATCCTTTCCCTATGCACCGCCTGTGTTTCTTTGCGTTTCTAGCGCTCGCTCCGTTCGCGAGGTCCCAGCCTTACGATCTGCTGATCCAGAACGGGCATATCGTGGACGGCACCGGCTCTCCTTGGTATGCGGCGGATGTTGCGATTCGGGCCGGCAAGGTGGCGGCAATCGGCCATCTGGCGGGCACCGAGACGCGCCGGACCATCGATGCCCGCGGCATGGTGGTAGCGCCTGGATTCATCGACATGCTCGGGCAGTCGGAGTTGACGATCCTGGTCAACCCGCACTTGCCATCCAAGATTTTCCAGGGCATTACGACCGAAATCACCGGCGAAGGCTCTTCCGTCGCTCCGCTCAACGATGCTATTTTGAAGGCCGACCATGTCGGCTACGAACACTATGGAGTAAGGCCCTCGTGGCGCACCTTCCGGGAATATTTCGCGCTCCTGGCTAAACAGGGCATGGGCATCAACCTGGCGAGCTACGTCGGGGCTACGCAGGTGCGGCGCATGGTGCTGGCCGACGAAGATCGCGCTCCGAATGCTGCCGAACTGGAGCGGATGCGCGCGCTGGTCCGCCAGGCGATGCAGGAAGGCGCTATCGGAGTTTCCACCTCGCTGCAATATGCTCCCGCGCCTTACGCCAAGACGGAGGAGCTCATCGCGCTGGCGTCGGAGGCGTCGAAGTTCGGCGGCATCTATGCGTCGCATATCCGCGATGAAGGCAACGGCATCATCGGCGCGCTCGACGAAGCCTTCCGCATCGGACGCGAAGCGCACATCCCCGTGGAGATCTGGCATTTGAAGGCGGCCGGCAAGAGCAATTGGGGCCGCATGCCGGAGATCGTGTCGCACATCGAGCAGGCGCGCAAGGCAGGGCTCGACGTGGCCGCGAACACTTATGCCTACACCGCCTGGTTCAACACCTTTTCCGCGGTGATACCGCCGTGGGCGCACGACGGCGGCGATAGCAAGCTCATCGGGCGGCTCAAGGACCCCGCCGCGCGCGCGCGGATCCGCAAGGAGATGGAATCGACGGCAGGCGACTGGAACAACGAATGGCAAGAGGTGCCGGGTCCGGAGTCGATCCTGGTGTGCGCGGTGCAGAATCCCAAGCTGCTGCCGCTCCAGGGGAAAAGCATCGCAGAAATCGCGAAGCTTTGGAATAAAGACCCGATCAATACCGTTTTCGATCTGTTGATCGAGGACGAAGCGTTCACGGAAGTAGCCATGTCCGCGATGTCGGAGCCGGATGTCACGTTGGCGCTTGAGCAGCCGTGGGTTTCCATCTGCAATGACTCGCAAGGTACGGCGCCTGACGGCCTTTTGGGCAAGGAGCATCCGCACCCGCGCGCGTACGGCACATTCCCCCGAATTCTCCGCAAGTATGTGCGCGAGGAACACAAGCTGACGCTCGCCGATGCCATCCGCAAATTTAGCGCGTTGCCGGCAGCACGCATGCGCCTGCCGGACCGCGGCGTCCTCAAGACCGGCATGTGGGCGGACGTGGTGATCTTCGACCCCGCCACGATCCGTGACCTCGCCACCTTTGAGCAGCCGAATCAATTGAGCGAAGGCATGCGCTTCGTACTGGTCAACGGCGTGCCGGTAATCGACGAAGGCAAGATGACGAACGCGCTGCCGGGGAAGGTGCTGCGGCATTGAGGCAAGCTATGAGCTATGAGCTCCAAGCATCGGGAGCCTTGTAAAATCCAGATGTCGTGCGTGCGCCAAGCATCCCGCAGCTGTTCCCGCTAGAGGAGTGGGAGAAGATCCCCGGTCGAGCGGGGAACGGTGCGAGCCACATCATGGCGAGTTGTTCTTGGCGATGTTTCCCGTGCGGAAGCAGGGAGGTTTGCGACGCCGTTTGCAGAAAATGCGGCAGCCCGTCGCGGAGCCACGTGGGTTGTTGGTAGCCGTTGCATATCCGTTTCGTCCCTTGCCGGGGAACGAAGCCCGGGGCGCTGATGTCGGCGGTGTTCAGCCATCGCGGCACAGGCCCACGGATCCGTGGTTGGACGGGTTCGCCACAACAAGCCATCGAAGTCAAATCCCACCAAACACGAACTTCACGGCCAAGCGATCGCCACCCCGGCGGGCGAGGGCGCGGTTGAGTTTTGGATCGTCGACGCTCCAACGACCAGTACTACGGTCTCGAGCAGGACGAGCGGCGTCCCCGTTTTACCGCAACCCTGAATCCGCCCCGTTTGGATTCCTGTCTGCCGCCGACGCGTTGTTTAGCTCGTAGCTCACGGCTCATAGCTCGCGGCACGCTTCCGCGCCCTCTCGAACCCGGGCAGCGCCCTCTCTAACTCCTCCCGCGCGATCGTGAGCGAGAGCCGCATGTAGCCGCCGCGGCCGAATCCGGCGCCGGGAACGGCGAGGATGCCTTCCTCCTCGAGCAGGCGGATGAAGGCGATGTCGTCGGGAATCGGCGTCCTGGGGAAAACATAGTAGGAGCCTTGCGGGCGCGGAGCATCGTAGCCCACCGCCTGGAGCGCGTCGCACAACAGATCGCGCTTGGCCTGGTAATGGGCCACATCCACGGTGACGTCAGGAACCTGCGCCACGACACGCTGCCACAGGGCCGGGGCGTTGATGTAGCCCAGGATTCGATGGGCGAATGTGCAGGCGCTGCGCAGCGGCGCGGCCTCGGCCAATCGCGGAGAAATTGCCAGATACCCGATGCGCTCGCCGGAGATCGCCATGGCCTTCGACCAACTCCAGGCCAGCACCGAGCGCTCCACAATCGCCACTGTCTCCGGAACCCGCAGGCCATCGTAAACCAGCGGCCTGTACGGTTCGTCGCTGATCGCGAGCATAGGCTCGCGAACGATGGCGTTCAGCTCCCGCAGTGCTTCCTCGCCATAGACAACGCCCGTGGGATTGTTCGGCGAATTCAGGATGATCGCTTTGGTGCGCGGCGTGATGGCGCGGGCAATTGCGGCGATGTCGGGCTGGAAATCGGCTCGCGTCTCTACCGGCACAATCCGCCCGCCATGATTCTCGATGTAGAACCGGTACTCCGGAAAATAGGGATTCAGGACGATCACTCCGTCCCCGGGGTCCAGGATCGACTTGAGAACGGTGTTGATGGCGCCTGCCGCGCCGCTGGTCATGATCACGTCTTCGGCGGAAAAGGGAAGTCCGGTGCGGGAAGCCACGCCGACGGCAATCGAGGCGCGCACATCCGGAAAACCCGCGTTCGGCATATACCCGTGGGCGTGGGGGCGTTGCTCCGCAACCGCGCGGCGCAGCGCATCGGTCACCCGAGCGGGCGGTTCCACTTCGGGATTTCCCAGGCTGAAGTCGAACACATTCTCCGGCCCGCGGGTGCGGCGCAGCGCCAGACCGATGTCGAACATCCGCCGGATCCACGACGATCGTTCCATCTGTTCCCCGAGGCTGCGTGAGACCCCCATGCGTGGCCGATTGTACCGCCTTGCGCGCAGCCCACGAGTCCAGCGTTTCGCCGTGCCGCATCTTATAATCAGCGTTTCATGACTTCGGCAATCCCTAAACCAGTGGCATCGCGTTTCCGCTGGGTAGTTTGCGCGCTGCTATTCGCCGCGACCACGATCGCCTATATAGACCGCGGCGTCTTCGGATATTTGAAAGGGACGCTGCAAACCATAATCGGCTGGGATGATATCCAGTACGGATACATCTCGGCGTCATTTAAGATCGCGTACGGTATCGGCTTGGTGACGGCGGGCTGGTTCACGGATCGGCTCGGGACCAAGAAAGGTTTCGCCATTGCGATCGTGCTGTGGAGCTTCGCGGCGATGTCGCCGGGCATCGCGAGCACCGTGTTTACTTTCGGGCTCGCCATGTTCTTCCTGGGTCTCGGCGAGGCGGCCAACTTCCCCGCCTGCATCAAGACAGTGGCGGAATGGTTCCCGCGCAAAGAGCGCGCGCTCGCTACCGGGGTCTTCAATTCGGGGGCGAATGTGGGGAACATGCTGGTCCCGCTGGTCGTTCCCCTGCTGGCGGGCCTGGTAGGCTGGCGCGGCGCCTTCGGTGTCTGCGGCGCCACGGGCTTTGTGTGGCTGGCATTCTGGCTCTGGCTCTACGAGAGGCCCGAGGAACATCCGCGCGTCTCTCCGGGGGAACTGGCGTACATCCAAAGCGATCCCGCAGAAAAGATCAATCAGGTCCCATGGCTCAAGCTGCTTCCGCGCAAAGAGACCTGGGCATTCGCGTTGGGCAAGTTCCTGACGGATCCCGTGTGGTGGTTTTACACGTTTTGGCTGCCGGGTTATTGGCAGCGGACCTTCCGCCTTGACCCGGCGGGCAGCCAGATGCGGCTGTCCGTGATGCTGTCGTTCGGCATTGCCATTTTGGGCAGCGTTTACGGAGGTTACATCTCGGCTGCTTTGCTCAAGCGCAATAAGACTCTGAACTATTCACGCAAGATCGCGCTGTTGCTGTGCGCACTGGGAGTCCTGCCGGTCATGTTCGTTCCGTTCTCGCAGAGCCTGTGGGTGACCGTGGGCCTTGTCTGCCTGGCGATGGCGGCGCACCAGGGCTGGTCGGCCAACCTCTTTACAGTGACCTCCGACCTTTTCCCGAAAGCTGCGGTAGCCTCCGTGGTGGGGATTGGAGGAATGGTGGGGGCGGTCGGCGGCGCCCTGTTCGATGTGTTTGTGGGCCACGTCGTGCAGTGGACCAATAGCTATGTGCCTGTATTTGCAATATCGGGAGTTTCGTACCTGCTGGCGCTACTGATTCTGCACGGGATCACACCAAAGTACGTACCGGCCAAACTTGAGAGAGCTTGATCGTCTACACCGGTAGTATGAATGCGTACGTCGGGCATTGCCCCTATCCGTAAGCGGAACTAGAATGGGGCAATGTCGCAAGCAGAGAGCAATACCGTTCTGGTGGTGGATGACGAGCCGGAAATCCGCAAACTCGTCGCCGCCATGGTAGGGCAATTCGGCTATCAAACCCTCACCGCCGACAGCGGCGAACACGCCATGAGACTTTACAAGAATCACGGCCAGCCGCTGGCGCTCCTGATCACCGACGTGGTCGCACCGGGAATGAGCGGTCCGATGTTGGCGGACAAGCTCGGCGAGTTGCAGCCGGAGCTCAAGGTGCTTTACATTTCCGGCTATGACAACACCCACGTGGTGCAGAAGTATGTAGTGGAGCGGGGCCACGCGTTGCTGGCAAAACCGTTCACGGTGGAGGAGCTGCGCCTCAAAATGGGCGAGCTGCTCAAACCCGCTGTGGTTTCCAACGCGAACCGGTAACGCGGGGAGCTCGTTACGGGTGTTGCTGCCGGGGCAACCGCGCGGTAACATCTCCAAGACGTGACCGTCCGCGCCGCCAGCGATCGTTCTCTACTGGTTTCCTTCGGGACCTCAATATCGCCAGAGGCGCAACGGTCGGTGGCGCGGCTGACTCATGCGCTCCACGGCGTCCGGGGCATTCTCAATCTGCACCCCGCCTTCGTCTCCGTGCTGATCGATTTCGATCCGCGCCTGCGAACGCACCGGGAAATCGAAGAACTGGTGTGGCAGCGCATGGAGGCGGCCGAAGAGCGCGCCAGCGCGCCCGCCCGGCTGGTGGAAATCCCCGTCGCGTACGGGGGCGAAAATGGACCCGATCTGGAAGACGTTGCGCGCCACGCCGACCTCTCGCCGGAGGAAGTGGTGACGCTGCACAGCGGCGCCGAATACGAGGTCTCGTTCGTCGGCTTCTCGACTTGCTTTCCCTATCTCAGCGGTCTTCCGGCGAAGCTGGCGACGCCGCGCCTCACCGCTCCGCGGAAACACGTGGCCGCAGGCAGCATTGCGATTGGCGGCGCGCAGGCCGGAGTTTACCCTCTAGCTTCTCCCGGCGGCTGGCGGCTGATCGGCCGCACGTCCGCCAAGCTGTTCGACCCTCATTCCGAACCACCGGCGCTGCTCAAGATGGGAGACCGCGTCCGCTTTGTGCGGGCCCCGGAGGGAAAGCTTTGAACCAGCTTCGCGTCCTGTCCCCGGGGATGCTCACCACCATCCAGGATCTCGGGCGGTTCGGCTGGGCGCACCAGGGCGTCAGCGCGTCGGGTGCGGCCGATCCGCTGGCGCTGCGGGCGGGAAATCTGCTCGTCGGAAACGCCGAGAATGCCGCTGGCATGGAGATGACGTTGATAGGCGCGGAGATCGCCTTCGAGCACGATGCGGTGATCGCACTTACGGGATCGGACTTCGGCGCGGGCCTGCCGCTGTGGCAGCCCGTGGCGATGCGCGCCGGCCAGACACTCCATTGCCGCGCCACCGAATCCGGGGCGCGCTGCTATCTTTGCGTGCGCGGCGGCATCGCGGCGTCGAAGATCATGGGCTCCGCGTCGGTTCACGTAATGACAGGCGTGGGCGGCCGGCCTCTCCAGAAAGGCGACGTGTTGGCCATCGGAAGCGAGGCGGTTCGCAGGCCGCGCTCCGCCGCACGCTTTCCCGAACCGTGGCAGCCGCGCTTCACTCTGCGCGCCACCGAAGGCCCGCAAGCGGACTCGTTTGCCGGCCAATTATTCGAGGCGGAGTATACGGTGAGCGAGGAATCCAACCGCATGGGATTGCGCCTCCGCGGGCCGACGATGCCGAGCCCTTCCGGCCAGATGATCACCGAAGGCGTGGCGCTGGGCGCGGTCCAAGTGCCGCCCGACGGTCAGCCGATCATCCTCTTTGTGGAGCACCAGACTACGGGCGGCTATCCCAAGCCGGCCAACGTGATCTCGGCGGATTTCTGGAAGCTCGGCCAGCTCCGTCCGCGCGACCAGGTCCGCTTCGAAAGCGTTACCATCGAAAGAGCTTTGGAGCTGCTGCGCGGGCAGGAAGAATGGCTCTACTCTTTATAGCGCCGGCCTCCTGCCTTCTGTATTCTGACTCCTGCATTCTCGATTATGATCGACCTCAACTGCGACATGGGTGAACTGGCCGACGACCGCCACGAAGCTGCCCTGATGGGACAGATCACTTCCGCCAATATCGCCTGCGGCGGACACGCCGGCGATGAGGGCACGATGGAGCGCACGGCGCGGCTGGCCCTGGAGCGGGGAGTACGCATCGGCGCCCACCCCGGCTATCCCGACCCCGCCAACTTCGGGCGGCTCGAAATCGAGATGAGCGCCGCGGAAATCGCCGAGACCGTACACGCGCAAATCCTGCGGCTGGAAACAGTCGTCGCGAAACTGGGCGGGCGCATTGTTCACGTCAAGCCGCACGGAGCGTTGTATAACGTCGCCGTGCGCAATGAAGGCGTAGCCCGCGCTATCGGAGAAGGTGTCGCGCGATGGAATCGCGGCGTTCCGCTGTTCGGGCTGGCCGGCTCGCCGATGCTGGACGTGTGGCGCTCCATGGGGCTGCCGGCCGCCGGGGAAGCATTTGCGGACCGCCGGTATGAACTCGATGGCACGCTGCGCTCCCGCAAGTTCGCCGACGCCCTGATCACGGATCCCGAGGAGGCCGCGGCGCAGGCGGTAAGGCTGGCGCGCGGCGGACTCGCGCAGACGATTTGCGTGCACGGCGATACTCCCGGAGCCGTGGAAATTCTGAGAGCGGTTCGCGGCGCGCTACAATCCCAATGATGAGATGGGTCCTGTTCCTGGCGGCAGTGGGGAAGCTGGCGGCACAAGGGTGCGGCATATCGGTAACAACGTCCAATGGTCAAGCCCCGTACTATGACGGTACGAATGGCAGCAGCGTAGTTCCGGCGGCGGGGGCCACTTACACCGTCAACGTGAACAGCCCGGCTAACTGCCCGGCGTGGAACGTGACCCTGGCGGGAGGCGTCTCCTGGATCACGCTCGGCCAGACGAGCGGGGAGGGAAACAGCAGCTTTACGTTCACGGTAAGCCCCAACACGACCAACTCACAACGCGGCGCCGCGGGAACTTCGCTGATCTTCCTGACCGGCGGTTGGCAGATTCCCGTGGTGCAAGCGGCCGCCGCTTGTACCTTGACCCTGCCGGCCACCAGCGCCAGCGCCATAGCGGGCGGCGCATCCGGCAGTTTTGCGCTGCAGACGGGGTGCGATTGGAACGCCTCCAGCAACGTTTCGTGGATCACCGTGCCCGGTTCCACGACCGGGACCGGCAACGGTTCTGTCCCATACACGGTCGCCGCCAACAGTTGCGCCGCGGGCAGGAGCGGCACGATTACGGCCGGCGCCGGTTCCACATACCGCCTCGACAGCAACAACCCGATCGTGACCTTCACGGTGAATCAGGATGGTTCCGCGAACAACCTGTCCATCTCGCCCGAGAGCACTTCGCTCGATGCCGCGGGCGGCACCGGTAGAGTGGGGATTAGTACCGGCGCGGGATGCTTGTGGAGCTACTATGTGGACGTAAGCTGGATTCAGATCGTGAATAACGGCGGAGGGGTCGGCCCCTCGGGCATTAGCTACAGCATTCCCGCAAACCAGGGCCCGGCGCGTGTTGGGCACATTGTCATCAGCAGCCAGATTTTCACCATTTCCCAGGCGGGCGCAGCCGCGCCGGTTCCGGTCGTGACGGCCGTGGTCAATGCCGCCAGCTATGCTTCCGGACCGGTGGCGCCCGGTGAAGTGGTGGCGCTCGGCGGGACGGGCCTTGGTCCGGTGACGGGAGTTTCCGCGCAGCTGCCGTCTGGCGCCACATCCTTTCCGACCACGCTGGCCGGCGTAGAGGTGATGT
>Ga0126381_100003409_pt1 | contig 17268 bp, 19 predicted proteins | sample PanSoiMetPlot_28_FD_96465 | JGI IMG/M metagenome (GOLD analysis project Ga0126381, IMG submission 96465) | Tropical forest soil microbial communities from Panama - MetaG Plot_28 | ecosystem: Environmental > Terrestrial > Soil > Tropical forest > Bulk soil | place: Panama | collected 2016-02-17 | reverse complement strand
TGGTGTAGCCGGACTCCGGAAAGTAGATTTTGTTCAGATTGCTCAGGCGAATCCGTTTGCCAGCAAGTTCGACGGTGACCGTTTCTTCTTTGCCCTTGAACAGTTCGTTCTCGACTTGACCTTTGCTGTTGAGGACTCGTCCAACGACTTCAGGGGAACGAACGATGGCCGGAGCGCTAGCAGGTGGCGTGACTTCGTTTTCCCACTGGCAATCGAGAGGCTTGGCGTCTTGGCGAAGCGCGACAAAAACCGGGTGGCGCAAGGAGTGCTCCTGCGTCCAACCGCTGAATTTGACGCGGACCACCAACTGCGGTTTCACCCATGCGGGCTTTTCGTTGGCGGCCGGCGTGCCATCAAAAGGGCAATCGCGCGTCGCGAGTTTTTTCAGCGTGTCGCTCAAGTCTTGCAACTTTTTGGCGTCGAATCCGCTGCCAACGTGTCCGATGAAGCGAAGTTTCTTGCCCTGGTACAAACCCAACAGCAGCGAGCCAAGCGGAAGAGCAGGAGTGCGTGCCGCGGTCCAGCCGCCAACCACGGCGTCAACGGTGTTGGTGATCTTCAGCTTCATCCAGCTGGAGCTGCGATCGGAAACGTAAATACTGTCAGTCCGTTTGGCGACCACCCCTTCCAAGCCGCTTTCTCTCGCCAATTCGAACAGTTCCTTGCCGCGTTCCAATTGGTGGTCGGAGTAGCGAAATCGTTCTGAACTGTGCAGCAGACGTTGCAGGAGTCGTTTTCGTTCGATCAGCGGCGCTCCCCGCAAATCGTATCCGTCGCAGTAAAGCAAATCGAAGATGAAGTAAACGACAGGGACTCGCGAAACAAGGTTTTCCCCCGGCGCGCGTACGTGCATACGCTCCTGCAGAAGCTGAAAGTCGCTTAAGCCGTGAGCGTCGAGTGCGACGATTTCTCCGTCGAGAATAACTTGGCGAGCCGCCACGGCATGCGGAAGGGAGGCGAGTTCCGGGTAGCGGGCAGTGATGTCAACACCGGCGCGAGAACGTAGGGTCAAGGCGCCGCCGGAAATCCAAGCCAGGGCGCGCACGCCGTCCCATTTGATTTCGAACAGCCAGCTAGAATCGGAAAACGGCCGATCACCCAGAGTCGTAAGCATCGGTTCCAGCCGCGTTGGCATCGCGGAATTGCGAACAGCAGTCAGCTCGACAGGCTGAATGGGAATTTGGCTGCGCCTGGGGGGCGCCTCCTCCTTGATTTCTTCCAGAGTGCGGCCGGTCAGGACCGAGCCGTCATGCTCATCCACGGTCCATGTCGGATCTTCCACCGCATCCTTGTGCTTAATCATCAGCCACTCGTTGCCTTTTTCGGAGTGCGTCAGTTTCACCAGCACAAAGCTTCCGCGCAATTTCTCTCCGTTCAGCGAAAACTTGATTTCGCCCTGGAGCAATTGTTGGGAAGCGTTCAGAGTGCCTTCAAGAGCGAACGTTCCGCGGTCCCAGACCATGACCGTTCCTGCGCCGTAGTTGCCTTCGGGAATCTTTCCTTCGAATCCGCCGTAGGCCAGCGGATGGTCTTCGGTTTGCACTGCCAGTCGTTTGTCCTGGGAGTTCATCGACGGCGCCTTGGGCACGGCCCATGATTTCAGTGTTCCGTCGATGGCCAGCCGGAAGTCGTAATGCAATCGCCGTGCTGCGTGCTTCTGCACCACAAAAACCGGAGAGGTAAATTCCGCCGCTTCGCGACCTGACGGCTCGGGAGTCCGGTCGAATTTGCGCTTGCGCTCGTACTCTTCCAGGATCGGCAGCTTGGGTTTTGGCAGTCTGGTCATGGACGGATTTTATACCAGGCCCTCGCTTCGCCGCAGGCATGCCCTTTTTGCGACGTCGGTAACGAATTCGGCTTGCACCGAGAAAAATGGGGGACTAACCTTCAAAATCCATGCACAATTAGGGGTATGGCCGCCAGAGCGGTCAGCTCAGCTCGTTCTTGCGAGGAGAGTGCATCATGGCTACGACTGTCTGGAAGGGCCACCTGACCTTTGGCTTGATTTCCATGCCGGTTCGAATGACCACTGCGGCGCGCGGCGAGCGGGTCAGCTTCAACCAACTTCATAAAGTTTGCCATTCGCGACTGAAGCAGCCGCTATTCTGTCCGGTTTGCAACCGTAACGTGGAGCGCTCCGAAATCGTTAAGGGTTACGAATACGAAAAAGATCAGTACGTTCTGTTCAGTGAAGAAGAACTCGGCAAGATCGAGCCGCCCTCGGCGCACGTCATGGAGATTCTGGAGTTTGTGAAGCTGGACGAGATGGACCCTGTGTATTTCGACGCATCCTATTATCTCAGCCCGGAGGATGCTGGCGTAAAAGCCTACAAACTGCTGATTGACGCCATGAAAGAATCCGGTTACGGTGCGATTGCCAAGCTCACCATGCACCAGCGCGAACATATTGTGATTATTCGGCCAGGTTCCAAGGGTCTGACGCTGCATACCATGTTCTATTCGAATGAAATTCGCGCGGCGGAGTCGGTTCCGATCGACAAGGTTGAGGTGAAAGACCAGGAGAAGAAGCTCGCGTTGCAACTGATTGAAAGCCTGGCAGCTCCGTTCGATCCACAGAAGTATCGCGACGAATATCAAGAGAATGTGCGTACCATGATTGCCGCCAAGCTGAAGGGCCAGGAAGTCACCGAAGTGGCGCAGCCGCATTTGGCTCCGGTGATCGATTTGATGCAAGCTCTCAAGAAGAGTCTTGCCGAAAAGAAGACTGCCGCTCCAGCCGCTGTATCCGCTCCAGAGCTGGAATCGGTTGCCGTGGTTGGAAAGAAGCCGCCGACACGAGCGGTGCAGCCCGCGGCACCAAAAAGAGCAGGAAAGAAGGCCACCGGCTAATTGCAAATGGGTTCCACGGATCGATTCAGCGCCGATGAAGTCCAGCGAATTCTTGGGCTAACCGGAAAGCAACTGGATTACTGGGACCGGCTGCGCCTGGTTTCCCCTCGCCGAGACAAAGGAATTCGCTCTTACGACTTCCGCGATCTAATCGGTCTTCGTACCATAAAGCAGCTGGCTGAAAATGGTGTTCCCGCGAACCGCCTGCAACGGGCGCTGGCCGCGCTCAGAGAAAAACTTTCCCAGGTGCAAACCCCGTTGGCCGAGCTGCGTGTTCTCTCCGATGGAAAAGATGTGGTTGTGGAAAGCGGCGGATCGCGTCTAAAACCCATTTCGGGTCAGTTCATGCTGAATTTTGAAACTCGTGAACTCGATGAAAGCGTGCAGGTGATGTCCGGGCGGAGCGCCGACGACTGGCTGAACGCCGCGTTGGAATACGAAGCCGAGGGCAAGGAAAAAACAGAGGCGATCAATGCTTATGAGTGTGCGCTGCGGGTCGATCCGCAAAAGGTCGATGCGCTGATCAACTGTGGGACCTTGCATTACGAGGGCGGAAATCTGGAAAAGGCGTCCGAATACTTCAAGCGCGCACTGCTGCTGGACGAGGGGAATGCCCTAGCTCACTTCAACCTGGGAAGCGTCCTGGAAGAAACCGGTGAATTAGAAGACGCACGCCGGCACCTGCGGCAGGCGCTTCGCCTGGATCCGGCTTATTCCGACGCGCACTACAACCTTGCCTTCGTCTGTGAGAAACTTGCGGCGTTTGACGAAGCTCGCGAACATTGGCAAGCCTACGTGAAGCTTGAGCCAGTCGGTCCGTGGAGCGGTTACGCCCGGAAGCGCCTGGCCTCCCAGAACGCGACAGCGAGCTAGCCGTAAACGAAAGAATGCAGGTTTATCCATGTGCCGCAACATAAAGCCACTTTTCAACTTCGATCCACCCGTTACGCGCGAGGAAATCCAGGCCGCCTCGCTGCAGTTCGTCAGGAAGATCAGCGGATTCAACAAACCATCGAAGGCCAACGAGGCCGCGTTTCACGCTGCGATCCATGACGTATCCGAAGTCGCCACGCGTTTGATCGGGTCGCTTGAAACCAACGCACCACCGAGAAACAGAGAAGAAGAAGCGGCGAAGGCCAAAGCTCGAGCCATGGAAAGGTTCGCCACTTGAGTAGTGGCTGCCGGCAAAGCTGCCTGTTGAGGTCGCTAGGACTCTGTGTGACCTGCCACCTATCGAAATTGGACGAGGGTATGGGCAGCGAGCCGGAGCCCTGCGTGCGAAAGTTCTGGCGAAGCGACGACGAGCGCGCCTGGGCGACGCTTTGATCGTACAAAGCTGCATTGATAGTGGAATTTCGCTACTCACGCGAGATAAGAATTTCCGTACTTTTGCGGAAACGGCAGGCCTTTAAGCTAATTGTGTAGCGCAGAGGCACTGCATTCGTTCGCGTCCGTGATAGATCAACCGCGCAGCAGTGTTTTGAAAATTGGTCTGGATGTTTCGTCCAAGATCAACAACCCATGTTCACGCTCTTCTGGGCATCGAAGAGCGGGCTCGGCATCATTCCAGAGGGCAAGGAAGTCCTTGTAAGCCTGAACGTAAAACCCAGGCACGCGGGCAAGCTGCGATTTGTCCTGGCTTGAAAAATTGGAAAGGCCACGACTTACGAAGCCGAGCATCGCTACAAGTGGGAGCTGGCATTGCTCATGACGCCAGGGTGGCGGAAGCAGAGCCTCTGCTGCATGGGTGACACGGCTTTGAAGCTACTCGACGATAGGCGTTAGAGGCGTTGTCCGACGAGAGCATGCCTAAACGTCGGCCAGTATCTGCCAACCGTTTACGCTGCTGAACTGTGGCCAGCGCACTGCAGAACCCCGAGGTAGACGCTCCAGGGACCGACGGCTTCACGATATTGATGTGCCATGAGGCGGGAAAGTTGGTGGAGGTGGGTGAGATCGTGGACGGCCCAGGTGGCAAGGAGCTGGCTCAGGGTGACGGGGCCGAATGCCGGGTGGCGTCCGCGGCGTTGAAGGTCTGGGGACTGAAGATTCAAAGCGCGAAGTTGAGAGAGACTGTCGGAACGTACTGCGGCAAATTCATCGAGCAGTTGAGGCAGCGATCTCCCCCGAGACTTCTCTTCCTGACCCATCCGGTTGAATGGCTTGAAGGTTTCCGATTCGCCTTGCTCGAGAATCATGGTAGCGCGGGGAATCCAGTCGGTGTGCTCGGCATGAATGAGGTGACCGACAATGTCGAAGGCCGTCCATGTGCCTTCGCCCTCGTTGGAGAACGTCCAAGAATCGGGCAGGTCGCGGAGGAGAGCATTGAGAGTTGCGGGTGTGCGCGACAGGAGAGCAATCGTCGGAGAAAAATCGTTTTCCATAATTTTCACCTGCTTTTCAGGGACTATACATTGATATGCCGAATCGCCCCGCGAAAGCTCCATTTTGGTCGAGGCAGATTCAGCCGCCCAAAATCAAGGGCCGTCTCGCGACGGCGGTACACCGGAGGGCCAGGTAGAAGTGTGGTATTCAATCCGCGGAGGTTTTCTTCATTTTGACCAGAAATAGGTGCATGTCGCCATCTTTCTGCAGCAGTTGCATCGAGGCGGCATCCTTTCTCAGGGACGCCAAAGGCCACTCCGAGCGGTCAGCGTACAGAAGAAATTCCTGGTGCGCGGTGGTGAACTCATCGTAGTCTGCCAGATGGATGGGAAAAAAGTCACTCAACCCCTTTGTGGCCAGAAACATGGTGTCGGTATTTTCATACTTCAGCTCCCGGCTCCGGGATGTCAAACAAACCAACCGGCGGGTCCAAAACGGCGGAGAGTAGTGGACCAATTGGCAATAAGACATGGCATGAGTAAACACCACGGGAAGATCGTCACGTTCGCCGCTTTGTACGAATGTCTCGAGATCCCCTAATTGCTCCATTGAATTAACCGACCATTCGTGGGCCAGCGACTCATTCCGGTTGCTGCGCCAAAAGTACGTCTCGCTGATCCCGGTGGTGGTGATCGCAAAGAGAGCGATTATGGCAGCTCCTCTCGGCCCGGCCATAGAGAGTCCCGACGCTACGCCAAAAACGAGACCGAACGTGGCAGGCAAGGTGTAGCGATCCAGCAATGCGCCATGCATGACTCGGGTGAGCCCGAAGAGAATCAGCGGCAAAAGCGTCAAACTGACGAGGAGTGTGCCCTCCGCCAGGGCCACATGCCGCGGTCCGGCGTCAGTCTTCTTGCAGGCGCCTCGACGGGCCCACAAGCGCGACCATATTATTGCCGCAATGGAAACCACGGTTAGCGCAATGCCCAAAATGTGGCTGGTCAGAAAATAGGATCCGTAATATTTGGGTAGTTGGGAAAGCTGAGGTCGGGAAAAGACTTGCGAGCCGTAATAGATTTTAATGGTCGCCAATAGTGGCCAAAAAACGATCAGCGGCAAGATGCCGCAAGCCAGGGCTAGCCAGACAGACCAACGAAAGCGCTGCGTTTTGAGAAAGAACACGACTTCAGCCAATGCAAACGGAACCATCGCAAAAACGGCGTAGTAGTGGAACAATTGAGCGAGGAGGAAGCTAACACCGAGTATTGCCGCCCAACGGCGGGATGGCAATCGCTGATAGCAAACCAGGGCAAGGGCGATGCAAGCATTCATCAGCATGTAGCCTCGCCCTTCGATCGAGTACATGTGGAACAGACTCGTTGAAAGGATCGCCAAAGCGCAGGCACAGGCGATCAATTCTCCTCCGCGCGCCTTCACCCAAGTAAAAACGCAAATCAAAAGGACAGGAAACGAAAGAATCGAAGGCAATCGCAGGGCTATTTCCTTGCTGATCGGGAGCGCCAGACAGGCTCGCTCCACCAGGTAGAATGGAGGGGGCTGCGAATCAAAGCCACGCGCGATCGCTGCTCGCATCTCGAGCAAACTCGGCTGACTGGCTATGGCAAGGGTAAGCAGTTCGTCAAACCAGAATGGCCTGGTGGTCGCTGCAGCGAGACCTCGCGCGACCGAATACACCGCCAGCAAGGCTATGAAAACAAAGGCGGCCTTTTTCTGAATTTCTTCAGGCTCGAATCGCGACCAGAAGCCTTCAATTCGTTGCATCCAGAGCTTGCCCACGAATGCGTCCGTAACTTTCTCATGTGGAACTTCGCCTGCAGTACTAGTACAACAGGAGCCTACTATACTACAATCCCCGCGTGTCCCTCGTTCACAATCTCCTCGAAATGGAGAGCCGTGAGGCTTACTGGTTACGGTACCCGGCCACTTCACCCATTAAAGCTGGGCTGGGCGCGCTCTGACCGTCCGCCACTCTTTTCACGTTCTGCCGGGCGAGACAATTCTGTAACTGGGCGCCGGCAGCGGCATATCAACCCACATTTCATTTTCTAGCGCGACATGTAAGTCGCCGGAAATGCTATCGCTGGCCGTTAGCCCAGCGTGGCTGTTCATCGAGGCTGATGTCCAGATCGGTTTTTGCGATCAATTCGTGGGTGAAAACGAGTTGGCCGGATGGATTCGGCCCAAATGATTACAAAAACTGAACTGATATGGTGGAGGCGGGGGGAGTTGGAATATTCAGAGGCATTGAAAACGCGCATTTTATTGATTTTTCGAGACGCCAAAAACGCAGAAAACGGCAGAATTGCTGCCACCTGGAACGTATCCGGGACGCGGCTTATTTCGCGACCCACCAGAATTTTCGATTCTATGGGAGCGATCTTCCCACTCTCGAATGAGAAATCGTTTCCGAGCACCATGTGTGCGCGTAACTTGCGCGTACCACGCTGTTCTCTCCCCAGCACGAATTCATTTCCGGGATTTATGGTCAACCGTCGGGCGAGCTTTCCTCAGTTACCATAAGCGCGCGTGGCTACATCAGCTCTTCAATGAACGAACGAGCCACATCGGGGGGCACCCTAGGATCGCAATGGACCAGCGGTCCTTGGTTCAGCACCGGCTCGGCCCCATGCAAGGTAGGAAGATCGGTGCGCTCGAAGAATTTCCCGATGGGGATCTCATCGCCCCAAAGCCGCGATTTCTCCATCGCCGCCGTCCACTCCGATGAATCATAAGCGGGGTCATCCTCGAGCTTCTTCACGCGAGGACGGAACCACTGGTACGTATTGTCGTGATTGTAGGTGACGCACGGGCTGAAGACGTCGAGGAATGAAAAACCTTTGTGTTGGATACCTTGCTTGATGAGTTCGGTGAGGTGTTTTTGCTCGCCGCTGAATCCGCGGGCTACGAAAGTGGCTCCGGCGGCCAGCGCCAGGGAAATGGGATTGATTGGTGCTTCGATGTTGCCAAAGGGCATACTTTTCGTTTTCATGCCGACTCGGCTGGTCGGCGAAGTCTGGCCCGTGGTAAGACCGTAGATCTGATTGTCCATGACGATGTACAGCAGATCGACGTTGCGGCGCATCGAGTGAACGAAATGGTTGCCGCCGATCCCGAAGCCGTCACCGTCGCCGCCCGTCACCAATACCGTCAGCTCGTGATTGGCGAGTTTCAGACCTGTGGCCACCGCAAGCGCCCGGCCATGCAGAGTATGCATACCATAGGTGTTGATGTATCCGGGGAGGTTGGACGAACAGCCGATGCCGCTGATGGTGACCACGTTATGGGTCGGTATCCGCAGTTCGACCAAGGCCTTTTGAACGGCCGCAAGCACGCCAAAATCCCCACAGCCAGGGCACCAGTCGGGATCGACTTTGCCTTTCAGATCGGCCATAGTCAGTTCACCGGCAAACTGTAAGCCTGTCGCCATGTGCGTCTCCTCTCAGACAGTAATCTCGTGCATAGGAACGGAAAGCTTCGTCTTGCCGGCGAGCTGTTCCTTCACTGCCTCCACGATGTGGTGCGGCATGAATGGTTCACCGTCGTACTTGCGAATGTGGCCGTTTGGCACAAAGCTAGTTTCACTGCGCAAGTAGCGGGCAAACTGGCCGCTGTAGTTGTTCTCGACGATGATGGTGTGCCGCGAGTCTTTCAGGATGTCGAGTATGGCCTCGCCATGCAGCGGGACGAGCCAGCGGATCTGAAGCTGATTGGCGGAAATTCCATGTTCGTTAAGAATTTCACAGGATTCCTCGATCACACCTTTCGTCGAACCCCAACCGATCAAGGTAACCTCGGCGTCACGCTTTCCTAGCAGGACCGGTCGCGGAACGGCGGATTCAATACCTGCCACCTTTCGCATACGCTTTTCCATCATGGCGCGTCGCTTGACCGGATTGGTGAACTCGTCGCTGATCAATACACCGTTTTCCATGTGTTCGTCCGTAGCAACCGTGTGTATGTGGCCGGGGACGCCGGGAATGGCACGCGGTGAAATGCCGCTGTCGGTGATTTTGTAGCGCTTGTACCCACCGTTCGCGACACCTTCGGGAGAAGTCCCGTTGGTAATGATTAGTTCGCCGCGGTCGATTGGCGGACTGAAATTCAGCTCCTTCGGATGTACGCTGAGCCGGCCTTCCGACAGCAGCAGGTCGCAGAGCACAAGACCAGGGCACTGAAAGCGGTCGGCAATGTTGAATATCTCGGGGATGAGCTTGAAGCAATCGCCGATGTCCAGCGGAGCCGCAATCACTCGGGGATAATCCCCAAAGGCGGCGCCGAGCATTTGCCAGAGGTCGCCCTGTTCGGTCTTGGTGGGAACGCCCGTGGACGGACCGGCGCGCTGACAGTTGATAACCACCACCGGAGTTTCGATCATGGCGGACATGCCCAGGCCCTCGCTCATAAGGGCGAACCCGCCGCCCGACGTGGCGCACATCGCGCGCACGCCAGCATGAGCCGCGCCGATCGCCATATTGATCACGCCGATCTCGTCTTCCACCTGTCGGACCATAATGCCGGCTTTGCGGGCGTGCGCCGCCATCCAGTGCAGAACGCCGGTCGAAGGGCTCATGGGGTAGGCACAGTAGAATTTCACTCCTGCAGCCGCGCCACCCATGGCCATCGCGGCATTGCCACTCAAAATCGCGTAGCGATTGTCAGTCTTGGGAAGAGGATTGGGGAAAGCCGTAAAACGCGCGGCCGCGTAATCGTAGCCAGCCCGCGCAACTCCGATGTTTTCGGCTACGACGACGTCGCCTTTTTTCCTGAACTGCTCTTGGAGGACTTCCTCTAGTGCCTGAAAGCCGATACCCATCATGTGGAGGCCCGCGCCGATCGCGAGAGTGTTCTGCGCCACTTTATTTCGCTTGATATCGACCAGCTCCGAAACTGGTAAGGGGCAGAGCTGAACGCCGTCAGCGGCAGAGCCGGGCTTAATCGTGTCCGCATTATAGATGCACGCAGCGCCTCCGGTGAGCAACTTTAGGTGGCGATCCATGGTGTCCTGATTGAGAGGAATGAGCAGGTCGATCCGGTCACCCATATTGGTGACCTTTTCCCGGCCCGTTCGAATGGTTAGGAGTGTATGGCCGCCGCGAATGATGGATTGATAGGCGTTGTACGCATTCAGGTTGAGACCTCGCCGGCTGAAGATCTTTGCGAAAATATCGCCCGGCGTGGCTACGCCTTGACCAGCCGCGCCTCCGATAGCGATAGCGAAGGTCTGCTTCATGGCAACCTCTCTAGCAGAGAGCCGGCCGATCGATGAAAACCCAGCATTAGGCCAGGCTCAAATGAATGTTTGCGTCTCCCGCCCGGAAAACCCCGTTACCCGAATGCCTAGACTACTTGTCTCGGTAGCCGGAGTATACACCCACTCCTTGGCGAAATGCTCTCCTCAACCGAGTAAAAACACGGTCTCGCTATGCCAGGGATGGTTCGGCAAGCATGAACGAGGAGAAAACTGAAGGGCGGAAATTGGTCCGATTGAATTCGCAAAGTGCCGGCAGCCTACCGATTTGCCGAACGCTCGCGCCGTCAGAGCAACTCTTGCATTGAACAAGGAGCTGGACGTAAGATTCCGACATTAACCCCGTCGAACCTCTTGGCAATTCGATTTCGCAAAGGATGCCTCAGACATTCCGTTGCATTTACCCTCGGGGAGGTCTTCATGCCGATTACTCAGGAATTGACCATTCGCATGGACAATTGTCCGGGATCACTTGGAAAAGTGTGTCAGGCGATCGCGGACCGCGGAGTGAACATCAGCGCTTTTCAATCGATCCCTTCAGAGAAGACAATCTTGGTGTGCATCGTTGTTGACAACCTAGTAGCAGCAGAAGCAGCCCTGGACAGGGATGGAATAATCTACACAGAAGGAGAGGTTGCTCAAGTCACACTTCCACATCGCCCCGGCGAACTGGCACGCGCCGCCTCTAAACTCGGCGAAGCCGGCATCAACATCCACTATGCGTATTGCGGTCTTGAGTCCAACACGAATGCGCCATTAGTGATTTTTGGAGTGACAGAAGTGGGCCGCGCGGCAGCAATCCTGGATCAGCCTGCTGCCGCCGTTGCTGGAGCATAGCGACGGCCAAGGTTAGACGCCCAACTCACAACGAGCCAACCGCCTGCGTAAAGTGCTTGGTATTGTGCTTCAGCAACCAATCGGGCTTGGCGGACATCGCCGAAAGCAGTACCGGCACGTCCGCGGCGTGCCCGATGAGGTGACGGCTCGACACCGTATTGCGGTAATCGGAAACTGACACGCGTCGCGTCGTTCTGTCTGCCTCTCTTTCCGTTCCCCGGCCCCGCGGCTACCTGTCTTCTCGGGCCTTCCAACGTGCGGCCCCGTTTGATTGTTTTGTGGTTCCCGGCCGCGTCCGGAAAATGGACTTAATCTGGCCTGCAGTTCGCCTTCTACCCTTGGAGCCGTGCGCTTCCGCCCCTTATAACCTTATAATGGCTCCCTTTTTGTTGGGAGAAAGCCTGCTGTGCTTGACGCCAAACTAGTCGCAGCAAGGTGGTATCTGGGCGAGCTTTCCGGAGAAGACATGCCGGGAATCGCTTGTCAGCCGCTGGAACTGGGGCATGACGGGAAGAGCTTGCGCCGTTTGGCGGGACTTTCGAGTCCGGTAAGGCGGGACGTTGTAGAAATGGTTGACGCTGCGCCGCGGGAATTGGGAGTGCAAGCACCCATGACAAAGCAGGATGCAGCGCTGTTGATGGCACGGCGTGTGGCAGGCGAAATCATCGAAGGGCGTGTCGAGCCATACCGTGGTGCATGTCGCATTTGGCTTTCTTACTCGTTTGAAGCATCCGGATTGGAGCATTGGTCCAGCTTGGCGACTAACTACGAGGCAGCAGCGGAGACTGGCGGAATCGAAACGGCAAAACAGGAAATCGTTCAAGCAGCATGGAGTTTATTCACACCCTCAAATCGGACAAGGTGCGAGGCATCGCGAGAGTGAGGCTCGTGAAGAATTCCTCTCCGACGCTCCCGGCCACTTTCGGCGCTTCGGTTCGGTCTGTCCGTCTCATTTGGTCCATGCGCGCATTCGCGGTAGCCATCGACGGACGTTTCTGCAGTATTCTTCATACTCCGTACCGAACGTCTTTCGTAGCGTAGGTTCCTCATAAAGCCTCACAAAGAGGACTACTCCCGCCATTGCGACGGAGGCCACAGCGAGAGCCGCCAGATTTGCGCGCCCGTAGGCCACCCAAAGACCTGACCAGCCCGCGAAGGTTCCCACATACATCGGATTCCGCACGTACCGGTAGAATCCCACCACCACGAGCCTTTGCGGGGGAGCAAACGGCGCTGGTGTTCCGTGTCCCGTCCATCCGAAGTCCCAGACGCACCTTAATGCCACTGCGAAGCCTAGCACTGAGGGGACGGCCCCAATCCAGCGCCATCGCGCCGACCCAATCATGTCAAAGCCGAGCCAGGTCGGCAGCAACCAGAACCATCGCACCGACCCAATTATGTCAAAGCCGAGCAAGGTCGGCAGCAACCAGAACCAGAGCGCAAAGAATGAAGCGGCCACGACTAGCGAGGCGACTGCTGCCAGCCAAGGCTTACCAGGATTCGTAACTTGTGAAGCTCCAGCCCCTACGCACGTCATAAACCGCTCCATTGCTGCAAATGTGAGCCCATGCAAACTCGCCATCGAATTTCATGCTGGGCTTCTAATTAGTCTTACCGACCGGAATACAAGAAGGTTACATTTTTCTTGTCATCCGGACTTGTCCGCTTTCCGGATTCGGCTATCTGTCCTTCTGACCTGTGGTGAACGAGAGCTACGCCCAGGGCGGCAGATTGTGAGTAGCTTGCCTGCCCTCGCTCTTCCCGATCGAGTGGCGTTACTAGGACTTCTTCCCAATCAAGATGTGTATTGCCGCCAGATTGGTGTTCTTTGCCCCAACTCCGGGCTCCGCTTTGGCAGCGACTCCTTCGGCGCTCAAAGCTGAGGTTAGGGCTTGTGCTGTCGCCCAAAATTCATTGAGGTGCTCCCGATGCACCTGAATTACAACCCCGGAAATCGAAACCATGCCAACCGCTGGTCGATTTCCGCGTGTACACACAATATCGCTACCCTTGCAGGGCACCTGTGTCCATCCAGCTGCCTTTAAAGCATCCTCTACCTGTGGCAGTAAGATTTCTACCTCAGGGTCACTGTAAAAGGCAGCATCAAAGTTGATTCCCGCAAATGATTTCAGTTTTCGTCAATGCGCGCTTGCTGTTCTGGGAATAAGGTCCTGGTCTGGCTAACTCAAGTCCGTTCGAATCGGGTTCGGCGGCCTGCTGCTCTAAACTGTGGTACGAAGGCAGAGGGCGCAGAATGATTCGATTCAAAACGTTGCTTTATGACGAAGGCGTTGACCCGACTGAAGTCCAGCTAGTTCGCCACCAGAAGAAGAATTACCCCGGTCGGCAGCCCCCTTATCAACGGTGGGTGGGCTAACGATAGACGGCTCGACCTCTATCAACAAATTCAGCGAAGACCTGTCTTCAAGGGCGCGAAATTAATCGCCTCTTTCGTAACCACTCCGTTGAACGAAACGTTGTTCGTCGGGATATACGAAAACAACGGCGTCGGGAAAGCCCCGCCTGGACTGATTGGCCCCATCTCCGGCAAGGACGTGAGCGGTCTGAATTTTTACGACTTAGTTTTAACCTCGCAACTTGCGGACTATCGCGGACGCTTGACGGTTGATTGGGGCCACGGCTATCGCACTTGGGTTCAGTTGGCGCACAAGAACGAGAAGAAAGTCATGGAAATCCACCGTGCCGCCAGTGACCCTCCGTTTCCAGGTTTCCTGGATTTTTTGAAAGATTGAGCAGTCCGAGTCCCATTTTGGCGGGCTGCGCTGTCAGCCGTGGCCGGAGTCTATCTCTTGATAAATCCCGAGACGGCAAGCAGTACGTCGGTTCTGCGCAGGGAGTCAGCGGATTTTGGGGGCGTTTGGGAGCAATACGTCGCATCCGGTCATGGAGGAAATCGGAGGATGTAAGATATTCCCGCAGCCGATTATCAAGTGTGCGTGCTTGAAGTGGCATCATCGTCTGCTGGTTCAGAAGTTCTCGCCAAAATGGAGGAGCGCTGGAAACAGAAGCTGCTCAGCAGAAAATTTGGCTTGAACGCAAATTGATGCACTGAGCGTACGCGCTTGACGGTTCGCTGATGCCATCAACTCAACGGTGTTTCGAGCGAGAGGGAGCGGCTTTGCCTCAGTGCTGTCCGCTTTCCGACAACGTTCTGCCGCGCCGCTGATTCGTGAGTAGTACCGTTGACGCAAAGGATACGTTCGAGTAAGGTTTCTTTCGAGCGGACGCCGTTTGGAGACTGCTCGTGATTACCCTCTTTCCGAATTCTCAACCCCGCCCTATTCTCGTCCAAATCATGGCGTCCCTGAGCGCGCGGTTCGCGCGGCTCAATCGCCACTACGAAGGCACGTCGACTGACTCATTCACCCATTTTCGGTGTTGGCACGAGCATTCAACCCTCATCGAAGCTGTCAAGTGCGCCAACAGTCAGGGCATACCCGGCTGGTATTGCTTCGCGGTTGAATTCGGCGCGCCGCGGGAACTTACCGACGCCGAGGATGAACAGGTCCGAGCCCACCGTTTCGGTTCCTCTAGCAATTCGTAGAACGGTGCCGCCATCTAACCCTGCATTTGAGTCAGTCTGACCGACTCGATAAGCTCACGGTGAAGGGCGATTATCTCGTCCTCTCTCTTCTCGATTTCTTGGAACTCTGCGTAGTTGGTCACTTGCTTTTCCAGCGCGACCGTCTGCGCTGCGTTCAGCGCCTTCAGTCTGGCAAGAATCTCTTTCTGCATCGACGTAAGCTCCATTTCCCTCTCCACCGGCTCGCTTTCCGGCCCTACGTCCTAGCGGCACTCTAGGCGCACTTCAACCATTCGCTACCGGTCGGGTTACTGCAATTTGTTCATGGGACTGTTTTGGGGTACTAGCGGTACAGGCTTTTCTTTTCCCTTGCAACCCTGTCCGTCTTGCGGCAACACCATCGCGGGCGTCCTCATGTTGATCAATGGCGGAGTCGTTGGTGCGGCATATGCTATGGTGCGAGACATCATCCGAGGCACGCGCCTCGGCTTATGGATCAACGCCTGCGCTACAAGTTATCAGATCCTCAACATTCCCCAAGAGGATGAGTTCGTAGTGAGCATCCCAGAAATGAACAGGGATATTGAAGCGGCGTACCAGAGCGATTCCTTTTTTGTGAAACTGAGAGATCGTTGGGCCGCTAAGCTCTATCGATATTCGCGCGAGACAATCATTCGTGTCGGTCATTTCCACCTCGACCCCAAATCCGGGCTTGAGCACGTAGGACGAGGAAGTGCACGATGCGGTGACAACTGCGACTCTTTGTATCGTTATGCTTGCGAGTAGGTTCCTAGCCACTCAGAGGCATGCGGTTGAAAGCAAGCAAGAAGAGGCTCTCGCGACAGCTTATGCAAAGTAACGCTCGGGAATGTCGCCTCAGCGATTGGCAGCGTGCTCTGAAGCGCCTTTTCAAGCTTGCCGGAGTAACCAATGCTCGCGCACACCGGTTCCGCCACACGTTCGCAAAGAGGCTCTTGATGGCCCGGGTTTCTCCAACTGAGCGGCGTAATTTCGCTCAACGCTCTCAGGGACTCCGCTTCCCATCTCACGGTACCACAACCGTTGGTCTGGCATCCGGGCCCGGTTCCTGCTGTTTAATCTTGCTCGGTGCAACGGCCTGCGGTGGCATCACCAGGAATATCACGCTTCCGCTCACTTCTTCGGAGAACTCGATGGGACTGCTATCGAGTTTCAGACGAATCCCATCCGCAGAGCGATCATGCGGCGCGTCCGCTAGGGCGCAGTTTACTTGCAGGACGGCGCTCATGGGCATTCCCGAAGCGGGCACCATGCGGATTCGGAATGCTGCCAAGCCGCCGATAGGCACAGGACTGAAGGACGTGGGCGAAGGATTGGCACGGAAGCCGGGAACTCCTACAGCTATTCCACGTTGCCGAAGCGCATTCGGCGCCGCGCCGTACGCATCGAAACTGATGAGCTGATTGGAAGTCCATACTCCAGCCTCGAGCACGGTGCCATTTGGGGCCTTGTGAGCGAACGTGCCGGCAGCACTTACTACCTTGGTTTGCGCGTTGAATGCGCCCGCGCCAGTGAATTCATAGGTATCACGGCGCTCCGACTTGGCCACCGCCGGGCAATTGCCCGAATCGCAGAGAAATCCCGAAGCTAGCACAAAGCTGTACTCCGGAGCGGGGTTCTGGGCGCGGAGCGGAGCAGTGCCAAAAAAAAGGGCCAGCATCAGCGCTACAAGCCGCATGACATTCACGATCGGAACCACTGTTCGCTTAAGACTGCGCATAGTTATCACTTTCTCCGCCGCCCGGGCTGCCGCTCGGAAACCACTGAGGAAGGCAGCCCGGCTGATCGGCTAATTAGGTCTTACGGTTTCGCGACGAAGCAGTGCGGCGCACCATTAGCGTCAACGTAGGTCCCGAACATCTCCCCCGCTGGGTTAATGCCAATGACAGAGGTACCCTGCACACCCTTCGGATCGTTCACCAAGCTGACGGAGCCGTTGGCAGCGCGCAAGAAGCTTATCGGCACGATGGTACAAAAGGGGAAGTTAGGGCATTCAAAGTTCACGACGTTACCCGCGACCGCTCCCGACGAATTGATGGACGCGGTACCCACAGAGGTCCCAAGCTGAGGGGTGTCAAAGCTGCTGAAGACACCGTTGCTGGCTCGAAGGAAGACGCGAAGATTCGGAAAACCCAAGGTTTGGGTGGTGGTGTCAAAGTAGAATCCGGTGACAATCCCGCTGTCGTTGACGGAAGTAGGCGAAGTGCCCGTAAAAAAGCCGGTGGCGGCGTTGGGAGCGTCGAAAGTAGTGAAGGTGCCGTCGATGGTGCGCAAGAAGCCATGAATCGTGCCGTTCAAGTCAAAGTAACTGCCCAGGATCGTCCCGCCAGGCGTCATAGCTACGATGCTCGGGGGGACCGGCGGCGCCCCCGGGAAGAAAGAGAAAGCCACATATGCGGACGGG
>Ga0126381_100003408_pt1 | contig 17269 bp, 18 predicted proteins | sample PanSoiMetPlot_28_FD_96465 | JGI IMG/M metagenome (GOLD analysis project Ga0126381, IMG submission 96465) | Tropical forest soil microbial communities from Panama - MetaG Plot_28 | ecosystem: Environmental > Terrestrial > Soil > Tropical forest > Bulk soil | place: Panama | collected 2016-02-17 | reverse complement strand
TGCAATTGACCGGTGGCGGGCTTTGACATTCGCTTGACGGCGAGATTTGCAAACGACCTGCTGCGAGGGACGATTAACGCCACCGAATAACGTTGCCCTCAAGACTCAAATTCAGTGGACAGCCGAGCGCCACATCAGGTGAAATTAATGAGTACGGAATCGAGTGAACGCAATGTCCGGGAGAGTGGCGCGATGCGACACCTGCTAGTGTTGATCGGGATTATGTGTTTCGCTGGGCTGAGTGCGGCCGCTCAAGGTGTGCCCAACAATTCCTTGCTGCTGGCAACGCCCTTTGCTAGCCCGTTTACGACGCCAGACGGATCGAACGATGCGGTGACCCAGCCGGCAACGCTACCCTTTTCAGCGAGCTTTAGCGCGCCGACCCCCACCTCCGACGGAACTCTGCCTGGGACAAGCTCACTGGGCGTGGAGTTAGACTCGAGTCCGCAGCAGGTGCAAGGAGTGTTCCGAAGCTACCGCTGGCAAGCTTACGCGGGTTATACATTCTTCAGGTTTTATGAGACATCGCATCCGACCCGCAACGAAAACCAGAACGGAGCCAACTGGTCAATCGTGTATTACTGGAAAGATTGGCTGGGAATTGACGGAGAGATGTCTGCCACTCACGGACATCAGAACAACGAGGATTCGTGGTTCCTCTTTGGAGGGGGCGGTCCGCGATTTCGGTGGTCTGGCCCTCGCGGGCTGGAACTCTGGGGCCATGCGCTCTTCGGAAGATCGCATTTCACGCCGCAAACTCCCTTTGGACCGCAGGAAGCGTTCGCTTACGAAGTCGGTGGCGGCGTGGACATCGGCGGGCACTACAAGAGGTGGGCGATACGGGTAAGCGGCGATATGATTGGATCGCACTACTTTTCCACTTACCAGTTCAGTCCCAAGATCTCAACGGGGTTTGTGTTTAAGTTCTAGGCGCCGACCCCGCCTCGATTTCTTCTTTTTTCACGAGTCTTTCCAATTCAGACCGGTCAGACCCTAAACAGGAACCACCGGACATCATTTCCTCCCTTCGGGAGATTTCTCTTCCCAATTGTTGCATCCTGCGGGCATGAAATTTCCCACGATTCATTCAAAAGAACCGCGATAAGGGCTCGACTGTGCATGTAAAGACAAGTGCAAGCGCCTCTTAGACGTTGCAAGGTTGCAAGCAAGGCACTTTTGCGATGGAAATCAACGTGCTTACTGATTCCTTAGCTTGGCTTCTGCATCTGAGCAATTGGTAGTGGTTTCTAGAGGCAAACGACAGCGATGCTCTTGAAGTCTTTACAACAGACGAAGCGGTTCCTGAAGATACTTTTCGGGTTCACGCTGCTCATGCTGGGTGCAGTTATGGTAGTTACGCCTGGTCCGGGCTGGCTGGTTATCGCGATCGCCTTGGGCGTGTTGGCGGCTGAGTTTGTCTGGGCGCGCCAGCTCCTTGCTCATATGAAAGAGCAAGGTGATCGGCTAAAGGGCCAAGGGCTCCGCCTCCGCAACAACATTCTTTCTCGCCTGTCAGCCAATCGCGCCTAAGCTCTCAGCAGTATATTCCCGCTTTCGAAGCACCTCTTTTTGTGGTCTCATTTCCCTTATTCGTACGGAGGTTCCTTGAGCGACCGCTGGCGAGGGAAGTGGGCGTTAATCACGGGTGCTAGCGCCGGGATCGGACTAGAACTGGCCAGGCAACTGGCGGCGGGCGGTGCGCACCTCGTTCTCACGGCTCGGAGAACGGACCGTCTTCAGCAGCTCGCCGCTGAACTATCACGAAAACATCAGATCCGCGCGGAAATATTCGCAGCGGACCTGACGCGTCCGGAAGCCCCGAAGGAAATTTACGAATTCACTTCTAACAACCAAATCGAAATTGAGTTGCTCGTCAACAACGCTGGTTTTGGTGCGTATGGCTGCGTCCACGAAATACCAGCTGAGCGGATGCTGGAAATGATCCAGGTAAACTGCTCCGCAGTGGTACACCTGACACGGCTGTATATCGCTGGAATGGTTCAGCGCCATCATGGAGACATCTTGATCCTGGCTTCAACGGCAGCGTTTCAAGCCGTTCCATTTAACTCAGGGTATGCCGCGACAAAAGCGTTCGATCTACTTTTCGCGGAAGGGATTGCCGAGGAGATGCGACCATTTGGCGTCCGCGTGTGTGCGCTCTGCCCAGGGTCGACAGATACCGAATTTCAGCAAGTGGCCGAGCAGCCGGATCGGGTGTTCCGTTCGGCCGAGACCGCGGAAAAGGTGGCGCGCGTGGGGCTCGAAGCGCTGGCCTCGGGCAAGAGCTACGTGATCTCAGGTGCGATGAATCGCTTGATGATGGAATCGGAGCGAGTGGCGCCCAGGAGCTTCGTCGTAAAGATGGCCGCGAGGATGATGCGGCCGTCGACCTCGTAACTACGTTAATTGCAATCTGGAGTATCCCTAACTCACCTGAGGACAACGGCTTAGCTGTTAATAAGTGCCTGAGGAAAACTCGCCCTCATAACACCTGAGAGATAGATTCCCATCGAAACCTGATCGCTATGGGCCGTGTTCTACTTTGTGGAACTATTTGTGACGACGGACGGAATATGTAACGAGAAGCAGAACGGGCCGTCCAAAGCAACACCATGAACAAGGCCATACCGATCACCGACGACGGCCTGCTTCGGCGGATGCTGGCGGGAGATGAAGAAGCGTTCACACTTCTTTACCGTCGCAAGCATCCGTCAATTTACCGATTTGCTTTACATATGAGCGGGAATGCAGCGGTGGCTGAGGACGTGACGCAAGAAGTCTTTATGGCACTGATCCGCGACGCGAAGCGGTTCGATCCCGAACGCGGCACGCTGGCCGGGTTTCTTTTCGGCATCGCGCGAAATCATGTGCGAAAACGGTGGGACCAAGATCGCAGGTGGGTTCCGTTGCCCGATGAGAACGGTGGCACGGCACATGAGGCTGCGCATGGAATCGGCGGCTTCGCCAGCGCTGCGAATGGCAGGCATAACGGCAATGGGGTGTTCAGCACGGGGGCCCAAGCGCACCACGAATTTGAATCGCTCGAGACGGTGGGGCGAGTTCGTCAGGCGATTGCTACGCTGACTGAGAATTATCGCGAGGTTGTGGTGCTGTGCGAACTAGAGGAGATGAGCTACGAAGAAACTGCGGCGGCGCTCGATTGTCCGGTGGGCACCGTGCGGTCGCGGCTTCACCGGGCGCGCGCGCTGCTGCTTGAGAAGTTGCGAGAACCTGTGATGGCGCGCGGCTCGGCAGCCGGAAACTGAATTAAGGTTGGTTTGAGTAACTGCGAGCTGGAAGCTGTGATGATGGAAAACAGGAACTACATGAAGTGCTCACAATTCGAAGAAATCGTTCACGAACTCGATCGCCCTGGAACTAGGGGGAACGAGCTTCGCGAGGAAGCGTTGATCCATGCGGAATCCTGCGGTCATTGCGGCGCGCTGCTAGCTGAAATCGAGTCGCTCGATTTTGCATTGAAAGGGATTGCCAATGCGGCGGATGGGGAAAGAGCGGCGGCGCACGTGGAAAATAACCTGCTCCAGGAGTTCCGGCGCGTCAAAGGAAAACCGGCGCGGAAGCGAATGCAATGGCGAATAGCAGTGATCGGAGCGGCGGCGGCACTGTTCTTGGTTCTGGGCCTTTCATTGCAGCGGTTCTACGCTCCGCCCGAAGGACGTGTCCGCGGGTCAGCGGCAAATATCGAAAAGAATCGGGCCCAAGGCTCAACACCAGATGGTCCGCCACAGGCGGCTATTGAACGCAATAATGAAAGCAAGCCTGCAAGGCCTGAAGTTGCAGCACAAGCCAACGACGAATTGGACGAAACCGAGATTGCAGAGAACTTCACGCCACTGCCATATGCGGATGACGACTCCATGATGGTGGGAGGTTCAGTAGTTCGCGTGATTCTGTCACGGTCGGCGCTGGCATCATTTGGTGTGCCTCTTTCGGACGCTGGAAATGGGGAACAGATTCCCGCGGATCTGGTGGTGAGTGCGGATGGAACCCCTGAGGCGATTCATCTCGTGGCGCAAAACGAGAACTGATAGTTCGCACTATTTAGGAGGATGTTCATGAAGAATGACCGATCTTTTGCGACGGCAGCGATGGGCGTGGGTTTACTCCTGGCAGGGAGCGCCCTAGCACAGAACGCCTCGTCCGTACTTCCACCACCGCCCAGTGGCGGCGACGTGATGTATGAGGCGATGGGCCCTGGGCCGGGTGGTCCGCCTGATGCTATCGAGTTTGTGGCATTCGAAGGAGCCGTTAGAGGGAAGACGGTTACCGGCGCACCATTTACAGCAAGCTTTTCATCGCAGACGACTCAAGCCTTGGCCGATGGCAATCAGATTCAGCGAACGACGACGGGCAGTCTTGCACGCGACAGCCAGGGCCGAACCCGGCGTGACATGACGTTGCCGGCGATTGGCCCTTGGGCCGCATCGGGTAAGCCAGCGCCACAGATGACGTTCATCAATGATCCGGTTGCCGGTGCGCGGTACATGCTGGACGTCAATCGTAAAGTTGCGAACAAGATGGGCGTTCATGATCATTCTTCTGGCTCGCGTGGGGCAAATGCGAAGGGAACTCATGGCGGCACGTTCGCGGCCGAAAGGCAGAAAGAAACTACGACCACTTCGCTGGGGACTCAAACGATAAGTGGTGTAAGCGCGGAGGGCACGCGCGCCACTCGCACGATTCCCGCGGGTGAAATCGGCAACCAGAAGCCGATCGTAATCACAGTGGAGAAATGGTACTCGCCCGATCTGCAGGAGACGGTGCTGATCAAGCGCAGCGATCCGCGTATGGGCGACACGACGTTTCAGTTGACCAACATTCAACGTGCCGAACCGGCGACCACGCTCTTTCAGGTGCCGGCCGATTATACGGTGAAGCAAGGCGGTCCTGGCGGCCCGAGAGGTATGCATCGTCTTCACCTGGGATCTAGCGCGGAAGTGCCCCCTGCGGGCGGTCCGGCCGATTCCAATTCGGGTTCACCCACCCCGTAATACTCGCGGTACTTGCGGGCGGATTCCCCACCACGCTCCGCCCGCAAGCTTCTCTTTCTTCTAGGTCATTCGCTATTGATCGAACCCCCGCTTCAACCTCGATTGTTATACTCAGACCAGGGAAATCATATGGCGCACCTCAAGGAAACGGAATTCAAGGAGCAGCTAAGTCGGCAAGGTTTTTCGCGAGTCTACGTGTGGCAGGACGCTGCCGGCACTTTCTATTCTGAACACACGCACGAGGGGCTTACAGCGCACATCATCTTGGACGGCGAAATGACATTGAGCATGCGCGGCGTGGCAAAGACATATCACGTAGGCGAGCGCTTCGACGTTCCCGCTGGCGCAGTACACGCGGCGCGAATGGGCCCTGAGGGTTGTCGCTATTTGATCGGGGAAGAATAGATGGAGTAATAAGGCACCTTTCGCTGGCTGAGCCTTAAGTCGTCGCCCGATCTAGCAGCTCGACGACGTGCATTATTTCCTGCCCAGTATTGTGAATCGCAGCACCGGCGCGCAGTTGCAAAATGCAGCCTGGATTCGCGGTAACGATGGCTTGGGCTTTTGATTTCGCCGCGTTTTCCATCTTGACCGCGAGCAGTTCCATTGAAGCTTTGGTCTCCGTCACGTTATAGACTCCGGCCGATCCGCAGCATTGCTCTGAAAGCGGCATCTCTGCGAGCTCAACACCTGGAACTGTTCGGATTAACTTGCGCGGCGCTTCGCGAATCTGCTGCCCGTGGCAGAGGTGACAGGAATCCTGGTAGGTGACGCGCAATGGTACGGAGCGGAGGGGAGCCGTCAGGCCAAGTTCATCGAGAAATTGCGTAATGTCTTTGACCTTTGCTGAGAATTTTTCTGCTGGGGCGTGCGACGTGTGGTTCTCCTCGAAGAATTCGGGATATTCTTTGAGCGTGGATCCGCAACCCGCTGCATTGGTGATGATCGCGTCGAAGTCCGCCGATAAAAAGACCTCTTGGTTGGTGCGCGCCAGGTTGCGAGCGATGTCGCGGATTCCCGCATGGGCAGCCAGCGCACCACAACAGACTTGATTACGTGGGACGACAACGTCACAGCCGTTGGCCTGCAAGACGCGAATGGTGGCTCGATTGAGCTCGCTGAACGTGACTTGCGCGATGCAGCCCGCGAAGAGCGCGACGCGGGCGCGACGAGGCCCTTTGGCTGGGAACGTCTTGCCGAGCTCCGAGAAAAAGAAAGTCGAATCGATTTGCGGCATCAGGCGTTCGCGTTCCTGTAATCCCAGGAGACGCAGGATTCCAATCCCGCGCGCAAGCATAGCTAGCCCGCTGCGTTGGTAGATTTTTAGCGCTCTTGCTGCTGCGGCAATCCGGCCGGGATGGGGGAGCAGGCGGCGATACACAACATCCCGCGCGATTCGGGAAAAAAGCGGGCGTTTGTATCTTTGTTCAATTTGAGAGCGAGCCCGTTCGAGCAATTGTCCGTACTCCACCCCCGACGGACACGCGGACTCGCAGTTGCGACAATTCAGGCAACGATCTATGTGCAGCACGAAAGAATCGCCCAATTCGAGGCGTCCCTGATCCACGAGCGCCATCTGGCGAATACGGCCGCGCGGAGAATCCGCTTCGCGTCCCCAGAGACGGTAGGTGGGGCACTGATTCGAGCAGAGAGCGCACTGCACGCATCGTGAGTAGTCTTCATATTCGGGCTTATCAACAGAAGTGAAGCCGCTCAGCGTCAAAGCAAATTCGCGTTGCGCTTCTTCGTGAGTTTGCGGTGCAGGCGCGGCCACGATTCTAGATGCCTCCCATGAACCGGCCGGGGCTGAATATGCAGAGCGGGTCGAAAACTTTTTTTACCTTTTGCATCTGTGCCAGATCGTGGCGTTCCGGTCCCCAGATTTTGAGGGCGGATTTCCATTCCGACGGACACCAGGGAATCGTCACATTCGCGCCAAGCAATCCTCCGGCTGCGAGAATCTGGTCAGTGGTGGACGCTAGTTGACGATGTGACGCTTGGCTGAGATCCGGCGGGAGAAGCGCGAAAAAGATCACCCCGAGACTCCTGGCCATGGCTGCCCAGGGCAGCTGGGCCGCCTTGATTGCGCCGCTGAGGGCGTCCTTGAGTCGCGCGGATAAGACGCTGATCTTAACGATCGTCGCTGCGGGTGACGACTCAAGCGCGATCGGGATAAACTCGCGCTTGAATGCGAATGCTGCGGCGCGGTCTCGATCCTCCAGCACAATTACAGCAGCCGCCGAGGATTCCGCCGCCATGCGGCGGAGTTCGGCCTCGTAACGCAAAAGAACGTTATCTTTGCCGGAGTATCCAATCGCCAACGCCCACTGACCGCTCGAAAATACCCCGGCGGGCATCGTACTCGATGTCAGCTGCCCGGCACGTTGGCTGGAGAAAATATCCGCGACACGCGGACTCAAAAGGTCGAATGTCATAGGCGTAAGCGGTGATTGCGCGACGCGATTTCGCATTTTAAAGGCACGGTCGAGAGTTTCAAATGTGGCGACAAAGCCGCGGCTTGCGGCAGGCATCGGAAAAGTCTTAAAGTTCAGCCGCGTTATCACGCCCAAGGTGCCCAGCGAGCCGATCATCAATTTGTGCAGATCGTATCCGGTGACATTTTTCACCACGTTGCCACCGCTTTTCGAGCGCACCCCTTCTCCCGAAACAAATTCCATCCCGAGGACATAATCCCGCGCCGTGCCGTAAAACTGCCGCAGAGGGGTATCGACGCCGGAGGCAATTGTACCTCCCACGGTGGCGCGATCGAAAAATGGGGCTGCCAACGGCAGAAATTGACGATGCACGGCGAGTGCCTCTGCCACTTTCTGAAGCGGAACGCCCGCCTCCACGCTTAGAGTAAGATCGCCGGGATCGTACGCGATGATGCGATTCAAGCGTGTCATGTCGAGCGCGATGTCGTAGCGCGCCGGCGGCGAGCCGATTCCGATCTTTGTTCGCGCGCCGCTGGCAATCAGGGCAAGTTTCTCGGTCGCGGCGTACTTTACGATCTCGACAACTTCTTCGGTGGATCCGGGACGAACAATGACACTGGGAAGTTTCTGGTCGATTGCGTATGCGCTGAGGTCTGTGGCATTGCTTGAGACGTGTTCCGCGCCGATGACATCCGGCAGTCGCGAAGTGGCGGTTTTGCTCGCGGTTGTCACGTGACTGAAACTCCCGCCACCGGCAACGGGCGAATGTGAATTTCGCCGCAGCCTTTCTTGTTGGGGAAAATTTTCTCGGGATTCAGCAGACCCGTTGGGTTAAACGCGTCACGGACTCCACGCATTAAGTCCAGGTCGGCCTCGCTGAATAGCAGCGGCATCAGGCGATCTTTTTCCATGCCGACTCCGTGCTCGCCGGTGATGGAGCCACCCATCTCGATGCAGAACTGGATAATCTCGTCGGCGGCGGCGATCACGCGCTTCAACTGTCTTTCGTCTCGCGCATCAAAAAGAATCAACGGGTGAAGATTGCCATCCCCCGCGTGGAAAATATTGCCGATCGGGAAGCCATATCGTTCGCTGATTTCGGTGATCCGGCGAAGCGTGGCGGGCAGTTTTGTCCTGGGAATCACTCCATCTTGGACGTAATAAGTAGTCGAGAGGCGACCCACCGCACCAAAAGCATTTTTGCGCCCCTTCCACAATAGATCGCGCTCGCGTGAGTCCTTCGCCACTCGCACTTCGCGAGCATGATGCTCGCGGCAAATCTCCGCCACCTCTTCCGCCTGCGATTCAACGCCTTCCCGCACACCGTCCACATCAATCAACAACACAGCTGCGCTATCGATCGGAAAGCCGGCGTGAACATATGCTTCCACGGCGCGCAGTGTGTAGCCATCGAGCATTTCGCACGCGGCGGGAGTAATGCCGCGAGCGGTGATATCAACCACGGTCTCCGTGGTGTCGTCCAGTGTGTCGAAAATCGCGAGCAAAGTTTTAACGGATTCGGGAAGGCGCGTGAGTTTCACCGTGATTTCGGTGAGCAATCCGAGCGTGCCTTCAGAACCCACAAACAAGCCCGGCAAATCGTAGCCCGGTGAATCGAGCGCGGAGCTTCCGATGCGAATCAACTCGCCGGTCGGCAGCACCATCTCGAGTTCGAGTACATGATTTGTTGTGACGCCGTAAGCCAGCGTATGCGGCCCCCCGGAATTCTCTGACACATTTCCGCCAATCGTGCACGCCTTCTGGCTCGAGGGGTCAGGTGCGAAATGAAGCCCGGTGTGCGCGACGGCCGCGCTCAAGTCTGCATTCACCACTCCTGGCTGGACGATGGCCCGCTGGTTCTCGACGTCCACTTCAAGAATGCGGTTCATCTTCGAGAAAATCGCAAGAATACCGCCGCGCCGTGCCAGAGCGCCGCCCGATAGACCCGTGCCGGCGCCACGGCCAACGATGGGAGTCTTATGACGATTGGCGATCTCGACGAGACCGACTATATGCTCCTTGGTGCGCGGGAATACGACGCAATTCGGGCGCGCCACTTCAACGGAACCGTCGTATTCGTAGAGCATCAGATCCTCCGGCTCGTGCAGTACCGCTTCGGAGCCGAGGAGCTTTTTCAGGTCTTGAAGCAGCCGGGAATCCATGGATTTGTGTGAGGCTGTCTATTGGCGTGGGCTTACCGATTTTTTTCGCCCGCCTAGGCCCTCGATAACATCGCAACTATAGCCGCCCGTCGTGGGCCAGTCAAACGCACGGCCGCGCACGGCCAATCTATTCGAACGGCGTCCGTTTGTGAGTCGGGCTACTTCCGCAGCGGCACAATTTCCGGTGTATATTACCCTCCTTGAAGGATTTGCGAGATTCCGGCGAGGTGGCGGGTGAGTAAGCCGAAAATTTTGTCGACGCGCCCATTGTTTCCCGAAGCGCGCCAGATTTTGGATCAGCACTTTGAAGTCGACTACGGGAAATCTGGCGAACAAATTTCGCGCGGCGAGTTACTGAAGCGTGTGGCGGATAAAGAAGCGCTGATCTGCCTGCTCACCGAAAAAGTAGATGAGGAGCTTCTCGCTGCCGCGCCGAAGCTTCGCATCGCGGCGACTGTCTCGGTCGGCTTCGACAATATTGACGTAGCCGCCTGCACCAGGCGCAAAGTGGTTGCGACAAACACACCCGGCGTTCTCGATGACACGACAGCGGATTTTGCCTGGACACTCCTGATGGCCATCGCCCGGCGCTTACTCGAAGGCGACGAGTGGATGCGCTCGGGGACCTGGCCCGGCTGGGATCTCGATCAGCTCCTGGGCGGCGACGTTGGGGGCAAGACGCTTGGCATTATGGGATTCGGGCGAATCGGGCGTGGCGTGGCGCGCCGCGCACAAGGATTTCAGATGCGAATTCTTTACAACGATGCCGTGAGAGCGCCGATTAACGTAGAAAAGGAGTTGCGGGCCGAATTTGTCGAACGGGATCGCCTGTTTCGGGAATCGGACTTCATCACTCTCCACGTTCCCCTGCTGCCTGACACGCGGCATCTCATCTCGAAAAAGAATCTCGACAAAATGAAGCCTACGGCCTACGTGATCAACACATCGCGCGGACCTGTGGTGGACGAAGCGGCGCTCGCGGATGCGTTGCAGCAGAAGAAAATCGCCGGCGCAGCGCTGGACGTGTTTGAAGCCGAGCCAAAGGCCAACCCGGCTTTGGTTGGGAGAAAAGACGTCATACTGACGCCGCACATCGCCAGCGCTTCAGTTGAAACGCGAACGAAAATGGCAGTAATGGCTGCGAACAACCTCGTAGCGTGCTTTGACGGCAAACGGCCTCCCAATGCTCTCAACGCGGATGCGCTCGGGTTGAAATGACGAAACTCGTACCTATCATTCGCCGTACCTGAAACAACGTGAAAGAAACAGTCCTCCGCGTTTTCCACCAAACACTCGCCGCAATCAATATCCAAGCGGCGCTTGAGCGAAAGATCGATTGCGACGGGAAATGCGTGCACCTCGAAGGCAACACAATCCGCCTTGGAGATTTTTCTGAGTTCGTCGCCGTCGCGATCGGCAAAGCTGCCTTTCCTATGGCCGAAGCTCTGATCGCTGTGCTGCCTTCGAATTGCTCGCTGGAAGGACTTTTGGTCGTTCCTGCTCCTGCCGCCCGCACTTTGCCAAACTGGAGGACTTTCGTCGGCGGACACCCGATTCCGACCGAGGCAAGTTTTGTCGCGGGCCGCGCAATTCTTGACCGGCTGGCGCGTTGCGATGAGCAGACGCTCATATTCTTCCTGGTGTCCGGCGGCGGTTCTGCGCTGGTTGAGCAGGCCCTCGATCCTTCCATAACTCACAAAGACTTTGAGAAATTGAATCAAGCACTTGTCACCTGTGGCGCTCCGATTGAAGAGATCAACGTCGTACGAAAACACCTTTCTGCGACCAAAGGAGGGCGCCTCGCCGCTGCGGCACCACGCTCAAGAAAACTGACGTTGGGTGTGAGTGATGTGCCCCAAGGACATGAGTCCGCGCTTGCCTCGGGACCAACATTGCCCGATCCGACCTCAGTCGCAGACGCTCAACAAATTGCGGCTCGCTACCAGTTGCTGCCAAAATTGCCGCCATCCATTCGAGAGATTTTCGAGAAGCACCTCCTGCAAGAAACTCCCAAGGAATCCGATCCCGCGTTCCGCAGCGCACATTTTTCCGTCCTCCTTGGCGCTCACGATCTGTTGCACGCCGCTCATCATGCACTGGAAGGTGAAGGAATCTATTGCATCGCCGATAACACAACGGATAATTGGCCGGTCGAAAAGGCGGCTGACCATTTGCTTTCGTTGCTGGAGGCGACGAAATCGAGCGACCCCAAACAGCGTTGTGCAATTGTAGCGAATGGCGAGGTGAGCAGCCCCGTGACTGGGAATGGCGTGGGAGGCCGCAACTCCGCGTTTGTTTTGGCGTGCGTGTCCAAAATTGCGGGTAAGAACATAACAGTGCTCAGTGCAGGCACCGACGGTCTTGATGGGAACAGCCCGGCCGCAGGTGCTGTGGCAGACGGCGAAACTCTAGCGAGCGCACGTGCCAAAGGCCTTGATCCAGTGGACTTTCAGAAACGCAGCGATGCTTTCAATTTCTTCTTGGCGCTCGACGACGCTATTCTTATCGGGCCGACCGGGAATAATTTGCGCGACCTCCGAATTCTGATCGCGCACTGACAATATACGCCCTGCTACGAGAGGCAGCATTGAAGAACGAGATCAGAGAAGACCTTTCACCCACCCGCCGTCCACCGCTATTGTTGTGCCATTGATCGAGCTGGCCCGCTCGGACGCAAGAAAAGCGACAAGCGCCGCGAATTCTTCAGGTCGCGCCAGGCGTCTGATAGGTATCTCCGAACTCCACGTTTCGTAAATCTGATCGCGCGGTACCCCGGCGATTCGCGCCTGTTTTTCGGCCAAGTCGTCAAGACGCTCCGTCAGCGTGTATCCCGGGCACACATTGTTCACGGTAATTCCGCTCCCGCCGAACTCATTCGCTAGGGTTTTAGCTAGACCAGTCACCGCGGCCCGCAATGAATTTGAAAGAAGCAACCCGTCGATTGGCTGCTTGACGGATACGGATGTAATCGTCAGCAAACGTCCCCAACGGTTTTGTTGCATGCGAGGTAGCACTTCGCGGGCGAAGTAAACAGTGCTTATCAGAGTCAGGTCCACCGCGGCGCGCCACTCTTCCAAAGTAATATCGAGGAATTTCTTAGCAGGAGGTCCGCCGGCGTTTGTGACGCATATGTCGATTCGCCCGAATTTGTGCTCCACGGCATCCACAAAGCTGCTCACTGACTCAAAGCTCGTTACATCCAGCGCCTGTCGAAAAATCTGTGCGCCGCTGGCTCGTTCAATTTCCACTGCGGTGCGCTCGAGTTCGTCGGCGGTGCGTGCGCAAATCGCCACACGGCACCCTTCTCTCGCAAACTCTTCTGCGACGGCGCGCCCCAAACCCTTGCTCGCCGCAGCGACGATTGCGACGCGCCCCTTCAACCCGAGATCCATCGCTTATTCCTTTTTTGTTCCCTGACGAAGGTAGGCATCGTCACCGCGAATCCACTCTTCCCGCCGTGGCGCGAAGAAATCGATGTCGACGGTGTCTTCCAACGCTACAGCCTCATGAGGCATATGCGCTGGAATCACGAGAATTTCTCCGGCGCGAACGGTAGTCGTCTCTCCACCATCGAAATTAAACTTCAACGCGCCGGACAGAATCATTGTGTACTGTTCGCTGCGGTGGGAATGACGAGGAACGAGGGCGCCACGCGAAAGCAGGACGCGGGCCAGAGTGCCGTCTTCACCGCTCACCATCTGCCGGGAAATGATCTCGCTCAATTTGTCGGTTTTGACTTTTTCCCACGGCGTTGCGACCGGCATCGTGCACCTCTTCTCTTGAAGATGGATTGCTATTGAAGATTCGTTGCGTTGGAATCGTGTATCGAACGGAGCGAATCGTCAATGCCTTTCGCGCAGAACGAGCGATTGGCTGATTTCTAAAATCGCTTACGCTTAGCTGCCAGTTCGATTAAGATGCGCGCGTCAGGTGGTCTTACCATGCATATGGTTGCGTTCGGCGATGTAAAAGTGTGCTCAGTCGTCGTCAGGAGGGACGTATGAAGCGGCGCCTCGTTCTTGTCGGAGCATTCCTGATAGTTACAACAACCGCATCTGCGCAGATTGGCAAAAGCGTTTCGGTGGCGGCTGGCACGCCCGAAGATAAAGATCTCGCGGCCATTTATGCCGCACCCGACGGTCCGGACAAAATCACACTGCTCGACAAATTCATGGCTGAGCACGGCACGGGCGATCTCGCTCTGCTTGGCGATCAGCTTTATGCGCAAACCTACCTCGCGCAAAAAAATTACGCCAAGGTTTACGAGTACGGCGACAAAGCCCTTGCCCTCGATCCAGAGGATTTCTCGGCGGTGATCTTGATGATGCACGCAGCCGACGAACAAGGTGACGCTCAGAAAATGTATGCTCTGGGCGAAAAGGTCGGGCCATTGCTCGCCCGTTACCAGGCGTCTCCCGCGCCTGCCGGTATGAGCGAGGACCAATGGTCCGCGCAGAAGGCCCAGAATCTAAAGGATGCTCAGGCCGACGTCAATTATGTGCAATACACGATGGTCAATGCAGCGTACAAGACCACCGATTTGCCTGCTCGCATTCAACTTCTGGAGCGGTACGCCAAAGCTTTCCCTGATTCGCCTTACACCCTGGCCGTTCGTGAGCAAACGGCCATCGCATATCAACAGTCACAGAACACTGCAAAGATGCTCGATACCGCGCAGAGTATTCTCACGAAGGATCCTGACAACATCTCGATGTTGCTCCTGCTCGCAGACAACTGGAGCGAGGGCGGCCAGCAACTCGACAAGGCGGGCGCCGATGCCAAGAAAGCATTGGAACTCCTGGGGAAAGCCCAAAAACCTGAGAATGTACCCGATGACCAATGGCAAAAACAAATTTCGATTCAGAAGGGATTGGCCTATTCCGCTCTCGGCCAAGTGTACGTGAACAATAATCAGAATGCACAAGCCGTGGATGCATTCAAGCAGGCGAGTCCGCTATTGAAGTCTGACGCATTCAGCTATGGCCGTAATCTCTATCGTCTGGGATTTACTCTTGCGAAGATGCAGCGCACGCCCGAAGCGCGAACCGTGCTCACAGAAGCGGTCTCAGTAAACAGCCCGTACAAGGCGAAAGCTCAGGAGACACTGAATAAAATCGGCGGATCGACCAAGAAGCCCGCGCGCAAGGCGGCCTCCTAGCCGGAATTCAGCCGCTCTTAATCAGCGGGAGTAACAGGCTTTTGTTCTACGGTAGAGTTTCTTAACTCATTGAGGTTTCGGACCACCTGCTGCCAACTTTTCTTGCTTTTCTTATTTGAGAACGGCGCATTCAGATCGCTGTAATAAGAAAGAATTGCGGAACGCAGTTCCGGAGAGACTTGCGCGAAGTGGTCTTTGGCAAGGCGCTCGAGTAATTCTGAGTAAGTCTTGTCTGCCAGCGGATATTGGCCCGGCCCGGTAACGCTGCCGGTATCGAAATTATCGTTCAATAGCTTCAACTGGTCGTGTTTTCCTTGTTGCCCCAATAGCTTTTCATAATTGACGATGGTTTCATTAAAACCAGCCTCAAACATCTTTTCCGTCTGAGCAGTCGGCGTTCGGAACGACAGGGCCTTGAAGGGGCCGATCTTGGGGATAATCCGAATAAAAAACGCGAGAGCCTTTGTGCCAAACCCGGGTTCTTGGTATTTCTCTTTCCAATTCTTCGCGTAACTGGCGCGGGATAGATGATAGAGGAATTTCTGCTCTGTAATGCCGGGTGTCGCGCGCTGAATATCATCTTTCTTCAGGTTCCAGGCGACCTTCGTCATCTCTGGGATCAGCCCGCTGACCGTGTGCCGGTACGTTGCGACCGCGAGATCGTAGGAGGTGAAGATCGATTTCAACTCGATCGAATACGTTTCCTCGAAGGCCCGCTCAAGGAGCGGCTGGGCCACCTGGAATCCAATGTAATCGTGATAAGCGTCGGAGGCGTAGTGTCCCCTCGCTACTTGTAGCACGTCGAATCCGAACTCCGTCTTCAAATGAGCGGCTGGATTTTCATCGTAGGTGACGACGTCCCCATATTTCTTCCGAAGCTTGGGATATAGAATCGGCACCGAACGATTCACTGCAATTCGGTGCCCATTGTTATCCGCCACATAGTGGGCGAAAGCACCAAGCGCGAACGCGTATTCGTTCAAATCCTTCGAGTCCCGGATCAGCGTTTCTACGAAATCGCCGGTGCGGATGTAGTGAGCTAGATCGCTAAAAAAGTGGCTGCCGAATAGGTAGTAGCCCATGGCCTGAATGATTGAGCCGCCGTAGGCATACGCGTGCGCTTCTTTTAGTTCTTCTTTCGTGGCATTTGGATACCGCTCGAGCAAGAGCGGCCGGATCGAATCCTTCCACGCCGAGTCGATGATTGCTTCGTGAGTGAGAACAGAAAACGCGCGCAAGGTACCGCTTGAGGTAAGCAACAGGAGAGAAGTCAGGATGGCGATGAACAGAGTAACGCGGCCCCTCCTCAAATTGGTATGTGCCGTCATACGGGAAAGCAAAGCTGTTTCAGGAAGACTCCGGAATCGCAAATGATTCTCGTCCGCCTTTCTCGCGTAATCGTGAAGCTCAGCACCTTGGCCCGCTGCTGTCGATTGTTCTACATTGCTTCCATCGTCTGAATAAGGTGGACCACTTAGGCTTGTAGGGACGGCGCTGTAGACGGGATTTGCGGATGGCTGGTGAATTCAAGGCTGACGCCAAGACAGATATCGTTGCAGTACAATTGATCAATTTTTTGTTGAGCCGGAAGTCGGAGGGCGGTAAGAGAACGCAGCCAATCTCTTTCGTCAATCCGGAGGAGTAGCCCAAGGAAGCAGATGTAGCACCAATCTGTGCGATAGCTTAGAACCGCGTAACGAATAGCGGTTATGTGAGACTTCGACCCACTCCCGAGACTGGAGCTACGTAATCTGTCGTTTCGCTTACCCGCGGTGTGCCTGACTTGGGCTTTTCACACGTTTTTCAGGTGCGACTGGGAGGATCGCAGTTGTGGCTCCCCACAAATCCTTTCACGAAATGAGAATGCCGGCAAATCTGAAACGAGGCGGGCCGTGCAAGATTTCGGTTCTATTTCTCCTCTGGCTGGAGCATTTGTTTTTGGCAGCGGGCTGGCGATCGTGCCGTTTCCTTATGGCGGCGTGGTGAAGCGGTTTCACTGGCTGACGGAGCGGCAGTTTGTGGATGCGGTGGCGGTGGCCATGATCACGCCGGGGCTGGTGGTGATCACGGCGGGGTTTGTAGGTTACCCCGTAGCGGGATTCATGGGAGCTTCGGCAGCAGCGATTGCGGTGTTTGCGCCGCCCTACTTTATTGTAGTGGCGGGCGCGCCGTACTACCGGCGATTGCAAAGAATGCGCGAGTGAAGGCGTTTGTACAGGGCGTGACCGCAGCAGCAGTGGGAGCCATTTCGGGCGCAGCATTAATTTTAGGCCGAAGGTCGCTTGTGGACTTGCCGACAATATTGATCGCCGTGACGGCGATTGCGATTTTGCAGTTCAAGAAGATCCCTGAACCATTGCTAATTTTGGCCTCCGGCGCGGTGGGTCTGCTGTTGTTCAGGGGATAGTGTTTCGCTCGTCGCTCGAAGGAAAAAGAATTTGTCATGTCGGCTCGTAGTTTAGAACTGCGTGACGAATGGCGGAGAGGGTGGGATTCGAACCC